>Ga0181588_10000070_pt1 | contig 79630 bp, 78 predicted proteins | sample 071ome_26_FD_148607 | JGI IMG/M metagenome (GOLD analysis project Ga0181588, IMG submission 148607) | Coastal salt marsh microbial communities from the Groves Creek Marsh, Skidaway Island, Georgia - 071409BT metaG (spades assembly) | ecosystem: Environmental > Aquatic > Marine > Intertidal zone...
CGTTCAACCGTGGCGCCGCGGCTGCGCAAGCCGAGCTGACCTTTCAGCCCGTCGATCCAGTCCAAAAGCTCCTCGCTGAGTTCCAGCGAGATCCGCCGTTTGTCGGTCTCTCGCTGGCTCACTCAGGTTCGGGAACTGTTGTTGAGGTTATCGACCCAACAGGGAGTTCATCATCTTTTGTTGGGCCTCGACAGCCTGCTGATAGCGGAGCATCAAGCTCTCACTCATGCGTGTCGGGTTGATCACTGCGGCAGAAACGCCCTCCAGATTGGGAAGTGCCGGTGGGGGCTCAACCCATTGCGGGGGAGCGACGACCGGTGGCGCGACCGGCCTGATCGTCACAGGCTCAAAGACTGGTGACTTGATCGCCGCTACGGGAACCTCGGGTGGGCTTTGTTTTGTGGCGGCAGCAGCGACCGCAGTCATCGTCTCCCGTTGTTTGAGATTGGCCAATTGCTGGTCCGAAACCACGCTCAGCAGGTGCCCAGGGGTTGCATCCGCTGGATAGACCAGGCTGACCTTGACGGGATTGCTCTGACCCGGCCGTAGATAAAGGTCGGCAATGGGGAGGCTTTCGCCGGACTTCATCCCGACGTGGACCTCTTGGTATCCATCGGATGTTTCGATGCGGATTGAGCCGCGGAAGGCGGTGAATTTGCCTCGGCCATTGATCGTGGGATGGCTGAGCACCAACTTGTGGGGGCCTGTGCCCGTGAGATTCATGGTGACGTCAAAGCGCACCCCGTAGGTCCCGACGTTGTTTAACGAGGAATCAACCATTCGGGTGACCAGGGGATTGATCTGAACTTCCCCGGTGCCGAAATGGTGGCGGTTGGTGCTGGTGAGGGGCACGTGCAGTGCACCTTGCTGGAGGTCATGGGACACGCTTGCGGTGTATTCGTCGCCAATGGCGACGCCCGCCACCCGTGAGAAGACCGTGCCGTTTTCAATTTGGCGAATCCGGCTGAGGTAAACCCGACCTGGTGCCAAACGCCGTTGATCCAGGACAGCGATCAGATCTGCATCGGACTGGGGATCCTCGGCGGCCACCACAGCCATCTGGAACGGTCCATCGCTTCGTCCCTTCAGCAGTCCGTTGGCAATGCCCTTGGCTGGGAGTTGAGTGCTGAAGAGAACAATCCTGCTGCGGGCGGGGATGGTGATCTCATCGGCCAGTCTCCGGTCCAGCTTGCCGCGCAGCATTTGCACGGCTGTCGCGTCCCCTGGCCCGGTGTTCCATGGGCGATGGCCGAGAGGCTTCACGCCCATCAGATTGTCGGACTGGTAGGGCGCTTCAAAGCTGTTGCGGACAGCCCCTTTCTCAAAGCGAATGTGAACGGGCTGACTGCTGGGGTTGATCAGCAGGGTGGCCAGGGTGAGTTCACCGCGGCGTCCACCACCGCTACCCATGCGGCTCTTGTCATTCGGGTAGTACTTGTGGTGAACGTGAAGGCCGAACTCACCGTTAAAGGTGTAAGTGGCGTTGGCAAGGGGTTGTCCCGTCTCCGCCGCAATGGTCTGTCCGGGTGTTGTCGTCACCAGGATGCCTGGTCCATGCACCTCCTCCGGTTGGTTGGAGTGCAGGACCGGAACGGTGTTGAACGCACCCTGCAGCGGCCGGGCCTGCTGGCCGGCCATCAAGGCCACATCGGCTTGAGCCGGGATAGGGGCGATCAACACGCCGCCAACGAGAGCAATTGCGAGGGGTCTCATCAGACCTATGGGACCAACTGCTCTCAACGTGCGAATGATTGGCGGTGGGGTGCGTTGCTGCTCCGAATTCTTTTATCTCCGGCTGATCGAAATCAACACAGAGGCTGATGCTCCTGCCGCCTGTCGCGGCAAACCACTGCTGCTGGCTAGAACGATTGAACTCAAGCATTCTCCATGATTCCTCCGTTCTTTGCTTGCGCTGATGCGGGTTCTCCGGCCCAGATGCGTCGCCGTCACCAAGAGCGCAAGCATCAGATGTTGACCTTCTGGCGCGACGGTCTGGAGCGTCAGCTGGCGGCGATCAATGCGGCCCTGAGCACCCTCGAGCGCCAAATGCAGGATTCCAGCGAGTCCTGAGCTCCTCCAGTCCAGCGTGAAGCCTGCGCCGGACCGTTGCGGAGCTGATCCCCAGCAGACCAGCGGTCCGGCGCAGGCTGTAGCCCTCCAAGACCACAAGCTCCACAACCTGACTGTGGCGTTGCTGGATCGACGCCAACCAGGACTGCGCCATTGCCCGTGGCAGCAACGGGTCTGTCTCGTCGTCCATGGCTGCGATCCCCTCACAGCGCTCAGGGTCAAGCCAATCGAGCCTCTCTAGCTGTTCGGCCTGCTGCAGGACACGCAAGGCTGTCTCACTCCAGCCCAGTCGGCGGCCTAAGCCCACTGTTGCTTGGTTGCCAGTAGCGGCCTCAATCTTGTTCAACTGCGCTAACCGATCCTGAACAGATCGGGGCAAGCGCACCAGCCGGCTGTTGTCTCTGAGGTGCCGAAGGATTGCGCCGCGGACAAAGGGCTTGGCATAGGCACCAAGGCTGCGGTCAGGTCCTGGCTGAAACCGCGCTGAGGCCCTGAGGAAACCGACCCAGCCAGCCTGGATCAAATCGTCGACGGGTTCCCTGCAGCGCTGGGCGTAGTGCCGTGCTGTTCCGAGGACAAGACCGCGATGCCGCTTAACTTCTGCGGCCTGCTCCCGCGTGGTGGGCATGGAAACAAGGTGTGCTTGCTTCAGCAAAACCTTGACCCGTCCCCCGCGTCGTCGGTGAATTCACCGAGGTTGAGCCACCGTTCGCAGCAGCTCCAAAGGACCATGGCGCTCGAGCCAATCCCGATCGGAGCCGTTCGTGAGCAGTAGGTAGCCAGCAAAACCAAGGGCATTCACGCTGAACCCCGCCGCGTGCTCCCTGGTGCGGGCCACGGTCATGAACCAGTCGGGGCTGATCAGCACGTTGTAGGGAGCTCCTGGGTGCTCGGACATCGACGGTTGCCCAAGACCCAAGCTCTCCGTTTGCTCGAGGTAGAGGCGCTCGAGTTCCGCCGCCGCTTCAGCCCCAGCCGGTGCGGTCCGGTGACTCACGCGATAGCGCCAGGGCCAGGGATCCTCCAATCCAGCCAGTTGGGCCCGGATAGCGCTGTCGAGGGGACAACAGACCTCAGACGGCTCCCGCGGCAGCAGCTGCAGGTGGCGATGGGGCTGGCTCGCCCCGGCTTCGGGGCAACTATTGAAAAACCAAAGACCACTGGTGCAGGCATCCACGGCCGCGAGTTGCATCCAGTCGGCAGGCTCAAGCCATCCGGCCTGCGGCCTCCACTGCTGCGTGATCAAGAGCAGGTGGCCCCGTTGAACGGGAAACTTGTTCAGCAGCAACAGGTGGCTGCTTCCGAGTCGTTCCACCTCCAGGCGCTGATCCCAGGGAAGAAAGGGATTTGGCTTGGGCCCCTCCCGGCGCAGATGTTTCGGTGTGGCCGATTCCAGTCGGCGAATGACGAATGGCTCGCAGCGCGCAAGGCCTTCCACAGCGGTATCCAGGGGGACCAGCGCACCGTTGGCTTCAGCCACGTCGCTGCAGCGCAGCGCTGCTGTGCCGTAGCGCCCCAGAACGCCCATCTCCTTGACCAAGGCCAGATCTGATTAAAGCGCCACTCAGTCCTGACTGCAGACGCTCCAGTCGCCTGGAACATGCCCTGGAGGGCCGGCTGCGACTGAGCCTGACCAGAGGACATGGCCCAGACCACTGAGGCGCACGCGGTAACCCTCCTGGAGCTCACAGCGCATCCCGCCGCAGCGGGCCGAGGGCTGCCAGCCGTGCAGGGTGGACTTGCCGAGCGCATCGGCCCACCAGGGGGCGACGAGGGCATGGGCTGAACCCGTTACCGGATCCTCCTCAATGCCGAGGCCTGGGGCAAAGAAGCGCAGCTGGTAGTCGCAGGTCTGGCCAAAGAGCTCAGCGGAGCTCCCGGCCTGCATCACCACCAGACCTTGACGATCAGCCCCTTCGAGGCGCTCACTCACCCCCCGGAGCTCCCGCAGGATCAGCGCGCTGTCCACGAGTACGACGCGATAGCCCAAGTTCGAGCGCCAGTAGCCCAAGACGTCGCTGTCCAGAACCTGCCTCAGATAGCTCGGTGCCTGCTCATGGATGAGGGGTTCGCTGGGCAGCACCAGGGAGGCAGCTCCCCTCACCTGCGGATCAACGCGAACCGCTAAGCCACCGCTTCGGCTCGCCAGGCGGAGCTCGTCTCCTACTGGAACCAGGTTCCAGTGCTGCAGGGCCAGGGTTGCGGCCAGCGTTGCATGGCCGCAGAGGGGCACCTCACAGGTTGGTGTGAACCAGCGAATGCACCACTGCTGCCTGGGGTTCAGCCAAAGAAAGGCCGTCTCAGATTGCTTCAAACTGCCCGCCAGGGCCTGCATCCACTCTGGGCTGGCCGCCTCCTGCAGTTCCACCACCGCTGCGCCGTTGCCGCACAGGGGACCATCAGCAAACGCCTCGATCAGCAGAGCCCGCCGCGCCGTTGGATCGGAAGGAAGCTCAGGCATCCAGCGCTAGGCCTGCTCATCACGAAGGGACCGCTGCATTAAGGCATGAACCGCCTCTTGGGGGCTACTTCGGCCGTCTGCCGTACGCACCACCTGCTGGCAGATCGGTAGGGACCAGCCGTGGCGCTCGCCCAGTGCCGCAACAGCCTGGGCAGTCTTGAATCCCTCGACAGTGGCGCCAACGCTGGCTTGGGCTTCGCTGGCACTGGCCCCTCCCGCCAGGGCCAAACCAAAGCGGTAGTTCCGGCTGAGGGGGCTGTTCGCTGTTGCCAAGAGATCACCCAGACCCGCCAACCCGTAGAGGCTGCCCTGCTCTCCCCCCAGGTTCTGAATCACCAGTCCCATCTCCGCCATCCCCCGGCAGAGCAACGAGGCCTTGGCGTTGGCTCCGAGCTGCAGGCCATCGCAGATACCAGCCGCGATCGCCATCACGTTTTTAAGCGCACCCGCGAGTTCCACTCCAAGCGGATCGGCACTGGCATAAAGCCGCAGCTGATCGGAGCTGAGCTTCCGCTGCAGCTGCTGAACCCGATCGAGCTCCACCCCGGCCAAAACACTCGCCGCCGGGCAGCCCTGGGCCAATTCAGTCGCAAGGTTGGGACCACTCAGCACCAGAGGGTTGAGCTCGGGATTAGCGGCCTGCCAGATCTGACTTGCGGTGAGCTGGGTCTCGGGGTCGAGCCCCTTGCTACAGCTCAGCAGCGGCACTCGCAGGTCCCAGTCCCCAGCTAGGTCTGTGGCCAGCTGCTTGCTCCCTGCAAGGGAGACGGCCACCAGCACCAAATCGACAGCACGTATGGCTTCGAGAGGGGACCCTCCGCTGCGGCGGCTCCAAACCTTGATCTGGTGCCCCTGGCGGCTGAACAAATCAGAAAGGGTCTGCCCCCAAGCCCCAAGGCCCAGGACACCGATGCTGAGGGCGGTCACTGGTCCGCCGCGTGGGCCTGAAGCAGCTCGAGGGGAATCACGTCCAGGCTGGAGTCCTCACAAGCTGCGAGGCGGACGGGTGGGGCCATGCCGTCTTGGTAGGCCTCGAGCCAACGGGCTGCACAGACGCACCAGTGGTCACCGGGTTTGAGCCCGGGGAAGCCATAGGCGGGCATCGGGGTCGTCAAATCATTCCCCTGAGCCTTCGAGTAGCTGAGGAATTGTTCATTGACGACGCAACAGACGCTGTGACGCCCCAAATCCGCTGCGTTGGTGCGGCAGCTGCCGTCGCGAAACCAGCCAGTCATCGGGTCACATCCACACTCCTGCAACGGTTCTCCAAGAACGTTGAGGGACGTGGTCTCAGCTGCGTTCATCGTTGGGTTGTGCCCGGTTTCAGCCGGTGAATGACGTCAATTCTGACGAAGGAGTGGAACAAAACCGCCGGGGAGGTTGACGGGATCGGGGGGTAAGGCGTTAAAGGTCATTCAGCCAACCCCCCTACATGAGCTGGGACTTCACCGAAGACGGCGCCTTCCTGGCCCTTTGCGATGCCTTCAAGGAGAGCGGCGAGAGCTCTGCCATTGAGTTCTTGGCCAACGGCGAGGGCGCATTCCACTTCCAGGAGTTAGCTCAGAACGCGGCTGGAGAAGGTGTCGATCTATCGGACTCCTCTGACCTCGAGGAGTTCCAACAGGAAGTGATCGACACCATGGAAAATCTCTGCGGCTGATTCAGCCGTAGAAGAAGGCGACCTCTTTGTCCTTCAGGCCATCCCAGCCAGCCGCCTTGAGGCGTGCATCGAGGGTCTGTTGGTCAAAGTGCTTCGAGCCGGTTTTAACCACACGGTTCCGCATTGATTTTTTGACGCCGCTGCGGGCCCGTTGACTCTCCAGATCCATCACCTCGTTGTAGAGGGCCAGCATCTCCTGAGGGATCGGGCTTCCATCGAGATCAATGCCTGAGGCGATTGCAGCATCGACGCCGCCAGGTCCGGCAATGGCCATCGGTCAAGGGTGAGGGGCCCTGACCCTAAGCGGAGAAATAGCGAGCCTGGCTGTGCAGGGCGACCAGAGCTGTGGTGCTCTGCTCGGGCTCCAGTTGGTCGCTCTCGTCCATGCTCAACCCAATGCGATCCGTACCCAGCCAGGTGAGCTGTTGACGGGAATCCGGGACGTTGGGGCAGGCGGGATAACCAAAGGAGTAGCGACTGCCGCGATAGCGCTGAGCTAAGACATCGCGCAGGGGCATGTCTGCGGGGTCCGGATAGCCCAGCTCGCTGCGAATGCGGGCATGGACCCATTCGGCCAAGGCCTCTGCCATTTGAACGCCAAGTCCATGGAAGTACAGGTAGTCGCTGTACTGATCGCCCTTGAAGAGCTCCTGGGCGAATTCGGTGGCCCGCTCACCCATGGTCACCGCCTGCATCGGCAGCACGTCTGTGGCCCCGGGGGCGAGGTCGCGATAGAAATCAGCGATGCAGTAGCGGTTGCCTGATCGCTGGCGCGGCAGCTCAAAGCGTCCGAGCTCCTGGTCGTGTTGCTCAGGGTTAAGCACCACAAGGGCATTTCCATCACGGCCACAGGGGTAGTAGCCGTAGGCCACCCGAGGGCTCAGCAGGGCCTCATCGATGCAGCGCTGCTTCCAGTGGGCGAGGACCGGCTCAGCCTTCTCAGCGAGCATGGCCTCATAGTCCTCGCGGGACTGTCCTTGGGCCTTGCGCAGTTGCCACTGCCCGGCGAAGAGGGCATTGCGATCCAGGTAGGCGAAGACAGATTCGATGTCGATCGCGTCTTCCCGCAGGACCTGACTTCCCCAGAACGGAGGGGTGAGGGCTGGCTCTTCAGGGACGGCTTCGGAGCGTTCCGTTGAGACGGGAGTTAGCGCAGCGGGAGTCGATTCAGCCGCTGCCTTGCCGCCAGAGCCCTCTGGCTGACCGTCAGATTCGCCAGCATTGTCCAGACCAAGGCCCTCGGGAATCGCACCCAGGAACCCCTTGGCGTTGTCCCACTGCTCATCCGCTTTGGCGGTCACGAGGGCATCCATGAACCGCAGGTCAGCAAACGCATCGCGGCCGTAAATCACCTGACCGGCATAAACCTCACGGCAGTCCTTATTGACAAAGCGAGGGGTTAACGCAGCACCACCAAGGATCACAGGGACATTGATCCCTGCCTCATTGAACGCAGCCAAGTTGTCCTTCATGAAGGCCGTTGACTTGACCAACAACCCACTCATGGCAATGCAATCAGCGTTGTGCTTCTGCTGCGCCTCAATGATGGCCTCGACGGGCTGCTTAATGCCCAGGTTGATCACCTCGTAGCCGTTATTCGTAAGGATGATGTCAACGAGATTCTTGCCGATGTCATGGACATCGCCTTTGACAGTGGCAATCAAGAACTTCGCTTTCGCTGAACTCTCACCCTCCACCTTGTCCATTAATGGCTCCAGGAAAGCCACCGCAGACTTCATCGTCTCGGCACTCTGAAGCACAAAAGGCAACTGCATTTGGCCGGAGCCGAAGAGTTCACCTACCACCTTCATCCCATCAAGCAGGAAGGTGTTGATGATGTGCAGCGGTTTGTAGGTCTCAAGCGCAAGACGCAGGGCATCCTCAAGGCCAATGCGCTCGCCATCGATGATGTGCTGCTTGAGCCGCTCCTCAACCGGAAGGTCTGCCAAGGAGGGACCGGAGGCGCGGGCTTCCTTGGTGGACACGCCCTCGAACAGCGTGGTGAGCTCCGTCAGCGGGTCATAGACGCAGACGCCGTTCTCAAAGCGCCTGCGGTCATTGATCAGATCGCGGCAGACCTGCTGGTGCTCCTCACTGATCTTGATCAGGGGGAGGATTTTCGCAGGGCTCACGATGGCCGCATCCATGCCCGCCTCACAGCAGTCGTGCAGGAAGACGGAGTTCAGAACGATGCGAGCCGCAGGTGACAGGCCGAAACTGACGTTGCTGACACCGAGAACCACATGGACGCCCGGGAGGTTTTCGCGAATCATGCGAATCGCCTGGACGGTGGCGAGGCCGTTCTCACGGTCCTCTTCGATGCCCGTTGAGATGGGCAGCGCTAGAGGGTCGTAGAAGATTTCATGGGCTGGAATGCCGTATTCCAGGGCGTCCCGGTAAGCGCGTTGTGCGATGGCGAATTTGCGCTCTGCGCTGCGGGCCATCCCCTCCTCATCAATGGTGCCGACCACCACACCAGCGCCATAGTCACGCGCCAGTTCCAGCACTTTGAAAAAGCGCTCGTCACCGTCTTCGTAGTTGGTGGAGTTGAGGATGCACTTGCCACCGGCCACCTTCAGGCCAGCTTCCATCTTTTGCCACTCCGTGGAGTCGAGCATCAAGGGAAGGTTGACGTTGGTGACCAGACGGCTCACCAAGGCATGCATATCGGCCTCGCCATCGCGGCCGACGTAATCGACGTTGACATCGAGAACGTGGGCGTTCTCCTTGACCTGCCCCCGGGCGACGGAAACCAGACCATCCCAGTCCTCTTCAGCCAGCAACTCCCGGACCTTCTTGGAGCCACTGGCATTCAGCCGTTCACCAATGATCAGGAAGGAGTTGTCCTGCAGATAGGGGGTAACGCCGTAGATCGAACTGGCTGAGGGTTCGTACTGCAGGGCTGGCCGTGGAGCATCAGCATCCGGCTCAGTGCTTCCACGCACGCTGCGTTCTGCAGGTTGCAGTTCAGAAGCGAGCTCCGCCAGGGCCGCAATGTGGGCCGGAGTCGTGCCGCAGCAGCCACCGATCACCTGGACACCCAGGTCCTCGACGAAGTGCATCAGCTGCATCTTCATCTCTGTGGGTGTGAGGCGGTAGTGCGCCACACCGCCAATGTTCTCGGGTAATCCCGCGTTGGGGATACAGCTGACGACGAAGGGGCTATGGGCCGAGAGGTAGCGGACGTGCTCCTTCATCTGCTCGGGGCCGGTCGCGCAGTTCAGGCCGAGAACATCGATCGGAAAGGGCTCAAGGATCGCCACGACAGCGGCAATATCCGAGCCCACCAGCATCGTGCCGGTGGTCTCCATGGTCACGCTGACCATCAGGGGACGCCGTTCACCTGTTTTGGCAAAGGCCTGTTCAATGCCCTGGAGGGCCGCCTTGATTTGCAGGACGTCCTGACAGGTTTCAACGATGAACAGGTCGACATCTCCTGCGATCAGGCCCTCGGCCTGCTCCGCAAAGGAGTCGCGCATCTCATCGAAGCCAATGTGCCCAAGGGTTGGCAGCTTCGTCGTCGGACCCATCGATCCGGCCACAAACCTGGGCTTCTCAGGCGTTGAGTAGGCCGCCGCCATTTCACGGGCAAGCTCCGCGGCCCGCTTGTTGAGCTCAAAGGCCTTGTCTTGGATGTCGTACTCGGCCAAGACCGTTGAGGTCGCCCCGAAGGTGTCGGTCTCGATCACATCGCAGCCGGCTTCGAGAAACTGACGATGCACCGCCTGGACGGCATCCGGGCGCGTGAACACCAGGTTTTCGTTGCAACCCTCGAGGGCCAGGCCGCCGAAGTCATCAGCAGTCAGATCCATCTGCTGCAACGACGTTCCCGTTGCGCCGTCAAACACCAGCACTGGCCGCGCAGGGCTGTGCAGGCGTTCAAGGAAACCGATGCGTTGTGTGGCGAGCATCAACCGATCAACCGTCCAGGCGAATGCGCGTAACCCAATGGTCAAAGGCGGGATCACGCCCTTCGGTGATGGCGGTCAGGCGCTCGCGAATGGCGGTCATCACCGGACGCTCAGCACTGAGTTCAGTGGTTTCCACACGACGAATCGGCGTGACCTTGGCGGCTGTACCGCTCAAGAAGACTTCATCGGCAATGAATAACTCGCTCTTGTCGACGGGACGCTCCAGGGTGGGGATCCCCATCGCCTTAGCCAGCTCCAGAACACTGGATCGTGTGATGCCCTCAAGAATGTCCTGATCGACACCTGGTGTGATCAGGACACCATCGCGAACGAGGAACAGATTCATGCCGCTGGCCTCGCTGACCTTGCCGCGGCTGTTGAGCAGCAGAGCCTCATCAAAACCGCTCTTGACGGCCTCTGTTTTGGCGAGTGAACTGGTGATGTAGGCGCCGCTGATCTTGCCGCGCAGGGGCAGGGAGCGATCTTCTTGGCGGGTCCAGGAGCTAATCCGGCAGCTCACCCCCTCAGGGGAGAGATAGTCACCGAGCTCAAGGCCGTAGATCAGGAAATCGGTCTCAATGTTGTGCAGCCTCGGGGCAATCCCCAGGTCACTTGTGTAGACGAAGGGACGCAGATAGACCGGGCAGGTGGGGCGATTGGCGCACAGGAACTGATGGATCGCGCTGTGGATCGTGTCTTCGCTGAGCTCTGTCAGTAGGAGACGCGCGCTCTGACTTAATCGGCGGGCGTGGCGGTCGGCCCGGAACAGAAGAATCTCGTTGGCATCGGCCGGATTGGGGATCGCCCGCATTCCGCCAAACGCACCGGTCCCGTAGTGCAGGGCATGGGTCGCCACCGACAGCGTGGCCTCCGCAAAGGGCACACACTTGCCACCGAACCAGGCGAAGGGCAGGAACTGATGCATGGGGTCGGTGGGGGCGGCCACAGCTGCAGACGATCCTCTCACTGCTGGGTGCCCAAGCGCGAGTGCTGAACCAGCAAGATGGAGCAATGCACCGTCTTGCGGCTGTCCCTGGTAGCCACAGCCCTGATGACGGGGTGACCTACGTGGAGCAACCCGGGGCGGAGCTGGTGTTCCTCTCCAGCGCCGACACCGACTTGGCTGCCCTGTCGGCCTGCCTGGATCAGCACAGTTGTCCGGCAGGAGCGGCTCGCCAGATCCAAGGTCTCAACCTGGCCAGCCTGCAGCACCCAGCGGTTCTCGATCACTACATCCGCACCAGCCTTGGCGGCACGCAGCTGGTGTTGATCCGACTGCTTGGCGGACGCGGGCACTGGAGTTATGGCCTCGAGCAGTTCCGGCAGTGGGCCTCTGCAGACTCCAAACGAGCGCTGGTGGTTCTGGCGGGGACCGCCGATGAGGACGAGGCCCTTGCCAGCCTCAGCAGCGTTCCCGCTGAACTCGCCACAGCCAGCAGCCGCTGCCTCCGGGAAGGGGGTACATCCAATCTTCTGGAGGTCCTGGGCTCCCTTGGCCACTGGCTCGATCACGGCCAGCTGCAGCTCCCCCAAGTCCACGCCGTTGAGGACCCGAAAGCCCACGACTGGCGTGACGATGTCGGACCGCGTGTCGGTGTCATCCTCTACCGGGCGCTCCTGCAGTCCGGTGATTTGGCCTTGCCCGAGGCCCTGCTCGACTCCCTCAGAACACAGGGGCTCGCCCCGCGGGCTCTCTGGGTCAGCAGCCTCAGGGACCCAGGGGTCCAGCGAGGAACCCTGGATCTGCTCCAGCGCGAACAGGTGGCGGCTGTGGTCTGCACCACCTCCTTCGCCTCGGTGCAGTTCGCTGAAGCAGGGCTCGGTGCCCCGCTGTGGGACGCGCTCGGTGTTCCTGTCTTCCAGCTGCTCTGCAGCACCCAAACGCAGGAGGCTTGGAGCGCCAGTCCAGTTGGTCTGTCCTCCCTGGATCTGACCCTGCAGGTGGCGATGCCGGAGCTCGACGGGCGCATCAGCACACGCGTTGGCGCCTTTAAGGAGCTGACCAGAGCTGATGCGCGCTTGGCCACAGCTCTGCATCGCTACTTACCGGAGCGGGAGCGGCTCGATTGGGTTGCGCAATTGGTGCAGCGCTGGTGCAGCCTGCGCGAGACCCCGGCGTCCGATCGCCGTCTGGCCTTGGTGCTGGCGAACTATCCAACCCGCAATGCGCGATTAGCCAACGGCGTCGGGCTCGACACCCCAGCCAGCGCTGCGGCGATGCTGCATTGGCTGAAGCAAGCGGGCTATGGACTACCGGAGCAGCTGCCAAGCGACGGAGACGGCCTGATTCAGGCGTTGCTCGCCGGACGGACGAATGACCCTGAAAGCACTCACCTGAAGGCCCTAGATCACCTTCCCCTTGCCGACTACCTGGCTTGGTTTGACGGAATCCCCGCAGCAGCTCGCAGCCGCCTGGAAGCCCAATGGGGTTCACCAAAACAGGATCCGTCGCTGGAGAAGGAGGGCTACCCCATCCATGGCCTGCAATACGGCCATGTGGTGGTGATGATCCAGCCGTCCCGGGGTTACGAGAGGGACCCAAGCCTCAGCTACCACTCCCCGGATCTGGTGCCGACCCACCACTACCTGGCCCACTACCTCTGGCTGAACCAAGCCGCAGCGGTCCAGCTGGTCTGCCATGTGGGCAAGCACGGCAACCTCGAGTGGCTTCCTGGAAAGGGACTTGGACTCTCGCCAGGCTGCTTCCCGGAACTGGCCTTAGGCCCGATCCCCCACCTCTATCCGTTCATCGTCAATGACCCGGGTGAGGGCTCCCAGGCCAAGCGCCGAGCCCAGGCGGTCATCCTCGATCACCTCACCCCACCTCTTGGTCGTGCAGGACTCCATGGCGACTTGCGGGAACTCGAGGCTCTGATTGATGAGTACTGGGAATCCGTACAGCTAGGCAGTGCTCGGAGCGAGACGCTCCGCAGCGCGATCCTGACGCAACTGAGCCGCAGCGAACTCAGCGACGTCTTGGCCGCGGGCGACGCTGCGGATCCCCTCGATGCCGCCGACGGCTACCTCTGTGAACTCAAGGAAGCCCAGATCCGAACCGGTCTGCATCGCTTCGGCTCCCTTCCTGAGACGGAGGCCCTCGCTGAACTGCTGGCCTGTCTGGCCCGTCCCCCCCAGGAGGGTGGTCTCGGTCTAACCCAGGCCCTTGCCCTCGATGCGGCCTTGCAGCTGGACCCCTGGAGTGACCCAGAAGAATCCCCCCTCGAGCCCGTCGATCAGCAGCGGCTACTCGCCCTCGGCCTCAGACACCCCAGGGTCTGCGGGGATGCCATCGCCTGGCTTGAAGATCAGGCGCTTGATCTCTGCCGCTCACTTCTGGGCGAAGTGCACAGCCACGAGGCCGTCGGGCAACACACCGAGCAGGTGCTGGAGCGTCTTGGCCAACGGCTCGTGCCGAATCTGCTTGGCTGCGGTGAGGCCGAGCGCACGGCCTTTCTGCGTGGTGTAGCAGGTGATCGGATCGCGGCGGGGCCCTCCGGTGCCCCCACCCGTGGACGGCCGGATCTTTTACCGACGGGCCGCAATTTCTACAGCGTTGATTTGCGCGGGCTGCCGACGGAAGCAGCCTGGGACCTGGGTCGACGTAGCGCAGAACTCCTGCTCGATCAGCATTTGATGGAGGAGGGGGAGCCCCTTCGCCATCTCGCCCTGTCGGTCTGGGGCACCAGCACGATGCGCAATGGCGGTGAGGACATTGGCCAGGCCCTGGCCTTGCTGGGCGTCCGCCCGGTCTGGGATGGACCCAGTCGACGGCTGGTGGACCTGGAGTTGATTCCCCTCTCGGCCTTAGGTCGGCCCCGGGTGGATGTGACCCTGCGGATCTCAGGACTCTTCCGAGACGCCTTTCCCCAGCTGGTGGCGTGGGTCAACCGCGCCACGGCTCTGGTGGCTGCAGCCGATGAATCGGCTGAGGAGAACCCGCTCGCGCAAGCCGCGCAAAGGGATGGTCATGCCTGGCGGGTCTATGGCTCAGCCCCTGGGGCCTATGGAGCGGGCCTTCAAGGTCTGATCGACAGTGGTGACTGGGAGGGGCGTGGTGATCTGGCCGAGGCCTACCTGAATTGGGGCAGCTGGCGCTACGAGGGTGATGGCACTGGTGCCCTGCGCATTGCCTCCGACCGGGATGGTTTTCAGCAGCGCCTCTCGTCAGTCCAGGTCGTGCTGCAAAACCAGGACAACCGTGAGCATGACCTTCTGGATTCCGATGACTATTACCAGTTCCAGGGCGGGCTGAGTGCTGCGGTCGAGTCCGTTCGTGGTGTCGCACCAGCGGTTTGGTTCGGGGACCATTCACGCCATCAGCGGCCCCGCATCCACCGCCTGGAGAAGGAGTTCGACAAGGTGCTCCGCTCCCGCGTTCTCAATCCGCGCTGGATTGAAGGCATGCAACAGCACGGCTACAAGGGTGGCTTCGAGATGGCCGCCAGCCTCGATTACCTCTTCGCCTACGACGCGAGCACCGGTCGGGTTCCCGACTGGAGCTACGGCTCAATCTGCCAGCAGTGGCTTGAATCTCCCGAGGTTTTGGAGTTCCTGAAAACCCACAACCCTTGGGCCCTACGGGACATGGGCGAACGCCTGCTTGAGGCCCATCACCGCGGGCTCTGGAGCGGGGCACAAAAAAACCAGCTCGCGCATCTGCGTGAGCTGGTCTTGAATGCGGAGGCGCTGATCGAGGGTTAGAGGTCCTTGACCCAGCCCTTGAAGGCACCAATGTCCCCGGGCTTCGCCGTGCTCGTCGGGGTGGTGGGCTGTGCTTCGGCCTGCTGAGCTTTCTCTTGCTGCTTCTGGGCGTTGATGGCGGCAGGGCCACCGGGGACGTTCACGCCGACGGAGGAACCACGCTTGCGCTCGTCCAGCTCGGCCTGGCTCATCGGCTCGCAGAACGTCTTCTTGACTTCCTTCGGGATGCCACCCGTCAGATCGGTCTGCACCTCAGGTTTTTTCGGGTCACCAAGCCCATCAGATTTGATGACACGACGGGCCGTCATCGAGGCGACCTCGTCAACGATTTCCTTGCTCCCAGGGCTGGCAGCGGTGCCGGGGAAGGTGCGACGGATCGTGTTCGACTGACGCATGAAGTCGACATTCCCCATGCTGCTGGAGGAATCGGCGTCGAGGAAGAACGCTTCCTCCTTCTTCTTCGCTGGCTCCCGCTTGGTCAGGGGAGACTGCGACTGGTTATTGCCGAGCAGGCGATCAAACAGGCCCATCGCAAGGGTTCAGGATCTCCGGAAACCCTAGCGGCCACAAAGCTCGAACCCATGGGTATCGGTACCGCAACTTCGCAGAAGTGCGTGTTTGGTCAGAAGTTCTGAGACCGAGTCGCACACCAACGGCGTCGGACGCCATTGCGGCTGCATGTCGTAGTCGTAGTAGGCCTCGGCCCCATCGAACCCCAGATCTGCGGCCGCGGGGATCAATCGCTGAAACGGCAGTCGATACCGGCCGGGGTGGGCCAGCAACGCCAATCCCCCAGCGGAATGGAGCCGGCGCCTGACCTCGCTGGCCTTCAGCGCTTCCCCGATCGGAGCTTGGCCCTGGCGATAGGGCTCCAGCGCAGGGTGTTCGGGATCAAAACCAAGACCGAGGACATGAACAAGGCAGCCCTCCAGCAGGCAGCTGATCTCGATGCCACTCCAGAGTTGGGGCGGGCTCATCCCGCTCTCCAGCTGCTGCTCAAACCAGCGCTGGATTGGCAAAAAAGCAGCTGTGCTGTGGTGATCGGTGACCGCCAAATGCTCCAGGCCGATGGAGAGGGCCTGCTGGGCCAAGGCCTCAGGCGCGAGGCTGCCATCGCTGTTTGTGGTGTGGCAGTGGAAATTCAGCCGCGTTGGGCAGCATTCAGCCGTGACGGATTGCAGGACCGGAATCAGGGGATGGCGCACTAGCTAGCTGCGGCGGCTTCCTTCTCGGCCCGGAGGCGGCGCCAGCGGGCATAGAACTGAATGGAGGCGGCCATGAAGACCACCAGGGCCACGATGAACCAGGTGGCGGCTCCGGTTGGGAACTGGTTCTTGAAGACCACCAGCATCACAACGATCACCAACAGCAAGGTCGGCAGCTCATTGAGGGCCCGCAGTTGTTTGGGACTCCAGCCGCAGCTCCCCTGTTGCAGCTGCCCCATCAGGCGATAACAAAAGAAGTGATAGGCCAGCAGGGCCGCGACAAAGGCCAACTTGGCGTGCATCCATCCCTGCTGAAGCCAGGCAGGGTTTGCCACCAACAGGCCAATCGCCATCGAGACAGCCACCACCATTCCCGGTGTGGTGATGATGTTGGCCAGACGCTTTTCCATCAGCCCGTACTGGGCCTGGAACGCATCCTTGAGGGCAGGCTCGAGCTCCTCGGCCTCCCGGTGATAGATGAACAGCCTGACGAGATAAAAGAGTCCGGCGAACCAGACCACCACGCCGACGATGTGGAGGGTCTTGAACCAGAGGTAAGCCTCAGGAGGAAGGGCCGCCAGGGTGATCACAGGCCGGAGCCGAACTGGGCAACAAGTTAGGCGCCACCACTGGCCGCCAGGGCGCGATGGTTGGCCGCGGTGCTGCGGATCGCAGCCAGCTCCTCCTCCGGAAGCTTGCTGAGCTGCTTCATCACCAATCCCATCCTGTGGTTACGCCTGAGTTCAGGTTCATGGCGTGCCAAAAAATCCCAATAGAGGCTGTTGAAGGGGCAGGCCTTGGGACCAGTGCGCTGTTTGACGTCGTAGGAGCAGCCTTTGCAGTAGTTGCTCATGCGCTTGATGTAGTTGCCGCTGGCCGCATAGGGCTTGCTGGCCAGGCGACCGCCATCGGCAAAGACCCCCATGCCGAGCACGTTCGTCAGCATCACCCAATCGAAGCCGTCGATGAACATCCGGTGGAACCAGGCCGTTAAGGCTTGGGGATCCAAGCCGGCCAGCAGGCCGTAATTCGCCAGGAGCATCAGGCGTTGGATGTGGTGGGCGTATCCACTGCTCTCGATTTCTGCAAAAACAGTGTCGAGGCAACGCATCCCGCTCCCCCCAAGCTGCTCAAACCACTGCGGCAGGGGCTCTGAAGCCCCGAAATGGTTGACCTCTGCGTACTGCTCTCCAAACCAGTGATAGAGGCCGTGGGTGTACTCCCGCCAGCCCAGGATCTGACGAATCACTCCCTCGAGTCCCGCCAGGGGCACCTGCCGCTCAAGGCCCTCCCGCTCCAGCCGCTGAATGACCTCCAGGGGATGGAGCAGTCCCAGATTCAGATACGGGGAGAGCAGTGCATGCCACAGGGTGGGCTCACCGCTGACCATGGCGTCCTGAAAAGGACCAAAGCCTGAGAGGCGGGTCTGAGTGAAGTGATCCAGGACCTGCAGGGCCTGGTCACGATTGACCGCCCAGCGAAAGGGTTGGGTCTCCCCTGGCAAGCCATGGCGCTGCTGCAGCCCCTCAACCTTCTCGATGACGGCCCTGGTCACGGCATCGGGCTCGAACCAGAGTGGGGCTGGACCGCTCAGACCTTTCGTTGGGGGCTTGCGGTTCTCCTGGTCGTAATTCCACTGGCCGCCAAGGGGTGAATCGGCGGTCTCCATCAGAACGCCAAAACGCTTGCGCCCTTCGCGGTAGAAGAGCTCCATGCGCAGTTGCTTGTAGCGCCCTGCCCAAGCCGCAAAGTCTTCCCGGCTCCAGAGGAACGCATTGCTTTGCATCCAGTGGATGGGAATGGGCAATGACAACCGCTCAATGGAGCGGCGAAAACCGCGATCCACCGGCTCCATCAGCCGCAGTTCCTGGATCCCCTGCTCTTGGATCCAGGCCAAGAGTGCGCTGCTGAACGTCTCCGTCTGGATGTAGTCCACAGTCCAGCCCTGGTCGCGGAGGTCGGCGGCGAAGTGGCGCATGGCACTCCACACCAGAACCACTTTTTGAGCGTGATACGCCCGTTGCTCCAGGACCGAACTGCTCTCCAGCAGCAACACCCGGCAGTCCTCAGGCCTGGCACTGGCCAGAGCTGACTGATCAGGGTTGAGCTGATCACCCAACACCCAGATGCCGATACTCATGCAGGCTCCCCAGCCAAGCGGCAGGCCTTGGTGGCCACGGCCTGGGCATAGCCGCGTTCGACCAGTCCCGCCGCCGGCGAAAGCTGACCGTTGCGGCAGTCGATCACGATCCGCTCACGGTGGCCCCGCTGATCGCTGATGCGCATCCTCAGCTGGAAGTGATGTTTGGCGCTGCGGCTGATCTCGTCGGCGCAGATGGGGCCAATGCACAACCCGGGCGCAGCCCAGGCCGGTGCGGGAGCCAGCAACAGCATGGCAATGATCGAAGCCAGGATCCAACGCAAGGGCTTCACCCAGCCAGCTCCAACGGTCGATCATTCTCGAGGTCAACCGCGTCCTCCTGGGGCTGGCCCGCGCCAACCTCATCGCCGCCAGGGTGGAAGTGGTCCCAGATCACCTTGGCGAGTCCAGCCCCCATTCCTGGAGCTGCCGCCAGGGCCTCGGGGCTGGCGAGCTGAATCGCGTCGATGGAGCGGAAATGGGCCAGCAACTCCTTGATCCGCTTGGGTCCAAGGCCAGGGATGTCTGAGAGACGGGAGCGCTTCATCCGCTCACCCCGCTGCTGACGGTGGAAGCTGACGGCGAAACGGTGGGCTTCGTCGCGAAGCCGCCGTAGGAGCTGAACGCCGAGCTGCTCCGGTTCGCTCTCCAACGGCTCCTTTACACCGGGAATGAAGACCTCTTCGCGTTGTTTGGCCAGGGAACAGACAACGAGATCCTCATCGAGGTTGAGCTCCCGTAGGGCCTCCATCACCGCAGAGAGCTGTCCCTTGCCGCCGTCGATCATGACCACGTCCGGCCAGTCATTGAGCCCGCCCGTGTGAAGCGCTGAGCCTGCCGATCGCCGCAGTTCCTTGAGATCGGCACCGGCAGCCTTGGCCTGGGCCCAGCGGCGGAAGCGACGCCGCATGATCTCGGCCATGGCCATGAAGTCATCGGAATGACCGGAGCGGATCGAGCTGCTCTGGATCTTGTATTTGCGGTAGTGCTGCTTGGCCGGCAAGCCATCGATAAACACCACCTGCGATGCCACCGCATCGCTGCCCTGGATATGGCTGATGTCATACCCCTCGATCCGGCGGGGAGGGGTGTTCAGCTCCAGCAGCTGGGCCAGATCCTCGGTGGCGAGGAGGTTTTGTTCGCTGGCGCGGCGGGCCCGTTCCAGTTCGTAGTTCGCGTTGCGTTCGACCAACTCGATCAGGTCGGCCTTTTGGGCCCGTTGGGGCACGGACAGACGCACCTTGCGGCCACGAAGCTCCGAAAGCCAATCCTCAAGCAACTGCTGTTGGGGCAAGGGGGCCTGGAGCAGGAGTTCGGGTGGAATCTCAACCCCTTCGACCTGGCTGTAGTGCTCCTCGATCACGGTCTGCAGGATCCGCCCCATGGCAGCGCGACGCGCTTCCGAAGGGGGCAGGTCGCCTCCCGCCCCCTCCTCCGCTGAAGGCATGCCAATGGCATCGGCGGTGAAGCCAAGCCGGCCGACGAGCTTTCCGGCCCGCATTTGAAACAGCTGCACTGCCGCCACCCGCTCGTCGGCAGCCATGGCCAAGACATCGCGTGAGATCGAGCTATCGCCAAGGCTCATCTTCTGATCCGCCGTCAGCGTGTCGATGCCCTGGAGCTGATCGCGCACCCGGGCAGCACTCTCAAAATCCAGGCGCTCGGCGTAGCGCTCCATTTGCTCATGGAGCAGGTCCAGCAGCTCTTCATTGCGTCCCTGGAAGACCATCGCCACCTGCCTCAAGGTGCGGTGGTAGTCCTCGGAGCTGATCTTTTGTTGGCAGACCCCAGGGCAGCGGCCGATGTCGTAATTCAGACAGGTCCGATCCCGATGGAGCGGCTGGGGGCGCTGACGCAGGGGAAAGACCCGTTTGACCAAGCCCAGGGTGCGCCGCAACAGGCCAACATCCACATAGGGCCCATAAAAACGATCCAGGGGTGAGCGGAAGCGCCGCCTGCGGGTGATGAAGATGCGCGGGTAGGCCTCGCTCCAGGTGATGCAGAGGTAGGGATATTTCTTGTCGTCCTTCAGCAGCACGTTGAAGTGCGGCTGGTGGTTCTTGATCAGGTTCGCCTCAAGGGCGAGGGCCTCTGCCTCGCTGTCGGTGACGATGAACTCGATCTCACAGACCTGCCTCACCATCAGGGCGATGCGCGGGGAGTGGCCATGGCCACTCCCGCTTTGGAAGTAACTGCGGACCCGGTTGCGCAGCACCTTGGCTTTTCCGATGTAGAGGATTCGGTCCTCCGCATCCCGCATCAAATAACAACCAGGCTCAGTCGGTACCTCCTTGAGGCGAGCCTTGAGCCGAGCTGGGTCCTGCAGCAGAGACTTCAACCGCCGTACTGCCAGCCGGTGCTGCTGAGTTCGAGGGCCGCGCCATCGCGGTGAAGAACGGCACTCTTGACCTCACCGACAAACACGGTGTGATCGCCATGGGCGACCTGGCCGATGAGCTCACACTCGACTCCACCGAGGGCGTCGTTGAGGATCGGCAGGCCCAGTTCGCCGAGGCTGAAGGGAGCCGCGTCAAAACGGCCACCGACGCCCTTCTGGGGTTTGAAGAAGACGGCAGCTAAATCCTTCTGGTCGGCCGCGAGGACGTTCAACGAGAAGCGCTTGGTGCGCTGAATCATCCCGTTACTGGTGCTGTCGGAGCGGACGGCCATGACCACCAGCGGCGGCTCGAACGAGCCCTGGGTCACCCAGCTGGCGGTGAAGCCGTTGACCTCTTCCCCTTCAGCCACACCACAGATGAAGACCCCGTGGGGAATCTTGCGAAGCAAGGTCTTCTTGGCGTCGGCGTTCAGTGCCATGGATCAGGCCCTCAGAGCCCAAACTCTAGGAACAGCAGGGCCTTTGCGGGTCTGAGCGAGCCTTCTCTTTCTAGGATCGACGGATGAAAGTCCTGTACCCCGGCAGCTTCGACCCCCTGACCCTTGGGCATCTGGATGTGATCGAACGGGGTTCCCATCTGTTCGATGGCCTGGTGGTTGCCGTGCTGCGCAACCCGGGTAAAAACCCTTGCTTCAGCGTTGAGCAGCGGATCGAGCAGATCCGTGGAGCGACGGGTCATCTCCAACGGATCGAAGTGGCGGCATTCGACGGGCTCACGGTTGAATTCGCCGAGCGCTGTGGTGCCGGCGTGATTCTGCGGGGCCTGAGGGCGTTGAGCGACTTCGAATACGAACTGCAGATCGCGCATACCAATAAAAGTCTGGCTCCGAAGCTGGAGACGCTGTTTCTCGCAACGGCAACGGCCCACAGCTTTCTCAGCAGCTCGGTCGTCAAGGAGGTGGCCCGTTTCGGCGGACCGGTTGGTCACATGGTCCCCACAGGAGTGGCAGAAGATCTGGCGAGGCTTTTTAATCAGTAGTCCCTCCACGCACCCCGCTGATGTCTGAGACGCAGCTGACCTCCGTGCTCGACCAGCTGGATCAACTGGAGGAAGTCGTTCTCGACGGCACCCGGGTTCCCTTCAGTGGCGGGCGTTTGGTCAACGAGCAGGACGCCATCGAATTGATGGATGCCGTGCGGGATGCTCTGCCCGGTCAGTTGGTCAAAGCCGACGAACTGGTGGCCAAAAAGGATGAGTTCATCCAGCAGGCCCGCCAAAAGGCGGACGACATCGTTGCCCAGGCCAAGCAGCAGCGGGATCAGCTGATTAATAGCCAGTCGATCCGCAGTGAAGCCGAGCGGCAGGTGGCGGAATTGCGCGACCAGGCCCGCCAGCAGTGCGAGCAGATGATCGCCCAGGCCCGGCAACAGGTCGCCAAGACAGAACAAGAGCATCAAGCCAGGCTGGCTCAGCTGGAGCAACAGTTCAGCCAGCGCCGTCAGCAACTCGAACAGGAAGGGCTGCAACGCCGCCAGCAGCTTGATCAAGAAGCGATCGAGCTCAAGCGACAGCTCAGCGAGCAACACGAGGCAGCACGGAAGCAGAGCCTCACGGAACTTGAGAAGGTTCGTGTTGAGGCCCTTCGTCTGCAGCAGAGCAGCCAGGCTGAAGCCGAGCGGGTGCAGGGCGATGCTCTGCAGTTCCGCCAGCAAACCCAGCAGCAGTGTGAGGCCCTCATCGCCCGCAGCCGCCAAGAAGCCAGCACGATCCAAGAAGGGGCGAACCGCTATGCGGAACAAGTCCTCGGTGAACTCGAGGATCGTCTGCGGGAGATGGGGCAGGTGGTTGTGGCTGGCAAGCGTGAGCTGGTGAAGCTCCAGGGTGTCAATCCAGCCTCACTGGTGCCGAACCCCGTTGCTGGTCAACAGCAGGCCGTGCCGATCAACCGCGCCCGCCGCGCCGCGGATCGCATTCGCAAGGCAGCCGGAAACCGCTAGGGGCAGAGCGCACCGTTGCGGGTCTGACGCAGCAGTTGTCCAATGACCGTATTGGGGGCGCTGGACCCGTTTGAAATCATGCTGATGTAGCGAGGCCCAGCGGGGGTGTTCAGCAATCCGCTGACGGAGCGCACTCCTCGAATCGTTCCGGTTTTGCCGAAAAACTGACCCTGCAACTCGGTGTCGTACCAGTAGTTGCGGAGGGTTCCACGCTCACCGGCAATGGCCATTGAGGCGAAGTAATGGTCGGCCATTGGGTGCTGCGCCATGCGCAACATCAATGCCACCAGCAGGCGGCTGGTGAGGCGGTTGCCGCGGTCGAGACCACTGCCGTCAACCACCTTGATCCCTGCCATCGGTAGACCTTGGGCGGCCAGCCATTGGCTTGTACGCCACTGGCTTGTGACTTGGTCCCAACTTCCAGCGGCCTGGCGCAGCAGGACCTCAGCAGTGAAGTTGTGGCTCTCGGTGTTCGCCAGGCTCAACAGGCCATGCATGCCGATCGAGCGTTCCTCATGGAGCAACACCGCACTGGAGGGGGGACTCCCATTGGGGGTCGGTGCCACGGTGCTGATGCTGGCCTGTCCTCCCTGACGTTTGATCTCTGCCGCCAACAGTTGTTGAAGGCGACTCGGTGGGTCGCTCACGGCCATCGCCTTGGCATTGCTGGTGACAGCCAGACGCGTAATCGGTGCGCCATAGGCCTCGACACGGTCCTCACCAGGCCAACCTGCCGGCCACCAGCGCTGGGGGGGCTCCTCCTGAAGTTGGATACGGACCGCAGAGGGAGTGGGTGAGCTGCTGCCGCCTTGTCCCAGCGCCAACTTGGCGAAGCGCTGGAGCTGGGGGGTGTTGAAGTCTGGATCCCCCTCACCGGTCAACAGGAGGCTTCCATCGGCCCTACGCCAGAGCCGGGTCGTGAGGCTGTAGTCGGGACCGAGACGGTCCAAGGCCATGGCCGTCGCGACCATCTTTTGGTTGGAGGCTGGGATACGGGGCGTTAAACCGTTCAGATCCGCCAGGAGCCGACCGGAGCCATCGCCAACGCTCACGCTCCAGACGCTGGCTTCGGCACCAAGCACCTGCCGCAGGCGTGTCTGCAACGCTGGACAGCTGACCTGGGTCTGCAGTTGCGGAAATCCCAGTGGAGGCGGTGGAGCAGGCAGGGAGATCGCCCGACTGTCAGGGGCGGCCGCCTGGAGGCCAAGCGAGGGGAACAGCGCTAGGCCAAGGCCACTCAGAACCCCTGCTCGCCGCCCCGCCATGGTCAGGAGGCCCCGAGTTGGAGCCCAGAGACGGAGCCATTGAGCCTGAATTCCCGTCCCTCCAACTCAATGGGAGCACCAATCTTGAGCGTCTGGTTTCCGAACACCACTCCACCGGCTCCCTTGCGGCCCTCCCCTTTGAGCACAAAGCGGGCATCCAGGTTGCCCAATTGCTGTTGGTTGGGATCGGGAGCGGTGACGACCTTCCCATCGGCCAGAACGGCGGCCAGTTGACGCTGCAGAGGAATGACGTCATCCACCGCCACCGAGCCGTGGGGCTGGTTGCGGATCACGATCGAGACCTTGCCTTGCTCCTTTGCAGCGGCGATGAGCGCAGGCGGATTGGCCACCGGGACGTTACGGACATCGACGAACACCGTCACTGGCTGCAAACCGCCGGTGGCTCGGGCGACTGCGCCACTGAGCTTGGGGCTCCACACCACACCGCCAATGGCCAAAACCACAGCCGCCGCAGCCCCCGCATCCACCAGCGAGAAACGACGCGACAACGAAGGCATGGCGGGGAGGCAGAGTTCGAACTGTACGGAGACTGGGCCGCCGAAACAAGCATTCGTGGGAGCTAGTTCTGGAGCCCCTCGATCAGGCGATCAACGGCCTTGAGTCCTCGAGCGACCCCGCCGCCTTCACCCTCAAGGGCGTCGGCCATCTGCTCAGCATCTGGCTTGAGCTCGAAGTCCTTGACGAAGCGATAGCCGTCGGGGTCTCGCCGGTAGAGCTGCCAGTCCAGGGGATAGGCACGTCTGAGTGCGCCCTCCCCGGTGGGGATGAGGGCATAGGCGGACTGCCAGGTGGCGAGGAAGCCCTTGCGACGCTCGCGCGCCACAGTCCCAATCCCCACCGCGGCATCCTCCAATTTTCCGTTCAGCAGAACAACACTGCCGCGGTGCTGAGCGCAGACGGCTTCAACGTCCTCGTAGTCCGCCGGGGTCGGGGCTACCAGGACCAGAAGCCCATCGCTACCGCCGTCGGCCTGCTGGAGTCGCTTGATTCCGCTGAGTTCGGTGATGCTGCCCGCCTGCTCCGCTGCGTCCCGCTTGGCCAGGGCCGCTGCACCGGCGTCAGGGAAGACCAAACGGGCCTCAGCATGGGCAGGCAACAGCGCTGCCAACAGGCGCAGCGAGACCGGCAGGATGCGCAGTCCTTCAAACCGAAATTCTGCGGTCCAGAAGCCTTTGGCTTGGCTGGCAAGGGCAGCGGCAATCGCTTCAACAGCTTCAGCTTCAGCGCGTCGCAGATCAGCGGGGAGCATCCGGGCCATGTCGTTCGGCCGACCCTAATCAGCCATCACTGCGGCGATGGCCTCCCGCAAAGCGATCGGGACAGGCGCAAGGTCAGCGTCGCGATGCCAGGACCCCAAACTGAGGCGCAGGCCGCTGGAGCTGCGCTCTGGTGCGATTCCCATGGCTTCGAGGATCGGACTGCCGGCCGCCTTGGAGCTGCTGCAGGCCGAGCCGCTGCTGATCCCGTAGCCCAGACGTGACATGGCCCGAACGACGGAGCGTCCGGAGAGGGGCACGCCCTGCGGCGACGCGACCAACAAGCTGATGTGATTCGCCAGGCGCTGTTCAGGATCCTGAAGGGGATCAGGACCGGTCAGCTCCACTCCGGGCAGCTGGAGCAAACCCGTCAGCAGTGCGTCACGCCTTTCAATCAGCGGATCTTTCGTCCCTTGAAAGCGCTGGATGTTGAGCAACTCCAGAGCCTTGGCAAAGCCCGCAATCAAGGGCACCGGTTCGGTCCCAGCACGGATCCCCCGCTCCTGGCCGCCACCGGACTGGATTGGGCGGACTGGCACCTGATCCCGAATCAAGAGGGCGCCAACACCCCGGGGTCCACTGAGCTTGTGACTGGCGACGCTGAGTAAATCAATGGGCAGCGCATCGAAATCAATCGGCCGTTGCGCAGCCACCTGCACAGCATCCACATGCAGCAGCACCCCTGCTTGACGGCAGAGCCGACCGACCAGGTCCATGGGCTGGAGGGTGCCGACCTCGCTCTGACCCCAGATCAACGACACCAAACGGGTCGGTGGCGCGAGCTGCGACTCCAGGACCGCAAGATCAATGAAGCCCTGGCGATCCACCGGGATGCGCTCGAGCTGCCAACCCTTCCGTTGCAGCTGCAGCGCCGCCGCTTCGGTGGCGGGGTGCTCAACCGCAGAGAGCAAGAGCCGAGGTGCTGACCCTTGCCCGTCCCAGAGCTCAGCAGCGGCACCGAGTAGGGCGAGATGAATTGATTCGGAACCGCCGGAGGTAAAGATCAGGTCCCCACTGCAGCCCAGCTGAGCAGCGATCTGTTGGCGGCTGCGCTCGAGCTGTTCGGCGGCGGCCAGGCCGAAGGCATGCAGGCTGGATGGATTCGCCCAGGCCTCGCGATCCACCCGTTGGATCTCCGCCTGAACCTCTGGCGCCAACGGGGTGGTCGCGGCGCAATCGAGGTATTGGCGAAGATCCGAAGTCATGGTTCGCGCTCGAAGCGAGCGCGGGTCCGAGACTCCAGGGAATTGGTGGCCAGGGTCACCAGATCATCCAGGGAGGTGCTGTTGAGCAGTGCCGCGACCTTGGCTCGGGCGGCTTCGCTGGGGCAATTGTCCGGGCGGATACAGCCGTTAGCGCAGACCGTCGCGCAGTCGATCTGATCGCCTGAATCGGCGGGGGGTTGGGACTGCTCCACGGCAGGGGGCACCATCTCCGTCTCTGCGGCCTGCCCACGCGCCGCGGCTACGGACTCTGCATCCGGGATGGAACCGTCGAACACATGCTCCGCCGGGCCGTCCATAAAGACCTTGCCGTTCATGGCGTCCCAGTGAATCTGCAGGGGGCCGCCCGGGAGGTCGATACGGGCTGTGCGCTCGGAGAGCCCAAGGCGATGGCAGGCCACCAGGGTGGCGCAGGCTCCGGTGCCGCAAGCGAGGGTTGGGCCTGCCCCGCGTTCCCAGACCCGCATCACCAGATGGGAGGGCGAGAGCACCTCGACGAAATGGACATTGGTTTTCGCCGGGAACGCGGGGTGGATCTCTAGCTGACTGCCAAAACGCTCCAAGTCGATTTCATCGACGGAATCCACAGGCACCACCACGTGGGGGTTGCCCATTCCGGCAGCGGCCACGGCAAACCGCTCGCCATCAATCTCCAGTTCGCCGCTGGGAAGCCCCGCCTCGCCGACCTCCAGGGTCGTTGGGATCTCGCTTGGCGTCAGGAAGGGCGCGCCCATGTCGACGCGAATCGTGCCGTCGGGGAGAAGCTCCGGAACGATCCGGCCCGCCAGGGTGTCGACCTGCCAGGTGCGGCCGGGGCCGTCCCCATCGCAATCGGCCAGGAATCGGGCCAGGCAGCGGATGCCGTTGCCGCACATCTCGGGTTCGGTGCCATCGGCGTTGAAGATGCGCATCCGCAACTCCCCTCCGCCATTGGGTGGCAGGGCCAGGATCACGCCGTCGCCTCCCACCCCAAAGCGGCGATCGCAGAGCTGAACCACCAGCTCCGGGGTCAAGCCAAAGAGGAAGTCCGTATCGCCCGATTGACGCCCATCGAGCATCAAAAAGTCGTTACCGAGACCTTGGTACTTGCTGAATTGGAACACGCGCGACAGCCTGTGAATGGAGGCCCACCAGTGCGCTCGATCCTATGGGGAGCAGTCGGGAATGGCGGCCAGGAGACCTCGACACCTCCCAGCCAGGAGTACGCCAAATCCAGGCCTGGATCCGCGAGCAGCTGCCCCTGTCGGTCCAGCTCCTCAACGGCAGCAGCGTCACCGGCAGACCGCTCTGGGTTGACGCTTGTTTTCTCGCACTGGAATCGGAGCCCGGCACCCCCAGCTTGCTGATCAATCGCGATGCCATCGCGATGCTGCGGCCCCTCGCCTAACAGCAGCTATGGGAGCATCACTGCTCCACTCCCGATCCGCCCGTGAGCGAGTCCAGCCGCTACCAACCCCAGGCCACTGAGGCCGGCTGGCAACGGGCCTGGAAGGCAAACGGTCTACACAGCACCCCAGAGATCAAGGCCGGCGACGAGGCCTTTTATGCCCTGTCGATGTTCCCCTACCCCTCAGGGAACCTGCACATGGGGCATGTCCGGAACTATGTGATCACCGATGTGGTCGCCAGGGTTCAGCGCTTACGCGGCAAGAAAGTGCTGCATCCCATGGGCTGGGATGCCTTTGGTCTGCCCGCTGAGAACGCCGCCATTGAGCGGGGCGTGGATCCCGGTGCTTGGACGGACCAAAACATCGCCTCAATGCGCGATCAACTCGATCAGCTGGGGCTGTCGATTGATTGGGATCGGGAGCTGGCCACGTGTCACACCGATTACTACCGCTGGACCCAGTGGCTCTTCCTGCAGTTCCTCGATGGTGGGCTGGCCTACCAAAAGGACGCCACCGTTAATTGGGATCCGATCGACCAGACCGTGCTTGCCAATGAGCAGGTCGACAGCGAAGGGCGGTCCTGGCGCTCCGGTGCTCTCGTTGAGAAGCGCAAGCTGCGGCAGTGGTTCCTGAAGATCACCGATTACGCCCAGCAGCTGCTGGATGACCTGCCCAAGCTGGAGGGTTGGCCGGAGCGGGTGCGCACGATGCAGGCCAATTGGATCGGCCGCAGCACCGGAGCTGAGCTCCAGTTCAGTGTGGTCGACGCCAACGGCCAGGTCAGTGGCGAGCAGGTCACGGTGTTCACCACCAGACCCGACACCCTCTTTGGCGCCAGCTACGTCGTTCTGGCTCCGGAGCATCCGCTCGTCCCCGCCCTGACGACGGCGGCCCACCAGACCGAAGTCGAAGCGTTCTGTGACCTGGTGTCCCGCCAGAGCGAACAGGAACGGACGGCGGAGGACAAACCCAAGCGTGGTGTGTCCATTGGTGCCCAGGTGCGAAACCCCGCCAATGGAGAACTGATCCCGGTTTGGATTGCTGACTACGTCCTGGCGGAGTACGGCACGGGGGCCGTCATGGGAGTGCCCGCCCATGACCAACGGGATTTTCTGTTTGCCCGCCAGTACGAACTCCCGGTCAAGCAGGTGATCATTCCCGAGGGCAGTGACGAACATGCCTTTGAGGGTGGAGCCTGGACCGAATCAGGGGTCTTGATCCATTCCCAGGGCTTCGATGGGATGACCAACAAGGCGGCCAAACGGGCGATCACCGAAGCAGGGGAGAAGGAGGGTTGGGCCCGTGAGAAAGTCCAATTCCGCCTGAGGGATTGGCTGATTTCCAGGCAGCGTTACTGGGGCTGCCCGATTCCGGTGATCCACTGCGAGAGCTGCGGTGTTGTTCCGGTGCCGAATGAGCAGCTGCCGGTTGAACTGCCAAGGGATGTCGCCTTCAGCGGCAAGGGGGGCTCCCCCCTGGCCCAACTTGAAAGCTGGGTCAATGTCGACTGCCCCTGCTGCGGCAAACCAGCTCGCCGCGAGACCGACACCATGGACACCTTCATGTGTTCCAGCTGGTATTTCCTGCGCTATAGCGACGCCAAGAACACTCAGCTGCCGTTTGCGAAAGACGCCGTTGACCAGTGGTTGCCAGTTGATCAGTACGTCGGCGGTATCGAGCACGCCATCCTTCACCTTCTCTACTCGCGCTTCTTCACGAAGGTGTTGAGGGACCGAGGCCTCCTTGGTTTCGATGAGCCCTTTCAACGGCTACTCACCCAGGGAATGGTTCAAGGGATCACCTACAAGAACCCCAAAACAGGCAAGTACATCCCACCCGCTGAGGTGGCCGATGCCACGGATCCCCGTGACCCGTTAACGGGCGATCCCTTGGAGACCTTCTTCGAGAAGATGTCCAAGTCCAAGTACAACGGCGTCGACCCAGCGCTTGTCATCGACAAGTACGGCGCTGACACCGCGCGGATGTTCATCCTCTTCAAGGCTCCGCCGGAAAAGGACCTGGAGTGGGATGACGCGGACGTGGAAGGGCAGTTCCGCTTCCTGCAGCGCATCTGGCGTCTTGCCGATGCAGCTGTTGAGCGCGGCCTGAGTCTGGCCGGCGGCGCTGGTTCCCCGGAGTCGGTCGCTGAGCGTCTGGGCTCAGGCGAGGCACTCTCGGAGGCAGAACAAGAGCTGCGCCGTGCGGTTCACACGGCCATCCAAGAGATCACTGACGATCTCGATGGAGACGTTCAGTTCAATACGGCGGTTTCTGAGTTGATGAAACTCAGCAATGCCATGGGGACACATTTGGCTGCGAGCTCGGATGTGCTGGCCTGCGAAGCCCTGCGCACGCTCTTGGTCCTGCTGGCACCATTTGCGCCCCACCTGGCCGAGGAACTCTGGTTGAAGCTCGGAGGCCGGTCTGCGGATGAGGCTCTAGAGAACAGCAGCATCCACACGCAGCAGTGGCCTCAATGCGACGCGTCCGCCCTGGTGCGCGCCACCGTCCCCCTGGTGATTCAGATCAAGGGCAAGGTGCGCGGCAACCTTGAGGTGCCAGCCGACGCCGACAAAGCGACGCTCGAGCGCTTGGCGCTTGAGAGCGAGATCGCAGAGAAATGGCTGGAGGGCAAAGCCCCCAGCCGCGTCATCGTTGTCCCTGGACGGCTCGTCAACCTGGTCCCCTAGGGACCTAGTCGTGAATGAACACGAGGGACTCGGGCTGCCCCCAGTCCCCTTTGGCTGAGATGTGTCGACGGTTTGCGCAGAGGTGCCGCAGGATCCAGTAGAGGGGCTCGGCAGTCTCCAGGGCCAACTTGCCTTGGAGTTCGGCCAGGGTGTGTTCCCGCTGGTCAGCGATCACCATCTCCAACCTGGACTGCAGATCCAGAAGTGCTGCCGCGGCTTTCTTGCCGGCCTCAACGCCAGGTTGGTGGTAGGCGTTGACGTTGACCAACTCGCCGTAGAAGCCCACGGCGCGCTCGAACAGTGCAATCAGGGCACCCAGGCTGTGGGCGTTCAGACGCTGCATCGTGATGCTGAGGTTGAAGCGTCCTTCTTCAGTCAAGGCTGAACGGGTGCCCTGGAGGAAGCCGTCCAAGAAGTCGCCAGGATTCTCACCCTCCAGCGGCGGAATATCGCCTGGGTCCTCGAGCACCTCGACAAAGGTCACGAAGAAGTTGTCGACACCGTCGCGCAGTTGCTGCACGTAGGCGTGTTGGTCGGTCGAGCCTTTGTTGCCGTAGACCGCAATGCCCTGGTGGACGACCTGACCGTTGCGGTCCAACTTCTTACCCAGGCTCTCCATCACCAGTTGCTGGAGGTAGCGGCTGAAGACCTCCAGACGGTCGCGGTAGGGAAGCACAACCATGTCTCGCTGGCCCTTGCCGCCACAGGCGGAATACCAGGCAGCGGCCAACAGTGCAGCCGGGTTCTGATCAAAATCGGCCACCCGAGTGACCGCATCCATCTCGGCCGCACCCGCCAGGAACTCCCGGATATCGGAGCCAATCAGAACGCCTGGGAGCAAACCCACAGCACTGGTAATGCTGGTTCGGCCGCCGACCCAATCGAACATGTCGAAGCGCGCCAACCAACCCGAGTCCTTCGCTTCACGATCGAGCTTGCTGTCGACCATCGTGACGGCGACGGCCTGTTGGGACCAACTTCCGCCGGCTGCCTCAACGGCACGACGCGCTTGAAGCATGCCGATATGGGGCTCGGGGGTTCCCCCGGACTTGCTGACCACAATCACCAGGGTGGTCTTCAGCCGCTCACCAATGGACGCCAAGGTCCGGCGCATTCCATCGGGATCGACATTGTCGAAGAAATGGAAGGGAAGGCCAGCTCCTGGATCCTGAAGGGCCCGAATCATCAAGAGGGGGCCAAGGCCAGAGCCGCCGATGCCGATCCAAAGCACGTCGGTGAAGCGCTGCCCAGAGCCATTGCCGATGGCACCAGAGAGAACGTCGCGACCGAAGGACTCAATGCGATCGACTTCAGCCTGGATGTGAGCTCCACTGGCTGGATCGGGGGCGAGCTGGGGGTTGCGTAGCCAGTAGTGACCAACCTGGCGTTGCTCATCGGCGTTGGCGATGGAGCCGGACTCCAGGGCCGCCATGGCCTGGAAGGCCTGATCAAAACGAGGCTTTAAGGCAGAGAGGGTGGCCGAATCCAGGCCCATGCGGCTGACATCGAGCCAGAAGCCGAGCTTTTCGTTGTGCCAGAGCTGACTGCAGAACCTCTGCCACTGGCTCGCGGGGTCCAGAGCGGGGGCAGAGGGGCGGGAAGACATCAGGCCAGATCAAGCGGTCCGCCCTTTGAACCTATCGGTGAAATCCAATCAGGGATACCCTTTTTGGCGTTTCCTGAGGATTGAGCCGGGACCAGATTGCGACTGTGTGGACCTGCGCATGAGTGCGGCCTCAGGCGAAAGGTCGACCTAGGCTCAAGAAAAGGCTTTTGATTGGGTTCTGACTCTCAATCTGCGCTACGGAAAGCGGCTTCGGCCCCATCGCACCAGGCGCAACCTCTGGGCCTGGCTTGGGGCGGCCACAACGGCGCTAGCCAGCCTGGCGACCTACCCGCTTGTCCAGACCGCTCTGCGCCCCAGCAACGGCGTCAGTGTCGATCGCATCGATAGCAGCAGCCATTCAGACCCAACCAAATTCAGCGCAGAAGAGCTGAAGGAGTTGCAGCGCCGCTTTGGCGTGCATGGACCCCAACCTCGGCTCGCGCGTCTATTCACCCAAGGGGTGGACCAGTTCACCCCCCTTCGGGACCACACGGTGAATCGGTTGCAATCGCTTCAGCCGGTGATCCAACAGCAAAGTCGCCGCACGGGCCTGAACCCGATGCTGTTGGCCGCGATTTTGTTTGACGAGATGCAGCACGCCAAGCCCGGTGAGGATCACCCCTTGGCAGCCCATTCCGGGCTATTCAGCACCCATGGCCCAGCCCAGCTGGGCCTCAGTGAGATGGAGAAACAGGGATTGCTTAGCCCCAATGCCAGTCCCGAGGAGATTCAAGCCGCCCGCAATCAACTGCTCGACCCGGAGCGCAACGTCGAACTTCTGGCGGGGAAAATGATGCGTCTGCTGAAGCTCCTCGACCGGCAGGCCAGTGAGACCAGCAACGTCAGTCGCTCCCACCGTCATGCCAAAACCGTGGCAACCCTCGCCTATCTCCACAACGGCAAACTCGACTACCCAGCCAGGATCCTGCGCTACATGCAGGACCCCGAACTGCACGGCTTGGTCTATGGGCGCCAGCGGCAACCCCTGTCACCGCTGATCTGAAGGGTCTTCAGCAGAGCACCCCAAGGGCCGCCAATCGCTGCTGCAGCGCCTCCCAGTTGAAGCTCCTGGGATCAGCACGCGCTGCACCAAGATCCACATGGCGGTGGGTCGTAATCCGCTCCTTCGGGATCTTGTAGCGGTTCATCCAATCCGCAAGGACGACGGCCATGGCGTCGTACTGGGCGGAGCTGTAGCCACTGTGGGTTTCCGCATCGTTCTCACCATCCAGCGGTGTCTCGAGGCTGAGGTGCAGAGCGAAATTGTTGATAGAGCCAGGAAGCTCTGGATTCAACACCGCCCATTCGCCATCGAAAGCGGAGTAACCCGCTCCATAGGCACGAAATCGGGGGTGTAGGGCTTCAACCGACTCTCCGTTTTCACCGATCAGCAGGTGGTAGCTGACCTGGTCCTCATCCCTTGGGTTGTGCTTAATGAAGGTGTTCAGCGCCGATTGCAGCCCGAAGACCGTCTCATGCAGAACGACAAGCGATGGGGTCGTCTGCAACGGATTTCCAAACGCGTCATAGGGCACGCGCTGGTCGTAGTTGGAGGGGTCGATCTTGACCCGCTTGAGGGTGGAGGGATAGGTCTGCTGCTGCGTCTTTAGACGTGCCACCAGGGCGCGGTCATTCACGCTGCATTGGCGCTGCAGGGGGCTGATCCATGCCGCTTGGGCGGGAGGGAGAGGAGCGGGCCGTGCATTGGCAAGGGGAGCTGGTAGCCGCGCGGGAGCCTGACTCGAACGCTGCCAGAGCGGAATGAGGCTGAGGCCAGCCAAGGCGACTAGGGCCAGCCCCAGTGCACGGCGGTGCGGAATGCGAGTCGGTTGCTCGGGAACGAGCCGGACCATGGCTAGCCCACCCGTTGTTGTAACCAGGCCTCTTGGGCTGCCTGCTGGGCGGTTGTGGGGTTGGCTACAGGCTCGAGTTTGTAGCGCTTGGGCTGCGGTGGATCACTGCAGAGTTGAAGCTCCCGCAGGCTGGAACGACGGGCCATGAGCAGCGGCTGAGCCACGCCAGCACGCAGATGCGTTGGAACGTCCTCGGGCTTGGCCAGCCGCTGGCCGGCCAAGCCGATCAGTTCATCGCCCACCATCAGCCCAGCCCGCTCAGCCGGGCTATGGCGCAAAACGCGTTGAACCACCAGCCGGCCGTCCTTCAGACCCGTGGTCATTCCCGTCCAAGGATCGCTGGACATCTCCGGCTCCAGAGCCAGGCCTACATCCAACAGGTAGCCAGAACAATCAGGATCGTCGACGTCCGTCAACCATTGCTCTAGACGCCCAGCCAAACCGGTGACTTGCCCTTCAAAGGCCTCCAGCAGATCGGACTCCCCATAGCCGCGACCATGGCGACCGTGGCTTCTCCAAAGCTGCTGAACAACTGCGGAGAGTGAGCTCTGATGACGCCGGAGCTCCAGGTCCAAACAGAGGGCGACGACCGCCCCCTTGAGGTAATAGCTGACTTGGCTACTGGCGGAGTAGGCATCGGCCTTGTAGAGCTTGACCCAAGCCTCCTCACTGCTCTCTCTGAGGGTCTGGACCTGACGCCCAGGCGTGAGCAGGTAACGGCTGAGGTCCTCCCCAAGATCACTGAAGTAGTCCTGCGGCGTACTCAAGCCAGCGGTCAGCGGCAGCAGCTGATCGAAGTAGCTGGTGACCCCTTCTGCAAACCAGAGCGTCGGGATCACACTGGCGCGGTTGTAGTCCACCGGCCGAAGTTCCCTTGGGGTCAGACGCCGGACGTTCCACTGGTGGAAATACTCGTGGGCAACGAGCTGCAGCAACTTGCGGTATCCGCTGCTGGTCTCGAGGTTGCGGCGTCCATAGACAAGGACTGTGCTGTCGTCGTGCTCCAGGCCCCCATACCCCTCATCCAAGAGGTGCAGCACAAAGAGGTAGTCCGAACTGGCGGGTCTGGGTTCGCCCATCAGCCGGCAACAGGCCAAACAGACCTGCTGTATGTCCTCGAAGAACGTCGGATACCGATCGGCGAACCACACCGCGCAGGCGGGATCTGAAAACCAGGTCACCCAGCGATGGGGAACACCCAGGACCTCGAACGGATGCGACTGGTGTGGACCGGCCTCGATGGGGCTGTCGATCAGCTGATCAAACGTTGTCGCGAGCCAAGATCCCGTGGCATCCGTGGGCAGGGGAACAAAGGCATTCCAGCCATTGGGCACCACGCAGGTCAGGCGGTGGGGACTCCAGCGCTGACCCGCCACCTCGAGAACCACCGCCGCTAAGGCGAAAAAGCCGTGGTCCTGATCCAGATGACAGGTGCGAACCGTCAGCTCCGTGGCCATGACGGCATAACTCAGCACCAGCGCTCCCGCGTCTGGATCGCAATCGATCTGCCAGGTACTCGGATCGGTGCGGCGCACGGACCGCTCAAGACCCTGCTGAACAGCCTTGAAGCCCTCCAGCTGCTTGACGTAGTCGCGGATCAGGTAGGAGCCGGGTGTCCAGCCGGGTAGTGAGACCTGTTGCTGAGCTTGGGGAGAGGAAATCTCCAGCCGCACATGCACCAGGTGGCTCTGAGGGTTGCTCAGATCAAGCTGGACCTGAACCAATCCCGTCATCCTTCAACCGTCAGCTGATCAATTCAACTGAAGCGTTCGACAGCTCCGCGGCAGCGGTCTGAAGGGCCTGGAGTGCGGCGTAGCTGCGGGTGATCTGTCCGACGAGCTGCTGAACGGAGTGGGATCGTCCGAGCCGCTGCAGATCGCCCACCAAAGCCAAACGTCCATTGGACTGACGGCACCAACCCAACTGCTGCTCGGGGTTCACCTGCACCCAGAGGGTGACCGCCTCCTGCTGGTCGGCAAAACCCTGGAGCTGGCCGCCCCAGTAGACCGCGTAGCCGAGCTCCTGGAGAGCCTGGGCCAGAAGGCGCTCATCCGTAAGGACCGTTGGCAGGATGGAGAGATGGGACATGGCCAGGACTCCACTTTTCCAGACCCTAGCGGGAGTGGATTGGCCGTCCAGTGGCCTTTGCCACCGGAGCATCCGATCGTCACCAAACCGCCCCTGCGCTTGGGGGTCATGGCCTCCGGGTCGGGCAGCAACTTCGAGGCCCTGGTCCAGGCCTGCCGCTCCGGGCAACTCTCTGCCGAAGTGAGCCTGCTGATCGTCAACAAACCTGATGCAGGTGCCTTGAGGCGGGCCGAGGTCCTTGATGTCCCCGCACAGGTATTGGACCACCGGAACTACCCATCGCGGGAGGAGCTCGACCGTGCGCTCGTCACCTCCTTTCGTGCCGCGCAGGTGGACCTGGTGGTGATGGCCGGCTGGATGCGAATCGTGACGCAGGAACTGATCGAGGCCTACCCAGAACGGCTGATCAATATTCATCCGTCGCTGCTGCCGAGCTTCCGGGGGGCGAAAGCGATCCGACAGGCCCTCGAGGCCGGCGTCACCCTGACGGGCTGCACGGCCCATCTCGTGGAATTAGAGGTGGACACAGGGCCGATTTTGGTGCAAGCCGCCCTTCCGGTTTTTGACGGGGACAGTGAGGCCAGCCTGTCCGAGCGAATCCATCAGCAGGAACATCGGATCCTGCCCCTGGCCGTCAGCCTGGCTGCCCAGCGCCTTGGGCTTTGCGCTCAGGGATAGAAGGGCAGCAGCGGGAGTCCCGTTTCAGCGGGCAGGCCCGCCATCAGGTTCAGGCACTGGACCCCTTGACCGGCTTGGCCTTTGACCATGTTGTCGATGGCGCTCATCACGATCAGCTGACCGGTGCGCTGGTCCACTTGAACCGACAGCAGCGCCCTGTTGGTCTGGCGCACCCATTTGGTCGAGGGATAGGTGCCGACCGGTAGAACCTGCACGCAGGGGGCGTGGCGATAGGCCGCCTCGAGCAGCGTTGTGCAGTCCTCCGCGGTCAGTCCTGGATCGCGCAGTCGGCCATAGACCGTGGCGAGTAGACCGCGCACCATCGGCGTGAGGTGTGGAGTGAACTGCAACTGAATGCTCGTACCCGCGGCGCGGCTGCAGAGCTGCTCGATCTCACTGGTGTGGCGGTGCCCCACGACGCCGTAGGGGGAAATGCCTTCCGAGGCCTCCGCCAGGAGGAGATGCTCCTTCGCGGCCCGGCCGCCGCCACTGGTGCCGGTCTTGGCGTCGATCACGATGCCGCTGGTCTCAATCAGGCCCTGCTTCAAGAACGGGGTCAAGGCCAACAGGCTGGCGGTGGGGAAACACCCAGGAGCCGCCACCAGGCGAGCCGCAGCAATGCGCTGCTGATCCCACTCCACGAGGCCGTAGACGGCTTCCTGGCAAAGGTCCGCGTCAGTTCTGGGGAAGCTGCTGGCCTCGGAGGCATAGACCTCCTTCCACTGATCCAGGGAGCTGTAGCGATAGTCAGCGGAGAGGTCGACCACCTTGACCCCACGCTCGAGTAGCGCAGGGGCGAGGCGGGAGGCCAGGCCATTGGGAAGGCTGAGGACCGCGAAGTCAGCGGCCTCGGCAATCGCATCCACCTCCGGGTTCTGCACCACCGGATCGCCTGGCAGTGGCAAAAACGGAGTGAGCTGACTCCAACGCTTGCCGCTGCTTCGCTCGCCCCCCAGGAAGCTAACGGTCAATTCCGGATGACCCTGGAGCAGCCGGAGGGTCTGCAAACCGCCGTAGCCCGAGGCCCCAATCACGGCGACGCGCTGACTTGCCATGGCTTGCACAGGGGAAGGCCGATCGTACCGGGCTCTATAAAAGTGTCAGTGCACCTGGCCGTCGGGCCCGCCTTCCCTGAACCAGCCCCTGACTCAGGACTCGTTTGTCTTCGATTCCATCGCCGACGGTCTGGCCGCGATCCGCAATGGCGAAATGGTCGTGGTGGTGGACGACGAAAACCGGGAGAATGAAGGGGATCTGATCTGCGCTGCCCAGTTCGCCACACCGGAGCAGATCAACTTCATGGCCACCGAGGCGCGGGGCCTGATCTGTCTTGCGATGGAGGGTGAGCGTCTCGACGCGCTCGACCTGCCACTGATGGTCGATCGCAACACCGACAGCAATCAAACGGCATTCACCGTCAGCGTGGACGCAGGCCCCGAGAACGGAGTCTCCACAGGCATCTCAGCGGAAGACCGGGCTCGCACGATCCAAGTCGCCATCCACCCGGGGACCCGTCCGAACGATCTGCGCAGGCCGGGCCACATCTTCCCCCTGCGGGCCAAGCAAGGGGGCGTGTTGAAGCGCGCCGGGCACACCGAAGCGGCCGTCGACTTGGCACGGATGTCGGGTCTCTATCCAGCAGGCGTGATCTGTGAGATCCAAAACGCCGATGGCTCCATGGCCCGGCTGCCGCAATTGGCGGAGTACGCCAAGCGCCATGGCTTGCGCTTCATCAACATTGCGGACCTGATTCGCTACAGGCTCGATACGGAGCGCTTTGTTCGGCGCCAGGCCGAAGCCATGCTCCCGAGTGCCTTCGGTCAGTTTCGGGCGATTGGCTATCGCAACGAGCTCGATGGTTCGGACCATGTGGCCATCGTTAAAGGCAACCCAGAACACTCGGCAGGTCCCGTCTTGGTTCGGGTGCACAGCGAGTGCCTCACCGGCGATGCCTTCGGCTCCCTGCGCTGTGATTGCCGCCCGCAACTGGAATCCGCCCTGCGGATCATCGAGGAGGCCGGCGAGGGCGTCGTGGTCTATCTCAGACAGGAGGGCCGGGGCATCGGCCTGATCAACAAACTCAAGGCCTATTCCCTGCAGGACGGCGGCTTGGACACCGTCGAGGCCAACGAACGACTGGGCTTTCCGGCGGACCTGCGCAACTACGGCGTCGGAGCGCAAATCCTCAGTGATCTAGGGATTCACCGTCTCAAGCTGATCACCAACAATCCGCGCAAGATTGCAGGCCTCGGTGGCTACGGCCTTGAGGTGGTGGACCGGGTGCCCCTGGTGATGGATCCCGGCCAGCACAACGTCAATTACCTGCAAACCAAACAGGCGAAATTGGGGCACTTGATGGATACCGCTGCCGTCCAAGGACCAGCGGCAGTCCTGGCCTGGAAGCCGAGTTCAGGCCAGGACGAGGCCAACAGTGCGAGCTTGTTTCAGCAGCTCTCCGACTGGGCCGAGCAGCAAGGATTGGAGTTGGAGCGGGAAGAACACTCCCGGGTGTTGGCCCTGATGGATCAGCCGGAATTGGCCGTTCTCGTGAACGGCGGAAATTCTGAAGGCCTGCGACAGATCCTCAGAACCATGGCGGACTGGCCGGAGACCCAAAGCGTGAGCCTGTTGTTGGCGCCCGATGCGCAGCGCAGCTCACATCCGAGCAACACCCTGGAAGCGCAGCGGAGACCGCTCCAGGAATTGCGCTCGGGTCAGGCGGGGGTCCCGTTTGAAAGCGGAGCCCTGCTGCGCTGGTGTTGAGGGAGTGGGGCTGCTGGGCAGCCCCGACCAGCGATCAGCCTTGGATCGTGACCTTGTTGATCCGGCTGCCGTTCTTCAGCGCCAGGACCACGTCCATGTTTCCGGTGTGACCGAAGACGGTGTGGACGCCATCGAGGTGAGGCTGGGCCTCATGGCAAATGTAGAACTGTGAGCCACCGGTGTTCTTGCCGGCGTGGGCCATGGCCAGGGTGCCGGCCTGGTGCTTCTGAGCGTTGATCTCGCAGTCGATCTGATAGCCAGGACCACCGGTGCCGGCCATGCCGCGGGCACCCTCACGGCTGTTCGGGCAGCCGCCCTGGGCCATAAATCCGGGGATGACACGGTGGAAGGCCAGGCCGTCATAGAAGCCGTCCTTGGCCAGTTTCACGAAGTTGGCCACGGTGTTGGGCGCGTCGGCTTCGAACAGTTCCAGTTCGATCGTGCCGGCGTCGGTCTCCATCACGGCTTTGGTCACGGTGAGATCGTCAGCAAACCGCCTCAGTATGGGCGCTCCGGTAGAAGTGATGGGATCTGATCAGTGGTGATGTCCGTCCCCCATTCCGTCGATCTCAGCCAGGCCCGCCTTGGGGTCCTGGGCGGCAGTGGGCTCTACGCGATGGAGGGGTTGGAGGACGTCCAGGAGCTGACCATCGAGACCCCCTTTGGTCCTCCCTCGGATCAACTGCGTCTGGGCCGATTGGGCGGCATGGAGGTGGTTTTCCTGGCGCGCCATGGCCGCCATCACACCTTCCTGCCCACTGAAGTTCCCTACAGGGCCAACATCTGGGCGATGCGCTCCCTTGGGGTGCGCTGGATTCTGTCCCCATCGGCCGTGGGCTCACTCCAGCAGGAGATCCCCCCGTTGGACATGGTGGTGCCCGATCAATTCATTGATCGCACCCGGGAGCGGCCAAACAGCTTTTTTGGCGATGGCGCCGTGGCCCATGTGGCCCTGGCGGATCCCTTCTGCCCCAGCCTCAGCCGCCTGCTGGCGGATGTCGCCGACAGCTTGATGCCGGAGGGCAGGACCCTGCACCGCGGCGGAACCTATCTCTGCATGGAAGGTCCCGCCTTCTCCACCCGGGCCGAGTCCAACCTCTATCGAAGCTGGGGCTGTTCGGTGATCGGGATGACGAACCACACCGAGGCCAGACTCGCCCGAGAAGCAGAAATCGCCTACGCCACCCTGGCGATGGCCACCGACTACGACTGTTGGTACGCGGACCACGACAGCGTGACCGTCGAGATGGTGATCGGCAATCTCAAGGCCAATGCGGCCCTCGCGACCCAGATCGTCAGGACCACGGCGGAGCGGATCGCAGCCCTGAGGCCCGCCAGTGCGGCGCACCACGCCCTGCAGGATGCACTGATGACCCCCGCCGATCAGGTTCCTGCGGCGACTCGAGTGAAGCTCAATCTCTTCACTGAGCCCTATTGGGGGCCGTTTAAGGGTTAAGCCAAGAGGGCCTGGCGGAGGTTGCCGCCACTGCGCTCGAGGACCTCGGCCGCCTGCTCTGCATCCAGCGAGCGGCGGGCCATCACCAGGGCCAACTTCACCGAGCCAGCACTGGCTTCAAGCAGAGCTCGTCCCTGCTCGCGGCTCACGTTGGCGAGATCCGAGAGGATGCGAAGTGCCCGATCCTCCAACTTGCTGTTGGTGACGGCGACATCGACCATCCGGTTGCCGTAGACCTTGCCCAGGCGGACCATCACGCCGGTACTGAGGATGTTCAAGGCCATCTTCGTCGCGGTCCCGGCCTTAAGACGGGTGGACCCTGTCAGGACCTCGGGGCCGGTGAGCAAGCGGATATCGATGTCACAGGGCATCGGCACCTGTTCCGCAGGGACACAGGCCATGGCGATGGCGAGGGCACCAAGGGAACGGGCATGGGCCAGCCCACCATGGACATAGGGGGTCGTGCCCCCTGCTGCAATGCCGACCAGGGCATCGCCCGAGCCAAAGCTGCGCGCTTCGAGGTCAGATCGTCCGGCGTCGAACAGGTCCTCCAGACCCTCAGAACTGCGCAAAAGGGCCGGAGCACCACCGGCCAGAACCCCCTGCACTAACTCCGGGGCACTGCAGAAGGTGGGGGGACATTCCGCTGCATCGAGGACTCCGAGCCGACCGGAGGTACCAGCACCGAGGTAGAAGAGGCGTCCGCCTGCTTGAAGCCGCTGGGCTATCGCGTCGATCGCTTGTGCAAGGGCAGCAGCGGCTCCAGCCACAGCCTCTTGGGGCTTGCGGTCCTCAGCAACAAAGACGCCAACAAGGTCTTCAGTACTCAGCGCATCCAGTTCGCTGCTGGCGGGATTGACCTGTTCAGTCAGCAGGTGCCCCCGCTGCACATCCTCAAAGGCGCCTGGGCTCACAGCAGACCCTCAAGGCGCCGGCGAAAGGCTTCCAATTCGCTGTCGCCGGTACTGATGGGCTCTTCCGTCGGGACCAAGGGAGCCTCCGCGGTTTGCGTGGTCTCCTGACCTGGCTCGGGTTGATCCCGCCAGGTTGTGGTGTCCATATTTTTCTCTGGAGGAGCAATCAGCAGGCGCTCCTCGGCGGTCTGCGGCAAGAAGCCACTCGGGACAAAGCGCGCTTCGTAGCCAGCGCTGGAGCAGAACTCCTCCATTTCGCGACGCTCGATCGCTTCAACGCTTGGGGTGGGGAAATCCTGCGCCTCCAGCAATCCGGCATAGCGCTCGGCATCGTCACGGTCCTCAAAGAGCAGAACGACGGTGGAACCATTGAGTTCCAGAGAGTGAATGCCCTCGTTCTCGCTGCCAGCGTCAAAGAGCAGAACGTGAACCGACATCCAACGCGCACGGGTCAATCACCAGTGTCTCACTGATTCACCGAGCGTTCGCGCTCACCTTCAATTTCCTCTGCGAGCTGTTGCAGCCGGCGGTACAGCGCTTCCTCCGCCTCAGTCAGCCCCTGAGGAACGACCAGGCGGATTTCAACAAGTTGGTCTCCCCGCTGCTCCATCCGCGTCAAGCCGCGGGATCGCAAACGCAGCAAACGACCACTGGAGGAGCCGGGAGGGATGCGCAGCTGCACGGGGCCGTCAAGGGTCGGGACCACAGCGGTGCAGCCCAAGGCACCCTCGGCGGGGGAGAGCTCCAATTGGTAGTGAACCCTTAGACCATCAATGCGCAGGCCCTCGTCGGTGCGCACCCGTAGCTGCAGAAAATGATCTCTGCCCCCCGGGGCGACCCCGGCGAGGCGTAGTCGCCAACCGTCCCCGGCCATCGGCGGAGTCCACACCTCGATCGCCGTTCCATCGGGAAGGTCCAGCTCCACCCGTACGCCCTCGAGGGCCTGCTCAGGGGTGAGATTCACCACCGACTCGAGCTCCTCGCTGGCCACCACCGGAGGGGGCGGCGGTGGCACGGGTGGCGTGACCTCGCCAGTGCCGTACTCCCGAAAGGGCTCCGGTTCCGGAGCGGAGAAGTCCTCATCAGCGTCCTGGTGACGTGGACGTCTGCGCTCTCGATGAAAGAGAACATCGAGATAGTCCTCGAAGTCAGGAAAGCCCGTCGCAAAGGGATCCAGTCCGGCCGAGGCGGCCGTCGCTTCGTCGAGACCGGCTTCCCACTGTTGACGCCGTTGCGGGTCACTCAAGACCGCATAGGCCTCGTTCACCGCCTTGAACTGCTCTTCGGCATGGGGATCATCCCCGTTTAAATCGGGGTGCCAGCGGCGTGCCTGTTGACGAAACGCTCGCTTGAGCGAAGAGGCGTCAGACCCTGGGTCCAGTCCCAGAACGGCCCAATGATTAATGCTGCCCGGTTCGGACATCACAGGACTCACCTCCGTCAGTCCTCAGCCCAGGGATCTCCCTCGTAGGAGCCGTGATTCGGTGTCGTCGGGGTGGTGGTGGGCCTGCGGTCAGCAAAGCGCTCCTCACGGGGCTGCTGGCGAGGCTCGTCATAGGCATCCTCGTAGGGATCAGCGGGTTGATAACGCTCCTCGAAGTAGCCATTGGACTGGTCATAACGACGGGCCGGTTGCAGCTCCCTCTCCCGGGGGCTTGGAGGCTCTTCCCAGCGCGGGCGGGGGGGATCAAACCGATCGAGGCTTGGACGATCCCAACGGTCTTCCTGCCAACCGCCGCCGTAGCGGGGCTCGCTCCAGGGATCGCGGGAGCGTCCTGGGCGGTCCCAGTCATCCCAGTCGTCTTCAGCGAAGAGCTCGTCCTTGAGGGAGCCCAAGGTGTTCTTAATGCCCTGGATTGGATTGGCGTCCTGTTTGCGTTCGCTCGCGAGTCGGCGGTTCAGTCCATAGATGGCCTCCTGAAGCTGACTCACGCTGATGTCGAGTTCGCTGAGGTCTCCATCAGCCAACATCTCCTGGACGTCGCGCATGGCGACCTCAACCGCTCGCTGCTGGCGTTCGGCGCCATAGGGACCGAGCTCGAGAGCAGCGTCTCTGAGCCTGCGCTCGGCTTGTCCCACCAAGGTCTGAGCGCGATTGCGCCGATCGATCTCGGCCCGTTTGCGGCGGTCTTCACTGGCCTTCTCCTCGGCCTCAGCAATCAGGGTTTTGATCTCGTCTTCACTGAGATTGGAGCCGCCCTGGATGCTGACGCTCTGCTGACGGCCGGTGGTCCGATCCGTCGCCGAGACCTGGAGTAATCCGTTGGCATCGATGTCGAACGAGACCTGCACTTGAGGCACGCCCCGCGGTGCTGGGGGAATCCCGGACAGCTTGAAACGACCAAGACTCTTGTTTCCATCGGCCATCTGACGCTCGCCCTGGAGCACATGGATCTCGACGGAACTTTGGTTGGCTTCCGAGGTGCTGAAGAGATCGCTCTTGCGAACAGGAATAGACGTGTTGCGCGGAATCAGCACCTTCATCACTCCACCGATGGTTTCCAAACCAAGGGAAAGGGGAGTGACGTCATTGAGCATCAGATCCCGGAGTTCGCCGGTCAGGATTCCGGCCTGTACAGCGGCACCAATCGAGACGACTTCATCGGGGTTCACCGACTGGCAGGGCTCCAGCGGTACGAGGGTTCGCACCATCTGCTGCACCATTGGCATCCGCGTTGATCCACCAACGAGGACCACATCGTCGATGTCCTCCGCGGCAAAACCGGAATCGCGAAGCGCCCTCTGAACCGGTCGAAGCAGGCGATCCAGCAGATCGGGGCAGAGGCCCTCAAAGGTGCTGCGCTCGAGGGTGGTCTCGATATGGAGAGGGCCGTCCTGACCGGTGGCAATAAACGGAAGAGAGATCGGTGTGCTTTGAACACCACTGAGTTCGATCTTGGCCTTCTCAGCCGCCTCAGTCAGGCGCTGAAGTGCCTGGCGATCCCGGCGCAAATCGATCTCATGCTCCTTTTGGAAGGCATCGGCCAACCAATCAACAATGCGGCGATCCCAGTCGTTCCCGCCGAGTTGCGTGTCTCCACTAGTGGCCTTGACGTCAAAGACCCCCTGGGCAACACGCAGGATTGAGACGTCAAAGGTGCCACCGCCGAGATCAAAGACCAGCACGCGCTTGACGGTGCTTCGGTCAAAGCCATAGGCCAGTGCCGCTGCAGTGGGCTCATTCAGAATCCGCTCGACCGAAATGCCGGCCAAGCGACCAGCGTCACGGGTGGCCTGGCGCTGGGCATCATTGAAATAGGCCGGGACCGTAATCACCGCGGCCTCCACCGGTTCACCCAGATAGGTGCTGGCGTCATCCACCAACTTGCGCAGCACGCTGGCAACCAGCTCTTCAGGGGCGTACTCCCGTTCCGTGGCGGGGCAGACCACCCGGACATTGCCCTGATCGTTGGCTCGAACCGTATAGGGAACACTCAGGCTGCCGTCATCCAGCTCATCCCACTGGCGGCCAACGAAACGCTTGAGGTTGGCGAAGGTGTTTCTTGGGTTGAGAACCAGCTGACGCCGGGCCAACTGACCCACCAGCAGCTCCTGGTCCTTGCTGAAGCCCACAACGGAAGGGGTGGTACGGCCCCCCTCGGCACTGGCGATCACCTGCGGACGCCCACCTTCGAGCACCGCAACCACGGAGTTGGTGGTTCCCAGGTCGATTCCAACGATCCGTGCCAACTGCGTTCCTGCGCCCTGGGGCCATCCACGTTGTGCCCCAAAGCTAACGGCAGTGGGGGCTGAGGGATAGATTCCTAGGAGGTTAAGAACCCCATGGCCAGGAGTCCGCGCCTTGAGCTCTTCGCCTTGCGGCGTCGGTCTGCCGCTGAACGGGCGACCGATCGGGGATTCCAGCAACTCGCCGTTGCCCTGGCTGGGGCGGTGGGTCTGTTGGTCTTCGCGATTCTTCTGACGGTCTTCACGGGGGCCTGGGAGGCCATCCAGACCTTTGGGCTCTCCTTCATCACGACCTCGGACTGGGATCCGATCAGTGAGCACTACGGCGCCTTCACCGCCATCTACGGAACGCTGGTCAGTTCAAGCGTGGCGCTGCTGATCGCCGTGCCCCTTGGGGTGGGCACTGCCATTTTTTTGACTGAAAACATCATTCCTAAGGCCATCCGCGAGGTCCTGGGGGTGATGGTCGAACTGCTGGCGGCCATTCCCTCAGTGGTCTTGGGGCTTTGGGCGATCGTCGTGATGGAGCCCTTCCTTCGCCCTTTCCTGACGGATCTCCACCGCTACCTGGGCTGGATACCGCTGTTTTCGACAGAACCCCAGGGCCCCGGCATGGCGCCAGCGTCCCTGATCTTGGTGGTGATGATCCTGCCGATCATTACGGCCATCTCCCGGGACGCCCTACGGCAGGTTCCCGATGGCCTGCGCCAGGCGGCCTATGGCATCGGTACCACCCGCTGGGGAGCAATTTTCCAGGTCATGCTGCCGGCTGCCATTTCTGGCATCACCGGAGGAGTGATGTTGGCGTTGGGGCGGGCCATGGGCGAGACCATGGCGGTCACGATGATCATCGGCAACTCCAACAACTTCAGCTTCAGCCTGCTTGCGCCAGCCAACACGATTTCTTCAATGCTGGCCAACCAATTTGGTGAGGCCGATGGCATTCAGGTGTCGGCCCTGATGTATGCGGCCCTGGTTTTGATGCTGATGACCTTGCTGGTGAACCTATTGGCCCAGCAAGTGGTGAAGCGACTGAGCCTGAAGTACTGAGCCATGACCCTTTCTCAATACGGAAGCCTTCGTTACCGCAACGGCCTGGCCCGCAATCTTTGGAATCGGATCTTCACCACGGTTGCAGCACTCTTCACCGGACTGGCGGTCCTTCCGCTCGTGCTGGTGCTGGTTTATGTGCTGCTCAAGGGCGGCTCGCTGATCAATTGGCAGCTCCTCACTGAATTGCCACCCCCTCCGGGGCTCGATGGCGGCGGCATTGGTAACGCGATCGTTGGCACCCTGTTGATTACGGCCTTGGCCAGCTTGATCGCCATTCCCGTGGGAGTTGGCGGCGGCATTTACCTGGCGGAGTATTCACGCTCTGGCGGCTTCGCCCAGTTCGTGCGTTTTGGCACGAATGTGCTTTCTGGCGTGCCGTCGATCATCTGCGGCGTCTTTATCTATGGACTCATCGTCAGCACCCGGGTCATTGCTGGCCAGAGCTACAGCGCCGTTGCGGGGGGGATGGCACTGGCTGTGCTGATGATTCCCACGGTGATCAAGACCACCGATGAAGGACTGAAGCTGGTGCCCCAGGAACTCCGCTGGGGTGCCATGGGCGTTGGGGCTTCGAAGGTCGTGACGATTACGCGGGTCACGCTTCCTGCGGCCTTCGCACCGATCGCGACGGGTGTTGTCCTGGGGATCGCCCGGGCAGCGGGCGAGACAGCACCGCTGATCTTCACAGCTCTTTTCTCACCGTTCTGGGCCGATGGGGTACTCAACCCAATCGCCTCGATGTCGGTGCTGATCTACAACTACGCGATCATGCCCTACGAGGCCCAAATCTCCTTGGCTTGGGCGGCCTCCTTCGTCTTGGTGATGATGATCCTGTTGGCCAATCTGCTGGCCCGCTGGATCGGGCGCCTCTCCAGCACCTGATCTGGGCCCTTCCCTCTGCTTTCTCAACACGTCTGAGCACCACGATCGTGATCTCCTCCCCCCCGGCCAGCCCCAACGTCAGCAGCAACGGGGTTTGCCTATCCCTGCAGGATGTCTCGATCAGCTACGGCAGCAAGGAAGCCGTTCGGGGGGTCTATATGGAGATCCCGCGCGGCCAGGTCACGGCCTTTATTGGCCCCTCCGGCTGTGGCAAGAGCACGGTGCTTCGGGCCCTGAACCGGATGAACGACTTGATCGACGGCTGTTCGATCAAGGGTCGCGTCGTCTTCGATCAACAGGACATCTATGCCCGGCACGTTGATCCGGTCGAAGTTCGCCGGCGGATTGGCATGGTCTTCCAGAAACCCAATCCGTTTCCGAAAAGCATCTACGAGAACATCGCCTTTGGTGCCCGCGTGAATGGTTACCAGGGCGATATGGACGAACTCGTAGAGCGCTCTCTGCGCAAAGCGGCTCTCTGGGATGAGACCAAGGACAAACTCAGAGAAAGTGGCTATGCCCTCTCAGGCGGCCAGCAGCAGCGCCTCTGCATCGCAAGGACCATTGCCATTGAGCCCGAGGTCATCTTGATGGATGAACCTTGCTCAGCTCTGGATCCGATCTCCACGTTGAAGATCGAAGAAATGATGCATGAGCTCAAGAAGAACTACACGATTGTGATCGTGACGCACAACATGCAGCAGGCCGTTCGCGTCAGCGATTACACCGGTTTCTTTAATGTCAGCCAGCGCAGTGACCGCGAGAGCAAGGTTGGAGCGCTCGTTGAATTTGCAGAGACGGAGCAAATCTTTAATGCTCCTAAAGAACAGGCTACCCAGGACTACGTCACCGGCCGTTTTGGCTGAGTTCGTTCAAAAATTGGCATGAAAAAGCCGCTCAAAGAGCGGCTTTCCAAACGGAGAGGGAGGGATTCGAACCCTCGATAGAGTTGCCCCTATACAGCATTTCCAGTGCTGCGCCTTCGACCACTCGGCCACCTCTCCGTGAGGGGCTTTTCGCAGCTCCATCTCTGGATCCAAAGACCACAGAAGACGTCGCGGCTGCGCGGGGGCAACGACGAGAATGTAGCAGTCACTGCTCCCCCCGTTGGATTGCTGCTCCATGCACAGTCACCCGATCACGGTTCATTGGCGCCAGGAGAACCGCACGATCCAGCTGAACGTGCCTGAAGGGGAGTACATCCTCAAAAGCTTTGAACAGCAGGGAGAACCCCTGCCCTTCAGTTGCCGCAACGGGTGCTGCACCGCCTGCGCCGTGCGGGTGCTCGAGGGCCAGATCGACCAGCGTGAAGCCCTGGGCCTCTCGAAGGAGGTCCGAAGCCGTGGCTACGGCCTGCTCTGCGTGGCCAGGGCCACGGGACCCCTGGAAGTGGAGACCCAGGATGAGGACGAGGTCTACGAACTGCAGTTCGGACGCCACTTCGGCCGCGGCAAGGTGCGGGCAGGACTGCCCCTGGATGAGGAATGACGCCAGCGATGACGACACGACTGACCGATCAAGCAGCCCAAGGGTCGGGTCTGAGTTCAGCTGAGCTGGAACGCCTCAGTGCCGTGGCCAGGCAGGCGGCTGCGGCAGGAGCAGCCGAGCTGAAGTCCCTGTTTGGACGACTGGAGCGGATCCGCGAAAAGGGCCGCGCCGGTGATCTCGTGACCGAAGCCGATGTGGCTGCCGAGCAGGCGGTGCTGAGGGTTCTTTCAGAGCAGACCCCCGACCTGGGGGTCCTGGCTGAGGAGAGCGGAAGGAAGGAAGGGAAAGACAGCGCCCTGCAGTGGTGCGTCGATCCCCTCGACGGCACCACGAACTACGCCCATGGCTATCCCTTTTTTGGCACCTCCATTGGTCTGACCTGGCGCGGCCAGCCCCTGCTGGGTGCCCTCGCGGTGCCAGCCCTCGAGCGGCTCTATTGGGCCGCCCCTGGCCTTGGCGCCTGGTGCAACGACGAGGCCATACAGGTCAGCAGCTGCAGCAGCCTTGGAGAGTCCTTGTTGGTCACGGGCTTTGCCTATGACCGCCACACCCGCTTGGACAACAACTACGCGGAATTCGCTTACTTCACCCACCGAACCCGCGGTGTCCGCCGGGGTGGTGCAGCGGCCGTTGATCTGGCGTTTGTGGCCCAGGGTCTGCTGGATGGCTATTGGGAGCGCGGTCTCTCTCCATGGGACCTCGCCGCAGGCATGGCCCTGGTGGAGCAGGCCGGTGGCGTGGTCTGTGCCTACGACGGATCCCCCGCTGAATTGGCCAGTGGAAAGCTGATTGCCTGCACGCCTGAGCTGCAACAGGCCCTCGTGGATGGGCTTGCCCAATGCAAACCATTGGCGGGCAGCAGCTTTGGTGCGCCCGAGCTGGATCAGCCCACTCCATAGGATCGGGCGACTTCGACCTGGCCTTGCGATGGCACTTCAACCGGCTGCCGGAACCAGGGATCTCAATCCCCGTGAGGTGGACGGCAACCGTTGGCTGTCCGAGCAACTGGGCCAGGTCTATCGCCTCTGGGGATACGTCGAAGTCAGTCCCCCGAGCGTCGAGCGGCTGCAGACCTTGGAGGCCGGTGGTCGCATCAATGACCGGGAAGTGGTTCGTCTTGCCAGCGATGACCCCTTAGGTCTCCGTCCCGAGATGACCGCCTCGATTGCCAGGGCCGCCTGCACACGCATGGCGGAGCTCCCCAGGCCGCTGCGTCTCTGGAGTTGTGGCACCGTCTTTCGCAGCGTTCAAAGCGACACCGGCCAACAGCGCCTTGAAGAGCAACTTCAGAGCGGCGTTGAACTATTAGGCGGTCACGCCAGCGTCGCCGATGCTGAGTTGCTGCGCCTCCTGCTCGCCTGCATCGCCAAGGTCGGCATCGGGGCAGAGCATCGGCCAAAGCTGCTGCTGGGCCACCACGGTGTTCTCTCCGCCCTGCTCAATCAGGTTCCGCCGGAGCAACGCAACGCCGTCAGAAAGGCCCTGATCAGTTTTGATCCGCTTGCTCTGGCCGGCCTGCAGCTGCCAAGCGAGCAACGCCAGAGCCTTGAGCAATTGATGCGTCTACGTGGCGCTCCGGATCAGGTCCTAAGGCAGCTGGAATCGATGCTCGGCCCCTCCAGTGACCTGGAGCACCTCAGCGCCAGCCTCCAGTTGGTGGCCTCCGCTGCAACCGAGGCCCATGTTGAGCTGCAGCTCGACCCCACCTTCCAACCCCACTTCGACCTCTATGACGGTCTGGTGCTGAAGGTCGTCTGCCAGGGCGTCGATGCTCCAGTCGAGATCGCCAGTGGTGGTCGTTACGACGCCCTGGTGGAGCGCTTTGGTGGTGCGGCCTCAGGCCTCGGGTTCAGCTTCGACCTCGAGGCAATCCAGGGACTGCTTGGAACAGAGAACACTGCACCGCAGCAACGGGCCGTCACGCTGCTCAGCGTTCGAGACCTCAGTCAGCTTCCCGCGGCCTTTGCCGCCCAGGCTGAACAGCATGCCAGGGGTCAAGCCTGCATGCTCCTGGATCGCCCCTGTGGCTCAGAGGCTGAGGCACAAGCCGAAGCCGCAGCACGCGGTTGCCAAGCCGTGATCTGGATGGGCTGAGACAGCACCCCCAGCCCAACTCCTTAAGATCCAGCCCACCCCAGCAACCTGCCGATGGCTCACACGATCGTCACCGACGTCTGCGAAGGCGTGGCCGATTGCGTTGATGCCTGCCCTGTGGCCTGCATCAACCCAGGAACGGGAGCCAACGCCAAGGGAACCGAGTTCTACTGGATCGACTTCGACACCTGCATCGACTGCGGCATCTGCCTTCAGGTCTGCCCCGTTGCGGGTGCCATCGTCCCCGAGGAGAAGCCAGAGCTCCAGCGCGCCGCCTAACCCTTAGGTCAGGGCTTAAGTATTTCTTTGGTTTTTGGCCAGGTGCCGCGCTTGATTGGATCCATCTGCGGTGGTTTTGCCGTGTCCCTTGAGCCAGGCGCGCTGGTCAAATTGAGCGCGAAACCGGATTGCATCTTGCAGCTGGTCAATCTTGATGAGGTCAGCGGTTCTGCCTGGGTCAGACCCTGGCCCCTGCTTCCCAGCCATTCCGCCACCTTCACGGTCTGCCTGAGCGATCTGGATCAAGCCCAGCCGGTTGGTTAAAAGAGTGTGAGGAGATACGCCACTGCTTGAGGTTCTCCTCAAAGTGGAATTTCCTCCGGGAAGAGAAATATGAATTGGCGAATCCTGAACGAACCTCAACGACTGCAGCAAAGGATCTACCGCCTGATCGACGGGCTCTGCGAGCCGCACCGCCAACTTGACGCCCTGTACCCCAGCCTCGAGGCGGCAATCGAGGATGCCATCGGCTGGCTGCAGCAGAGCAGCATTAATCCCCTCGAGCATCCGGTAGGAGTCGAGGTCGCCACGGGCACCGGGGATTGGCGCACGCTGCGCTCCCCAGAACCCTTGCTGTGCCGCTCGGCTGTGCATCAGTAGGGGCAGCCCCAAGGCGGCGGATGAGCAGAGATCCCTACAGCGGACGCGTGAAGCCCGGGGACTACCACTGTCCCTACTGCGCCCCTCGGCCCACGCGAGCTGTCCAGGGGCCCAACGGACAGCCCCATTGCGCCTATTGCGGTGATCCTCTCCACAGGGAACCCCATGGCCGGGGTCGTCAGCTCGCTGCCGTTCTGGTGATCAGTGGCTTCCTGGCCCCTCTACTCAGCCTCCTCTGGCTGGCTCTACAACCGACGCAACCGCCCCGACGTCCTCAGCCCGCAGAACGCGTTGCCCTGATCTGGGTGGCTGAGAGCCAGGCACCGGACGCGTCGTAGCGACGGATCAAGCGCTGCATGCTGTTGGGCGTTGGCATCCAACCGGCCTCAAGCTGAAAGGCAGCGCGATGGCTGACCTGGACGGGACGCAGGTTGAAGCCGGCATCCGGGAGCAACTGCAGCTGCAGCTCCTGCTCGCCGCCAGCGGTTCCGAGGCAGGGACCCTGCAGGACACCGCTGATCTCGTGTTCCTGGGGACCGATCTGGGTGCGGAGCGAAAACCCCTGGGCGCCCTCTTGGCTGATCTGGAAGGAGGCCTGATCAAGGCTGGGTTCCGGCCAGTCGGCACTGATGGTGGAAGCCTGACCGCTCCATTGGCCGGCCAGGCGATCGAGGCTCGCGGAGGGTTGCTCTTCTCCGTGGCCGCCCGAGCGGAATTCGCGGATCAGAACCAACTTGCTAAAGCGACCGTCATTGCCGTGCAGTTGCACCAAACGGTGGCGCCGGTCGCCATCCACAAAGCCGAACTCCCCACCAAATTCGGCACCTGGGGACACCTGCAACGTGCCCTTGCAGAACGTCCCGTTCTCGAAAAACACGACCTGTTTGCCGAGGTTTCGGTAGTCCTGCGCCATCTCATGGATAGGGACACCGTCGTAACCCTCCGGGCCAAAGCGGCGCAGGCTGAAGCGCACTAAACGCTCCTCCTCTCCTTCCTCCAACCGCAAAATCGATGGGGTCGTGTCGGCGATCGAACCATCGGCGGCTAAGCCGCAAAACGTCCCTCGCCACTCGCCCAGGTTGCGCAGGAAGTTGTCCCACTGACTGGACATGAGCTCAGGCGTAACGCGAGTCGGAAGCTAGAGGCTGAGCATCGAGGTCGTGAGCAGCAGATCCAGGGGGGTCGGTTTCCTGCCCACCGCTGCCCCTTGGCGTCAGCCCCTCGCTAGGGAGATTCTGGTGATCACGTTGTGATCAGAGCCGTGGTGCTTCAGGCGGAACAGGGTCAAATCCAGATCCATACCGAGAACATCTTTCCGATCATCAAAAAGGCCGTCTACAGCGGCCACGAGGTGTTCCTGCGGGAACTGGTCAGCAATGGCGTCGATGCCATCAGCAAGCGCCGCATGGCGTCCATGGCTGGCGACTGCAGCGAGGGAGCGGAGGGGAAGATCAGCATCCGCATCGACCGCGAAGCCAAGACCCTCACCATTTCCGACAACGGCATCGGCATGACCGCCGATGAGGTCAAGCGCTACATCAACCAGGTGGCCTTCTCGAGCGCCGAGGACTTTCTCGAGAAGTACAAGCAAGAGTCCGACGCGATCATTGGCCACTTCGGACTGGGCTTCTACAGCAGCTTCATGGTCGCCAAGCAGGTGGAGCTGGTGACCCGCTCCGCCCGGGGAGAGTCCGAGGCCGTTCGCTGGAGCTGTGATGGCTCCCCGAACTTCAGCCTTGAAGCAGCCGAGCGCTCCGAGCCCGGCACGGACGTGATCCTCCATCTGATGGAGGAAGAGGAGGAATACATCGAGCCGGCTCGGATCCGGACGCTGATCACCACCTACTGCGACTTCATGCCAGTGGAGGTGCAGCTCGAAGGCGAGACCGTCAACAAACGCGAAGCCCCCTGGCGCAAGAGCCCTCGCGAGCTCAGCGATGAGGACTACATCGAGCTCTATCGCTATCTCTACCCCTTCCAGGGGGACCCCCTGCTCTGGGTGCACCTCAACACCGACTACCCCTACAACCTGCAGGGGATTCTTTATTTCCCCAAATCCACCGGCCGTGCGGATTGGGAAAAGGGCGAGATCAAGCTCTACTGCAACCAGGTCTTCGTCAGCGATTCGATCAAGGAGGTCGTCCCCCGCTACCTCCTGCCCCTGCGAGGTGTCATCGACTCACCGGACATTCCGCTGAACGTCAGCCGATCGGCTCTGCAAACCGACAGGCGGGTGCGCTCCATCGGCAACTTCGTCGCCAAAAAGGTGGGTGACCGCCTGAAGGAACTCCATCGGGACGAACCGAAGCGTTACGCCGAGATCTGGGAATCGCTGGCCCCCTTCATCAAGATCGGTGCCATGGAAGACGAGAAGTTCGCCGATCAGGTGGCCGAGCTCGTTCTCTTTGGCACCACCGCCGCTGCGGCCGAGGGAGACAACGCTGATCCGATCGCAGCTGAGGGGGGTAAGGCCTTCACGACCCTGGGGGGCTACCGCTCACGCCTTGGCAGCGACAACGACAAGCGCATCCTCTATTGCACCGATGAGGCCGGTCAGGCCGGCGCCCTCGCCCTCTGGAAGAGCCAGGGAGCTGAGGTGCTGTTGGCCGACACCTTCATCGACACCCAATTCATTCCCTGGCTGGAATACCGCCATGAGGAACTGAAGTTCCAGCGGGTCGACAGCGAACTGGATGACTCGCTTCAGGAGAAGGACAACGAGATCAGCGACGCCGAGGGCAAGGACAGCTCAGAGAAGTTGAGGGACCTGTTCAAGGCAGCGCTCTCCAACGACAAGGTCACGGTCCAGGTCCAGGCCCTCAAGGGTGAGAACGCCCCTGCGGCCCTGATCCTTCTGCCTGAGCAGATGCGCCGGATGAATGACATGGGTGCCTTGATGGAGCAGCGCCTCCCCGGTCTGCCAGACCATCACGTGCTGCTGGTCAACCGCAAGCACCGCCTGGTCGAGGGGTTGATCAAGCTCTCGGCCGGTTCGGTTATCACCGGAGCGGGCTCCAGTCCTAGCCAGGCTTTGGCCGACAACCTCAGCCGCCATCTCTATGAAATGGCACGCCTGGCCGTCGGCGGACTCGAGCCCAATGAACTCGCCGGGTTCCAGCAACGCAGCTGCGATCTGATGGGGCAGCTGATGGAGCGCGGTCTCTAGGACGCCTGCTCTCTTGAGAGGCCCTTGGGTTTGACATCCCTTGGGCTCTAGGGGAAGGTGGAGATTGCCTGTCTGGGCTGGCTAACCCTGCGCAGCCCAGGGCCGACCCTGCAAATGGCACGGCCTGATGGACAGGTGATCCCTGCTGCTTCCGCATGCCGAGCTCCTTCGTCCTCGTCTATCACCGTTCCCCGTTCGACGAGGTGATCGAAGCGGACGGAACCAGGCAGTGGCGAGACCAGAAGAGCCCCAACGGCATCATCCCAACCCTCCGCAATCTGTTCCGCTCCCATCCCTCAGGCACCTGGATTGCCTGGCGAGAGAACGAGGATCCAGCGGCCGAAGATGAAACGCTGACGATCGAGGAGCCGATTGCCATTCGGCTCAGGCGGATTCCGCTGCGTCAGGAGCAGATCGGCAGTTTTTATCACGTCACATCCAAGGAATCGATCTGGCCGATCCTGCACAGCTTTCCCAGCTTTTTTGAGGTCAATAACGCGGACTGGCAGACCTTCAGGGAGGTCAATCAACGCTTTGCGGAGGCGGCCTGCAATGAAGCGGCCCCTGGGGCTTCCATTTGGATTCACGACTACAACCTCTGGCTAGCGCCAGGGTTCATCCGGGCCCTGCGCCCCGACGTCAAGATCAGCTTTTTCCACCACACGCCCTTCCCCAGCAGTGATGTCTTCAGCATCCTGCCCTGGAGGGAGGAGATCGTCGAAAGCCTGCTTTGCTGCGACGCTGTGGGCTTCCATATCCCGCGCTACGCCGAAAATTTCGCACGGGCGGCGTCCAGCTTGCTGCCGGTCAAGAAGGGACCGAAAGCGTCGGTTGCCGACCATTTCATGCCCTGCGGCAGCGCCCTGGCCCAACCGGATGCAACCCCCTGGCTGGAGCACAAAGGCCATCGCGTCAAGCTCGTCGCAACACCGGTCGGCACCAGTCCGGATGTGATTCGCGAGGTCCGCGATTCACCGTCCGTTCAAGCGCTGATCAAGGAGATCGAGACAAATACCAAACGTGGTCGTACCTTGATTCTCTCGGCCAGTCGAGTCGACTACACCAAGGGAAACGAAGAGCTCCTGCGCGCGTTTGAACGCCTGCTGGAGCGCAACGAGGCCATCCATGGCCAAGTGGTTTTGGTCTTGGCCTGTGTGGCAGCCAACACCGGCATGAAGGTCTATGAGGACACCCAACGGGGCATTGAAGAAACGGTCGGTCGCATCAACGGTCGTTTCAGCAAGATCGATTGGGTGCCCATCCGGTTGACCACCCAACGCATTCCCTATGAGGAAATGGTGGCCTGGTTTGCCGCATCGGACATCTGCTGGATCACGCCGCTTCGCGATGGTCTGAACCTGGTGGCCAAGGAATATGCGGCGGCACGCAAGGGCCAGGGCGGAAGCCTGGTCCTCTCTGAGTTCACCGGCGCATCGGTGGTGATGAAGGGTGCGGTGCTCACCAACCCCTACTCCCATCGACGCATGGATGAGGCCATCGACCTGGCGCTCAGCCTCTCGGGCGAGGAGCAACGGGAGCGGATGGCGTCCATGGCCGCCTCGGTGGACCAGCTCAGCGTCAACCACTGGGCCAAGGAACAACTCGAGGCCATTCAGTAGCAGCCATGGGACGGAGAGGTTGGCTGGTGGGACTGAGCTGTCTCTTGGGCAGCCTGCTCATCAGCCTTGTGCTCTGGGCCCAACCCCGCAAAGAGCCGGTTTCGATCCTGATGCCGGCTCCCTTCGCGGATGCCACGGTTGAACTTGTCGAGACCTTCAACCGCGAGCACCCCAACATTGACTTGACGGTGACCCGGGGACCCCTGGAAACAGAGGCCGTCTCAGACCTGGCCATCAGCAGCCTCTTGCTTGGCAACAGTCCCTACGACGTCCTCCTGATGGACGTCACCTGGACGCCGAAATACGCCAAGGCCGGCTGGCTCGAACCCCTCGATGGCTGGCTCGGAGACGATGCCCTGAGCGATCTCGCCCCAGGAGCTGAGCTTGGCAATGCCTTTGATGGCCACCTCTGGCGCTTCCCCCTGGTGGCTGACATGGGTCTGCTGTTCTGGCGCACGGACCTCATGGACGCACCTCCCAGAACACCCGCCGAGCTGGAAGCCATTAGCGCCTCACTGCAACAGCAAGGTCGGGTGCGCTGGGGCTATGTCTGGCAAGGCCGCCAATACGAGGGACTGAGCTGCACCTATCTGGAGGTTCTCCGTGGTTTTGGCGGCCGCTGGCTCCGTGACGGCTCACCTGCACTCGACAGCCCGGAGGCGATTGCAGCCAGCCAATGGCTCCGCAGCCTCGTCAATCGCGGGGTCACGCCTCCCTCGGTGGCCAACATGGCCGAGCCAGAAGCACTTCAGGCCTTTGAAAGTGGCGACGCCGCCTTCATGCGCAACTGGCCCTATGCCTGGGCCGAACTGAACAAGCCGGGCTCAGTGCTGGCCGGAAAGGTCGGGATCGCCACCATGGTGAGCCTGCCCGGGGAACCCCACGTGGCGACCCAGGGCAGCTGGGGGCTGGCCGTGCTCTCGGGTTCGAACCACAAGCAAGCGGCCGTTGAGGCCCTGCAGTTTTTGACCAGCACAGCAGCTCAAAAAGAGCTCAACCTCAATTGGGGCTATACGCCGACGCGCCTGAGTGTCTTTGAAGACCCTGAGCTGATCAGCGCCAATCCAGTCCTGCCGGAGTTGCAAGCGGCCCTGGCTGCTGCGGTGCTCAGGCCGGTGACGCCGATCTACGCCCAGCTCAGTGACCTGCTCTACCGCGAGGTCAACACGGTGATCGCTGGGGAGATTGCTGCGGCACCAGCCATGGAGACCCTGCAGCGCAACAGCGTTCAACTGGAGCGCTCCACGGGAGGAGTGCAGTAAATGTTCCGCTCACGCCAACAGCTGTGGCTGATGCTGCCGGCCCTGGCGGCGCTAACGCTGATCTTCGTCCTGCCTATCGCTCACTACCTCTGGTTGAGCGTTCACACCCAGACGGTGTTGACCGAGTTGAAGCCAATCCCGGCAGGGGCTGCCCAATGGATCCGGCTCTGGAACGACAGTCGCTTTTGGCAGGACGCCTGGCAGACCCTTCGCTTTGCGGGGTTCTCCGTGACGACGGAAATGGTCCTGGGGCTCGCCATCGCCCTGCTGCTGAACCAGCCCCTACGCGGCAAGAGCAGCTTGCGGCTGATCAGCCTCCTGCCCTGGGCGCTGCCGACAACTGTTATGGCCCTGGGCTGGCGCTGGATCTTTAACGATCCCTATGGCCCGATCAACCAAGCCCTGCATTGGATCGGAGTGGCTCCCGTCGCCTTTCTGGCCAACCCCTCCATCACCTGGATTGCCACGGTCTGGGCTGACACCTGGAAGACCACTCCGTTCGTGGCGTTACTTCTATTGGCCGGTCTGCAGAACATTCCGCGCGATCTCTACGAGGCGGCGCAATTAGAGGGGGCGTCCGCCTGGCAGTCCCTCTGGCGGATCACCATTCCGCTGTTGACCCCCTATCTACTCATCGCCCTGGTCTTCCGCTTGGCCCAGGCGCTGGGGGTCTTTGATCTGGTGCAAGTCCTGACCGGTGGTGGCCCCGCAGGCAGTACGGAAAGCCTCGCCCTCTACGCCTATCTCAATGCGATGCGCTTCCTGGACTTTGGCTACAGCGCCACCGTGATGCTGGGTGCCTTTGCGGGACTGCTTGTGCTCTGCTCTGGCCTGGCGGGTCTCTGGTGGTTCACAAGCAGCCGCCTATCGATCAAGGGAGGAGAGCCCTAATGGCACGCCTGGTCCTCCTGGTCTGGAGCCTCGGGCCGATGCTCTGGCAGCTCTACACCTCCTTCAGGCCCACCGCAGCCCTAACCGGGGCTGGCGGTGGAGGCTGGACCCTCGCGCACTACCAGCAGCTCCTCAACGGAAATCCACCGTTTCTGACCTATCTGCTCAACAGCGCGATCGTCGGCTTCAGCAGCACGTTGTTGACCCTGCTCTTGGCCATCCCCTGCGCCTACGCCCTCAGCCGGATGCAGGCCCACCGGGCTCGCAATATCAGCGTCTTGGTGGCGGCTGCCGCTGCCTTCCCCGCGGTACTGCTGTTTTTAGCCCTACTGCAGGTGGCGCGCGACTTTCATCTGGCGAACAACCTTCTGGCCCTGAGCCTTCCCTATGCCGGCCTTTGTTTGCCGCTGGCCATCCTTCTGCTGCAGGCCGCTTTCCGCGATATCCCCGTGGAGTTAGAGGAGGCGGCCCTGATGGAGGGCATGAACCTTTGGCAGCGCCTGCGCTGGGTGCTTCTGCCCCTGATGGCTCCGGCCATCTCCTCGGCAGCACTGTTGATCTTCATCTTCTGCTGGAACGAGTATCCGATCGCCCTGACCTGGTTGAGTCAGTCCGACCTGCTCACCCTCGCCCCAGCGATTGCGCGTATCGCCGGCTCCTCGATTTTCACCGTTCCCTATGGAGCCTTTGCAGCCGCCACCGTTCTAGGTAGCGCGCCATTGCTGCTGATCATGTTGCTGTTCCAACGGCAGATCATCAGTGGCCTCACCCAAGGGGCCATCAAGGGCTAGCCCTGACCAATCACGATCGCTTCACCGCTTGATGACCGCCTCCAGCTCTGCTCGCACAGGTCTTGTTCTCAACCAGCTCTCTCGCAGGGTGGGACAGCAGACCCTGCTGCAGAACCTCAACCTGGAGGTGGCTCCCGGGGAAATTCTGGCTCTGCTGGGGCCCAGTGGTTGCGGGAAAAGCACCACCCTGCGTTGTATCGCAGGCCTCGATCAGGTCAGCAGCGGCAGGATTGAACTGGCTGGAGAGACCATCACAGCCCTTCCACCGGCTCAGCGGAACGTGGCGATGGTGTTCCAGAGCTACGCCCTCTATCCCCACCTCAGCGTGGCTAAAAACCTCAGCCTGGGACTGGAACTCAGGCGAGTTCCCCGTGCGGAGATCGACGGAGAGGTCCAGCGGGTCTTGGCCCTGCTCCAACTCGATGGCTGCCGGGATCGAAAGCCAGCCGAACTCTCCGGAGGACAGCGCCAGCGGGTTGCCCTCGCTCGGGCGCTCCTACGCAAGCCCGCCCTGTTTCTGCTGGACGAGCCCATGAGCAACCTCGATGCCCAGCTCAGGGAAGAGCTGCGCGGCGAACTGCGCGGGATCTTGCACAGCACTGGAGCGCCGGTGGTGTACGTCACCCATGACCAACACGAAGCGATGGGCCTGGCGGACCGCATCGCGGTTCTGAAGGCGGGGGATCTGCAGCAGGTGGGATCAGCCACAGAGCTCTACCAAGATCCAGAGAACCAATTCGTCGCCAGTTTTCTGGGGAGCCCTTCGATCAACCTCTTGCCGCTTCACCCCGGTGAACTCGTCGGTCTGCGGCCCGAGCATTTAGCGGTGGCTGAGGCCGGGGCCCCACAGGACGAACAGGAGGTCGCCGTGGAGGCGCAACGGCAGCATTTGGAGTGGCTTGGCGATCGCGTCATCAGCCACTGGAGAGTGCGGGACACCAGTGTGAAGGTGCTCTCCGATGCCCAAAGCGTCAGCGCAAAGCTGGCGCAAGCCAACGATCGGCCCCTTCAGCTGCGCTGGAGGCGGGAACATGAACTCCACTTCGAGCAGGCCACTGGCCGCCGAATCCGCTGATCGGAACTAGTCCTCCCAGACCGTTTCGATCACATTCATGGCCTGCAGATAAGCAGGGATGTCATCAGCGCTGGCGGACTCATCGTCCACAAAGCTGTCGCCACCGCCCGAACGGCGAGCCAAGTCCGCGACAACTGCACTCACCACGACATCCATTGCCGCTGAGTTGTCGAGATTTTGAAGCGCCTCCGCATAGCGCCTGCTGTGGGTGGGACGCACAGACTCTTGGCAGTAGTTGCTGAGTTCACGGCTCTCGGTCATCACCGAGAAGGCCGATTGTTTGGAGTTTTGCCGGCCAAAGATGGCCATGTAGAGCAGGTTGATCAGCGAGGCGTCATGCAACGGAATGCCGTACTGGCGGACGATCTGGGGCCAGTAGCGCAGGGAGCGCAGGCCCTCGAGTCCCCCTTTGGACAACCCCGCGTCTTCGCACCAGGACTCGAATTCTTCGAGATTCGCCGGGCAGCGACCGTACTCACGCATGCGATTCGCGAGCACGGCCCCCGCCTGGAAATTGCGCGTCGGACTGCCGGCGGTGGGCAGCATCATGCTGCCGCGCACATCGGCAACCATCGCCGTCAACTGCGAGAACGTGTGATCGCGGACCTTCTCCATGTCACCATCGCGGACTAGGGCGGCCTCAATCCTCTGGACGCCATAACCCAATTCCGTCAGGGCAATCGGCTGGCGGTGGTAGAGCCGTTGTCGGTCGGTTCGCGCCATCGAGACGGTGGCCGCTTGATCGAGACACTGCTCCAGCAGCAGGGTCAAGAGGGTCGGAAGAACGCCTGGGTTGTCCCTGTGGAAGGTGTAACCAAAGCCCGCAAAAATCGAGGCCATGTTTTTTGCGGCCTTGATGTATTGCCCTTCGATGTTGTGCACCCCAGCAGAAACCTGAAGGTTGGGGGAAAGGCGATCCAGTAGTCGCGCCCCCAGCAGGGCCGTCAGGGCATTGGGATGGCAGAAATTTGCCGTGAAGCTATCCAGGGGATTGCGCAGGGCTCCATGGCGATGGAAGCCGGTGAAGAAGGCCAAGTTGGGTGCTTTTTGGCACAGCACATAGGCCTCATTGGAGATCGGATCGTGGGTAAACGAACCGGCCAGACAGGCCAGGACAACATGCTCCCGCCCCAACTCTTCGCGCAGCCTGAGGGCCTCCTGGAGGTCCTCCTCGATGTGGTTGCTGTTGGCGCTGAGAACGACTAATTCACAGTTCTTGAGCAAATAGCCCAGGTCGTTGGGCTTCAGCTGGCCTGCCTGCCCGTGGGTGCCCATCCGCTCCATGGTGGCGCGGTGCTCCGGGTCCATCCCTGAAAGCTCCTCGCTCTTGAAGGCTCCGAGAATTTGACGGCCGGGACGCGCGGCCAGAAGCAACCGCGAGCCATCGGTTTGCATCGCGCAGTTGTAGGCCAGCGAAGCGGGATACAAGCCAACGCTGTAGAAGCCGACCTTTCCCTCCTCCAGCGCCAGCAGGCGGCGACGGATCCGTTCAGGGTCCAGGTTGGATTCGAAAAAACCGTTCTGCAAGATCACATCGGGGCCTTCCCCCATCCTTACGGGCCAGAGGGACCCATGGGAGGGTGGAACCCGTTCGACGAGGAACCGATGGCGCGTCTCTCCCTGATCGAACTGAAGCAGCAGATCAGCGCCGACCCGAACGTACTGATCATTCAGGATCTCGACGGTGTCTGTATGCCGCTGGTGCGCGATCCGTTAACCCGGGTCCTACCGGTGGCGTACATCCAGGCAGTCGCCAAGCTGGGGCATCGATTTCGCGTCCTCACCAACGGCGAGCACAGCAGCACCCGCGGCGTGAATCGACTCGTTGAAAGCGCCCTAGCGCCAGGACGAGATCCGGCCGCTGAGGGTTTGTATCTTCCAGGCTTGGCGGCGGGCGGGGTGCAATCCCAAACCCGCCATGGCTTGATCAGCCATCCGGGAGTCACGCCAGCGGAACTCCAGTTTCTGAAGGCCGTCCCCACGCTGCTCAGCCGAGGGGTGGGGCAGATCATTCGCCAGATCACTCCGGATGCCAAAGAGGAAGAACAGGAGCGTCTTGCCCAGGCCGCCGTGCTGGATAACGAACTCTCGCCAACACTGAACCTCAATGTTCTTTTTGCTGGCCTGTGCCCGGAAGTCGAAGAACAACGTCGGCTACAGCGGCTCAGCCTCGGATTGCTCCAGAACATCGAGAAGCAAGCGCAGGAGCAGGGGCTGGCCGATTCGTTTTTCGTGCACCTGGCACCCAACCTGGGCCAGCACAAGGGACAAGAACAACTGAAGTGGGCCAGCCCTGAGCACCGCGGGACCAGCGACTTCCAATTCATGCTCCGCGGCGCTGTCAAGGAAGCGGGCCTCTTGGTGCTCCTCAACCAGCACATCGAACGGACCACGGGCAAAGCTCCCCTCGGCGCGGACTTCAACGTGCGCTCCGCCCCAAGAACAGCGGAGGGGCTGCTGGCGTTGGCAGAGGACTGCATCGCCCCAGAAAGCATGCCCACGTTGATCGGCATTGCCGACACGATCACGTCTGAATGGGTCGTGGAGGGCGACCAAGCCGGTTGGCGCCGTGGGGGCAGCGACCGTGGCTTTTTGACGTTGTTGCAGCAGATCGGACAGACCTTTGAAACCCCTAATCGAGTGGTCTTGATCGACAGCAGTGGAGGGGAACTGGATCGCCCCAGCCTCCAAGATCCAGAGCTCAAAGGTCTGAGTGATCCGGAGGATCCCTTGCGGCTGGATGTGCTTGTTCCGGGGGGGCCAGAGGCCTATGTGGAGTGGTTTGTTGATTTGGCAGACAACGTCTTTTAAAACGTTGGGCTGACAGCGGCAGCAGAACGGCCTATCCAAGGAGGTAGTCGCCGTTTGTTCCGATGCCAGAGGGGGCCAGCAGGACACAAACCTGGCCTCCAGCTCCGGGACAACATCCCTGGTGGGATGGCGCGGTGATCTACCAGCTGATCCCCCGTTGCTACAGCGATTCCGATGGGGATGGCATCGGTGATTTCGGGGGCCTAACCAAGCGTCTGGGCTATCTGCGTTGGCTCGGGGTGGATGCGATCTGGATGACCCCGATCTATCCCTCGCCGCTCAGGGACGGTGGCTACGACATCACAGACTTCACCGACATCCACCCGGAGCTCGGGGATCTCGATGCCTTTCACCGCCTGATCGAAGCGGCCCATGCCCATGGGATCCGGGTGGTGATCGACCTGGTGTTGAACCACACCAGTCAGTTGCATCCCTGGTTTCAACGGGCCCGCTTTGCGGAGCGGGGCAGTCCAGACCGTGACTTTTATGTCTGGAGGGATGACCCGGACGGCTATAGCGATGCCCCAGTCCTCTTTCGACACTTCGAGGACTCCAATTGGTCCTGGGATCCGATAGCGCAGCAGTACTACCTGCATCGCTTTCTGCATCACCAACCTGATCTCAACTACGACAACCCAGCCGTCCAGGAGGCGGTACTCCAGGTCGTTGATTTCTGGTTGGCACGCGGCATTGATGGATTTCGCCTCGACGCCATTCCGTTTTTGTTTGAGCGCGAGGGGACCCGGTGTGAAGGACTACCGGAAACCCATGCCTTCTTGAAGACCCTGCGTCAGCGCGTCGATGCCTTTTGCGAGGCCAACCCCGGTCGAGACGTTCTGCTCCTGGCAGAAGCGATTCAGCCGGTCAAAGAAGCCATGCCCTACCTGGAGGATGGAGAGCTGCACGCGGCCTTCAACTTTGCCTTGACGGCCCATCTCTTCGCCTCGGTCGCCCATGGGGAGACCAAGGCCCTGAATCGCTTCCTTCAGGAGATCAGCAGCCTGGACTGCGGCCGCAGTTGGGCTCTACCGCTGCGAAATCACGATGAGCTCTGGCTGGGCGATGGCCACCTGGTGCCTGACGAGGTCATTCACTGGGTGCGTCATGGTCTGCCTGCTGCCCATGGCCATTGGCTGAACTGGGGAATCAATCGACGACTGGCACCGCTCTTAAACGGAGATCCCAGACCCAACATGGCCCTTCATGCCCTGCTTTACAGCTTGCCGGGCATGCCCTGCGTCTATTACGGAGATGAACTCGGGATGGGGGATTGGCCGGGACTGAGGGACCGTGACCCCAACCGAACGCCCATGGCCTGGAGCCCGGATCGCAATGGCGGTTTTTCCAGTGCTCCCGATCCCCTGCTGGTGCTGCCGCCCATCACCGCACCTGGATACGACTACCGCGTGATCAATGTTGAAGTTCAAAAGTCTCTGAAGGGGTCGCTTTTGAACTGGCATCGGCACATGCTGGTCAGCCGAAAACTGCTGCCTGCCCTGAAGCACGGCGACTTTGAACCCCTGCCGAGCCATCACCCGAGCGTCGTCAGCTTCATTCGCCGCTGCGAAGCCATGACCGTGCTCGTTGCGGTCAATCTCAGTGGTACGGGCGCATCCACCGAAATCGATCTGAGCCGATGGGAAGGAGAGCGGATTCGGGAGCTGCTCTGGGGCTGTGAATTCCCAGAGGCCAGCTCCGAATGGTTTGTCTACCTCCAGGCCTATGGCTTTGGCTGGTGGCTGATCGGCGACATGGAACTGGCGAGCAACAGCGACTCGGCCGCTGGAGTCAGCCGCTCCGCTTCCGCCTGATCCAAAAAGCCAATGCGACTGCGCCGCTGCAGCAGATCATCTGCCGAGCGGGCCCACTCCAAGCGGATGTTGTAGCGCCACTCCGCCAGGCAAACGGGAACCACGCTGCTGAGCGGTTTCCGCTCAGACGGCTCCATGGCCTCGTTCAGGACCGCCTCTGCTCGAAGGCCATAACTGGAGATGAGGTGGTCAATTTGCCGGGCCTGGAGTTCGCCGTCCGGCAGTAGGCCCTTTAAGTGCTGAGCGAGCTGGGCGAGCTGAGCGTCGGTTTGCTCGGGGGACTGAGCGGCTCCAAGCAGGGGCAGGGGCTCAGGGGCCGGGAGGGTTCGATTCAACTGTTGGGCGATGGCCTTGAGGGCATCGACCGCCAACACCCGGCAGGTGGTCCACTTGCCCCCAAGCAAGCTGATCAGCCCACAGTCGAGCTGTTCGACTTCGTGCTCGCGAACCACCTTGCTGCTGCCGCGCTCAGAGTCCGGCTGAATCAGAGGGCGACCGCCGGCCCAGCGGCTGGACACCGAGAAGCTGGGTTGCCCTGGGAACCACTGGCGTAGGTGATCCAACAGGAACGCCTCCTCCGCATCGGAGACGGAGGTGGCTTCATCGACTGGACAAGGTGAATCGGTGGTCCCAACCAGTGTTCTGCCTTGGAAGGGGAGCACGAACATCACGCGGCCATCGCTGGTTTTAGGGATCAGCAGGCCGACGCCCTCTGAACACAACGGCTCGCTGAGCACAAGGTGCACCCCCCGGCTGACCAGAAGGCGTGGACTGCACTGCGGGTCGGCCAGCAGCCTCAAGCTGTCGGCCTGGATGCCTGTGGCATTGACCACACAGCGGGCTGACCAGTGGTTCAGCGCACCATCGGCCTGACGCGCTGTGACACCCGTGAGCTGGCCCTGCTCCTGCTCAAAACCAACGACCGTGCAGTCCCGCTGAACCACGGCTCCGGCCGCCTCAGCCGTGAGCAAGAGCAACAGATTCAGGCGCGCATCATCAAATTGACCATCGCTATAGAGAACGGCTCCATGGCGCTCGGGGTCCAGGCCCGGCAGGGAGCGTTGCAGTTGCTGGCGGTTGATGCCACGACTGGGCTCGAGGCCGGCCGCTCCCGCGAGGAGGTCATACATCCCCAGCCCCATCCGGTAATAGGCCTGCTCAATGGGCCCCTGGGTCGGTAGGGCAATGCGCAGGGGTTGGGCCAAAAAAGGAGCCTGATCAATCCAGTACTGGCGCTCCGCCAGGGCCTCCCGCACCAATTTCAGTTGGGCGGCATCCAGCTGCTTGAAGGCCAGCTCCAGGTAGCGAACGCCGCCATGGAGCAACTTCGTGCTCCGGGAACTGGTGCCCTGGCCTGGATCACCCGCCTCCAGTAACGCCACCCGCAATCCGCGGCGAACGGCCTCGTAGGCCAGGGAGGCTCCACTGCTCCCCCCACCAATGATCAACAGATCAAACGGTTGCATCGCCATGCCACTCCAAACAACGTTCAACCGCCTGGTCCCAGCGGCGTAACCAGCGCTCCCGTTGCGCCTCCGTTTGCTGAGGGCTCACCTGGGTCGAGGAAGCCCGCACCGAGCTGGCAATGGCCTCGAGATCGTCGATCGCTCCAACAGCCTCACCGGCCATCAGGGCCACCCCCAAGGCGGTGGACTCCAAATTGGCCGGACGAACCACCTCAACGCCGGCGCTGTCGGCCTGGGCCTGAAGCAAGACAGCGGAGGCCGCCGCCCCGCCATCAACGGCGATGGTGCGCAGGGGAGCGCCAAGGGCCTCGGCCGCACCGCGCAGCAGTCCGGTGACGGCCAAGGCAATCCCCTCGAGGGCAGCCCGGGCGATCTGCGGTGCACCGGTGTCACGGGTCATGCCGATCAACAACCCTCTGGCATTGGGGTCCCAGTGGGGAGAGCCCCAACCGGTGAAGGCCGGCACGAGCATCAGCTCGCCCGCACTGGCCACCTTGGATGCCAACCCGTCGACCTCGGCGGACTCACGAATGATCCCAAGGCCATCGCGCAGCCACTGGATGACCGTTCCTGCATTGAACAAGCTGCCTTCAATGCAATAGGTCGTACTGCCATCGGCGTTGCTCCAACCCACGGTGCTCAGCAGGCCACCAGAGGCGCGCTGGGGTTGCTGCCCGCAATTCACGACCAGAAAGGCACCGGTTCCGTAGGTGCACTTGGCCTGGCCGGGTTGCCTGCAGAACTGGCCATAGCTGGCGGCCTGTTGATCACCGAGCATCGCCGTGATCGGCACACCGGCAAAGGGAAGGCCCTCAGCGATCACCCCAAACGAGCTGCGGGTGGGTCGTAAGTCGGGCAACGCCTTCAGGCTCAGACCAACGCGCTCAACCGCCTCCGGCAGCCAACAGAGCTGCTCCAGGTCCAGCAGCAGCGTGCGACTGGCATTACTGATATCTGTGGCGTGCTGCGCTCCGAGGGTCAGCTGCCAGAGCAACCAGCTATCGACAGTGCCAAAACAGAGGTCATCGCCAGCCAGGGCCTCCCGGGCCTCGGAATAGGCCTGCAGCATCCAAGCGATCTTGCTGGCGCTGAAATAAGGGTCCAGCACAAGTCCCGTCTGGCGCTGCCACTGGTCCGCCGCCGGCTGGCGCTTCCAATCCCCGCAGATCGATGCGGTCCGACGGTCCTGCCAGACCAGGGACGGGCCGAAGGGTTCGCCGGTGCTGCGTCGCCAGAGGGTGGTGGTTTCGCGCTGATTGGTGATGCCGCAGGCCCTGACTGCTGCCCGTTGCCCTGGACTGAGGCGCTGCTCCAGTAGGGCCATCGCCTCCAGCTGGCTCTGCCAGATCGCGGAGGCGTCCTGCTCGACCCAACCATCATCCGGGTAGTGGATGGCAAGCGGCACCTGGGCCGAGGCCACCGACTCGCCGTTGGAGGACACCAGAACGGCGCGAGAACTGCTGGTGCCCTGGTCGAGAGCTAACAGATAGGACTCAGACACAGGCAAAAGGGTTTCCCCACTCTTACGAGCTTCAAGCGGATCTGTCAGGGGCTTGACGCAGCACGAGACAGTGGAACCAGCTCAAACGTCGCGTCTGCCGATGACCTCGCTCTGGAGTACTGCGCCGGCACTGGCGGCCCTACTCGGCGGTGGGTTGCTGTCCCTTCTGGCAGCAAGGATCTTTGGGATCTTCTTCGGTCGTCTGACACGGCGAACGCGAAGCGAAACCGATGACTTCATCGTTCAGGTCATCACGGACACGATCCCAATCCTTGGCTGGGTCATCAGCGCCAGTTGGGCTTGGTGGCTGCTGCCGACCTCTCCCGAGGCGGATCGGGTGGTCTTCACCATCTCGAAACTCATCCTGGTGGTGTTCCTGGTGCGGCTGGTCAACCGCATCAGCCTGCGGTTGCTGCAACGCTCCGCGGCCCACAGCGGAGATCCAGCGGTCGGCAACATGCTCCGCGCCCTCGCGCCGATGTTGCGGGCGTTGGTCTGGTGCGTCGGCGCTGTCCTCTATCTGCAGAACATCGGTGTCCAGATGGCTGCGATCTGGGCTCTGCTGAGCGCCGGTGGCATCGGGGCAGGCTTGGCCTTAAAGCAGCCGGTCTCTGAATTCTTCGAATACATCACAATCCTTCTCGACAAGCCCTTCCAACCCGGTCAATTCATCCAAGTCGGAGAGGTCTGGGGAACGGTGGAGCGGGTGGGTGTGCGTTCGACCCGTCTGCGCAGCATCAACGGCGAAGCGATCGTCATGAGCAACAGCGCCCTGACCAGCTCAGTGGTGGCGAACTATGGGGAGATGCAAGAGCGGCGGCTGATCTATCGGCTGGGGGTGACCTACGACACCAGCCACGCCGTACTGGAACGGATCCCTGGCCTGTTGAAAGCCATTGTTGAGCAGGGGGGCGATGCCCGCTTTGACCGGGCCCATTTCGTGGCCTTCAACAGCAGCAGCCTTGATTTTGAGTTGGTCTATTTCGTTCCTTCGAACGACTACGTCCAGGCGATGGAAGCCCAGCAACGGATCAACCTGGCGATCGTCCAACGCTTCGCCCAGGAGGGCATTGAGTTCGCCTTCCCGACGCAAACCTTGCACCTGCACAACTGCACTGAGGCCTTGGGTTCTGGGGTGTGACCCGACTTGCTATGGTGGGCGCTTGGGCAATTTGCCCGAAGTTGTGTTTTTAGAAGATCGGTCATGTCCCGGGTCTGCCAACTCACCGGCAAGCGCGCCAACAACGGCATGGCCGTCTCCCACTCGCACATCCGCACGAAGAAGCTCCAGCAGGTGAACCTGCAAGAGCGCCGTCTGTGGTGGGCTGAAGGCAACCGTTACGTGAAACTGCGGGTCTCCACCCGTGCCCTGAAGACCATTCAAAAGAAGGGCCTGGGCGCCTACGCCAAGCAGCTGGGCATCAACCTGGCCAAGATCTGAGCTTCAATCCTGGGAGTTCTCCCAGGATCAAGTTGAACCGCCGCAACCTGCTTGTTTCGTTTGGTGCTGCGGCCTTAGGCCTGCTGGGACTCCCCCGGCAGGCCTTTTCGATGGGAGGGACCCTGCCCGATCTCGATCAACCGGCCCCTGGCTTTGGGCTCTCCGGCGTGGTTCCAGGCGAGGGGGGGGCCGTCGAAGCCGTACGCAGCCTGAGCGATTTCAAAGGGAGCTGGGTGGTGCTCTACTTCTATCCCCGAGATTTCACGGAGGGGTGCACCTTGGAAGCCAAGGGCTTTCAACGGGATCTGCAGCTGTTCCATGCCCGCAATGCGGAAGTGGTCGGAATCAGTGCAGACGACACGGACTCCCACAAAGAGTTCTGCGGAAGCGAGGCGTTGACCTACCCGCTGCTCTCTGATCCCGGAGGAGAAACCAGCAAGCGCTACGGCAGCTGGATCCCGCCCTTCTCCCAACGTCACACCTTTTTGATTGACCCAGAAGGGGTTCTTAAAGAGCGCTGGTTAGGGGTACGGCCCCTAGGCCACAGCCAGGAGATCCTGAAGCGGCTGGATGAGCTACAGGCCTGAGGCTGCGCGCTGCTCCAGCAGCCTCAGGTGGGCTTGACCTGCAGGGAGGCTGTCGCAGAACAGGCAGTTGTCCTCAAATCGAACTTGATAAAGCTCGCCTTCGCTGGAGCGCAGCTGATAGATCACTCCCCCTTGGGGATCGACCAGCACAGGGACCTGGGCCATGGGTCTTCAGGAGCAACGAGCAGAGGCTGGCTCGGCGATTGAACCCTTGCCATAGGTGCATCAACTCATCATCCGTAGCGACCACTACAGGTGATGCGGGTGGCCACGAACCGGGGTGGACTTTGGTAGCGAAAGGAACCTGAAGGGGTCTGACTGCTCTGCATGCTTGCCCCAATTCCACTCGAGCAATGTTTACCGAGTACAGGCCAAAGAAGGGATATGACGAATACTTCAGTGCCGCCGAAGGCCCTCGCTCCGGCCTCAAGCCCCTGGTGAACTCCCTGGGTGCACTCGGGATCGAGAAACTCAACCGCAATCACGCCGCCGCTGGAGTCCTACTGAAGCGACTCGGGGCCACCTTCAGACTGAATGATTCGGGCGGACGCGTGGGGGAACGGATCCTGCCATTCGACCCGCTGCCACGCTTGATTCGCTCGAAGGAGTGGGAGCGTCTAGAGCGAGGACTGTCCCAGCGCCTAGAGGCGATTGATCAATTTCTGGGTGACATCTACGGCGAGCAACGCATCATCCGAGATGGGGTTATTCCGCGGGAGCACGTGGAAAGTTCCCTGGGGTGGAGGCGCGAGCTTCAAGGGTTCAAGCCCCCCTTGGGCAAATGGTGTCAAATCTCCGGGCTTGATCTGATCCGTGATGGAGAAGGAACCTGGCGCGTCCTGGAGGACAACCTGAGATGTCCTTCTGGTGTCGCCTATTTCCTGGAGAACAGGAGGGTGATGAAACGGATGTTCCCGAGCCTGTTTAGTGGCCGGATCGTCCAGCCGATTGATCGCTACCCCTCCCAGCTGCTGCAGACCCTGAGGGAGCTGGCGCCCTGGACCGACTCCCCCCGGGTCGTCCTCCTGACCCCCGGGGTGTTCAACAGCGCCTATTTCGAACACAGCTATCTGGCTCAACAGATGGGCATTCCCCTCGTCGAGGGCCGGGACTTGGCCTGTGAAGACGGACGGGTTTGGATGCGCACGACCCGTGGATTGGAGACCGTCGATGTGATCTACCGGCGCATTGATGATGACTTCCTTGATCCCGCCGTCTTCCGCAGCGATTCAATGCTGGGGGTCCGCGGACTGATGGAGGTCTATGCCCAGGGACGGGTGGCGATTGCCAACGCTCCTGGAACTGGAATTGCCGACGACAAGCTGATCTACGCCTATGTGCCGGAGATGGTGCGCTACTACCTCGGGGAGGAAGCCATCATCCAAAACGTCCCCACCTACCTCTGCTCTAAAGCTGAAGATCGGGCCTATGTCCTAAGCCATCTACGGGAGCTGGTGGTGAAAGCCGTCTCGGAAGCTGGAGGCTATGGGATGTTGATCGGACCCCATGCCAGTGACGAGGAGATCCAAGACTTCGCCACGAAGATCGAGGCCAATCCGCGCAACTTCATTGCCCAACCCACCCTGGAGCTCTCCACCGTCCCCTCCCTGAGTGACGGCGAGCTCTACCCCTGCCATGTGGATCTGCGGCCCTACATCCTGCGGGGCAAAACCACCTGGGTCACACCAGGCGGGTTAACCCGCGTGGCCCTCAAGCGGGGATCACTGGTGGTGAATTCCTCCCAGGGCGGCGGCTGCAAGGACACCTGGATCGTGGAGGACGCCCCATGCTGAGCCGCGTCGCGGATTCCCTCTATTGGATCAACCGCTATGTGGAGCGGGCCGAGAACATCTCGCGCTTTGTCGAGGTCAGTGCTGCCATGGCGCTGGACTGCCCCCCTGGTAGCGCAGAGCCTTGGCAACCACTGATCGATGCCAGTGGTCATCGCTCTCTGTTTGATGCGCTCTACCCCGGTGGAGGTGAACAGCAGGTTCTTGAATTTCTCATCCGCGCTGAGGCCAACCCCAACAGCATCGTCAACTGCATCGCGCTGGCCAGGGAAAACGCCAGGCAGATCCGGGATGTCATCACCAGTGAGATGTGGGAGCAGCTCAATGGTCTCTACTGGACCCTGGTCGAGAACGACGGGTTTTGGGAGGAGCCAACCCCAGAGCAGCTCAGGGAGATCCGGCGTGGCTGCCAATTGTTTTACGGAATTACCGATGCCACCCTCAGTCGGGATCTTTCCTGGCAGTTCAGCCGACTCGGTCGGCTGATTGAGCGGGCGGATAAGACCACTCGCATCCTTGATGTGAAGTACTTCCTTTTGCTCCCGAGCCCTGATGACGTCGGCGGGGTACTCGACGAGTTGCAGTGGATGTCTCTACTGCGCAGTGCTGGCGCTTATCAGATGTTCAGGCAATCCAACGTTGGGGTGATTTCACCGGAAGCGGTGGCGTCCTTCCTGCTGCTCAATCCCCTCTTCCCGAGGTCGGTGCGCTACTGCCTCGAGCGGATCCATGAGACGCTTCAGGTGATCGGGCGCGATGCCGCCGCCGGGACGCCCGACGACCTCGAGTGCATGGTGGGTCTGACGCAGGCCCGCTGGAGTTTCAGCAAAATTGAAACGCTGATCGCCGGTGGCCTTCATGAGGCGATTGATGGCCTTCAGCAGGACCTCAACCAGCTGCACAATCTGATTCACGCTCGCTACTTCGTGCTTCCGGGCGGACTGAGCCCCGAAGACACAACAGTGATCCCCGTGAGCTCCACCTCCCTGTCCACCACCGCTTCCGGTCAAGACCTGGCATGCGCGCCCGCTTAATTCATCGCTTCGACTACCGCTACAGCCAGCCCGTGCTGCTGGGCCCCCATCGTTTTTGCCTGCGGCCCAGGCCCCATGGGTTTCAGCGTCTGATCGATTTCAAACTGAGCATCGAGCCTGAGCCGAGCCAGCTCTATGAGCTGATGGCAGCAGGTGGCGACACCATCACCCGGGCACGGTTTCTCCAGGAAACCGATTGTTTTCAGGTGGTGGCCACGAGCGAGGTTGAGACGTTCACACCACCCCTGATCGAAGCCTGCCTGGACGAAACGATGTTGAACCTGCCGCTCGCCATCGGCAGGCTGAACCCCGATCTCATGAGCAACCTCCAAGGCTGGTTGCCAAACGGTCAACATGATGCCGCCGCTGTCGATCTGGCCCAAGAAGCCCTCACAGGCAGTGATGGCAGCTGCCTGAGCTTTTTGCAGCAGCTGATCGAGATCATTCAGGACCGCGTCAAATACACCGAGCGCCATCAAGGCCCCGCTTGGCCTGCGGGCCGGACACTGAAGGAGCGGATCGGCTCCTGCCGTGATCTCGCCATGCTGATGATCGAGTGCTGCCGCAGCGTTGGACTTCCAGCCCGGTTTGTCAGTGGCTATCACCTTGTGGAGCCCAAACCTGAGCGCTACGACCTGCACGCCTGGACCGAGGTCTACCTCCAGGGAGCAGGCTGGCGAGGGTTCGATGCCAGTGGCAAGGGGGCGGTGGATGATCGCTATATCCCCGTGGTGACCTCTTCGAAATCAGATCTCACGGCGGCCGTCAGCGGCACGTTTTCAGGTCCGACGGGGGTTCAAAGCACGCTGAATTGGGAGATCCAGGCCGAAATCCTCTGCTCGGCCCAGTCCCGTTGAACGCCTACCAGCTGACGCCATGCAACTTGGGCAACGGCGCTGAGCGAAAGGTGGTCGCAAACAGACGAGGAATGAGTCGACTGTTGTAGACGCGAAACTCGCGGGCAACGCTGGCTCCCGGATCACGGATCGCCTGATTCAGCACGACCGATCCTTCCTCATCCGAGATCGAACGGTGGAAGGTTCCGGGCGGAATCCGGAGAATGTCACCACCGGTTTCAAGACGAACAATGTGATACGGATAATTCCAGCCGAAGTTCACCAAATAGAACAGGCGACCCCCGGTCAGAGCGAGCAGATTGTCCTCTTGATGGGGGTGGAGATAGAACTGCCAGGCGCCCGTGTTGGGCTCATCCGGTGGACTAACGGCCGGTCCGCTATGGATGACCAGATCCCGCGCGTTGGAGTTGTCGACGGTGATATCGAAGAAACGAACCGCAGGGGTATCGCGGAACTTCTCGTAGGGGATCAGCTCAAACATCTGAGCTTGGGTCGCTGTTCCTGACGACATGCTGCGTCCGTGGGATAGCCCAATGAACCGCACTCCCTGGTCTCCAGGGCGTGTACAGCACTACGCAATTCAGGATTAGCGCCTAAGCGTCAGCCCTCGAGCTGGCGCCCACGCCAGGTCCAACCACGTCCGGTGGTCGTCTTCCAAATACTGGCGGGCACGATGGCCGCAATCAGCAACGCCCCAAGCCAACTCAACCACCAGAATTTGATCGGTGTGCCAAAGCGCCAGGCACTCCACAGACGGATCGCCAAGACCAGGGCGATGGAGCAGCCCACAGCCCAAATCGCCATTTGCTCAATCGGACCGCCAAGCCATCCCTGCAGCAACAGAGCAACGGCGCTGAACCAGGGAGCGGCAAACAGCAGCAACACCACAGCGACACTGCCAACGGCTTTGAACCAGTTGCGATCAACCCCCAGAAACCAGTTTTTGGTCCAGCCTTCCCACAGCGCTGCCAAGGAGCGATACATCTGCAGGTCGACAAGATCAACGCCAAGCAGATAGCGCAGACTCAGGCCGGCCTGCTTGACCGCTCGGGCCAGGGCCAGATCTTCGACCACCTCAGCGGCAACAGCGCGATGGCCTCCAATCGCCCGATAGCTGGAATGGCGAAAGAGCATGAAGGGACCAGCAGCAAACGCCGTTGGATCGTTGGGGTCGTTGCTGCGCCGAATCGGAAAACCCAAGCCCAACAGGGTGGCCACAATCGGCTGCACCAACCATTCCGCAAGACAACTGCACTGCAGCCGGGGAGCCAGGGTCAACAGATCGCTGCTTTGACTGCAGGCCTCTTGAAGGGCAGCCTCAATCACCCCGGGCTGCAGGCGCACATCGGCATCGAGAAACAGCAACCATTGCCGCGATGCCGTCCCATCGGGCCAGGGCAACTCCGAACCGATGGTTGCTGGCCAATTCTTGCCGGACCAGCGTTCACCACTCGGTCGCGCTCCGGCCTGCACAATCCGCCAGTGGAGATCAGAACGGCTGCAGCTCGTGCGGCACAGCTCAGCTAAGGCCTGGGTGTCATCGCTTGAGGCGTCATCAATCACGACGAGTTCGATCGGCCAGTCAGGCGGGCAGGCCGCAACGATCGCCCCAAGGCATCCCTCGATGTTGTCGTGCTCGTTGTACGCGGGCACGAGAATCCGCAGCCACCCGCAGTCTTCGGGGCACTGCTGCGAATCCGTCTTGGTCAGCCTTGGGGCACGGCCCAGTTGCAGCTCCAAAGCCAGCAGGAGTACAAACAAGCAGAGACAGCTCGCAGCCGCCAGATCCAGAATCAGCGACATAGGGCGGCACGCAGGATGCGTCGATGCAGCTCCACCGTCGAGCGGATCGAGGCGATCACCCTGCTCGCCGGAGGACCATCCAAGCTGCTGCGCCAAAGCGTCAAGCACTCCTCAGCAGTCCGGCCGCGCTGGCGCAAGTCCAAAGCCTCAGACTGGAGTTGATCAGCGCAGGCCTGGACCTTGGGGTCGTAGCTCAGGGCGCTGACCGGAGCACCGGAGAGGGCCGCCAGAATCAAGGCATGCAGGCGCATCGCCAGAACCAGACCAGAGGAGCGAAACACGGCCATCGCCTCCCTGGGATGGCTCGCGCTGAGTTGGCGACTGCGCCTCGATAAGCGCTCGGGCATCAACCCCTCCCGGCGGAATTGCTCCAACAGATCAGCGTCCTGGTTGCGATGGAAAGGAAGCCACAACACCTCACGGTCTGCCTCTGCGGATAACTGGTCCAGGGCCTGGAGATAAGGACTCCAATCACTGCCCTGGAGCAAGGGCGTTGGCCGCCAGCAGACCACGATTGGTCCACCACGGCCGAGCCACTGCTGCTGCGGCAACATCCAAACCGCATCCGCAGCGTGCTCGCCGTCGCACCCCAGACGGCGAGCCAAGGTCGCCGATTCAGGATCACGCCAACTCACGGCAGTCGTCATCTGGAGCAGCAGACGCACCAGGGCCCGCGTTCGCTTGCGTTGAAGTGGACCGAGTCCCTGGGCCCAGAGCACCACCGCCTTGCCCTGGAATCGGGCGGCGGTAATCAAGCTGGCGTAGTAGATCAGGCTTTTAAAACTGGTGCTGTCCTGCAGCAGGCTTCCGCCGCCCAAGACCAGGGCATCGCAGGCTCTCAAACAGGAAAGAACGGCCTTGAGGTCACGGCGCTGCACCGTCTCGACGCCGTGCAACTTCCGCACCTGGTCCTGGTCAAACGCGGTGACGACAGGCGTCCAAGCTTCAGGCAGCTCCCCAAGGACAGCCTGCAACAAGGCGTCATCGCCAAGGTTGTGTTCGCCGTAGTAGCCGCAGAGCAGAACGGACTGAGGCACACCACTGCATAGCGCGATCACCAGCTTCGCATCGCCTGAAGGACTAGGCGGCTGCGATCAGGCGCTGCCTCAGCAGCGGTAATTCTTGGTCAATCCGTTCACGGGCGTGATCCAGGGAGGTGCAGGTCCCGAGGGACAGACCGCTTCGGTGCTGAATCGCGTAGCAACGGGTGTGATCGGCTTGATCCATCAGAGCAATCCGGCAGCCCCGATGGATCCAGGCTGGTGACGGCTGCGACTCCACCTTCAAGCACCGCTTGTCTAAGCCAATAGAACGTTTCCGCGGGTAGGGATCAAGCGATCCCCTGGAAGAAAGTTCAAAGATTGGGCAGGAGTGCCGCGAGTTTGGTGCGGAAGTCACCCTTGGGCATCCCGCCTTTGAGTTCACCGTGGATCATGAACTCACCGTCGGGGTCTTCCACCACGAGGTAGGTCGGCCAGCCCATTCCTTCCTTGTTGGGATACTGCGCAAGCAGGACCTTTCTGTATCTGCGATAGGTCTCGGTGTCCTGCAACATCACGCTGACAAAGCTGCACCCCAGTTCTTCAGCAACCTTGCCGTCGTAGTGGCTCATCCGATGGCAGGTGCCGCAATCCTCGGAACTGAACTTGAGGACTGTGGGTGCCATGGCGGGGACTGCAGTGCCGGCAACTTAATGGCACTGATCGAGGCTGATGTCGCCGAGGAAACAAAGATCGAGAAGACGTTGCAGTGCAGCCGCCCGCGACGGAAGACCCCACTGCTCCTTTAGGGCATCCAAGCGAGCCAGGTGAACTCGGCGAAGATCGCAGCTGACCTTGATGCGCTCATCACCCAGAAAAGGAAGGCTTTGCATCTCCCAGGCCGATCGCTGTCGCAACGATGCCCGCGATCAAGGCGATGTCAACGAACGGCGGGGATGGTCAGGTAGGCCGGAGCAAAGCTGCAGGCCAAGGCGAGTTGCCGCAGCGGTAGGCCAAAGACCGTGCTGACGAAATCGATGGCAACGCGCGAGAGCAACGGAACACCGCTTGTGCCGCAATTGTAAAGAGACGTGAAGCAGCTCTCAGCTTGCAGGGTGTCAGGTCAGCAATCGGCCGGGGCCCCTTCAGCGATCGAGCTTGTCAGCCAGCGCCCTGGCCTCTTGGGCAAGTTGACGCTTCAGCAGCACGCGATCAGTCACGTCCCGCTGGACCGAGACCCAGTGGGTGTACCAGCCCGAGGAATCGGCCAGGGGCGCCACCTTGAGCTCAATCCAACAGGTGGATTGATCGCGGCGGTAGTTGATGACCTCCATGGACGCTGGCTTCCACTGATCCATCGCCGAGCGCAGTGCAGAGGTGCTCTCCTTCGAAGTCTCTGGACCCTGAAAGAGCCTCGGACTCCTGCCGAGCACCTCGTGAAGCGCGTACCCGGTCTGATCCAGTAGTGACTGGTTGGCGTAAACGATGACAGGACCCGGGGCATCCAAGGGTTCAGCCAAGGTCACCAAGACGGCATCTTGTGCCGTGTCCAGAACACCCTCGAGCAAACGGCGGTAGGCGTCTTCGTTGGTTTCCTCGGGGGCCGCATCGAGGCGTTGCGCCCGGCGCCGGAGGATGCCAACGCCAAAGCCAGAGTCACAGGCAAACAGACGGAGGCGGGTGGCCAGCTCAACCCCCGTTGGATGGGGGAGAGGCAGCACATGGTCCCGCGGCCCCTCAGCTAAACGCCGGTGTTCCTTGACGATGAGATCAGACAACTGCGGCCAGCACTCGCCCATCGCGCGGCCGCACCACTCCTGGGAGTGGTGACCCAAGCGCTGTTGAGCCGTGCGGTCGACGTGGGAAACCAGGCCATTGGCCCCGCAGAGCACCAAGCCATCTCCGGGCTCCAGCAGGAAAAAAGGCTGCATGGGGCTGACCCTAAAGAGCCGGCCCGTGCCGATGCTGGAAGCAGTGGCCGATGTTCATGACCGCGACCCCCTATTTCGAGGCCATCTCCGTTGAGGCCTGGCTTGGTGCCAGGCGAGTGTTCAACGATCTGACCCTGAGCTTGCAAGCAGGGGAACCCACGGTGCTGCTGGGACCCAATGGTGCGGGCAAAAGCGCCTTGATCAAGTTGATCAATCGTCAGCTCTACCCCGTGGTGAAGCCGGGCTCTGAGCTGAAGCTGTTTGGCAGCAGCACCGTCAACCTCTGGGATCTGAGGCAACGCATCGGCCTGGTCTCCAGTGACCTTCAGAGCGGCTACATCCCAACGGTGCCAGCGGAAGACGTTGTTCTCTCCGGCCTCTTTGGCTCAGTCGGGCTAGGCCGTCCCCAACGCCCAACACAGCAGCAACGGGCAGAAGCACTGAACCAGCTCGAGCAGCTTGGATTGGCTGATCTCCGTGGTCAGCCCTTCGGCCATTGCTCGGATGGGCAGCGGCGGCGCTTGCTACTCGCCCGCGCATTGATTCATCAACCCGAGGTGCTGGTCCTCGATGAACCGATCAATGGCCTGGACTTCAAGGCCAAGCACCAACTCCTCAAAAGCCTGCGGCAACTGAGCAGGACAGGAACCACGTTGCTGCTGGTGACGCATCAACTGGAGGCCGTGATCCCTGAGGTCCAACGCGCTGTCCTGATCAAACGCGGGCAAATCGTGGCCGATGGGCCTGCCGATCATCTGCTGACGAGCGCAAGTCTCAGTGCGTGCTTTGACACCCCGATCACTGTTTTGGAGGAAGGGGGCTGGCGCCAAGCTGTACCCCGAAACAGCGAGGCATAAAAAACAGCCCATGCAGGGCTGTGTGAGGAGGCTTCATCGCCATCGAAGCGAAGCCAGTGGCGACGGGCGATGGGTAGATCGACTCAGCTGTCCGATTGGATCGCGGTCGAGACGTCCTTGAGGGGAATCAAAGGATGGCCCCAAGGGCCTGTGCCAAGCAGTGGCGGCGCGCCGGCTGACGGGGAGAGC
>Ga0181588_10000071_pt1 | contig 79289 bp, 73 predicted proteins | sample 071ome_26_FD_148607 | JGI IMG/M metagenome (GOLD analysis project Ga0181588, IMG submission 148607) | Coastal salt marsh microbial communities from the Groves Creek Marsh, Skidaway Island, Georgia - 071409BT metaG (spades assembly) | ecosystem: Environmental > Aquatic > Marine > Intertidal zone...
ACGTCAAACCGGCGGTCAACCCGCAGGCGGTCCTGCAGGAGCTGTATCGACTCACGCCGCTGGAGGAGTCCTTCGGCATCAACAATGTCGTCCTCGTCGACGGGGTGCCGACGACCCTCGGGCTCTACGATCTGTGCCAGGCCTACATCGACCACCGCCTTGAGGTCATTGTTCGGCGGACCCAGTTCCGGCTGGAGAAGGCCCAGGACCGGCTCCACATCCTCGAAGGGCTCCTCACCGCCCTCGACGCAATCGACGAGGTCGTCGCCATCATCCGGTCGTCGGAGAATGCGGCCGAGGCTCGCGACCGCCTGATCGAACGATTCGAACTCTCGATCATTCAGGCCACCCACATCCTCGACATGCCGCTGCGGCGTCTCACGGCGCTCGCCAAGCTCGAACTCGAGGAAGAAGCGGCCGGTCTGCGCAACGACATCGCGGAGTACGAGCGTCTTCTCAAGAGCGAAACTCGGCGCCGGACACTGGTGCTGAAAGAGCTTGGTGAACTCGTCGAGAAGCACGGCCAAGACCGCAAGGCCGAGATCGTCAAGGCGGACGACATCCCCGTCTTTGAAGCGCCGCAAGAGCGCGACGCATCGTTTGATCCCGACGACGACGAGCCGTGTGTCGTCACCCTGTCGACCTCCGGCAATCTGGGCCGGGTTGCCGCCACCGGGGCGCGAAAGGGTGTGGCGGGGCGTCACGACCTCGTGGCGTCGACGGTGGTGACCTCTACTGGTCAGCCGATGGCGGTGATCACCTCGGAGGGGCGAGCGTTCGTCGTTCACGCTGGTGAGGCCGCTGATGCGTCGAGTCGAACCCGAGGCAACGCCGCTACTCAGCAACTCGGCCTCAACAAGAGCGAGGCCCCTCTTGCGCTGGTGACCGCAGGCGAGGAAAACCTTGTCCTGGTCACGGCGAGGGGAGTGGTCAAACAGGTCACCGCCGAAGAAGTGCTTGGCACCAAGCCGGGGAAGGCGATCATCGGTCTCAAGGCGGGTGACAGCATCGTCGCCGCATTCCGGGCTCCCGTCGGCGTGGATGTGATCCTCGTCGCCTCCGATGGGCAGGCGCTTCGCATGCCGGTCGATTCCATCTCGGTCCAAGGACGCGGTGCTGGTGGGGTCGCCGGCATGAAGCTCAAGGGTGACGCGAGCGTGGTGGGCGCCGGTCCGCTCATCGGTGACGGTGTGGTGCTGACCGTCACGTCCGATTCGGCCGCCAAGGCCACGCCCTTCGAGGAGTTCGAGGCCAAAGGTCGAGGCGGGCAGGGAGTGCGCATCACCAAACTCGGGACCAGCGAGACACTGACGCTCGCATGGTTCGGCACGCTTGGGTCGATCGGTGGCGCAGGCGACCTGCTTGCGCAGATGGCGGCCGATGACGACCCGAAGAAGCTCGACCCCAACCCGGTGCCGTTCACGATCGAGCCGTCGCGGCGTGATCTGATGTCGGCCACCACCGATCGTCAGGTGATGGTGCTCGCCCCCAGCCGATGGTGATCACCTGCTAGCCCTCCGGCGGTCGCTCTGTTGGCGGGTCGCGAACCGGCTGGGAGATACTGCGCCGATGCGCACCGAACTCGATCCGGATCAGCTCGCTCTCACCATCTTCGGGTTGTTCAAGCTGAAGGAGGGCGAGGTGGCCAGCGCGGTCATCCACATTGGAGCCAAACTCGGACTGTTCCGAGCGCTTGCCGATGTCGGCTCTGCCACCTCGGACGAACTCGCCGAGGCGACCGGTCTGCACGAGCGCTGGGTGCGCGAATGGCTCTTCCTGATGGCGTCACTGCAACTTGCGCAACACGACGACGGCAGGTTCGCACTTACGCCTGAAGCAGCGGTTGCGCTCGCCGACGAGGATCACCCGCAGTATCAGGCTGGGGTGTTCGGGCCGCCGATCACGCACCGTGAAATCGAGCGGACCATTGAGGCCTTCTCGACGGGGCTCGGCATGACGTGGGGCGAGCACGGCCCCGAGACCTGCCACTTCCAGGCTGCGATGGGCGCTGGCGGACAGCGCACGCACCTGGTTCCGGTGATTCTTGATTCGATCGGGGGGATGACCGATCGACTCGTCGACGGAGCGACGGTGATCGACATCGGGTGTGGAGCCGGAGTGGCAGCAACTGCGATCGCTGAGGCCTACCCCAACAGCACCGTGATCGGCATGGATCCGTCACCGCACGCCATCGAGGCGGCCAACGAACGCGCTGCTGCGGCCGGTCTCGGCAATCTCTCGTTTCGGACTGGCGCGTTCGATGACCTTGATCAGTTCGGTGATGTCGACCTTCTTCTCACGCTCGACGTGATTCACGACCTTCCCCGTCCCGGGGCTGCGGTCCGGTCTGCTCGGTCGTGCCTGGCTGAGGATGGCGTCTGGATGGTGGCCGACATCAAGGCGCAGGGCACACTCGACGACAACCTGCGGAACCCGATCGTCGGGTTGTTCTACGGCATGTCGATCCTCTACTGCATGTCGTCAGCCATGTCTGAACCGGACGGTGCCGGGCTCGGAACACTTGGGCTTACCGTCGGCGTCTTCGAGGAGATGGTGCAAGCGGCGGGTTTCACCGGATTCGAGACCCGTGAGTTCGACGTCGATCCAGTCAACCGCTTCTACGAAGTCCGGCCCTGACCCTTGGAGCGGCGATCCGCTCCGCCCCCTGACCCTCGGTTGGGTCCAGCCCCGCTCCGGCCGCGGTGGCTGCCTCTCGGCCCGCCCTTGCCACCCCCGCCTCCTCCGCTGCGCTGACCTTTCCCGCGGTTCTTTCCGTTGCCACCCTTTTGGCCACCCGAGCGGTTCGCCGCCTGCGCTGCCTTCTTGGCGGGCTTCGTTGACCGTCCTCGGGGCTGTCCTTGGTTGCTACCGGTGCCCGACGATGCGCTGCCTTGGGTTGCCTGCTTCTTGCGGGCTTTCGCTGCTGCTCTTTTCGCAGCGCGCTTGCCAGGCTTTTTCTTCGAGCCCGGCCTCGCGTCCTTCCCCCGCTTCGTATTCGGCTTCGTCGACCGGTTCTGCTGTGCGTGCCCGCTCCGGGACCGGTTGTCGTGTTCGTGCGCTTCGCGTGGAGGTGCTGCGACCAAGGCCGTTGTGTCGTCATCGAGGTCGATGGGGTCACCATCAATCTGGGGCGGGTCGGTCACTGCCTGAGGCAGATCGAGACGCCGCTTCATCGCGTTGACGAGTTTGAGCTGCGCTGGATCGACGAACGACACGACGGTGCCCCGTGCTCCAGCGCGAGCTGTGCGGCCGGAGCGGTGGACATACGCCGAGTCCTCATCAGGTGGATCGAAGTGCACGACACACTCGACCGCATCGACATGAATCCCTCGGGCCGCAACGTCGGTAGCGACGAGCGCAGCCGCTTTCCCCCGGGCGAAGTCATCGAGAGCCCGTTGGCGCTGGTTTTGTGAACGGTTCCCGTGGATCGGGACGGCTGGCACGCCCGCACGAGTGAGCTGCCGGGCGGCTCGGTCGGCGCCGTGGCGGGTGCGGGTGAAGACGATGGTGCGGCCGAAGGTCGCGATGACCGACGCACACAGAGGGATCCGGTCGCCACGTTGGAGCTGCCAGAAGTAGTGGGTCATTTTGTCGAGATCGGGAGTGGGATCCCCGATCTCATGACGCACTGGGTCCTGCTGGTACCGCTCGGTGAGCTTGGCCACCTCGCCATCGAGCGTGGCGGAGTACAGGATCGTCTGCTCGCAGCTCCCCGTTTGGTCGAGGATGCGGCGAACCGCTGGCATGAACCCCATGTCGGCCATGCGGTCGGCTTCGTCGAGCACGACAGCTTCGACCTCGCCAAGCGACACGACGCGTTGGCTGATCAAGTCCTCAAGGCGCCCGGGGGTGGCGACAAGGAGATCCACCCCTTTGGCCAACCGGTTGATCTGGGGCTGGAGGCCAACCCCGCCATAGACCGCCAGGCCATGACGGTCGACGGCGGCGAGCAGTGGGGCCAGCTCGTCGGCGATCTGACCGGCTAGCTCTCGGGTCGGGGCGAGGACGAGTGCTCGGGGACGTTTCTTTCGAGCGGGGCCGGCGGCGAGGGCACGAGCGACAAGCGGAATGCCGAAGGCAAGCGTCTTACCGGACCCCGTAGGGGCTCGGCCGATGACGTCGCGTCCCTTGAGGAGGTCCGGGATCGTTTGGGCCTGGATGGGAAAGGGCGTTGTGATGCCAGAGGACTCAAGCGTTTCGACGATCGCCGCCGGGACACCGAGCTCGGCGAACGATGTCGGGCGAGGCACCGGCCCAGGGTAGCGGTGCAGCTCAACGTGTTCGCGGCTGGCGAGCCGGGCGAGCCTCGCCGGGCGACTGGTAGGTCAGCCGACCCAGTGCAGAGATGTCGCTCGCCACTGGTCGGGCGACCTCGTTTTCGGTACTTCTGGAAGCCATGTTCACGATGCTGGCTTTGACTCGTATGGCTGTCCGCGCTGGTGTCCTCGCCGCGTTGATCGCCACGGTGATGTCGGTCGCGTCGGGCCTGAGTGCGGATGGGAACTGGGAGACCCTCGAGGCGCACGCCGAGGAAGCCCTCGACTGGCTGCGCACGCTGTGGCACCGCCTGGTGGACATCGATCCGTTGGTTGGCGAGATCCAGCTCGCAGATCTTGCATCGCCGAGTGGCTGGATTGACCTCGGAGCTGGCCTGTTCGACGGCGGATCACTCGCTGACGATGCGGCGGATGTGCTCGTGGCCGCGGATGGCTGACCGGACGTACCTCTGCCTGGTAGCTGAGTGTCCTTCGTCGATGCTGGCGCAGGGGTGTCAGTCGCCCGAGGCCTCGTCTCGGTCGAGCCGCATGGCTGCGCTGTTCATGCAATAGCGCTGCCCGGTCGGGGCGGGACCGTCGGGGAAACGATGACCGAGGTGCGCGCCGCAGTTGGCGCAGACGGCCTCCTCGCGGACCATGCCGTGGCTCGTGTCCGTGTGGATCTCGACCACATCGGGTCCGACCGTGTCGAAGAACGATGGCCACCCCGATCCCGATTCGAACTTCGTGTCCGAGGTGAAGAGAGCGGTGTCGCAGACGACACAGCGATACGTCCCGTCGTCGTGGCAGTCCCAGTACTCACCGGTGAAGGCGCGTTCGGTGCCAGCCTGCTGGGTGACGGCGTACTGCTCGGGAGTCAGGCGCTCGCGGAGCTCGGCGTCGTTGAAGTGGGTATCAGCCATCGGCCCTCCTTGGTGTACGAGAAGTCTCGCAGGTTCCTGCCTCCGGATGGAAACGTCGGCGACCCCGTTTTCGGATCTCCGTCTTGGATTCGACCGTCGACCAGGTGAATGCTTGACCGAACAGCTGTTCGCAATTACGTTGCTGTCATTCGTTCCACCGGCCTGGGCGTGTCACACCCCATCCGTAGGTTCGAGCCCATCAACCACACACCCCCAACACCAACCCGGCAGCATCGGGATCAGCAGGAAGCAGGCAGGAACATGGTGGAACGTAACGACAAGGCCGACAAGGCACTCGAGATGGCGCTCGGCCAGATCGAGAAGCAGTACGGCAAGGGCTCGGTCATGAAGATGGGCGAGAAGAACACGATGGCGATCGAGTCGATCCCGACCGGTGCGCTCGCCCTCGATCTTGCTCTCGGTATCGGTGGTCTTCCTCGTGGCCGTGTCACCGAGATTTACGGCCCGGAGTCCTCGGGCAAGACCACGCTCGCTACCCATGTCGTGGCTGAGGCGCAGCGCAACGGTGGTGTCTGCGCCTACATCGATGCCGAGCATGCGATGGATCCCGTGTACGCCAAGGCGATCGGTGTCGACATCGATGAGTTGTTGATCTCTCAGCCCGACACGGGTGAGCAGGCACTCGAGATCGCCGACATGCTTATTCGCTCTGGTGCGCTCGATGTCGTCGTGATCGACTCGGTTGCTGCCCTCACCCCCCGGGCGGAGATCGAGGGCGAGATGGGCGACACCCATGTCGGCTTGCAGGCTCGATTGATGTCGCAGGCCTTGCGCAAGCTCACCGGCAACCTCAACAAGTCGAAGACGATCTGCATCTTTATCAACCAGCTGCGCGAGAAGATCGGTGTCATGTTCGGGTCGCCGGAGACGACTCCGGGCGGTCGGGCGCTGAAGTTCTACTCGTCGGTCCGGCTCGACATTCGCCGTATCGAGTCGATCAAGGACGGCGTCGAGGTCGTTGGCAACCGGACTCGGGTCAAGGTCGTCAAGAACAAGGTGTCGCCGCCGTTCAAGCAGGCCGAGTTCGACATCATGTACGGCCACGGCATCTCTCGTGAGGGCTCGGTTCTCGACCTGTCGGTTGAGGAAGGCATCGTGAAGAAGTCCGGTGCCTGGTACACGTACGACGGCGAGCAGCTCGGTCAGGGCCGAGAGAACGCCAAGAAGTACCTGACGGAGAACCCCGAAGTGATGGTGGAGATCTCTGATCGGGTGTGGAAGGCCGTGATGCCCGAGCCGGAGGAAGAGGCAGCCGTCGATGTCGCCAACGCAGATGGCGACGAGTTCTCTGACGCCGACGACATGCCGATTGCCCTGGACGACTGAGTCGTCCAGCGAGTGGCGGACGACTGAGTCGTCCAGACTGTGAGGGAGTGGGCCATCCGCGCGGGTGGTCCACTCCGGTTTTTGGTGGCGGTGAGCAGGCCACGCTGGGTTGCGATTGCGTTCTGGAAACGGCCGGTGCGTTGGTGTCGGTAGCCTCGTCTGCGTGAACCAGCAGGGGAGTCCCGCCGAGCCGGCCCGTACCGGGAAGTCCTATGTCGTGAAGACGTATGGCTGCCAGATGAACGAGCACGACTCCGAACGCATCTCGGGGATGCTGGAGGCCGACGGGATGCACGCGGTTGAGGACGTTGCGGATGCGGATGTGATCGTGCTCAACACGTGCTGTATCCGTGAGAACGCTGACAACAAGCTCTACGGCGCGCTCGGCCATCTGAAGGCGCTGAAAGAGCAGAATCCGGACCTCCAGATCGCAGTCGGTGGCTGCCTTGCGCAGAAGGACCGTGACGCGATCCGTGATCGGGCGGGGCATGTGGACGTCGTGTTCGGCACGCACAATGTGCACCGAGCGGTTGAGCTGCTCGATCACGCCAGCGAACACGGCCCCATCGTGGAGATTCTCGAGGCGACCGCCCGAGACGACCATGACGCGTTTCCTTCGGCTCTTCCCACCCGGCGAGAGGTCGATCATGCCGGTTGGCTCACCATCCAGATCGGTTGCGATAACAACTGTGCGTTTTGCATCGTTCCGGCGGTTCGGGGCCCCGAGTTGAGCCGCCCGTTTGGGGAACTGGTCCAGGAGGCGAAGGATCTCGCCGCCGATGGTGTGAGCGAGATCACGCTCCTCGGTCAGAACGTCAACAGTTACGGGCGAGATCTCACCCTGACCCGCCGTGCCCCCGATGCCGATCAGGCCACCACCGATGCCTGGTGGTGCGGTGAACGGTGGGGTGACGATCGCCGTGCCCGTCCCTTGTTTGGTGATCTGCTGCGTGAAGTTGGGGCTATCGAGGGGGTCCATCGCGTCCGCTACACCTCGCCGCATCCCAAAGACATGCGGACCGAGACATTCGCGGCGATGGCCGAGACTCCCGAAGTGTGTGAGCACCTGCATTTCCCGCTGCAGTCGGGCAGCGATGCCGTCCTTGCCGCGATGCACCGCGGCTACACGGGTGAGCGCTACCTCGAGAAGCTGGCGGAGGCTCGTTCGATCATCCCGGATCTCGCGGTGTCGACCGACATCATCGTTGGCTTTCCGGGGGAGACCGACGACGATTTCGAGCGCACCCTCGGGGTGGCCGCTGCGGCCGAGTACGAGAGTGCGTTCACGTTCGTGTTTTCGGCTCGGCCCGGTACCGAGGCGGCGGACCTCCTCGAAGCCGATCCTGGTCTGGCGGTGCCTCGCGAGGTCGCAGTTGAGCGATACGAGCGCCTCCGCCTAGTGATCGAGCGGTCATCGATGCGGGCCAACCAGGCGCGGGTCGGGCGGGTCGAGGAGGTCACGATCGAAGGGCCAAGTAAAAAAGATCCCTCGGTCCTCACGGGCCGGACCCGACGAAACACGCTGGTCCATTTCGCGAGCCCGAACCCGTTGAAGGTCGGGAGTTACGCAACGGTGCGGGTCACCGATGCCAGGGTCAACCATCTCCTCGGTGAACTTGTCGAGGTCACCATCCCGGCCCGTCACCGCACCCGCATTCCGGTCAGCGCAGGCTGACACTCACGACAGACACGGGGGCTTGGCGATGCAGGACGGGCACATCTCCGGTCCCGATGGCGTCAGCTTGGGTGATCACACGATTCCTGTCGATCCCGAGTCGGTCGCTCGGGCCCTTGGGGAAGCGATCCGTCGTCACCATGCGGGCACCGAGACGGGGCAGGTCAACGCCATGGCGTCGATGGCGTCCACGCTGGAGAAACAGGCGAGCGCCCAACCTGATGCGGTGATGGCGACGGGCCCCTACCTCGGTCGGCCGGTGCTCGAACTGGCCCGGCTTGCCGCAGAGACCGTTTCCGTCCTTCCGCCGGCTCTTCGTCCGTCGGTGCCGATCCGTGCCGGGCTGACCTTGGCCGACTGTGTGCTGTCTCGCGACGGCCGCATCGTCATCGATGGCCTGCGGGCCGATGGCGACCGAGAGATCGAACTGGCGGCCGCGGCCGTGGCACTCGGCGGAAGGCACGGTCCCGCCGTCGTGGCGCCACTCCTTGATGCGTACGGAATGGACCAGTTTGACCTTCGCCGTCTCGATACCGCCCAACTGCTGGTGTCGGTCGCTGCGCAACTGGGTGTCGATCTCGGAGCGGTTGCGGGCTGCGGGTGATGGACGGTGACTGAAACGCCAGCAACCGAGCGGGTCTGGGCGGCACGGCGCGCTCGGCCACTCGCCATTCTGGGCCCCACGGCGTCTGGCAAGTCCGGTTTGGCCCTCGCGATCGCAGCTCTCGTTGATCAGGAGCACGGTGGTGAAGGACCCCGGGTCGAGTTGATCTCGATTGACTCGATGCAGGTCTACCGGGGAATGAACGTCGGTACGGCGACACCCACCGTGGAAGAGCAGGCGCGGGTTCGTCACCATCTGATCGACCTGGTCGAGCCGTCGCAGCAATTCACTGTCGGCGCGTTTCAGCGCTTAGCGAAGCACGCGATCGCCGACGTTCGGTCGCGGGGCAATCTCCCTGTCCTGGTCGGTGGGACCGGCCTGTACCTGCGGGCCGTGATCGACGACTTGGAGATCCCCGGGCAGTTCCCCGATGTGCTCGCCGAACTCGACGCCAACCCCGACACGGAGGCCCTCCACGGTCGCCTCACGAGCCTCGACCCAGAGGCTGCGTCTCGCATGGAACCCTCGAACCGGCGGCGGATCCTCCGGGCGCTCGAGGTAACGATCGGGTCGAAGCGCCCGTTCTCGTCGTTCGGGCCAGGACTGGGGACGTATCCTCCGACCCCGTTCGTTCAGGTTGCGCTCCGGTGGCCACGCTTGGATCTCGATGCTCGGATCGCAGCTCGCTACGAGCAACAGATGCATGACGGCTTCCTCGACGAGGTCCGCTGGTTGCTCGCTCAACAACCGTCTCGGACGGCGATGCAGGCGCTCGGCTATCGGGAACTCGCCGATCACGTCGCCGGAAAAGCGTCGCTGGACGAAGCACTCGACGTCGCCATCACTCGGACTCGCCGGTTCGCCCGTCGTCAAGAGCGATGGTTTCGACGCGATCCCCGCCTCACGTGGGTTGATGCACCATCCGACCCGGTCTCTGTGCTGGCCGAGTGGGATCGTCTCGCCGCCATCCCGGCGTAACGCCTAGCGGCAAACTCCGTGCCGCAGACGGCTGCGACCCTGCGATGATGGGGGTATGCCTCATGAGTCGGCACCGATCCGTCTGAGCAAACATCATGGCCTTGGCAACGACTTTCTTGTCTGCCTCACCGACCACCTGCCGATCGATGCGCCGTTGCGTGCCCGCTCATGGTGTGACCGTCGGACGGGGATCGGCGCCGATGGGCTGCTCTTCGGGTTGCCGCCAGCCCCAGACAACGGCGATGGCGGTGACATCGTCATGCGGTTGTTCAACAGTGATGGCAGCCCGGCTGCTCTGAGCGGGAACGGGCTTCGTTGCTTTGCCCAGGCGGTTGCCCGCGCCCGCAGTGTCGAGGGATTGGAGCTCCAGGTGTCCACTCCTGCCGGTGTGCGTGCGTGCACGGTGCAGGCAACCAACGATCCCGGCGTCGTCAGCGCAACCGTCGATATGGGCGTGGTGCGTCCGGGCCCGACGCCAGACGTGGCCGATCTCATGGAAGCGGCGGGTCCGTCCGTTCTCGCCGTGAAGCGATGGGAGACGGGCGACATCGGCAACCCGCATGTCGTCTGTGAGGTCGATGATCCTGACGCCATTGATTTGGCCGTGGCCGGACCGGCCGTGGAACGGCACTTTGCCGATGGAGCGAATGTTCATTTCGTCACCGTGAGCGGCGCCGACGAACTCGCTCACCGTGTGTGGGAACGCGGTGCTGGTATCACGAATGCGTGTGGCACGGGTGCCGCGGTCTCGGCGTCTGTCTTTCATCGATGGGGACTAGTCGGAAGCAAGGTCGTCGTGCGGATGCCGGGCGGCGAGGCGCTGGTCGATGTCAGCGAGCCGGTGACACTGACCGGGCCTGCGACCCATGTGGCCGACCTCGAGGTCGCCGATCTGCAGGTGGACGGAGGCTGATTTCGTGGCCGGCGACGAGCGCGAGCTTCCCACGATCTTCACTGATGACATCTCGCTGAGCGGCGAGGACGACGCCATCGCCGAGCTTGGCGCTGACGAAGAAAGCCACCGTGGCGCCTTTGGTGACTTTGGCGGCGAGTCCGGAGGTCTCATCGAGCGGACCTTCCGGGAGCGGATTGTCCTCGTTGGGGTCACGACCGATGGTGGCGATCCGCTCGAGACCGACGCCTCCCTCGACGAGCTCGCGCTTCTGGTCGACACGGCAGGTGCTGATGCGCTCGAACGGGTTCATCAGCGCCGAGACTCACCGGATCCAGCCACGTATGTCGGCAGTGGCAAAGCGAAGGAAATCAAGGCGGTCGCCAACGCGATCGATGCAGACACCGTCGTCTTCGACGATGAGCTCTCTCCGGCCCAGCAGTTCAACCTGGAGAAGATCCTGGGTCGCTCGGCCCTGGATCGAACCGCCGTGATCCTCGACATTTTCGCCCAGAATGCAAGCAGTCAGGAAGGAAAGGCACAGGTCGAGCTGGCGCAGCTTCGGTACCGCCTTCCACGGTTGCGGGCGAGCGGCCGAACCTTCTCCCAGCAGGGGGGCGGGATCGGAACTCGTGGTCCTGGCGAAACCCAGCTCGAGGTCGACCGCCGCCGTCTCGTTCGGCGTGTGCACAAGCTGGAAGCTGACCTTCGCAAGGTCCAGGCTCATCGTGAAACCCAATCCAAGCAACGATCCCGGACCCGAAACCGGGCGATCGCCCTGGTTGGCTACACCAATGCGGGGAAGTCGTCGCTGCTCAACCGGCTCGCTGGCTCAGAGGTCCATGTGGAGGACCGGCTCTTCGCCACGCTCGATGCGACGACTCGTCGGCTTGCGCTGCCCGGTGGTGAGACCGTGTTCGCGACGGACACAGTCGGGTTCGTCCGCAAGCTTCCCCACCAGCTCGTGACCGCCTTCAAGACGACGCTTGACGTGGTGCGCGATGCCGACCTCTTGGTCCATGTCGTCGACGGGTCAGGGCCTGATCCCGAAGGTTCGATGGACGCCGTTCGTGAGGTGCTCGAAGAGATTGGTGCGGGCAGCGTGCCCGAACTGCTCGTCTTCAACAAGGCCGATCAGGGTGATGGCTCCCAACGCCTTGCGGCGCGGTACGAAGGATCGGTTGCGGTCTCGGCGCACAGCGGCTTCAACCTCGACCACCTCACCGCCGTGATCGGCGACCGCGTTCGGTCGATGACCGCCCTCGCCGAACTCATGATCCCGTGGGACCGTGGTGACGTGCTCGCAGCCGTGCACCGTGAAGGTCAGGTGCTGACGGAAAGCGCCGAGGAGAACGGAATGCGGCTCAAGGCACGGCTCGAGCCAGCATCACTCGGAGCCTTGCGTGAGTACGTGCTCGACGTCGAGGGCGGTCTACCGTTCGAGTCCGATGACGAGGATGCGTGGTGAGGGAGGGGTGGAGTCGATGCGTGGTGAACAACGACGGAGAGGTCCGGTCCAGTGACTGAGCAACGCCCGCATCCGTACCTGGAGCCCTACGAGCCTCCTCCGTACCCGTACGACCTGCTCGACGAACTACGGGCGGTGGCCGCCGAGCGCTTTGGTGCTGCCATCGATTGCTCGATCGGAGCGCCGGTCGACCCGCCGCCAGCATCGGTGATCAAGGCGTTGTCCACGTCGAATGCGGAGCGTGGCTACCCGCCCTCGATCGGGACGCCGGACTACCGCGAGGCCGCTGCCCAGTGGATGCAACGGATCGTTGGCGTATCCGTTGACCCAGCTACCCAGATCGGAGCTGCGGTCGGAACCAAGGAGTTCGTCGCCAGCACTCCGCACTATCTGCGTATGCGTTCGCCCGATCGTGACACGGTGCTGTACCCAGAAGTGTCGTACCCGAGCTACGAGCAGGGAGCGATCTTTGCTGGCTGCCGTGCTGTGGCGGTCCCCGTCGATGACGAGTGGCGAATTTCGCTCGATGCGATCGATCCGGCCGACGCGGCGCGAGCGCTCTGCCTTTGGGTCAACACGCCGGGGAACCCCGCTGGCGGACTCGACGACCTTGAGGCGGTGGCGGCCTGGGGACGGGCGAACGACGTCCTGGTGTTGTCGGACGAGTGCTACATCGAGTTCACCTGGAACGGCCCGCCCCGTTCGATTCTCCAACACGGTAGTGAGGGGGTGTTGGCGGTTCATTCACTGTCGAAGCGGTCGAACTTGGCCGGTGGGCGGGCCGGCTTCTACGCGGGCGACACCGAACTCGTTCACTATCTGCGCGAGGTTCGCAAGCACGGCGGAATGCTGGTTCCCGGTCCTGTGCAGGCGGCCGCAATCGCAGCGTTCGCAGACCAGTCCCATGTCGAGGCCCAGCGCGCGGTGTATCTCGAGCGGCTCGAGATCGGCCTTGATCTCTTGCGGTCCGCAGGAGCGACGGTCGAGTTGCCCGGCGGCGGGTTCTATTTGTGGGCAGCTGCGCCTGACGGTGCCGCCTGGGCGCTCGCTCGGGTCCTCGCCGAGCAGTCAGGAGTGATCGTTGCGCCTGGCGAGTTCTACGGCGTGCGTCGTGACCATGTGCGATTCGCCGCAGTCCAGCCGACTGCCGATCTGCAAGCTGCGGCTGCGAGGCTGCACCCGGCGTGACCGACTCGACGGTCGCCGCCATCGGTGACTATCCCAAAGCGCGGTGGTGGGCCGCGATCGGGATCATCGCTGCGGTTGTGGGCGCGGCGGCGAGCACCGTCTGGTTCGTCTCTGGCCTGCTGGGAGTCGATGCGGCACTCGATGAGCTGACGGTCGTGAAAGGCGCTGCCCCAACGACCTTCATCGTGCGCGAGTCAGTCGATTGGACTGTCTATGTAGAGCCAGCGGAGCGGTCGCTGTCAGGGCTCCGGTTCGAGTTGTTCGACGCACAGTCGAGCGAGGCGCTGACGCTGGAACCGCCCGCCAACGATGTCGAGTACAGCGCGTACGGCCGCAGCGGACGTCCCATCTCCCGAGCTCGTCTCGAGCCAGGTGAGTATCGGCTGGAACGGTCGCCGACCGACGCCATCCTCGCCGTGGGCCCCGACGTCGGTGACCGAGTGCAGCGGATGTGGCTGGGCGCCGCGTTGATTGCGCTCCCAACGGTGATCGGTGGCAGCATGGTGGCGACGGTCAACCTCATGCGGGCCCTCCGCCCCGCCGCCCGTTCCGAGTCCTCTCAGGCTCCTCCGCTTCCTCCACCCGACCCGACAAAGCGCCGAGACGGCTGAGGGCTCGGCGGAGTCGGTCCTCGAGCTGGTGGGACAGCTAGCCTCATCGCTCATGAGCAGCGACCTCCAAACTCGTATCGAGACCCTGTGGGACGGCCGTGACGGCCTTGACACCGGTGATCCCGAGGTAATCGCAACGGTGCACGAGGCGATCAATGCGCTCGACACTGGCGCGGCCCGGGTCGCCCAGTGGAACGACGATGGCTTGGTCACCGTCAACCAGTGGTGCAAGTACGCCGTGCTCTTGCTGTTCAAGCTCTCTCAGATGGAGACCATCGAGCATGGGCCGTTCGAATACGCCGACAAGATTCCCTTGAAGAGCGACTACATGGAGCGCGGCGTCCGCGTGGTGCCGGGTGCGCAGGCTCGCTGGGGCAGCTATCAGGCACCGGGCGTCGTGATGATGCCGAGCTACACCAACATCGGTGCCTATGTGGGGGAGGGCACGATGGTCGACACGTGGGCGACGGTTGGCTCGTGTGCGCAAATCGGAAAGAACGTCCATCTGAGCGGCGGCGTCGGCATTGGAGGTGTGCTCGAGCCTGCCCAGGCGGCACCGGTGATGATCGGTGACGAGTGCATGATCGGCAGCCGTGCCATCGTGGCGGAGGGTGCCCGAGTGGGCGAGGGAACCGTGCTCGGGGCGGGCGCGATCTTGACCGGCTCGATTCCGGTGATCGACGTCGAGAGCGGCGAGGAGATCGGTCGAGGCGAGGTGCCCTCGTGGTGTGTGGCCGTCGCTGGCACTCGTCCCAAGTCATTCCCCGGCGGCGAATTTGGGTTGCCAGCGGTTTTGGTTCTGAAGCGGCTCACGGAAGGCGAACGCCACGACAAGTCAGCCCTCAACGAGATCTTGCGCGATCACGGTCAGGCGGTCTGAGGTGACCGCGCCGGTCACCGGGTTACCAACTGGCGATGTCTTTGCGCTGACCGCGGCCCTCGTTGACATTCCATCCGAAAGCTTCCAAGAACAGCCGATCGTTGAGCTGATCGAGGCCGAGTTGCGGGCCTGTCCTCACCTCACCGTCGATCGGATCGGTGACAATCTGGTGGCCCGAACGATGCTTGGACGTGATCGGCGCCTTGTCCTCGGGGGGCACACCGACACCGTGCCAGCGAACGACAACATGGGCGCCCGTATCGATGGCGACCGGCTGTACGGGCTGGGGTCGACCGACATGAAGGGTGGGATCGCAACGATGCTCGAACTCGCCCGAACGGTGGACGAGCCGGCAGTGGATCTGACCTACGTGTTCTACGCACGCGAGGAAGTCGCCGTTATCCACAACGGTCTGCGTGAGATCGAGCGCAACAACCCCGAGTTGCTTGCCGGCGATGTCGCGCTCCTCGGTGAACCGACACTCGGTGCGCTTGAAGCGGGGTGTCAGGGCACGCTTCGAGTGGAGGTCACCTTGCGGGGAGAACGAGCACACACCGCTCGTCCGTGGATGGGGCAGAACGCCATCCATCGTCTGGGCGCAGTCCTTGCGTTGGTTGATGCCTATGAAGCACGGCGACCGGTCGTGGATGGCTGCGAGTATCGAGAAGCACTTCAGGCCGTGCATGTCGAAGGAGGGGTGGCCGGCAATGTCGTCCCTGACTCGGCGATGGTGCGGATCAACCACCGATTTGCCCCCGACCGTTCATCGACGGAGGCCGTCGAACACGTGCGCCAGGTGATTGCGCCAGCATTGGGTGACGGCGACACCGTGGAGGTCACCGATCTGTCTCCCGCAGCCCGGCCGGGACTCGGTGACCCCTTGATCGCAGCCCTCGTTGAGCGGAATAGCTTGGAGGTTCGGGCCAAGCTGGGTTGGACCGATGTGGCGTTCTTCGCCGAACGTGGCGTGCCGGCCTCCAACTTCGGGCCAGGCGACGCCACGATCGCTCACACGCAGGGCGAATATCTCGAGCGGCAGTGGCTGGTTGACACCCACACCGCGCTTCGGGATTTGGTGATCAACGGCGTGTAAGCCACGCCTGCGGCCAGACCCGGCGGGTCAGAGCTTGCGCATGACGGTGACGACCTTGCCGAAGATCTGCACATCGGCGGGCTCGAAAACCATCTCGGCGAGGGCCGGGTTGTGGGGGATCAGGACGACCTTGCCGTCGCGTTCGTCGTAGGTCTTGACCGTGGCTTCCTCGCCGGGAATCCCTGCGATGCAGATGTCGCCCCGGTCGACCGTTTGTTGGCTGTGGCACACGACGAAGTCGCCGTCGAAGATGCCGATGTCGATCATGGACTCGCCTCGGACCCGCAACATGAAGAGCTCACCGTCGCCGGTGAGGTCGGCGGGCATGGGGACGACTTCCTCGATGTTCTCCGTGGCCAGCACGTCGGTACCGGCAGCGACGTCGCCGACGAGAGGGACATGGCGAACCGGGCGGCGTTCGGCGCTGGCGCCGGACGTGCCTTCGTACCGGACCTGGATCGCACGGGGCTTGGACGGGTCGCGGACGAGGTACCCGGCATCCTTCAGGTTGTCGAGGTGAGCCTTGACCGTGGCGGGGGACTTGAGGCCGACGGCCTCGCCGATCTCCCGCACGGACGGCGGGTATCCACGCTCGTTCTGATGCTCAACGATGCAATCAAGAATCTCGCGCTGGCGAGTGGTGAGCGAGTCGGACATGGGGGTTCCTCCCGGGGCCGGTTCCGCCCAACGACGGGCGGCCTGTGGACAACATGTGGATTTCTTGGAATCAGCGGTTGACAAACGAACACTTGTTCGTATTGACTAACGAACGGTTGTTCGCCGCACATATGTTCGCCAAACATTCGTTCGGCGTCAAGTACCCCGGCGATTTGGGCTCCAATCCCTGAGTCCAGCGCCACCAACGAACCACCAGATCGATTGTCACACCCCATCACCACACTGAGCACCATGACCGCAGCTTTCGCCCCCGCCCCGCAGACCACCTTCCGCCCTCGCACCATCAGCGAGGCTGATCGGGCGTCGTCTGGTGTGCCGGCACTCGCTCTCGTGGCGCCGCCCGGCGAGGATGTCGACCGGTTCGCAACCGTCCATCGTCTTCCGGTCGTTCACCGTGACGAGGTCTACCGTCGCCGCCGCCTGGTGGTCGCTGCGATCGTCCTTGCGCTTGTTCTTGGCGCTGGCTCGCTGTTCGCCTCACGCGACGCCGCCCCGTCGGCCGTGGACGCTGCGTCGGAGTCGGTCACGGTGGTGGTGCAGCCGGGCGACACCCTCTGGGGGATTGCCGCAGCCCTCGACCCATCAGGTGATCCGCGCGCCCTAGTTGCGCAACTCACTGATCTCGCCGGCTCAGCGTCGTTGCAGCCAGGCCAGGAACTGGTCGTCCCGGGCCACTGGTTGGGCTGAGCGAACCAGCGAGTGGCTCAGCGTCGGGTGTAGCGCACGAAGAGTGCGCCGTCATGCTCGAGAACCCGTTCGAGCGTGAGATCAGCGGGAATTGCGGTCGTCGAGCCAGCCACGATGCGGGTGGACGACCCGCCCACCAAGTGGGGCGAGATCGACAGGCACAATTCATCCACAAGGCCAGCGTCGACCATCTGCCCGTTGAAGTTCGGGCCACCCTCGAGCAGTACCACGTCGGCCCCGCGCTGGTTGAGTGCGTCGATGATGTCGGGGGGTGTCGGCCGCTCCGTCGCCAGATGGCACCATTCAGCTCGATCCCCGATCCGCTCGATGGCGGTCGACGGGGGATTCGCACCGGTGATGATGAGCGCCTTTGGCGTGTCGTCGTGGCGTTCAGCCAGAAGGGGCAGGTCCGGCGGGAGCTCGACGGATTCGGTGACCACCGCAAGGCGTGGCGCAGCCGCTCTCCCCGCCGCTACCCGGCTGGGGGCGGTCGCGTTGGGGGTCGGGAGTCGGTACCGCTCAGCGCGGACCGTTCCCGCCGCTGCCACGATCCAGTCGCAGCTCGCTCGGATGGCCCGGAACACCAGGGCATCGCCCTCGCCGCCGAGGCCGCCGCTCACCCCATCGATTGAGATCGCACCGTCGGCGCTCGCCACCATGTTCGCCATCACCCACGGCCGGTTGTCGCGGCGGTGTCGCTCGTCGCGGAGATACAGGTCAAGTGGATCGACCTCGTCCTGTGGCGTTGGGAGCAGTTGACGCATCGCTGACAACCGTACCGGGGGGTCGATCGCTGGGGCACGGTGGAAAGCTGTGGACAAGTCGTGAGAAATCCCCGCGGAATCCACACCGACTCCCCTTTTCGTGCACATGGTTGAGTCTCTATGGTGACGATCGCTGTGGCGGTCGGGTCCACCTGGATGGTGGTGGCGAGACGCCTCGGTGCGAGTCGGACTCTGCTCCTTGGGGGCCCTGCGGGCGGTGTGGGGAAGCTGTGCGAGAGTACGCCCTCTTACCCGGGTCGACCCGCCCGCCACAGCCCTTTCGGTCAAGCGGAACGCCGGCGGCGACGAAATCTCACGGGGAGTAGCCCTATGAGCATTCTCTGCATTTCCGTGATGTAATTCCACCTCCGTGATTCGTGCGTCATCGCCTGTTCGAAAGGTCCATCGCTATGGCACTTGCCCCCCAGCAGGCCGGACTCGGGATCACCCGTCGCTTCACCAGCGAGGGGGTCGACCCCTACGACACGATCACGTGGGAGCGCCGTGCGGCTCGGCTCACCGACCATCGTGATGGCTCGGTGGCCTTCGAGCAGTTCGATGTCGAGGTGCCCTCTCGTTGGTCGCAGAACGCCACCAACATCCTTGCCCAGAAGTACTTCCGGGGAGAGCTCGGCACCCCGGAACGGGAGTCTTCGCTGCGACAGGTCATTGATCGCATTGTGGGGGCGATCACGGCGTGGGGGCAGCGCGACGGCTATTTCGGTGATGCGGCAGAAGCGGATGCCTTCCAGGCCGAACTCACCCACCTCCTCGCGAACCAGATGGTGGCGTTCAACTCACCGGTCTGGTTCAACATCGGCGTGCGCGGGGTTCCTCAGCAGGCATCGGCCTGTTTCATCCTCAGCGTCGAGGACGACATGGAATCGATCCTCAACTGGTACGCCGAGGAAGGGCGGATCTTTAAGGGTGGCTCGGGCGCAGGCGTGAACCTTTCGAACCTGCGCGGCTCAATGGAACCGCTCGAGGGTGGCGGGACGGCGTCAGGACCGGTGAGCTTCATGCGCGGCGCGGACGCGTCGGCGGGCACCATCAAGTCGGGGGGGAAGACCCGTCGGGCCGCGAAGATGGTGATCCTCGACGCAGATCATCCCGACGTGGAGGACTTCGTGTGGTGCAAGGCCCACGAGGAGCGCAAGGCTCGGGCCCTCGAGGCGGCGGGTTTCGACATGAGCCTCGACGGGGCCGACATTCACTCGGTCCAGTACCAGAACGCCAACAACTCGGTCCGGGTCAGTGACGACTTCATGCAGTCTGTCGTTGACGATGAGGACTGGCAACTCGTCGCGCGGACGACTGGCGAGGCGGTCCGGACCGTCCGAGCACGCGACTTGTTCCGGCAGATCGCAGAAGCCTCATGGGAGTGCGCGGACCCTGGGGTGCAGTTCGGTACGACCATCAACCGCTGGCACACGGCGTCGAACACCGGCCCGATCACGGCGAGCAACCCGTGTTCGGAGTACGTCCACCTCGACGACTCGGCGTGCAACCTGGCCTCGCTCAATCTGCTGGCCTTTCTCACCGGCGCCGAGGAGGCCGGGATCGATGGATTCGATGTCGATGGGTTTACCCACGCAGTGCGGGTGGTCTTGACCGCCCAGGAGATCCTGGTCGGGAACGCCGACTACCCGACTGCTCAGATCGCCGAAACCACTCGGGCGTTCCGTCAGCTTGGGCTCGGGTACGCGAACCTTGGTGCCTTGTTGATGGCCCTCGGCTATCCGTACGACTCCGATCGGGGCCGTGCAATCGCTGGCAGTCTCACTGCCCTGATGACCGGCGAGGCCTACCTGCAATCAGCCAAGCTGGCCGAACGCATGGGGCCCTTCGCTGGGTTCCACGAGAATCGGGAGCCGATGCTTCGGGTGCTGGATCAGCACCGTGCTGCGGCGGCTGGGATCGACGAGGAACTCGCGCCACCGCTTGTGCTCGATGCAGCCCGGCAGGCATGGGACGCGGCGTGTGAACGGGCTCACGCTGGCGGGGTGCGGAACTCCCAGGCGTCGGTGCTGGCCCCTACAGGAACGATCGGCCTGCTGATGGACTGCGACACGACCGGGATCGAGCCTGATCTCGGGCTCATCAAGTTTAAACGGCTGGTGGGCGGTGGCACGATGAGCATCGTCAACCAGACGGTGCCCCGCGCCTTGCGGGCGCTCGGCTACACCCCGACGACAGTCGAGGGCATCCTTGCGCATATCGACGAGCACCACACGGTGCTTGGTGCTCCGGGCTTGTTGCCTGAGCACACCAACGTCTTCGCGTGCTCACTTGGTGACAACCCGATTCACTATCTCGGCCACGTGAAGATGATGGGCGCCGTCCAGCCGTTCCTGTCGGGTGGGATCTCCAAGACGGTCAATATGCCTGAGGAGGCCTCGGTCGAGGAGATTGAACTTCTGTTGATTGAGTCCTGGCGGCTCGGTCTCAAGGCCGTTGCGCTCTATCGGGACAATTGCAAAGTTGCCCAGCCGCTCTCTGCCGGCGATGGCAGCGAGGGTTCTGCCGGCGGCGGCAGCGAGGGTTCTGCCGGCGGCGGCAGCGAGGGTTCTGCCGGCGATGGCAGCGAGGGTTCTGCTGCGAACGAGTCTGGGGCCGTTGGCGCTAATCGTGTGGTCGAGGATGTCGTCGAGCGCTTCGTCGCTCATCCGATCCGCGAGAAGTTGCCTCGTGCTCGCACGAGTCGCACCTTTGAGTTCCGGGTTGCCGATTGCAAGGGATTCGTCACGGTCGGCGAGTACGCGGATGGTCGACCCGGCGAGATCTTCGTCCGGGTTTCGAAACAGGGGTCGACGCTGGCGGGGATCATGGACGCCTTTGCGATCTCGTTGAGTCATGGCCTGCAGTACGGCGTCCCGTTGTCGGCGTTCGCTGAGGCGTTCGTCGGGATGCGCTTCGAGCCGGCCGGCATGACCGACGACCCTGACATCCGGATTGCCACAAGCTTGATGGATTATCTGTTCCGGAAGCTGGCGGTCATGTATCTCGGCTACGAGGAGCGGGTTGCACTTGGCATCCTTGCCACGGACGAGCGCCTCGAGCCGACCCTGCCAGGCGTAGTTGAGCAGGTGACGGAGACGTCGCAGGGGTCCGATATCCCGGCCGATCCGCCCTCGATTCCGTCGCCGTCGGCGTTGGTGGCGCAACTCGAGTTCGGCGCTGACGATGCGCCGGCCGAACCGATCACAGGAGAGCGTCCGTCAACGCCGGTGCGTTCTGGTCTCGGCTCCGCTGAGGCACCGTTTTGCATGACCTGCGGTGTGCCGATGCAGCGCGCCGGCGCGTGTTTCGTCTGCGGCGATTGTGGTTCGTCGAGCGGCTGCAGCTGATCGGTCACCGGTCGCTCGATCGCTGACACCTACGCTGCGGGCTGCGTTTGGTGGTGGCCAAACGTGCGTGCTGTCGGGCCGTTGCGCCGGTCAGCCGACGCTCACAGCAGGGGAACCGTATGAAACGTCCTTCTCGTCGAACCGTCGCCATCGTGTTGGCGCTCGTCGTGGTCGCGGGGTTCGTTGTTGCCCGAACGTTCCGAACCACGACCACCGAGATCAGCGAGGCGGACGCGATCGATCGCTATGAGAGTGCCACCGAGGACGACTCGGATGACGCGAGTGCCGCAGACGAGATGGCGGGCTCAGCCGAGCCCGAGGAGCAGGCGGCTGACGAGATCGAGGAGCAAGATGTCGCCGACAACTCCGCCGAGAACCAAGCCGTATCCGGTGCTGAGGAAACCGATTCGAGCACGACGGTCACCACGTCGGTGCCTGAGGAAGTGACCCCGGTGGTGCTGCCCTTGCCGCAACCCGGCGTGTACGCCGTGACGGTGATCGGAGGGGAACAGTTGGCGCTCGCTGCTGGGGCTGATCGGACCTATCCGGCGGAAGGCTTCGTGACGGTGGCCCCAGTTGCGTGCGGTGTCGACGTGCGCACCGACTTCGTCGTGGAGCGGTGGCAGAGCATCGAACTCTGCGAGGCCGAGGCCGGGTTGGAGTTGGGCACCGAGCGGATCTTCCACAGCTTCTTCGGGCTGGACGATCTCCTCGAGCGATCGTGCGTGGCTAGCCCGTTGGCGCTTGACGCGACCTCGTGGCTGTGTGAGAACGAGTCGTCGGTGGCCGAACGAGCGGTCACGGCGGAGACGGCGATGCGAGACGTGGCCGGAGCGTCGCGAGAGGTCGTCGTGTTCATGACCGAACTGGTCCGAGGCGACCATCCCGACAATGTCGAACTGATCGAACTGTGGGTCGATGTGGAGACCGGGGTGCCGGTTCGGGAGGCGCGGCGCTACGACTTCGTGCTCGATACCCCGCTCGGTGATGCGGGGTATACCGAGGACTATGTGTGGGAAGTGAGTTCTCTGGAGCCCATTGCCTGAGCCCGGTGCCGGTCGGTCATACTCGCGTGATGAGCGACGATCCACGGGTTCCAAAGCCGGCTTCTGATCACACGGTTGCCGTCAACGCAGCGCATGCAGCTTCGCTCCAGCTCGAGGATGACTGGGAGCGGGCAACTCGGGGGTTGATCGCCCAGCACGAGACCGGTGCGATCGACGGGCCGCTCGGTCTGTCGTGGAATACCGCAGAGTTCGACTTTCTGCGGGAGCAGGAAACTGCGCCGCCGACGGTTCACCCGAGTTTGTGGCGGCAGGCTCGACTCAACGCCCAACACGGACTGTTCGAGGTGGCCGAGAATGTTTGGCAAGCCCGTGGCTATGACATCTCCAACATCACGTTCATCAAGGGCACTGAGGGGTGGGTGATTATCGATCCGCTGACCACATCGTTCACGGCGAGAGCGTGTCTCGATCTGGCGAACGCGACGTTGGGCGAGCGTCCGGTGACCGCGGTGATCTACACCCACAGTCATGTCGACCATTACGGCGGCATCCTTGGCGTGACAACCGCCGAAGATGTCGATCAGGGCCGGGTGCGGGTGTTGGCCCCCGAGGGCTTCATGCGGGAGGCGGTTGCTGAGAACCTGATCGCTGGCCCGGTCATGGCCCGCCGCGCGTTCTACCAGTTCGGAATGTTGCTCCCGCCGGGACCCGAGGGTCACGTTGATTGTGGACTTGGCAAGGCGACGCCTCGAGCGGCCCCGGATCTCGTGGCGCCCACCGAGGAGATTGCGCTCACCGGCACCGAGCTAGATGTTGACGGGGTTCGCGTGGTGTTCCAGAACACACCCGGCACAGAGGCCCCAGCGGAGATGAACTTCATGTTCCCGGAGTTGGGAGCGCTCTGCTTGGCCGAGAACTGCACGCACACGATGCACAATGCCTTGCCATTTCGGGGGGCGCAGGCGCGCGACACGCTGAGTTGGAGCCGATACATCCAAGAGACGCTCGACCTGTTCGGAAGCGAGACCGATGTCCTGTTCTCCACCCACCATTGGCCCCGCTTCGGGCGAGACGATGCGGTCCGCTATCTGGAGATTCAACGCGATATGTATCGCTGGCTCCACGATCAAACGATGCGCCGAGCAAACCATGGGTTGACGATGCGAGAAATCGCTGAGGACCTGGTTCAGCCCGAGTGCTTTGCGACACAGAGCCATACCCGGGGGTACTACGGCACGGTCAGCCATAACGCAAAGGCCGTCTATCAGCGCTATCTCGGCTGGTACGACGGCAACCCGGCCAATCTCAACCCGCACCCGCCGGAGGACAGTGGGTCTCGCTATGTGGCGGCTATGGGTGGCGCAGAGGTGGTACTCGAGGAGGCACGGAAGGCGTTTGCTGCTGGTGACTATCGGTGGGCGGCGGAGCTGCTGAACCATCTGGTGTTCGCTGACCCGGCGAACGAGGCGGCTCGTCTGCTGCAGGCCGACACGTTTGAACAGCTCGGTTACCAGTCCGAGTCAGGGCCGTGGCGCGACTCCTATTTGATGGGGGCAATGGAACTTCGCACCGGTGACAAGGGCCTCGGAATCGGTGGTGGGCGTTCGATCACCGATCAACTCGACGTCGACATGCTGGTCGACTTGATCGGCGTACGACTGCAGGCTGAGAACGTCGAAGGGGTTGCGCTCGAGACCAACTGGTACTTCACCGATGTCGATGAACGGCACGCCATCGGGCTGGACAACTGCGCAATCCATCACCGAGCCGGTGTGACGACCGATGGTGCGGCGTCGGTCGCGTGTACCAAGGCCGACCTTGCCCGGCTGATCAAGGGTGAGCTTGATGTCGATGGGTTCTTGGAACTGGCGAGCGTGTCGGCGAGTGACCCTGCGCCGGTGGTGACCTTGCTGGGGAATCTCGACCGGTTCACTGGGGTCTTCGGGATTGTCGAACCGTAGGTTCGCCGATGTGATCGAACCGTAGGTTCGGCGTGGTGGGCGGCTAGCGGGGGCCGCGTAGGGCCCGGTCGATGATCGACATTGGATGCTCGGTGGGCACGCCTCCACTGGCGAGATGCATCGAGCACCCAGGGTTGGCGCTGGCGACGACGTCGGGCGAGACCCGGTCGATGGCGGCGATCTTTCGATCTCGGATGTCGCTCGCGAGCTCAGGATGCATCACGGAGTAGGCCCCGCCTGCCCCGCAGCACAGCCCATCGTCGTCGAGTTCGATCAGGCGCTGCACGAACGGTTCGAGGACGGTCCTGGTGGCGTTGTGAACTCGTTGGACGTGTCGGAGGTGGCAGGGGTCTTGCACCGCAACACAGGCGGCGAGCGGTGTGACGGTTGGAAGGTCGTCGAGTCGGGCGGCCAGCCATTCGTGGATGTCGAAGACGCGCCGGGCGAAGGCTTCGGCTTCCGGTGTTGCCAGCAGGTGGCCGTATTCCTTCATGGCGGCGCCGCATCCGGCGGAGTCGACGAGGATCGGACGGTTGTCGTTCGACAGTGCGGCGATGGTTTGTTCGGCCCGCTGGCGCGCACGGTCGCCAAGTCCCGCATGGCTGTGGAGTGCGCCACAGCACGGGGCGAGGTCGGCGGTTGGGGTCACCCCGTAGCCGGCTGTTTCAAGGACACGCTGGGCGGCGTGGTGGACCTCGCGCTGCCAGGCGTCCATGACACAGCCGGTGAACAGGTACACGTCGTCGCCGGATGGGCGATGGGGGTCGCGGCGCAGGGGGAGATCGCGGGGAAGTCCGAAGCGTTTGGGAACGAGACGCAGGCGGTTGAGGACGGCAAGCAGGGTCGATCCCAAGCGGAGGAGTCGGGGTCGGGTGAGCGGCCAGAACCCGATGCGCTGCACTCGAGTCGGTACCTGACGGCCATCGACCAGGGCCGCTCGGGTCGCTTCGATCAGGTTGCCGTAGGGAACTCCGCTGGGGCAGGCCGGCTCACACCCGCGACATTGCACACAGGTGTCGAAGGCCTCCACGATCTCCGTCGTGACCGGGGCACCTCCGTCCTGTACTTCGCGCATGAGTCGGATTCGGCCACGTGGGGAGAGCGTCTCATCGCCCGTCGCTCGATAGGTCGGGCAGTGGGGAAGACAGAGGCCACATTGGACGCAGGAGTTGAGATCGTCGGGGTCGATGTGGAGGTGCATGTCAGCTTCCGGGAACTCGGCCCGGGTTGAGGCGGCTGGTCGGATCGAACAGCACCTTGGCTCGCTCAGCGATCTGGGCGGCGACCGGGTCAGGGAGACGAGGGGGCTGAGGCTGGTCAGCCCACACGGTGCCGACGCCGATGCTGGCGACGAACTCGCCATCAAGTTCGCGGTCGATGTGAGCGGCATCGTTTGGTGAGAGGGTCCAGCGGTGCGGGGGGAGTGGCGGGGGGCCGTCCACGACGGTGAGGGTGGTGATTGCGTCGAGTCGAGTGAGTTCGGCATCAACGTCGACTTCGTGACCCTCGATCAGGGCCCAACTGCTTGTGCCGTCCCACAGCACGGCGCCAGGACGCAACAGGGTGTCATTGAGGTCTCGGGGGTCGATCTTCTCGGCCCGTACCCAGCGCTGCACTGCCGGGATGGGGTTGGTCCGCAGCACGACTTCGGCGAGCAGCCCGAGCGTGCCCAGCGATCCCACCATGAGTTTCGGCAGATTGAACCCGCTGACATTCTTGACGACCGGCCCACCGCCGGTCACAAGTTCACCCTCCGCCGACACGTATCTCACTTGCAGGACAGCGTCACGCACCGACCCGCGCCCGAGTCGATCGAGTCGGTTCTCGCCAACCGCAATCGCACCGCCCACGGTGCCGCCCCGGTCGGGGAGTGCGGAGGTCTGCCCGGCTGCTGCCAATGCAGCGTGCAGCGCAGCGACCGGCGTGCCGGCCCGGACGACCACGATCATTTCTGAGGGCTGGTAGTCGACAACGCCAGCTGGTGCCTCAACCACGCGGGCGGCGTCGGCGAGGACGCCGCCGACGTGCCAACGGGTTCCGCTGCCGCGAACGGAGATCGGGTCAGCGTCGCCCACGAGTGCGGCGAAGTCGAGCAGCACCGGATCCGACGTGGCGAGCGAACTCATCCCCAGACTCCGGTCGGGACCGCGCGAAGTGCCTGAATGTCGGCGCAACTGTGGCCCATCGGAAGCACCTTGCCGGGGTTGGCTCGGCATGCCGGGTCGAACGCCTGCCGAAGTCGGTTCTGGTGATCGAGGTCGGCAGGCGAGAACAGCTCTTCCATGTACTGCTGTTTCTCGATGCCGATGCCGTGTTCCCCCGACAGCACGCCCCCCGCATCAAGTGAAGCCCGAAGGATCTCGGCCCCTGCCGCATGCACCCGTTCGAGTGTGCCCTCTTCTCGGGCATCGAAGACGAGGAGAGGGTGGAGGTTCCCGTCGCCGGCGTGGAACACATTGAGCACGATCACGTCGTGGCGGTCGCTGATCTCGTAGATCTGTTCGAGGATGTCGGCCAGCTTGGCCCGGGGTACGACCGTGTCGTGCAGGTAGTAGTCGGGCGCGATCTGGGCGACGGCGCCGAAGGCCGTCTTGCGACCTTTCCAGAGGGCGGCTCGTTCCGCCTCGGATGCGGCGAGGCGCACCGCTGTCGCATTGTTGGCTCGGCCGATGTCAGCCACTCGATCAGCGTCGCGTTCGACACCACCGTCGAGGCCTTCGACCTCGGCCAGCAGCACGGCGGCTGCATCGGTCGGGTAGCCAGCCGCTGCGTAGTTCTCCACCGCTGCCGTCATGCGCTGATCCATGACTTCGAGGGCGGCAGGGACGACACCGGCAGCGATGACATCACTGACGGTCTGGGCGGCGTCTCGGACCGTCGGGAACGAGAGCAGGAGGGTACGAACGGCTGGTGGATTTGGGGTGAGCCGAACGGCGATCTTGGTCGCAATGCCGAGTGTGCCTTCACTTCCGACGAACGCGCCGCGTAGGTCAAGCCCGGCCGGCTCGTCCTCGAGTCCTCCGAGCTGAGCCACCTGACCGTCGGGGAGGACGATCTCGATCGCAAGGATGTGGGCGTCGGTGACTCCGTACGCCAGACAGTGCGGTCCCCCGGAGTTGTTGGCGACATTGCCGCCGAGCGTGCAGACCTGCTGGCTTGACGGGTCGGGCGCGAAATGAAAGCCCTTTGGTCGGAGCTGTCTGCTCAGATCCAGGTTGATGACTCCAGGCTCGACCCAGGCCACCCGGTTGGCGAGGTCGACCGAGAGCACACGGTTCATTCGCCCGGTCGACACGACGACCGGACGGCCCAACGGGATCGCGCCACCGGCGAGTCCGGTTCCGGCACCCCGTGGGACCACGGCCCGGCCGTGGGATTCGGCAATCTTCATGATTGCCACGACATCGTCAGTCGATTCCGGGAAACACACCGGCCCGGCTACGCCGCCGTCGAATACCGACGCATCAGCGGCGACCAGCGAGCGCTGCGCCCCATCGGCTCGGACTCGGTCCGGCCCGATGGCCGCCTCGAGATCGCGTACGAGCGGGTCCGACGGCTCACGTCGGGATCGGAACCACCCCATTACACCTCAGTTCGTCCTCGTGATGGGCCGGCTCACGACATGGGGGCCGACGTCGTCGAACGAACGCAGACCGTTGAGCGCCATCGCCCGTCGCAGTTCGTCGCGAAGGAACCCGAGCGCAACGTCGACGCCTCGTTCCCCGGCTGCACCCAAGCCGTAGAAATGGACTCGCCCGCCCATCGTTGCGTCGGCCCCAAGCGCAATGGCCTTCAAGATGTCGGCACCCCGCCGCACGCCGCCGTCGCTGATGATTTCGCAGCGATCTTGGATTTCGTCGCGGATCGGTGCAATCAGCTCGACTGGCGGCGGTGACCCTTCGAGTTGACGCCCACCGTGGTTGGAAATGGCGATCGCCTCAATGCCGAGGTCGGCTGCGATTCGAGCGTCGTCTACGCACTGAATGCCCTTCACGATGATCGGGCCGTTCCAGATCGACCGGAACCATTCGACATCATCCCAACTCAGCGACGGGTCGAGTTGCTCGTTGGCGTACGCCGCGAGGTTGATTGCGTCGGTGCCGTCCCGCTGACCGGAGGTGTCCGAGGCGCTGACGTTTGCAAAGCGAATCGGTCCGCCTCGCAGGAAGTCCCACGTCCAGCCCGGATTGCGGAGCCCGTCGATGATCGTGTCGAGTCCGACCTTGGGAGGGAGCTCGAAACCCCGCCGGACGTCGCGTTCACGACGGCCGAAGGTGGCAAGGTCGACGGTTGGGACGATCGCCTCGTACCCGGCGGCCTCGGCTCGCCGAACCATCTCCTCGACGAGGCCGCGATCCTTCCAGACATAGACCTGGAACCAGTTGCGGCCGGGATGCACCGCTGCGACTTCTTCGATCGACCGGGTTCCGAGCGTGGACAGCGTGTACGGAAGGTCAGCGCGACCCGCCGCTCGGGCGACCGCCAGTTCCCCTTGAGCATCAGCGATCCGGGTGAAGCCGGTCGGGGCGAGCACAAAAGGGAAGGCGAGGGGACGGCCGAGCAGGGTGGTGGAGGTGTCGACGGTGCTGACGTCTCGCAGGACCCGGGGTACGAATTCAATGTCGGCGAAGGCCGACATGCTGCGGGCGAGGGACCGTTCATCCTCAGCTCCACCGTCGATGTAGTCGAACACCCCACCCGGGAGCCGCCGTTGGGCCATGGCCCGGAGGTCGGCGATATTCGCCGCACGTTCGAGTTGTCGGGTCGTGCGCCCGAACCGGAACCGCCGGAATCGAACCGTCGAGCGAAGGGTGTTCAGCGCCATCGGTCACCCCGGTCTCGGGGCTCGGTGTCCATGGCGACAGGGTAGGGGACCGGGGCCCGCGCGTCCGCCTTGGCTGTTCGGGTCATGTCGCGCCCCCTTGCCGCCGAGACTGTCCGTACGATGTGGTCGATGCGTCTGTTCCTTCACGCTGCCGGTGCGGTGATCTCGGTGGTTCTTGTTGCGGGGGCATGCGGCGGGGCTGCGGAGGTGGAGGAGGACCTCGGGCCCGGTGTTGCGCTTGCCACGCTGCCAGCCGAACCAACCGCGACGGTTGTCTCGTCGACAACCGCAGCGGTTGTCACGACCACGACGACCGTCGATCCAGCCTCCACGACGACCACGGTTCGGCCACCGGCTGAGCACGAGACGTTCGTTGCTCACGTCAACCCTGAGGTGACCGAACTCGTGGCGTACACCGAGCCGGGAGGCACCGACATCGTGCCGTTCGAGTTTCGGATCACGAACCCCACCTACTGGGGCAGTCGCCTGAGCTTGATGGTGCTCGAACGAACCCCCGACGGGGAGTGGCTCCGTGTCCAGATTCCTGTCCGGCCGAACGGAACCGAAGGCTGGATTCCTGCGACAGATGTTGAGCTCGAGTCGCACTTCATCCGGGCCCGTGTCGATCTGACCGCCCGATCGGTCACCGTCTGGGATCGAGACGAGACGATTGCCGAGACCGGTGCGGTCATCGGGGCGGAACGGTCGCCGACCCCGGTTGGGAACTTCTTCGTCAACGACCTGGTCGAGAAGTGGGAGGGGAGTGCCTATGGCCCCTTCATCCTGAGTCTCTCGGCGTTCTCTGAGGCGCTCGACACGTTCGCAGGAGGCATTCCTGTCATCGCTATCCATGGGACGAACAAGCCGCATCTCATTGGTGGGGCCCACAGCAATGGCTGTATCCGGATCCCGAACGATGTCATCACCTTCCTTGCCGAGCATGTGCCGATGGGAACCCCCGTCGAGATCGTTGCGTGACCGAGCCGTTCAGAGGTCAAACAGCAGGTGGTCGCTGAGATCACCGATGAGGTCAGCGAAGTAGCGTCGTTCGACCAGGTGCCAGGAGCCGTCGATGCGGTTGAGCGTGTCGTGGTAGCGGCCGGCGATGATCGCTTGCAGCGGCACTCGATCCGTTTGCTGAAGGACGGTGTACATCGAACGGATCGTGGCCTGATCACCGTCGATCGTCACGATTGGATTGCTTGTGACGTGTTTGGTCCTCCACGTGCCATCACCGTGCACCTTCACAATCGACGCAAAGTGCGCAACGCACGCCTCGCCGCCGGCGACCAACTCGGCCCCGGAGGCACCATCGACGAGACGAGCGTGGCTGAAGAGTCGCTGCAGCGCCCCCGTATCCCACCCGTCCATCGCCTCGGCGATCTCGTACAGCACATTGGTGCACGCCGCGACCTCGTCCATCGGCGCGGACCGTAGTCTCTGGACCGTGGCTTGGGCGAGTGTGCAGCGTCGAATCCCGCGCACCGTCCGGCGTTGGGCCGTGCGTCTGTGGCGATGGACGTACCGCTTTGGGCGCGATGTCGTCGACGAGTGGTCGAAGGATCGGGTCGGTGGGCTCGCCGCGGAGATCGCCTTCTTTGCGCTGCTCGGATTCTTTCCCGCCGTGATCGTGTTGGCTGCTGCGCTCGGGTCGGCCGACAGCATCCTCGGTGCCGGCGCCGCAGCCGACATCGAAAATTGGCTTGTCGATCAGCTCACCAGCATTCTCGGGGGGAGCAGTGTGGAACAGACCGTGCGAGAGCTGTTCGCCGGCTCCAACAGTGGCGCCTTGTCTGTTGGTGCCGCCCTTGCCGTGTATGCCGCCTCTCGTGGGTTCACGGCCGTTGTCCGAGCGCTCGACATTGCCTATGACCACGAAGTCCAGCGGGGCTGGCTCTCGACTCGGGTGACCGGTCTGGGCCTCACCGTGCTCACGGTGGTCGCCGCCGCCATCGTGCTGACGCTCATCGTGATCGGGCCCCTCTTCGGTGAGGGGGCTGAACTTGCGGAGCGGCTGGGTGTGGATGGTTGGTTCGAAGTGCTTTGGACCTGGTTCCGGTGGCCGGTCGTCTTCCTCGCCCTGATCGGATGGGCGGCATCGGTGTATCACTTCGCTCCGAACCACCGAGCGCCGTGGAAGTATGAAATCCCGGGAGCGATCCTCGCCTCGGTGTGGTGGGCCGCAGTGTCGCTGGGGTTCGGTACCTATCTGCGGCTTGCATCCAGTGGGGCGAACGCTGTCTTCGGGTTGCTCGGCGGGGCGCTCAGCCTTCTGTTCTGGCTGTATCTCATGGCGATGGGGCTGCTGCTCGGTGCCGAGGTCAACTCGATCATCGCTGGACGCCGGGGTGTGATTCTTGAGGCCGTGCCGCGCCAGCGCCTCGATCGACGCCTCAAGAACGCGATCGGCCGGTGACTCACCGCCGGGGGTGAAGGGGTACCCTTCGTCACCATGAGCGATTTCCGGAGCCCCATCGCCGACATCAGCTTCAGCCTGCGCCACGTCGCTGACCTCGACGCCCTCGCCAAACTCGACGGTTACGAGCACGCCGACCCCGAACTCATCGACGGCCTGCTGGAGGAAGCCGGGCGGTTCTTCGATGAGGTGGTAGCGCCGACCAACCGTGATGGAGACACGGTCGGGACGAAGCTTCACGACGACGGCAGCATCACCACTGCGCCGGGCTTCGCTGAGGCCTACGCCAAGCTGGTCGAGTCGGGCTGGAACGGGATCGGTTTCCCCGAGGAATACGGCGGGGGTGGGTTCCCGCAGTTGCTCAGCACTGCCGTCCAGGAGATGACGACCACGGCCAACATGGCGTTTGCGCTCGGCCCTCTGCTCAGCCAGGGCGCCATCGAGGCGATCATGCACCACGGCGACGAGACACAGCGAGAGATCTATCTCCAGAAGCTCGTGACCGGTGAGTGGACCGGCACCATGAACCTCACCGAACCCCATGCCGGGTCTGACGTCGGGGCGCTCACCTCAAAGGCCGAGCCGGCCGACGATGGAACCTGGCGCATCTTCGGGCAGAAGATCTACATCACCTGGGGTGAGCACGACATCGCCGACAACATCGTCCATCTCGTGCTGGCCCGGACCCCTGGTTCGCCACCGGGTACCAAGGGCATCAGCTTGTTCATCGTCCCGAAGTTCTTGGTGAACGATGACGGTTCGCTCGGCGAGCGCAACGATCTCACCTGCGTGAGCATCGAACACAAGCTCGGCATTCACGGCAGTCCCACCTGTGTCATGCAGTACGGCGACAATGGCGGCGCCGTCGGCTACCTGCTCGGCGAAGAGCACCAGGGCATGCGTTGCATGTTCACGATGATGAACAACGCCCGCTTGGGTGTCGGTGTCGAGGGCGTCGGCATCGCTGAGCGTGCCTACCAGCAGGCGCTGGCGTACGCCCATGAGCGCACCCAGGGGCGAGCGATCGGTGCTGAACCCGGCACGGAGTCGCCGATCATCGATCATCCTGACGTGCAACGCATGCTGCTCGACATGAAGTCGACGATCGCCGCGATGCGGGGCTTGACCTATCGCAACGCCGAAGCGCTCGATCATGCCCATCACGGTGCTGATGAGGACGCTCGCATGAAGGGTGAGGAGCGCGCCGCGCTGCTGACCCCACTCTCGAAGAGTTGGTGCACTGACATGGGCGTTGAGCTCACGTCGATTGGCCTGCAGGTCCATGGCGGCATGGGCTTCATCGAGGAGACGGGTGCGGCGCAGCACTTCCGTGACGCCCGGATTGCGCCGATTTACGAGGGCACGAACGGTATTCAGGCGATTGACCTCGCAGGCCGCAAACTCGGACTTCGCCAGGGTGGGGTCGTGCGGGATCATCTCGGCGAGATCGCTGACACCATCGCTGCGCTCGAGGGGGTTGATGGCCTGTCGTTGGTCAAGCAACACCTTGCTGCGGCGCTTGAGGCGTTGACGGCCGCCACCGACCACCTGCTGGCGGTGTCGAACGCCGGGCCCGCCGACATGCTCGCCGGAGCGATGGCGTACCTCAACATGATGGCGATCACGACCGGCGCCCAGATCCTGGCTGACGGTGCGCTCGCCGCTCGCTCGCTGGGTGACGCCGAGGCTGAGGATCGGGCCGTGCTGGCCCGTTTCTTCGCCGCCAACCGTCTTGCTGGGGTTCCGGGGCTCTTGCCGGCGGTCACGGCGGGTTCGGCTGACCTGGCTGCGGCGCGCAGCCGCCTGTTGTCGTCCTGACCGACCAGCGGCGCTGGGCCACCTAGACCGGCGGCTCGCCCGCAGCGCGGTAGAGGAACGTTGCGGCCTGTCCGCGGGTGACCGGAAGGTCCGGGCTAAACGTGGTTGGGGTGGAGCCCTGCGTGACACCACTCGCTTTGGCCCACCCGACGGCTTGTGTGAAGTAGCGGCCTTCGGGCACATCGTTGAAGCTCGTCGTGTCCGCCGGGTCGGGTTCGCCTTCGCGGCGCCACAGCAAGGTGACGAGTTGGCCCCTCGTGACGGGGTCGTGAGGCGAAAACGTGGTCGTAGACGTCCCCTTGGTGATGTCCTGGGCCTTCGCCCACCGGACTGCCTCGGCGAAGTACGCATCGTCGGGTACGTCCTCGAACCCGTGCGCCGGGTTGCCCGTCGGTCCTCCGGCTTCTCGCCACAGGAAGGTCACCATCTGGGCGCGGCTCAGCGTCCAGTCTGGCTCGAACCGATCGTTCGAAACCCCGGTGGTGATGCCTTCACGCACCATCCAGAGGACAGGGTCGTGGAAGAACTTCGCAACGGCGACATCACAGAAGGTCCCGCTTTGGCGGAAGCCGCAGGTGACAGCATCGAGGTCCGAGGTCCCGCTTCGAGCGGCATCTCGACCGAACATCGGCCAGGCATCGGTTGCGTCTGATGCGGGCAATGCGTAGGACGTGAGTTTCGAGGTCTTGCTGGGCGTGTCGAAGGAGGCGACCACCAGTCGTCGCTCGCCACCGAAGACGCCGACGGCGGGTGCGGCCTCGAACGACTGGGCGAAGGCCACGCGGTCGTTCCAGTACACGCCAGCTTCGAGCGAGGCGCCGGTGGCGCCGTCGAGAAGCACCATCGAGTTGTTGCTCCCGATAGCAACGTCTTGTCGCCCGTCGCCTTGCAGGTCAGCGATGATTGCACCAGCGGCGAACGCACCGGGCCCGATGGAGGGGTGGCCGTCGTCATCGTCTCGCTGAACTCGCCACAGCAGGCTGCCGTCGCCGTTCCATGCGTAGACGTGAGCGTCTTCAGATCCGACGACGATTTCGAGTTGGCCGTCATCATCGATGTCTCCAAGCGCAGGGGAACCGATCAGGGTTCCCTCCGCAGTGACCGGAAAGCCAGGGACGGTCGAACCGTCGTGGAGGTGGAAGGCGAACAGTCGGTTCGTGTCCGAACCGTCGCCAGGGCCGCACAGATGGTTCCCCGCCGCGCACTCGATCCGCCAGTTGTGGCCGGTACCGATGACGATCTCCATCCGGCCGTCGTCGTTGATGTCGCCGATCGCTCCGCTCGAATGAAACACCTCGTTGGCAAACCCTCGCCAGAGTTCGGTGACGCCGGTGGGTTCGACGTCGAGCGCCCACAGCACACCGCCGAGGTGGTCGACCGGCCCGCCCGGGGTCGAGTCGCCGCCGATGAAGATCTCGAGGTCACCATCGGCATCGACGTCGAAGAGCGCCGGTGAGGACCAGATGGAGTCGTCGGTGACGACCGGGAAGCCATGGAGTGGCGCACCAGTGTGATCGACCGCCCACACGTTCCAGTCGAAGCCGGCGAACACCACATCAAGTTGGCCGTCGCCGTCGACGTCGCCGACCGCAGGGGAGGCGAACACGCCTTCGCACCAACCGTCGGGCACGCTGGTGTTGTCCCAGACGCTGCCGTGGTCGACGCCGAGCGCAGTCCGCCATTCGATGGCACCGCTCACGCCATCGAATGCGATCACGCCACCGTTCTGGTTGGAGACCCATGTCGAGCCCACCCCGACAATGATCTCCGCAGTGCCGTCCTGGTCGAGGTCAGCAACGGCAGGGCTGGAGTCGATTGCGCTGGCAGTCGTCTGCGCGTTGCAGCCGGTATTGACGCCTGGGATCGCCGGACTCGACCACTTCAGCGTGCCGTCAGCTTCGAAGGCCCGTAAGACCCCATCCTGGTGGCCCATCACGATCTCGTTCTCGCCGTCTCCGTCGATGTCGGCGATGGCGGGGGACGAGGAGCGGTTCCAGCCGTCGAACGTCGTGGACCACTGTGGCGCGTAGGTCGTCGCCGCAACCGACGGGCCGGCAGCAGCGAGTCCTGCGCCCAACATGGCAGTGATCAACACGATGGCTTTCGGGGAACGCATAGCGTTGCTTCGGCAACCGTCGTCCGTATCTGAAATGTTTCGATCGTCGTTCGTTGCGGCGGCAGCGACGGGATCAGTTACGGATGACGAGCAGATCTTCCCCGGCCGCAAGTACACGGTGACCGGCGGCCTCCGCCTGTTCACCGAGGGCGGTCAAGGTGTCGAGGTCGAAGGCTGGTGTCCCCTGCTCGACACCCCCATGGAGGATGACGTAGGCGATGCCAATCTCGTCAGCGAGTCGCTCTGCCGGGGCTGCCGGCCACAGGCGGAAGGTCGTCGCCGCGTGGTCGAATCCCGCCGGTGTCCCGCCGGAGTAGCCGTTCACTCGAGTGTTGCCGTCGGTGAGGGAGTGAAACATGCGGGGCGCCTCAACAAAGGGCCACACCGCGCCATCAGCGGGGACTCGAATCGGCAGTTCAAGCACCGCGCCCTCGGGAAGTTCGTCAAGGAGCTCGTAGGCAGCGAGGCGCTCGCCCACCGGCACGATGACACGACCCGCCGGCCCGCCAACCTCGAGGAGGATCACGAGCACGAGGCCAGGCGCTGCCAGCCAGCGCCACCGGCTGGCGTGCCGGTCAGCGAGGTGCTGGTAGGCCAGCGCAACCAAGGCACCGAGCGCGACGAACGCAATGACGGCGAACCGGGAGGTGACGCGAACCCCATCGAACCCGGGGACGAAGCGATGAACGACTCGGAACGGGCCGGGCACACCGCCCGGCGTCGGTCCGATCGCCAAGACGAGTGCGGTGATCGCCGCAGCGCTGAGCGCAACGATCTCGTCGATCCGGACCTGATTTTGTGTTGGGGTGTTCGTGCGCCGCATCTGTGTCAGGAGCAGCACGAAACCCAGGGTGCCGAGCGCGATGACGGAGAAACCGAGAAAGAACCAGTGCTCACCCGCCTTGCCGACCGAGTTGATGCCATCCAATGCCGTGCCCCAACTCCAGTTGCCGCGATGGGGGGTGAGAAAGTCGGTTGGCAGGAGTGAGCCGGCCGGTTCGTAGCCACGCTCGAGGCCGTTGCGCTCATCGACGGCGAGATAGATCCGGGCGATCGGGATCAGGACAACCCCGGCCACACCGATCGAGACGGCGCCAGGTCTGACGAGGTCGCGCAGCGCTGGGAGTGCGCGGCGGAGCCAGAGTACGGCGACCACAACGACTGCGGCGACGACCCAGATGAGGAGATACAGCAGGTTCGCGGACCCGAGCACGGCGACGACGAGACCGAGCGCAACGGCATCCCGGTCGCGTCGCCGCTCAAGGGTTCCAAGCAGCATGAGGAAGCCAAGCGAGATGAAGCCGAACGTCTGGAGCTGGGGATGGTTCTGCTGCCCGAGGACGTAGCCGTTGGTGCAGGTGGCCACCGCCATCACCAAGGCGGCGTCGCTTCGACCGAAGAGGCGCATGCCAAGGGCATGGGCCGATGCAAGTGCCATGACGAACAGGAGGAACATCGTCAGGTTGAGCGCGGCGATCGTGTTCCCGGTGACCCATTCGATGAGACCAAAAAGTGGTGCGACCGACAGCATCGGATCCGAGAGAGCCAAGGTCTGAGGTTCGGGATGGAAGATCGGTGCGTCAAAGGCCCCCAGAGGATCGGTGCGGAGGGCACGCGCTCCCCACGAGAGGGTCCAGGTCAGGAACATGGAGTCGCCGAGGTCGCCGACCACGGTGGAGCTGACCCGATGCGGGGTCGGCTGGAGCAGGACACCGCCGAGGAGCAGCCACAGCGGCACTCGACGCACGCCGACTGGCAGAGCGGACCATCTGGCGCGCCAAGACCGGTGTTCTGACCGCTCGAGTGTCCCGGGCTCGTCGACCGACGATGTCCTCGTCCTCATCGCCGGGACCCTACCAACCACCCGAATGGTGCCCGCCGACCGGAATCGGCGGACGGGTCGTAAGGTTACGGCCGCATGCTTGCCTCTCTTCCCTCTCCGTCGCAGAGCGTGATCGAGCTTGGCCCGCTCACCATTCGGGCATATGGCCTCATGATCGCCCTCGGGGTCGTCGCTGCCGTCATGGTGTCGCAGCGGCGTTGGGCTGCGCGTGGAGGGGATCCGGAAGACATCGCAACGATCGCCATGTGGGCCGTGCCAGCCGGGCTGATCGGCTCGCGGATTTATCACGTGCTCACCGACTGGCGGTTCGACGAAGGGTGGGCTGAGCCGTTCAAGATCTGGGAGGGCGGCCTGGGTATCCCCGGTGGGATCGCGGCGGGGGTGCTCGTCGGGCTCTGGGTGATCCGCCGGAACCGCTGGGACCGGCCCGGCCTGCTCGATGCCATTGTTCCCGGCCTCCCCCTCGCTCAGGCGATCGGTCGGTGGGGCAATTGGTTCAACCAGGAGCTTTTCGGCGGCCCGAGCGATCTGCCGTGGGCGGTCGAAATCGACCCGTCGGTCGCTGCGGATGCCGGCTATCCCGATGTCGAGACCTTCCACGCAACCTTCCTGTACGAGTCGCTCTGGAACTTCGGTCTTGCCGGTTTCCTGATCTGGCTCGACCGCACCGGTCGCATTGCCCGCGGTTGGCTTCTGGCGGTCTATGTCGTCGGCTATCTCGTCGCCCGTCTCTGGCTCGAGACGGTCCGCATCGACCCGGCGACCGAGCTTGCCGGTGTCCGAATCAACATTTGGATGAGTGTGATCGGTATCGCCGTTGCTGGTGGTTTGCTGGCGTGGCGTGGTCGTGGGTCGATCTCAGCCGGGGCCCCGGGCGGCATCGAGGAGATCGAGGTGGCTCCGCCCCGCGACAGTGCTTCGGAGTCGATTGAGTGAGTGCAACTCGTTGAGCTGTTGCGCAGGCGCGGCCGGTGGGAACATCAGGAGATCACGCACGTCGTAGGCGATGCTGTACAGCGTCAGCCGCTTGAACTGTGAGGGGAACTCGAAGAGTTCCGGGTAGTCCTCCGCCAGCCACCACGGGACACCGGCGTACTCCTCGGCGCGGGTGCGGTCGACATGGGCGTCAGCCACATGGAGCTCCGGAAACGAGCACATTCGCAGGAACACGTCGAGATCGACATCGGCTGGGGCGGGGCGGGACCACTCGAAATCGAGGATGGCGGTGATGTCCGCGCCATCCCATAGGACATTCTCGAAGGTGAGATCACCGTGGACGAGATGGTCAGCCTCGAATGGTTCAATCGCTGCGCTCAGTTCGCCAACGAGTTGTTCGAGATCGTCCATGAGATGGCGATCAACGTGGGGGAGTGCTCGGGTCTGATCGAGGGCGGTCAGCAGCGACATGACCGGGGAGCGCGTGTCGCTGCGCAGCAGTTGCGGTGCGTCGATCGGTGGGAGGTCCGCCGGCCCTGGGGTCTGGTGTAGCCGCCGGAGTTTCGTTGCGATCTGGGACACGGCCCGACGTCGTTGCGTGTGCGTCATGTCGGGCCAGCAGTGCGCCAGAGGGGCGCCGGGAACCCGAAGCACGACGAGGAAATCCGCACCCATGTGCCCCCCATAGGAGACCACCATTGGATAGCCAATCTCCGCCGGCAGCGACGGCCCGAGCACTGCCTCTCGGCGGAGACGCTGGTTGGGGTGCCGGTTCACACGGATGACGTGGGTCTCGGTCATCCATACCTCGTTGGTGACACTGGACGCCCGTTCCAGGTCGACGGTGGCATCCAAGCCTGCGTGTACGAGGGCATGGCGCGCTCTGGCAATCGCCATGGTGTTGTTGCTCGCTGGGCTCACGGAACTCCTGATCGGGCCGCCGATTCCGAATGACCTCTCGGTCCATCGGCGGGCTCGTCCGAAACCTGAATTCCGCGTCTGGGTTCAGTCGCTGGCGGAGTTGAGCACGTCGGTCGACAGCAGCGGCCACGCATCGATCGCCCAGGGCCCGAACTCCTGATCGGACAGGGCGATGAGCGAGGTGCGGGTGCCGGGATCGACCCAGGCCACCGTCCCGATTCGTCCGAAATGGCCGAAGGTGGCGGGGTCGTTGTTGGGGGAGGTCCAGTGCGGCGACTTCTGGCCTCGGATCTCGGGGCCGAGCCCCCAAGGGTTCGGTGACTGGCGTCCGTACCCGGGGAGCACCCCGTCGAGCGTGGGATGGTGGGGTGTGACGGCGCGGGCGCGAGTTCGCTCATCGACGAGGATCGGCGCCTGCCACGCCCGGAGCAGGGCGAGAACATCGTCAACCGAACCCGACGCCCCGGCACCGGCCGATCCCTCAAGTCGCCAGCGGGTCATCCCGAGTGGCCGGGCAACCGCTTCAGCGGCGTAGCGATCGAAGGGCATTCCCGCCCGGTCGGTGATCCGGTCGGCGAGGATGTCGTAGGCGGCGGTCGAATAGATGCGGCGGGCTGCGGGCGGCGCGAGCGAGCGCTGTTCGTCGGGCGCGATGCCAGCGCTGTGGGCGAGGAGGTCGGCAGCGCTGAATCCGGCCTCGTCGAATGGGTCGTCGAGGTCGAGTGTGCCTTCCTCGTGCGCGACGAGGGCCGCCATGGCGGTGTACAGCTTGGTGATCGATGCAAGGGCGAACACGGCGTCATTCGGCCCGAATCGCTCGATGCTGCCGTCCGGCATCACGGCCGCGCCAGCGGCCGACCCGGTCCAGTTCTGCATTGAGGCGAGCGGATGCACTGGAATGACTGTACGGCCGATGGCGCACTCGGTGGGGTGTCTGGCAAGGTGTCAGGATGGACGTCGACGGACTGGACGGAGGTGGTGGTTCCACCGAACGAGCGACTCGGGTCGACCGGTCGTTCGCGTTCATCGACCTGTCGGGGTTTACGGCGTTCACCGATCACGAAGGTGACGATCGTGCGGTTGAGATCCTTACGGCGTTCCGGACTGTCGTGCGTGGTGCAGCCTCGGCCCGGGGTGTCCGGATCGCGAAGTGGCTCGGCGATGGCGCCATGCTCGTCGGAGTCGAGGCCGAACCACTCCTTGACGCGATCGTCGACATCGAGGGGCTGATCGATGGTTCGGGCTCAGCCCTTCCTCTTCGGGCCGGTTTCACCTCTGGGCCGGTGATCCTGATTGACGGTGATGACTATGTCGGCCACGCCGTCAATGTCGCTGCTCGCCTCTGCGCATCAGCGAAACCACGACAGATCCTGGCTCCGGCCGACGATGTCGCCCACCTCTACACTGATCTTGTTGCGATCCCAGCCGGCCAACTCGACATCAAGGGTGTCGAGCAGCCGGTTGATGTCGTCGCAGTTAGACGCTGAAGTGCGTTCGCCCGATCGCGGCGACTGGACTGATTTTGAGCGCGCTGTTGCGGAGGTGCTCGATGCGCTCGAGCCCGGTGACCTTGTGACCTACGGGGAGGTTGCGGCCGAAGCCGGGTATCCCGGGGCGGCGCGCGCGGTCGGCGGCGTCCTGCGCCGTTCTGACGGTCAGTTCCCCTGGTGGCGGGTGATCGCAGCGAGTGGTCGGCTCCTTTCCGGCCACGAACGTGCGCAGGCGAGACGGCTCCAGCAGGAGGGGATCGAGGTTCGCGACGGTCGGGTTGTCACGTAAGAGGAAGCTCGCCGGTACCCTTGCCGAGTCGACCTGCATCGAAGGCAGGTCATCCGCCGGTCGCATCTTCCTCCACCCCCGACCGAGCCTCGCCTCTGATGACTGAAGCAACCACGTTCGCAGATCTCGGCCTCGCCGACGAGATCGTCGCCGCCCTTTCGGAGCGAGGGATCACATCCCCGTTCCCCGTCCAGGCCCTCACCATCCCGGATGCGCTCGCCGGCTGCGACGTGTGCGGCAAGGCCAAGACCGGGTCGGGCAAGACCCTGGCCTTCGGTCTCCCCGTTCTGCAGCGAATGGATCGAGCCGAAGCCAATCGCCCGACGGGTCTCGTGCTGGTCCCCACCCGCGAGCTCGCCAACCAGGTCTGTGACGAGCTCGCGCCGGCCGCAGCGGCCGTCGGCCGGTCTGCGCTGGCGATCTATGGCGGCGCACCGATCGAGAAGCAGATCGAGAAGCTCGACGAGGGCGTTGATCTTGTCGTCGCGACCCCGGGCCGGATGATCGATCTGATCGAACGGAACGCAATCTCGGTCGCAGCGGTCGCTCATGTCGTGGTCGACGAGGCAGACCGGATGGCTGACATGGGGTTCTTGCCCCAAGTCGAGTGGATTCTGCGCAATGTCGAAGCAGCCCATCAGACCCTGCTGTTCTCGGCGACGCTCGACGGTGTCGTCAACACCCTGATCAAGCGGTACCAGACCGACCCGTCGATGCATGAGGTCGTGTCTGAAGAGGTGACGGTGGAGCAGATGACCCATCGTTTCGTCGCCGTGCACAAGATGGATAAGGCCAAGGTTGCTGCGGGCATCGCGAAGTCGGCTGAACGCACGATCATGTTCACGCGGACGAAAGCGATGGCGGATCGGCTCGCCCGAGAACTGAAGGAACTCGGCGTGAAGGCAGCGCCGATCCATGGCGATCTTCGTCAGTCGAGCCGGGAGAAGTCGCTGAAGGATTTCAGCGACGGCAAGCTCCACACGCTGGTTGCGACGGATGTGGCCGCCCGCGGCATCCATGTCGACGAGGTCGATGTGGTGATTCAGTACGACCCGCCGAACGATCACAAGACGTACCTGCATCGGGCCGGGCGTACTGCCCGCGCCGGCGAGTCCGGTCTGGTTGTCACCCTGTCGCTTTGGGACGAGGAACTCGAGATCAAGCGACTCCAGAAGCGCATCGACTGTGTGATGCCGATCGTGGAGATGTTCTCCAATGATGCGCGCCTCACCGGTCTCGCCGAGTGGGATCCCGCTGACACCTGATCGAGCGCTCGCTGAGCAGCTGGCCCGGTGGTCAGCGGCCAGTGGTGACGATCCTGCAGCGTGTGTGGCCGCGGCCGTCGCAGCCGTTGCGACGCACAGCGGACAGCAGGTGGCGTTGACCGTCGACGGGACGATGGTCGATGCCGCACCGGCGGTAGCTGAGGTCGAGGTTGATCCGGAGGTCATCGAACGATGGGGTCCGTGGCTTCCGGGCCTGCTCCGGGAGACGCTCGTGCCCTTGGAGGGCCGGCGTGGGTTTGGGGTTCATCACACCCCACCCGATGTGGTCGAGGAGATTCTCGACCTGGCGGAGACGTGCGGAACGGTGTGGACCGAGTCGACGACCGCCCTTGACCCGGCGGTCGGTGGCGGGGCGTTCCTCCTCGCCGTGGCGTCCCGGCTGCCAGGAAGCCGATCCGACGTCGTCGCTCGACTCCAGGGCATCGATATCGACCCGTTGGCGGTTGCGGCGACGGTTGCCGGGCTCACGCTGTGGGCCGGAACACCCCCGCCGGCCGGAGCCTTTCAGGTTGCGGACTTCCTCGCCGTTGAACCGTCCGCCCTCTCGCCGGTGGACGTTGTTGTTGGCAATCCGCCGTTCCTCTCCCAGTTGAAGGGATCCGGTATCCGAACGCGAGAGGACCGAGAGCGTCTCGCCGCTCGGTGGGCGGGTGTGGGGCGGTATGTCGACGATGCGATGGCGTTTGCGCTGGCGTCGGTCGATGTTGTGGTCGAGGGTGGTGTCGTCGTGCTCGTCCAACCCGCGTCGGCTCTGGGCGCAGCCGACGCCGAGCCGGCCCGCGCCCGGCTGATGGCGAGTGCGCCTCTCCGTGGTCTCTGGGTCGATCGGACCCGCCGGTTCGCTGCGGACGTCGACACGGTTGCGCTGGTGGCCTGTCGGGGCGGTGACGAGGGTCCCGTTTCGGTCGAGGGTGTGGCGATGCCCCCGCCGGCGTCAACGTCGTGGGCCCCGCTGCTTTCGGTCGGCGCGGGTACTCCGCTGATCGAATGGCACCCTGGTCCGGTACTGAGCGACGTCGCTCGAGTGACCTCGGGATTTCGGGACCAGTTTTATGGACTCCGTGGGGCGGTCGACGACGACCCCGATGGGGCCCACCCGCTGGTGACGTCGGGCGCCATCGACCCGCTTCGACTGCGGTGGGGGCTTCGGCCGTCGCGTTTCGACAGGGTCCGGTACACCCACCCCGTTGTCGACCTGCAGCTTGTTGATGAGGGTGTGCGGCCCTGGGTCGAGGCACGGATGGTTCCGAAGGTGCTCGTTGCCAGCCAGACCAAGGTGATCGAAGCGGTCGTCGATGAGGCGGGCCGGACGGTTCCAGGAACACCGGTGGTGTCGGTCGAGCCGACGGATCCGGAGGTTGACGTGTGGCACCTTGCTGCCCTCCTCACGTCGCCGGTCGCCACCGCACTGCTCGTGCGGGAGGCAGCCGGGACCGCACTCTCTGCTGACGCGGTCCGCGTCTCAGCCCGCCTGCTCGGTTCGCTGCCCCTCCCGATGAACAACGCGGCGTGGGCGAGTGCGGCCGAGCAGGCGAGGCAGGGTGATGTCGTGGGATGTGGGACCTCGATGCTCTCTGCGCATGGCCTGGGGGATCGACCTGACCTCCTGGAGTGGTGGGTCGCTCGAATTCCCGCCCGCTCATCTGGGATGTGAGCCCAACTCGTTAGTCTTGGTTGCACGTCGGCCTCGAGGAGGCATCCGTGCCCGACCGCCCCGAATACCTGCGCTACGACCCGAGCACGCGCTTCCCGGCGCCCCTGCCCGTGTCGGGGGCGTGGCGGGATGGGGATCCGGCCGGTGAGCGCTGCTTCGCCGACGTCTGTTGCGACCGTCCCTTCGTCCTCGAGAGCGGCGGCGTGCTGCCCGAGGTCACCGTCGCCTATGAGACGTGGGGACTGCTGTCCGATGCCCGCGATAACGCCGTTTTGGTGTGTCATGCGCTCACCGGTGACTCGCATGCGGCTGGTGCGATGGGGCCAGGACACAAGAGCGACGGATGGTGGGACGATCTGATCGGGCCAGGGAAGGCACTCGACGCGGACCGTTACTTCATCGTGTGTGCGAACGTCCTCGGCGGCTGTCAGGGCACGACCGGGCCGGCCAGTATCGATCCCAGCACCGGCGCGCCCTACGGCCCGACCTTCCCCCAAGTCACCATTCGGGACATCGTTCGAACCCAGCACATGCTGATGGAACATCTCGGTATCGGCGCCTGGTTGTCGGTCGTCGGAGGCTCGATGGGGGGCATGCAGGTGCTCGAGTGGGGCGCGATGTTCCCTGAACATGTCCGATCGCTCGCACCGATCGCCACGACCGCTGCGGCGAGCCCGCAACAGATCGGGTGGAGCGCAGTTCAGCGGATGGCGATTGCACAGGATCCGAAGTGGCGCGGCGGGTGGTACTACGACGCACCGGACGGTGACGGCCCCTGGCACGGGTTGGCGTTGGCCCGAGAGATCTCTCAGATCACCTATCGCACCACCGAAGTCTTCGACGAGCGGTTTGGCCGGGCCTTGCACGACTCACGCGACGAACTCTCGGCGTGGGGCCGATTCGAGGTCGAGTCCTATCTCGATCATCACGGCCAGAAGCTGGTTCGGCGGTTCGACGCGAACTCGTTCCTCGTGTTGAGCAAGGCGATGGACCTGCACGATGTCGGCCGTCACCGGGGGGGTATTGATGCAACGCTTGGTCGCTTGCGGATGCCAGTCCTTACGACGTCGGTTGTGAGCGACATCCTGTACCCGCCGTATCAACAGGAACGGATTCACGACGCGATCACAGCTGGTGGTGGCGACTGTGAGTATCACACCGTCGACAGTCCGCAGGGGCATGACGGCTTCCTGCTCGAGTCGGCATTTCTCGGCCCGCTTCTGGCTGACCTGTTGATTCGAGCCGAGAAGGACTGACGACTCGACGATGCCGGAAATGCTGGAGGTCGAGGCGTACCGTCTGGCTGCCGATCCGGTCGTCGGGCGAATGATCGAACGAGTGCATGCCCCCGATGAGTGGTTCATCAAGGGAGCGACCAGCACAGAGTCGCTGCACGCAGAACTGCCCGGTCGCCGAGTGCTTGGGACGAGACGGATCGGGAAGCTGATGCTGATCGACACCGATGGCCCCGTGCTCGGCCTTCGCTACGGCATGACCGGCCGCATCCTGGTTGACGACGATGCCCCGATCGCTGCGCTGGAGTATTCGAGTGACCGTGATGATCCAGCGTGGGATCGCTTCGGGCTCGACTTCAGCGAAGGGGGTTCGCTCGTCATCCGAGATCCGCGGCGGCTGGGAGGAGTCGAGCTCGATCCCGACGAAACGAGGTTGGGTCCCGATGCGGCTTCGGTGACGTTGAAGCCGTTCCGTCAGCTCGTCTCGACATCGTCGGCGCCGTTGAAGGCCCGGCTGATGGATCAAGGCAAGCTCGCCGGTCTAGGCAACCTCCTCGCCGACGACACCCTGTATCGAGCCGGGCTTGCCCCCGACCGTCCGGCGAACTCGTTGGCCGACGATGAGATCGCCCGGCTGCATCGCTCGATGCGTCGATCGATCGAGCAACTCGGTCGCCGTGGTGGGAGCCACACCGGTGACCTCCAGCCGCAGCGGGTGCGCGGTGGCCATTGCCCAAAGGATGGCGCCGAGCTGCGCCGGGCTGATGTGGGCGGTCGAACCACGTACTGGTGCCCCGAGCATCAGCACTGACCCGGTCGTTGCCCGTGCACCGTCTGGACTACGGTCGCCCTTCGATGTCGGCCAAACCGTCTCGCTGTATCAGCGCCTTCGTGGCAGCCCTCGTGGTTGCCGCCGTGCTCGGGTTCGGGCCGGCTCCGGCCTCGTCAGCATTCGCGCCGAGTCAGGATCTTGAGACTGACGAAGGTTTTGACGGGAACGAAACCGAGGGAACCATCGACCGGGTTCGGCTCCAGCTGCTGGGGGTGGCGGCGATCACTGGTGCGCTCCTGGTCGTCTACATCTGGCACACCGATCCGGAGCGCCGTCGGCGGGTTGCCCTCCGCCGTCGTGACCGCCGCGAGCGGGCTGCGCTGCAGGCATTCGACGGTGAGTTTGTCCTGCCATCCGATCTCGACGAAGCGTCGGGTCACGTTGACCCTCCGTCGCCCCACCCGACTGGCGATGGGGCAGGGGAGCGTTCCGACGGCGGGTGAACCCGTTGACGGCCAGCGGCGAAATTTTCGTCGGTGCGCTGCGGATCGTGCATCGATCCGCCGATGGGTGAGGTGACATCCCCCGAATCGAGGAGTGCTGTGTCTGACGAGCAGGCGCCACCGCCACCGCCACCGCCACCCCCGCCGCCGCCCCCGCCCCAGCCGAGACCGTCGGTCTTGTTGAGCGAGCCAGATACCGGTGTCGAAACCGCTCGCCCCATGCCGGTTCCCGGGGTCGACCCGATGCGGACCCCGGTGCCAGAGATGTCGATCCCCGCTCGTGCGACATCCGCCCCATTGCCGACCGCACCCGCAATCCCGGCAACTGCGCCACCACACCAGCCACCATCATCGGAGTCTCTTCCCTCGTCGTCAGCGACTGCCGAGCGTTCGTCGGACGCAGCGCCGACGGCCATGCCGACCGCAGCTGCCGGTCCAGGGGTCACCGATCCACATTCGCTTGGCGTTGCCGTCGAGCGAATGTCTGCCGAGACTCGCGCCGCTGCGGCGGCGGCTGTCGCCGTTGTCGCCGTGAGCCTCGACGAAGGCGAGGTCGTGCAATGTGCGGTCGGGTGTCGGTTCCGCGGCGCCGATGGAGCGGTCGTTCTTACCGAGCATCGTCTGCTGGTCGCTAACGCTCGACCCTTTGAGCCCGACGTTGTCACCATCGGTCTCGAACCGGGTCTCGGTGTGCAGGGGTGGCAGGACGGTCAGGCTGCGGCGCTGGTGTTTGAGCGCAACGGCCACGAACTCGTCGTAGACCGGATCCTCGACCGCGATCTCGCCCGAGAACTCACCACGGAGGTCCGTCGGCGGGTTGAACACTGACGTCCTCCGAAATCGGTTCACGGGTGCGTGATCGGCATACGAGGCGGTAGAGTCATCCCCCGCTGCGGACGTAGCTCAGTTGGTAGAGCGCAACCTTGCCAAGGTTGAGGTCGCCGGTTCGAACCCGGTCGTCCGCTCCAAACACGCCCCGGGCTCTGGCCCGGGGCGTTGGTCGTTTTCGGACCACTTCGCGCTGCGTCTGCAGAGGGCTGGCGGCACCACCGACCGCTGCGTGGTCGGCTGGGTCAGCCCGGCTCGTGCACGGTGATCGCCGGTTCGGGGGCAAAGGGCGGATCGTCTGCGCTGAGGAGCTGGAGGGCCTGCTCGGCGTCATCATCGGTGAACGCCTGGGTGACGATGGCGAACTCGACGACATTGCCGTCGGGATCCTCGGTATAGATCGACTGGATCCAGCCATGGTCGATCTCGACGACTGCGTGTCCCGCGTCGGTCATGCGGGCCCGGCGAACGGCGAGGTCGTCGAGACTGTCGGCCTGGAACGCCAGATGGTTCGTAAAGGGGTCGAGCCCGAGTCCTCGTGAGATATCGGTCTCGTAACCGTCCTCCATGCCGGGGACCTCACGCAGATCCCAGAATGCGATCATCTGATCGTCGGCCGAGCCCGTCGAGTAGAAGGCGTGGCGGGCCTTCCCGCCTCGCATCTTGGCGATCTCAACCTTGACGAGGTCGAATCCCATGACGTCGGTGTAGAAGCGATGGGTCGCCTCCAAGTCCTTCACGGCGAGTGCGATGTGGCTGATCCCCATGGTGGTGACGGTAGTGGGCGGGACTCCCATCCGCAGCGCTAGCGTCGGCGTTATGCAGTTGTCGTGGGGCCAGCACGCTCGTCGTCTCTCCGAACACGTCACGGTGCTCAGCACGCCCGACAATGGCGCGTATCCCTCGGGAAACACGCTCCTCGTGCAAGGGGCCGGTGAATCGGTCGTGATTGATCCATCGGTCACCGTCGTCGAGAAGGGCGGGGTTGGGGTATCGGTCGACGCCGTCATCAATAGCCACGGCCACGAAGATCACATCGCTGGCAACGGTGTGTTTCCGGAGGCTCGAGTCCACATCCATCACGACGACATCGAGGTGGTCCGCAGTATTGAGGCGCTGATGGCGCTCACGGAGTCGACGCCGGAGAATCATCCGGAGCTCCAACGGCAATATCTCGAGGAGTTTCACTACCAGGCTCGGCCCGACGCTGAAGGGTTCGCCGATGGTCATGTTTGGGATCTCGGTGGGGTTGAGATCGAAGCGGTTCACCTCCCGGGCCACACCGCAGGTCACTGCGGCATGCGGATCTCTGACGGCGTGTTCTTTCTTTCTGACATCGACTTGACCGGTTTCGGGCCCTATTACGGCGATGTGTTCAGCAGCCTCGAACAGTTCGAGGCGAGCCTCGTGCAGGTGCGTAACGAAGAGGCTGACGTCTATGTCACCTTCCATCACAAGGGCGTGATCGAAGGGCAGGAAAACTTCGTCGCGATGCTCGATGCGTTCCACGCCGTCATCACCCGGCGCCACGATGCCATGCTCGGCTACCTCGCCGAGCCGCACTCCATCGACGAGATGGTCGAGCATCGGTTTGTGTACCGCAAACACGTCGAGATGCCGATCGTCGATCGAGTCGAGCGTCGAACCGCCGTGCTGCATGTCGAGCGCATGCTTGATCGGGGCGAGGCGACCGAGGTCGAACCCGGGCGCTATCGAGTCGGCTGAGCGGAGAGATCGGACCGCCGGTTCACGACTCGAACCGATCTCGGATCGCGGGGTTGGTCACCATCGTTGGTAGGTCGTGCTCGTCGACGGCGCCTCGGCTCGGTCCGCCATCAACATCGAGGGTCTGGCCGGTGATGTACGCAGCAAGATCCGAGAGGAGGAAGACGCAGGCATCGGCGATGTCGGTTGGCGTGCCCCGGCGGCCGAGGGTGATTGCCGCCGCAAGCGGATCGTCGAGGTCGGAAGCCGATCGCCCCGACCTCGGGGTGTTGACGGTGCCGGGTGCGACATTGTTGACACGGATACCGTGCCGGCCCCACTCCATGGCCATCGACCGGGTGAGGGAGTCGAGTCCGGCCTTGGCGGCCCCGTACGCCGAGAGCAGTGGCTGGCCGCGAGAGGCGATCGACGAGATGTTCACCATTGCGCCATGGCGACCGTCGGCGATCATGGCGGACGCCACGGTCTGGCAACTCACGAGCGCATACCGAAGGTTGGTCGTGAGCAGGTGATCGAACGACGCCAGTGGGAACTCGGCCAAGCGATGCCAGTGCTCGACAGGGACACCGCCGACGACGTTGACGACGAGGTCAATGGGGGAGAGCGCAGCGGCACCGTCCCCGATCGAGGAGCGCAAGGCCTCGAGGTCGGTCACATCGACCACGCCTGCGTAGGCACGCCGACCACGTCGCTCGACCTCGGCCCTGGTCGTATCGAGATCGTCGGCTGAGGCGCTGAGGGCGACGATGTCGGCCCCCGCATCGGCCAGTCGTTGGCAGACGGCGGAGCCGATCCCGCCGCCCCCACCGCCGACGACAAGGGCGGTCCGGCCACTGAACGAGATCTCGATGGTCATGGCGTCATCGTCGCGCAGCCGATGCGGTCGTTTCGATCTCGACAGGCGAACATATGTTCGATACGTTTCCACGATGCACTTCGACCGAGACCACGAAATCGAGCACCTCCGTCGTTCGCTGGCCATGCTGCCCGCCGGATCCGACGCCCTCACGAGAGAAGAAGCGATGGCCCTCCTTGGGCGCTTGCGTGATGCGACGGCTCGACTTCGCCGGCTTGAGTCCGGGATGCAGGAACTGATCGACACCGAGTTCTCGTCGTGAATCGAACTCAGCGGGCGGCGTGTTCATCGAATCGATCCCGGACCCACTCGATGGTGAGGTGCTCGATCTCCTCGGCTGCTTCGCTCATCAGGTGATCGGTGTCGGGAAAGGTCCGGACCTCACCGTGGCCAGCCAGAGCCTGCACCATCATCGAGTTCTCCGGACCGAGGATCGAATCCCGTTCGCCATGGAGCAAGAGCAGCGGCACCGAACCCATCCGTCCCGCTTCCTCACATCCACCTGACTGTGTCGCATAGGTGATGACGCCTGCGGTCTGGCTCGGGAATGTCCCGGCCGCCTGGATTGCGACGGCGCCGCCGAAGGAGTGGCCGAGGATCACGAAGCGCGTTGCGCCATTGCGGATCGCCAGGTCCGTCGCCGCGCAGACGTCGAGCAGGCTTCGACCGAGGTCGCCGGGCTTTCGATAGTTGATCGCCATCGCCGCCCGGCCCTCAGCAGCGAGGGCGCGACCAAGGGTCGGGTAGAGCGCCCGGCCCGGGCCGGTCATCCCGCCCATCGCTCCTCCGCACAGCAGCGCAACATCGCTCGCTCCGGGGAGACCAAACCACCAGATTTGCAACAGCCCTTCCATCGTGTAGATCTCGATCAGACGGGTCGTGTCGTCGAGTTCGACGTCGGTCTTCGCCAGCGCCCCGAGCAATTCAAGCGGAGAGCGGGCGGGTGGTGTGTCGCCTGCGTCGTTGGAGATTGGACGATCGGTCACCGAGTCATGGTCGCACGCGGAGACGACGCCGCTACCATTTCCGCTGCTGGCGCCGGTGCCCGAGCGGCCCAAGGGAACGGCCTGCAAAGCCGTACAGTCGCGGGTTCAAATCCCGCCCGGCGCTCGTCAGCGGGGGTCGCCTCAATGAGGCGGCCCCCGACACCGTTTTGTCGGCGTCCGCAGCACAGTCGGAGAACGCGATCGAGATCGAGGCTGCTACCCTTTCGAGTCCCGGGGCCGTTAGCTCAGTTGGTTAGAGCGCCTGCTCGACACGCAGGAGGTCACAAGTTCGACTCTTGTACGGCCCACTCCACCTCTCGATCGGCCTTCGGGCCGATCGTGTGCGTTTTGGCCCAGGCGGGCGCTACGGTGCCGCCCGTGGCCGACGAGCAACTCGAGACCTACCGATCCAGCATCGACAACATCGATGCGGCCCTGATCCTCCTGCTCGCCGAGCGGTTCAAGATCACGAAAGCGGTCGGGGAGTACAAGGCCCAGACCGGTCTGCCTCCAGCCGATCCCGGGCGAGAAGCGGTGCAGATCGCCCGGCTGCGCCGACTGGCCGAGGACGCCAACCTTGATCCGGCGTTCAGCGAGAGCTTCCTGCGATTCGTGATCGCTGAGGTGATCCGTCACCACGAACGGGCTGGGGGCTCAGCAGGCTGACCCGTCCGCTCGAATCCGGTCGTCATGGATCTCGAGCGTTCGTTCGCAGATCCGCCAGCCAGCCGGGGTTTCGAGATAGCGGTCGTGATAGGTGATGATCATCACCCGATCCCGGTCTTCGTCATCGAGATGGTGGGCTTCGCAGGCGACGGTTCCCCGACCCTCTGGCCCATCCACGGTGAACACCGCTGATCCAACCCGGTGATCGGTTCGGCGGTAGCGATGGAGCCGCTGCATGGCCGCCACGATCGCACCCAGTCCCTCGCGGCGCCCGTTGCCGGTCTGAAGCACAGCGTCGTGGCAAAAGACCGTGGCGAGGTCGTCGAACTTCCGTTGATCGACGAGTTCGGCATAGCGCTCAACGAGCGATCGGAGCTCCGTCTCGGTGCTCATGCCGTGAGCTTGGCTCATGGGGCCGCCGAGTAGGGTGATCGCAGCCATGTCTGCGACCGACTCTCTTGCCCCGTCTTCGGCGGACCCGTCCGTGGAACGGCTGGCGCTCCTGCTCCATGACAGCTTCGTGTCGTACCACGACGCCTTCCTCGAAGTAACCCACCGAGCCGCCAACCGGTTTCTCAACCGCGAGTGGGATGAGCACCTCGAGGACAACACGGAGCGACTCGGCCTTCACAAGAAGGGCGTGTGGAATGCTGTCGATGCGGCCCGGCTGATCCTGGCCGAAGACCCCGATGAGGCGAAACGGCAGTGGGTTGACGCCCGCCGTCGCTATGTCTCGCTCGTCGGACGCCGGATGGATTTCGAGTTGGCGGAGACCTTCTACAACTCGGTGACTCGGCGCCTCTTCGAGGTGATCGGACTCGACATCAGCCTCGAGTTCCTGTGGCTCGGCCCCACGGCGCTCCCGGCCGATGACGGCACGCGCGGCGAATACCGAAACTTCCCGGTCGATGAGTCCCTCAACGAGACGTTCCGTCAGATCCTCGAGCACTCGCCTCTGGCCAGTCAGTTCGCCGATATCGACCGCGATGCCGGCCGCATCACCGCCGAAGTTCAGCAGGCACTCGACACCATCTGGGACGGGACGATCGACTCGATCGACATCCTTCGGCCCGTCTTCTACCGCAACAAAGGCGCTTATCTGGTCGGACGGCTCCGGTGGCTGAACCGCGTCAACCCAATCATTCTTCCGGTTGCGGTCATGCCCGATGGCGGTGTTCGAGTCGATGCCGTCTTGCTCACCGAACTCTCCGCAAGCCGGCTGTTCGGGTATACCCGCTCCTACTTCCACGTCCTGTGCCGTCGACCGGCTGCCGTCGTGGCGTTCCTCAAGAGCTTGCTCCCGGTGAAGCCGGTGGCCGAGCTCTATACGTCAATCGGCTACAGCGCCCACGGCAAGACCAACCTGTTCCGGGCGCTGTACCGACACATGGAGCACTCCAACACCCGGTTCGAGCGCGCCCGTGGTGCACGAGGAATGGTGATGGCGGTGTTCACGCTGCCGTCGTTCGACGTCGTGTTCAAGATCATCAAGGATCGCTTCCCGCCGTCGAAGCGCACAACGCCTGAGGATGTGCAGCGGCGCTACAAGTTGGTGTTCGACCATGACAAGGTCGGGCGATTGGTGGATGCACAGGAGTTCAACAATCTCAGCTTTGACCGAGACCGATTCGATGAGGAACTCCTCGAGGAGTTGCGGGAGGACTGCTCTCGGGCGGTCACGATCACCGACGATCAGGTGATCCTGCATCACGTCTACACCGAACGTCGGCTTTATCCGTTGGATCTCTACCTGCGGGAGATGGCACCGGATCGTGCTCGCGAAGCGGCTGTCGATTACGGGCACGCAATCAAGGACCTGGCCTCGGCCAACATTTTCCCCGGCGATCTCTTCCCAAAGAATTTCGGCGTGAGCCGGCACGGTGTCGTGGTCTTCTACGACTACGACGAACTGGCACTGCTGTCCGAAGTCAACTTTCGCAAGCTGCCGGTAAGTCAGAGCTACGAGGACGAGATGCTCGACCAGCCTTGGTTTCCGGTTGAGCCCAACGACGTCTTCCCCGAAGAGTTCAGTACCTACCTTCGGTCGCCCCGGGTTGTCGGCGAGGTGTTCGACGACGTCCACCCTGAGATCTCCACGGTTGAGTTCTGGCAGGAGATGAAGGAACGTCACCAGGCTGGCGAACGACCGAACTTCTTCCCGTACCCCCACGAATTCCGGTTCGCGGAGTCGTGAGCCATCCCGACTGAGGAGTCCATCCATGCGAGCTGTCGTTCTGGAAGCGAAGGGTGGGCCTGAGGTCCTCCAGGTGATGGAGGTGCCCGACCCCGTGCCCGGGCCCGAGGAGGTTCTGGTCGAGGTGGTCACCACCGCCTTGAATCGGGCTGACCTTCTGCAACGAATGGGCCTGTATCCCGGGCCCCCGATGGCGCACGAGATCCCCGGTCTCGAGTTCGCCGGCCAGGTCGTCGCCGTTGGTGAGCGAGTCACCGAGCACGCAGTCGGCGATGCCGTTATGGGGATCAGCAACGGGGGCTGCTACGCCGAGCGGCTCACCGTTCATGAACGGTTGGCGATGAAGGTGCCCGACGCCCTGCCGCTGTCCGATGCCGGAGCCTTCCCCGAGGTCTTCATCACGGCGTGGGACGCCCTCGTTCGGCAAAGCGGGCTCACCAGCGGCCGATGGGCGCTCGTGCATGCCGGTGCCTCAGGCGTCGGTACCGCATCGATCCAGATCGCAAAGACCCTTGGCGCTCGGATTGCCGTGACGGCATCGGCGGGAAAGCATGAGGTCTGCCACGCGCTCGGTGCTGATGTCGTGATCGACTATCACACGGAGGATTTTGTCGACGGGGTACGAGCTGCAACCGAGGGTGCCGGGGTCGATGTCGTGCTCGATGTGATCGGCGGCGAGTATCTGCCGCGCAATGTCGCCGCCGTGGCAATGGGAGGACGCATCATCCAGGTCGGTGTGATGGCCGGCAAGTCGGTCCCATTCGATGTGGGCAGCCTGCTGATGAAGCGCGCGTCGGTCACGGGCACCACGTTGCGGGCGCGCCCGCTTGAGGAAAAGATCGCCATCACCCGCGAGTTCGCTGCACAGCTCCTGCCGCACGTGGCTGCGGGAACAATGAAGCCGGTGATTGACTCGCGCTACTCGATCGACGACATCGCCGATGCCCATATCCGCATGGGTGAGAACGCCAACGCGGGCAAGATCGTCATCGACGTTGCCCGTTCGTGATGTGCGCTCGGAGGGTCAGCGAGCGTTGATGGCGACATAGTCGCGGACATCGGCCCCCGTGTAGCGCTGGCGGGGGCGAGCGATGCGAGAGTTCTGCTCAAGCATCTCGTTCCAATGGGCCAGCCAGCCAGGGGTTCGGCCGATCGCGAACAGCACCGTAAACATCTCGACCGGGAAGCCCATCGACTCGTAGATGAGGCCGGAGTAGAAATCGACGTTCGGGTAGAGCTTGCGGTCGACGAAGTAGCTGTCGCTGAGAGCGACCTCTTCGAGCTTCAAGGCGATGTCGAGGCGGGGGTTTTTGCCGGTGACCTCGAAGACGTCGTAGGCGGCATCCTTGATGATCGCGGCGCGAGGGTCGTAGTTCTTGTACACCCGGTGACCGAAGCCCATGAGGCGGCCTTCACCTGCCTTCACGCTCTCGATGAAGGCAGGAACGTTGTCGAGGCTGCCGATGTCGTCAAGCATGTTGAGGACTGCCTCGTTGGCACCACCGTGACGGGGGCCGTAGAGCGCAGCGGCGGCTGCGGCGACCGAACTGTAGGGGTCGGCATGGGCGGATCCGACGACCCGAGCGGCCGTGGTGGAGCAGTTCTGCTCATGATCGGCGTGAAGAATCAGGAGGATCTCCATCGCCTTGTGTAGCGCTGGGTGGATCTCGTAGGGGTTGCCGACCTGGAACATCATGTTCAGGAAGTTCGACGGGTAGTCGAGCTCGTTGTCGGGGAAGACGTAGGGCAGGCCCATGGCGTGGCGATAGGCCGACGCCGCCATCGTTGGCATCTTGGCGATCAGCCGCACGATCTGTTCCATGCGGACATCGGGATCCTCGATGTCCTTGGCTTCGGGATAGAAGGTCGACAGGCCAGCAACGCTGGAGGTGAGGAGGCCCATCGGGTGCGCGTCGTAGTGGTACGCGTCGTACATCCGGGTGCGGAACTTCTCGTGGAGGAAGGTGTGGTGGGTGATCTCGTGGACCCACGCATCGAGCTGCGCTTGGGTGGGGAGCTCACCGTGGATCAGGAGGTAGCTGACCTCAAGGAAGGTCGACTGCTCGGCCAACTGCTCGATCGGGTAGCCCCGGTAGCGGAGGATGCCGTTCTCGCCGTCGAGTTCGGTGATGGCACTGTCGGCACCCGATGTGGTGGCGAGGCCGGGGTCATGGAACCAGACACCCGGCAGGAGCTTGCGCCACTCGGCAGCATCGACGCCGCCGTTGTCGATCGGGATCTCGAGCGACTCACCGGTCCGATTGTCGGTGATGGTGATGCTCTCTGTCACGGTGCTCCCGCTCTCTTTGCGTTCGCCCGGCCGGGGGCGGCCGGTGATGGGTGGCGGCCCGCCAGGCTCGGTCGGGCACGGGCTTTGAATCTAGACGCTTCAGGGCCCCTCGGCACACCCACGACAGTGAACTTCGATCCGAGAATGGAGCGCTCTACAGCGGCGTGTTGTCGTGGCGGCGCCGAGGGAGTCGTTCGCGCTTTCTTGCCAGCATCGACAGGGCCGCATGCATTTCGGCTCGTGTGTCAGCTGGATCGATCACGGCGTCGATGGTGCCACGCTCTGCGGCGATGTAGGGGTTGAGCAACCGTTCCTCGTAGGCCGCTTCCAATTCGATCCGCTCGTCGGGTGTGTTGCGGCGGTGAAGGATCTCGACGGCGCCCTTTGCGCCCATCACGGCAATCTCGGCCGAGGGCCAGGCCAGGGCGAGATCGTTGCCCATCCGCTTGGAGTCCATGACGATGTAGGCCCCGCCATAGGACTTGCGGGTCGTGAGGTTCACTCGCGGCACCGTCGCGCGGGCATAGGCAAAGGCCATCTGGGCGCCGTAGCGGATCATGCCTCGCCACTCCGTGTCTTTCCCGGGGTAGAAGCCGGAGGTATCGACGAAGGTCACGAGCGGGAGATTGAACGCATCGCACAGGGCAACGAAGCGCCCGCCCTTTTGGCTGGCATTGATATCGAGGGTGCCGGCGACGGTCTGCGGCTGGTTGGCGACGATGCCAACCGGTCGTCCCCCGATCGTGGCGAACGCCGTGACAAGGTTCGCTGCCCAGTTGGCGTGCGGCTCGAGCAGATAGCCGTCGTCGACGACGGCGCTGATGAGGTCTCGCACGTCATAGGAACCGTTGGCCGACGGTGGCAGGACCTCATAGGCCTCGGGCGTCGGACGCGACGGCGGGTCGTGGCACTCGACGACCGGCGGGTAGTCATCGGTGTGATCAGGGAAGAAGGTCAACAACTCGGCGGCGAGCGCTTCGGCCTCCTCCTCGGTGCCGACGACGAAGGAGGCAACCCCTGATGTGCGATCGTGGACCGAGGACCCACCGAGTTCTTCCTTGCTCATCGGCACACCGGTGAATTGCTCGACCATCAGCGGCCCTGACACGAAGGCGTAGGCGTCGGCGGTCATGATCACGTGGTCGACGAGCCCGAGCATGAGGGCCGGACCCGACACCGTCGGGCCGCTGGTGATGGCGATTGACGGCACGATGCCAGAGTTCGCTGTCAGTTCTCTGGCTGCGCCAGCCCAACCATCGAGGGCGGCGACCCCCTCGGCCGCATCGGCTCCGCTCGACGCGAGACGGAGGATGAGCGGGAGTCGTTGTTCGCGCGCAGCTCGAGCCCCGGCGGCGATCGACTGCCCATCGGAGCGGATGAGTGCGCCGGCGCTGCGAGTGCCGCGGGCGTCGACCTCCATCACCCGTCGGCCGCCGAGATCTCGAACCCGAGACCGAACAAAACCTGCCGCTCGAGCCCGGATCTGGGCCTCGCTCGACGGGGTGTCCATGGTGCTCATCGGTCGGTCAACCTAGCCCATCGAATTCGTTCGCTGGTCACGAGGTAGTGGCGGCTGTGGGGCGGACGGCGGCCAGGTCCGGCGCAGTGGTGGTGATGAGGGAGATGAGCGAGTCGATGACTGCTCGGGTCGGCGCTGATGGTGGTGACCGGCGGGGTACGGCGATCCCTACGGCGCGCGGGGAGAGCCCGTCGACCGGAAGTCGGACCCAGTCACCGGAGAGGTAGCGGGGTGCGGCGCTGGCTGGCACCAGCGCCGGTCCGTACCCCTGGAAGGCCATCGATGTCAGCAGGCGAAGACCGTCGACTTCGGCGAGGGCTCGGAGTTCGACTCTCGCCCGTCGGGCATCGGTCTCGATCTCGTCTCGGAAAGCCGTGCCGATCGGCGGCATGAGGACGGGGTGTTCGCTGAGGTCGGCCAGCGTGACGGCGTCGAGCTCGGCCAGCGGGTGGTCGAGCGGGCTCACGATGATGCGGTCCTCGTCGAACAGCGGTCGGGAGTCCACGTCCGGATGGTCGAGGGGCAAGTTGATGACTGCGGCGTCGAGTCGTTCGCTGATGAGCTGGGGGAGCAGCGAGGTCGTTGTCGCCTCGATGATCACGAGTTCGATCCGGGGGAAGGAGGCCTGCAGTGATCGAAGGAGGGGGGCGACCAGCCACCGGGCCGTGGTGCCGATGAGGCCGAGTCGGACGTGGCCGCTGACGTCGTCTCGAAGGGAGGCGAGGTCGTGCTCGATCGATCGGAGTTCGCCGATCACTCGCCGGGCACGGTCGGCGACAATCTCGCCTTCGGGGGTGAGTTCACCGCGGGTGCGGTCGATGAGGGTTGAGCCGAGTTCCTTTTCGAGGCGGGCGACGTGCGTCGAGACGTTGGATTGGACGGTATGGAGTGCTCGCGCCGCAGCAGAGAAGGACTGGTGTTCGGCAACGGCAAGGAGGGCATGAAGCTGTCGAAGATCCATCGCTGTGAATGATGCCACATATCGACCGAAACTGTTGGAAAGATGGGTTCGGGTCTGCTTAACTTCTGAAAGAAGTGGTCCTGAGGCTCTTCCCCCAAGAGCTAAAGGTGAACCCGGCCCCCGAATTCCCCCCTCGGATGGGCCCAGAGAAGCGGCTGGCAGTCCCCCCAAACATCGCCAGCCGCTTTTCTTCGTTTTCGGCGCCATTCGGGCCTACGCTCACCATCCGTGACCTCCACCCTCGGCATCCACGTCGGGACGCACACGATTGCTGCTGCCGTCGCAGCTGGTGATCCGCCCCGGGCGCGTGCGCTCGCGCTCGGCACGTCGGCTGTGACGACCGCGGCTGCGGTCGCGGCGGGCTCGGACGGGACGGTGCTCGTCGGTGATGCAGCCCGAGAGGCCGATGGTCCGGTCGTGACCGATCCACTCCTGCGGGCCGGTCGTGGCCGTACTGGCGCCCTGACAGCGGTCATCACCGATCTCGTCACTCGGGCGACGACTGCAGTTGGAAGCGCGCCGACCCGGCTGGCGATCGTGGTGCCGGACGACTTCGCTGCAGCCCAACGAGACCAGGTAGTCGTGGCCGCCAATGCGGCCGGCTTCTCCGACGTCAATCTCGTACCGGAGAGCCTCGCCGCGTCACAGGCGCAGGGAGGGGAGGGCACGAGCCATGCGATTGGCGCTGCGCTCGTGGCCGGTGTCGAGACATCCCCGCCCCTGGTCACCGCCGAGGACCTCGGGCAGTTCTCAGACCGCGAAGAAACCAGCCCCCTCCCACCGGCGACTGGCGCGCCGATCTCGGTCTTTGACGAACCGGGCGAGTCGGAACCAACGCCAGTGCAAGAGGTGCCACCGACGGTTGTTGCTCAGCCCCCACAGCCCCGCCCGGCGGCGCCGGCGGCTGCGCCCGCCGCAATGGTCGCGCCACCACCCCTGCAGCCGATCCCCGACCGCTCAGTACCGCTCGTTCCGCTCCTCGGACTGGCTGCCGTTCTCGTTGCGATCGGCGTCGTGATCCTCCTGGTGCGAGGCGGCGAGACGGAGGAGACGGCACCGGTCGTCACGACGACGACGGCACCGGCGGCCACGACAACCGTGGCTGTGGCCACCACGACCTCTGTCGCTCCGCTCCCCACCTCGAGCACCAGCACCTCAACGTCAACGACCACCACAACGTCGACGTCGACGTCGACGTCGACGACCACGACGACGACACCGGTTCGGGTCGGCGTTCCGGGGCCGGTGACGCTTGGTGAGACTGGACTCCAGTTCGATACCGGGTCGCTCGTGCGGTTTGGCCAGGCCGACACCGTGGTCCTCACCGCGATTGGTGGTGTGCTCGGCGAGCCTGACTCCGATTCGGGGTCGATCGAAAGCGATTTCTGCGCCGGGGCGGCGGTTCGGTTGGTGCGGTTCGGTGATCTCGAACTCGTGTTCACTGGTGAGGAGGGCGAACCGCTCGTTTTTACTCAGTGGTACGCGGACGGCCATCTCGATCCGACAGGTCTCGTCACGCCGGAGGGCTTCGGCGAATCGGCAACGGTCGGCTTCCTCGAGGTGACCTTCCCCGGTGCGTTCGTGCTCGTTCCGCCGTTCGAGGATGACATCGTCGGGATCTTTGCGATCACCAACCCACAGACCGGGGGCGTGCTGAATGGCACCACGCTCGGTCTCGACCCAGAGGGTGTGGTGACATCGATCTGGGCGGGCGACAGCTGCACCCGAGTGTTCACCTGATCGCTGTCAGGTCACCGCCGTCATCAGCGGAGCTTGTCGATGATTTCGGTGGCGTACCACTCCATCATCGAGACCTTCTCGTCCAACGTCTGTGTGTCGGGACCGGGCTGGTAGGCGTCGCGGAAGCCGACGATCACATCGGTCACTCCCGCCGCCGCCAAACGCTCGATGCCCTCCACCGAATACGCATCGAGGCTGATCGCATGCACCTCGAAGGGAAGGTCGGCTCGGCCGTGTTCGGCCCGGCGCTCGTTGATCACCGTCATCATCCGGCTCAGTTCTTCGGCATCGCCACCGGCGTGCATCCAGCCATCGCCGAGAGCGGCGGCCCGGGTGAGCGCCATGTTCGAGTGCCCACCGATGAGGATTGGGACCCGCTCGTCGGGCACTGGACACATTTTCATCGCCTCGAGGTCGTAGAAGTCGCCGTGGTACTCGAAGTAGTCCCCAGAGCCGAGGCCATTGATGATCTCGATCATCTCGTTCATTCGTCGACCGCGGCGCTCCCACGCACTTCCGGTTGCGGCATAGTCCTCGGGCCAGGGGCTCGTGCCCACGCCGAAACCGAACCGACCGCCGGTGATCACACCTACCGAAGTGACCTGCTTCGCCACAATGACCGGGTGTCGAATCGGGAGCTTCACGACGAACGTCGTGAAGCGGAGCCGCTCGGTCACTGCGGCAAGCGCCGGGATCAGCGTGAACGGTTCGATGAACGGTTTGTCTTCAAGGAACTCTCGATTGCCATCAGCGGTGTAGGGGTAGGTCGAGTCACTTTCGGCGGGGTACATGATCGAGTCGGGAACGACCATCGAATCGAAGCCGAGCGCTTCGGCCCGTTGGGCCAACGGCGAGTACAACGACGGGTCGATCATCGGTTCGGCGTACGAGAAGCGCATGGCTACGTTCTACCCCACGAGCCCGCCAAGAGCCGTGGTCGCCGAGATCTCTCGCAGGGTCGGGGTGGCCCGATGCGATTCGGTTCGCTAGATCTCAGGCCAGCGCCGGCTGCGTCGACGAGCTCGTCGGCTTCGGTCGCCCAACGCCCATGCTCGTCGCCAGGCACCAGCGGCTGGCCCGGTGAGTTCCGGGCTGTCCGTTGCGTGGGCACGCTGTCGAGCCGAGTACCAGTCGGTTGTTGTCTCGTCGGCCAACGCGGCGACCTCGCGTTCGATGCGAGCGGCGAAACGGGTGGCGTTCTCGTCGTCGGTCGGCATGATCGCTCGACCGAAGGTCACCGTCGTGTGGCTCGGGCGAGGCAGGTTCCGGCCCTTGCGAAGGATCCGGCCCGTGCCGGCGACGTGGACTGGAACGACAGGCACTCCGGTCCGTGCCGCGAGGTAGGCCGCTCCACCGCGGAATGGCTGTCCCCACCCGTCGGGGCTTCTTCCGCCTTCGGGGTAGATGAGCAGGCTCCAGCCGTCGTGGATGAGGTCGGCGGCCAGATCGGCACTTTTGCGGCCCACCTTGGTTCGTTCGATCGGGATCGCTCCGATCGCCAGTGCGGAGATCGCTCCGGTCACTCGGGTGCCGAAGAAATAGTCGGCCGCCGCTCCGACGATGATTTTGTGGCGCCACGGCTCCGGGATGGAGGTCAACAGCAGTGGCGTGTCGAGGTGGCTGTGATGGTTGGCGGCGAAGATGACCGGGCCGTCGAGATCCAGCAGGCGGTCCTGGCCTTTGCGGTCTGGTGAGGCGAGTCCAGCCACCGCGAGCCGCATGGGGCCGTCGACGATTGCGGCGCGTGCCATGCGGGCCGGTTTGGTGCGTGCCCAGTCGGTGTCGAAGTTGGCTCCCGTGGTCCGCTCCCGGGGGAGTGGTGCGACCCCCTTGGGGGTGCTGGGGGCGCGCAGCGGGAACTCGGCGGCCCGCAGATACCGGGACGGTCGCAGCATGGGCGGCACCCGGGGCAGCCCGAGCTGTCGGGCGAGCTTGCTCACGTCGGTCCCATCACGTCACGTCGGCCATCAGGATCGGCGGATTGTGCATGTAGGTGATCGACGGTGACGAGCCGACGGTGTCCGAGGCCATCTCCAAGGCGTCCTGCATGGTTGAGGCCGGCTGGAAGCCGAGACGACGAACCGCTCGCGGATCGCCGCCGACGATGATGACCTTGCCCAGCCATTCGAGGGCATGGCTACCCCAGTACCACATGTAGAACGGATGGACGCCGTGGTAGGCGTAGCTGTTCCGGTACAGGTGGATGTACCACTCGTCTTCGGCGAACTGCTTCTCGTACTTCTGCTCGAGTTCGATCGGGTCGGTGGTTTCGGCGAGGAGTTGCTCGAAGAAATCGATGTAGCTCGGGTGATGTACCGGGTGGAACTCCCACGGGGTCGGGTGGCTCATGATGAGCACCCCACCTTCACGAACTAGTGGCTTGCCGCGGTACATGTTGAAGAAGTACCCGAGGCCGAGGCACATCACCAGGATCGGATTCATGACCGAGTTGACGTTGTATGGGCAGATGTAGGGCAGGCCGAAGGCGAGCACATCGGTTTGCCCCTCAACGGGGACGAGGTGCTGTTTGAAGCAGTTCTCGAGGGTGACCTCGTGGACCGATTCGACATTGCCGGCCTGGACCGACGTCAGTTCGTAGGGGGCTTTCCAGCCATTGAAGATCTGGCGCCGCTGGGCGGCTGGCATCAGGTCGAGGCCCTTCTTCATGCCCATGAACGTGATGCGATCCTTGGCGGTCCACTCCCACTCACGCTTCTGGAGGAGTGACAGCGCGCCGTCGTATCCGAAGGTGTTGTTGTTGATCGTGGTCTCGATCTGGAAGATGCGGGGACCGTGGTTCTTGATGACTTCGCCCTGGCGCCAGTTGCTGTGGTGCAACTCGGAACTGTGGCGATCCATGAAGCTCTTCGACTCGCGCATCGTCTTCACGTTGTGGTGGTGCTTGATGCCGGAGTAGCCCGACAGGCCGGTGGCCGTCGACTTCCAGCCACCGTCCATCGACACGATGTTGAGGTTGACATAGACGAGCAGGTCCGATTCGGCTGCTCGCTTGTTCATCGTGACGGCTTCGTCGTGGCGGGTGTGTCCGAGTTCGACCATGCCGTCGGGGTCTTCGGCGTCGTGGTTGTACAGCGCTCCCTGGGGTGCGAAGGCGTCGTACACCCGGTCACCGAGTGCATGGCGGAGTTCGTCTTCGGTCATCCGCCGGTGCAGGGCAAGGGCGGCAATTAGGTGCACATCGTCGACCCCGGCCGCAGCAGCCATGTCGAGCACCTGCTCGATGATGCGCTGGCGGATGTCGGGCTTGCGCATCGAGGGGAGCGGCAGCGAAAGGTCATCGAACGCGATCGTGAGTTTCATGCCGGGCGTGAGGAGTTCCGGCAACGGGTCGTCATCGATGGGGTTGAGCAGCGCTTGACGGATCGACTCTTCGGGATCCGGCAGACCCGGCAGCGGCTCCGCCGGATAGATGACCCGGGTGCGGTCTGCCGGCAGCTTCTCCAGCCGGAAGTTGTCGCCGTGATGGAACAGCAACGGCGGCGTCTGCCGGTCGACGTTGAGGACGAAACCGGGGCGGGGGGATCGGTGTCGAGGATCGGTGGCCATGAGAACTCCGAGGGATCAGCCGGCAGCGCCGGAACGCGGCCTGGTGGTCTGGCGACGCGTGGTCTGCGGCCGCTGCTTGCTTTGCTGTCGCTGCTTCCGCAGTGGCCCACGCAGGGTGCGGGGCCCGATCGGGATGGTGCGGTTGGGCGCACCGGCAGACTTCGACCAGTGTTCGATCAGCCAGCCGCGACGGCGGGCGATTGCCGCGAGCTTGGTTTCGGCGTTGACCGCCACCGGGAAGCCGACCGCTTCGAGCATCGGGAGGTCCGAGGTGGAGTCGGCGTAGGCGACCGATTCCTTCAGGTCGAGATCGTGGGTCTTCGCATAGTCCGCAAGTGCCTGGTAGCGGGCTTCGCCGGTCGGTGGCACGTTGGTGAGCTTGCCGTCATAGACACGCCCGCCGGTTGAGTCGGCGACCTGGCCGAGTTCGGCTGACACGATGTGATCGAAGAGCGGCCGAAGCGGTTCGACCACGAGGTCGAGTGCACCGGTGATGAGAAGTGTCTTGTGGCCGAGGGCGCGGTGGGCCCGTACCCGCCGGAGGCCAGCGGGGAAGGACTTGGTGATGAGGAGGTCACTCATCATTTCGAGCGCGTCGTCGTCGAGGCGGTCGATCGGGGCGTCTTCGAACCGGCGATAGAAGTACCGCAGGAAATCGCTGCGGTCAGAACGGTCGAGGTTCCAGAGGGTCGGCGCCTCTCGCAGGGTCTTCAGCGTGAATCGCAACCGGTCGGTGCTGTCGAGGTGACGGGTCGCGAGCCATGAGTAGCTGGCGACCACATTGCTGGCGATCAGGGTGTTCTCGAGGTCGAACACGGCGAGGTGGCGGTCCTCGGACAGCACGTTTTTGCGGAGCCGTTCGTTGCGGTCGACCGACGGCCCGCGGCTGGGCTGCATCTTGAGGCGCGCCTGTTTGACGGTCGAGGGCAGCTGGATGTCGTGGGCGTAGTGCGGCCAGTCGATCGACATCGGATCCATGTTGAAGTCGCGCTGGTCGGCCTCATCGAGGCTGTCCCAGAGCGCATACATGCGGTCGAGCTGGTAGAGCGCCTCACACTCGGTGTACGCCCCGTACAACTCGACATAGCCGCCAGCCCGGTCGAGCTGTTCCTTCTGCTGTTCGAGGTCAGCACCGATCTCGGCTTGCCGGCCTCGCAGCGGGAGAGCGTCGAGGATGCGCTCACCGGTGTTGAGCGCGAACTTGGCTCGGTTGAGTTGCCGAGTGACGCGTCCGCGTCCGGGGAACGTCCAGTCCGGGACCGAGATCGGCTGGTTCTTCTCGTCGTAGACAGGGTTTTTCGTGAAGAAGGCTTGGACAAGGTCGACCATCTGGCCGTACTTAAACGGGTTGGCCGCACCGGAGGCGATCTGGATGATGTCGGGTTCGTGTTCGCCGCTCTCGGCGTCGAGGTGAGGGCCGCGCCCGGCGGTCGCAAGGATGGCGGCGACGACAAGATCCACCGGGATTACGTCGACAACGCCTTCGGGGACGCCGGGGAACTCTTTGAGGAGACCTCGGGCGTAGGCGGCGATGACCGGTTCGGCCATCCGGAACCCGCGAATCCAGCCGGGCACGGGCTCGGCGAGCGCGGACTCAATGATCGATGGGCGAACGATGGCGACGGGTACTCCGTTGCGGGTTTCGACCAGGCTGCGCTCCCCGAGTGCCTTGGTGAAGGCATAGGCGTCGGGGAAGCCGAGGCTGGCGGCACGAACGCGCCCTGACTGGGTCATCTGTTCCCCGACCCACTTCTGGCGGAGGTTCTCGACTCGTTCGGCGATGGCGGGGGTGCCGGCGGCACCCAGGGTCTTGATCGCATCGGCCTCGAGCGCCTTGAGACGCTCGGGGGTGCGGCTTGCCTGTTCGGCATCTTTGCGAGCTTGGAATGCGTTTGCGACTTCGGCTCGCCAGTCGACCTCGACAAAGAACGGCGAGTCCTGGACCATCTGCTCGGGCGCGTTGCCCCGTCGAGAGCCGGCGACGTAGCAGGTGGAAACGGCGACGAGATAGCCAGCTTCGCCGGGCGCCAGTCCGCCGGGGGTTGGCTCGGTTCGCTGATCTGCAGCGACGCGAAGCGCTGCTGCAACCCGCCCCGGGCCGAGCAGGTTGACCTGAACCGCATCATCGAGGGCAGAGTCGAAGCTGACGGTGGCGGCCGAGTGCACGGCGATGTCGACGGAGCCGAGCATGGCGAGGCCTGCCTCGTCGAGACCCAGCAGGTCTTCGCCGACGTCGCCCTTCACCGCAGTGATGCGCCGGTCGCACATCTGGTCGAAGGTCTCGCCGTCGAGGCCGCCGGCGGCGACAGGGTCATCGGCGAACGCGGCCCGGAGTCGGTCGAAGGCGTCGTTCTTGAGGATGTCGCGTTTGACCCGGTTGTCTGCGCCACGCCGCCCGGGGCGAACGATCAGCACCAGTTCGCAGTCAGGAACGGAGCGCAGGAAGCGTTCCACGAGCGCGGTTCCGAGAAAGCCGGTCGAACCGGTGATGGCGATCCGCTTGCCGGACAGGTTTTCCCTGATCACGCGTCGTCCTTCATCGCTCCTGTTTTACCACCGCTCTCTACCAATTGGTAGAGGATTCGTGCGAGAGTGATGGCGATGACCTCCACGCCGGTGGTGCCGACCCGTGACCGCATCCTCGATGCCGCCCTGCGCGCCTATGGAACGGACGGCTTCGCCGCAACATCGCTCGATGCGCTCGCCAGCGATCTCGGCATTCGCAAACAGACGATCCTCTACTACTTCCCGACCAAACAGGCGGTCTTCGAAGCGGTTGTCGATCGGGCGGCCGCCGACCTCGTCAAGGTCTTTGAGGAGGAGTCAACCCGGGGGTTCGCCGGACTCGATCAGGTCGAGGCGATCGTCAAACGGGTCTTCCGCCTCGCTATGCGTCAGCCAGAACTCCTCGGATTGATCCGCGAAGTTACGCGACCCGGCTCACTCTCGGTCGATCGGCTCAGCGCCCACACCGCGCCGATCTTCGACCGGGCCCGCGACTTCTTGCAGCGGGAGATGGACGCCGGACGGATACGGCACTCCGATCCTGAGATGCTTCTGCTCTCGCTCTACTCGACCGTCGTCGGTGTCGCCTCGGAACTCGAGGTCCAACGGGCAATGGGCATCTCGGACTCGCTCAGGGGCGCCGTGGCCCGACGCCAAGAACTGATCCGCTTCCTGCGGGCCGCCCTCGAAGCCGTCTAGCGTCCAAGGATGCAGCTCGGCATTGTCGACCCGAACGGACCGCTCGACGAGCAAGTCCCGGCAATGGATCGTGCGTGCCGTGAGCTCGGATTCTTCCGGATCCCGATCGGCGTCGTTGCTCCAGAGATCCGTGAGGCGGCGTGGGACACCGCAGCGGCCTTCTTCACGCTCGACGAGACGACCAAACGCGAAATCAAATTTCCCGAACCTGGCTATCCGTACGGCTACTCGCCGTTCGGTGCCGAGACACTCGCCAAATCACTCGACGACACCGAGGCACCCCCCGACCTGAAAGAGTCGTTGTCCGTCGGCCCCGACTGCGGCCCGACCCGCACGCCGGTCGACGGCGAAGACTGGATCATGTCACCCAGTCTCTGGCCCGCTAACCCTCCCGAACTCGCCGCCGCATGGACCGCCTACTACCAAGCCCTCAGCGACGTCAGCGAGCAGCTGATGCGGATCATGGCCCTGGCGCTCCGCCTTCCCGCCGACCACTTCACCCGCCTCATCGACCGCCCCATCACCTCGATGCGCGCGATCCACTACCCAGCCGCCCCCGCCTGCGACGACTCGCTGCGGGCTGGCGCCCACAGTGATTCGCTGCGGGCTGGCGCCCACAGTGACTACGGCACGTTCACGATCCTGCGCACCGACCATGTGCCGGGACTGGAAATCATGGGACCCGACGGAGACTGGATCCCGGTCGACCCCGACCCAAACTTCTTCATCGTGAACCTCGGCGACACGATCGCCCAGTGGACCAACGACCGTTGGAGGTCGACGTTGCATCGAGTGGTTCCCGCCGCCGAGCCCCGCCAATCCTTCGCGTTCTTCCACATGGCGAACTGGGACGCAGTGATCGAATGCCTGCCGACCTGCCTCGGCGAAGGCGAGACACCACGTCACGAACCGGTGCAGGCCGGGCCGTGGTTAATGCGGAAGTTTCAGTCGACCGTGGTCTAGGCGGCGGTCGTCCACCCGATCAGTGATCCGTGCGGGTGTGGCGCTGGGAACGCTCGTGGCGGGCGATCGCCAGGTCGACAAGACGATCGATCAGCGACGGGTAGTCGAGTTCCGATGCCTGCCACATCTTCGGGTACATCGAGATCGGGGTGAAACCCGGCATGGTGTTGATCTCGTTGATCAACCAACCACGTGCGCGGCTCGCCTCTCGTGACCCGTCCTCGTAGAAGAAGTCGATCCGGGCGAGCCCCTCCACCTTGCATGCCCGGTAGGCCGCAACCGCAAGACGCTGGATCTCGGCCAGTTCCTCGCCGGTGAGCGGAGCGGGAATCAGCAGGTCGGCGCCGTCCTCGTACTTATCCGCATAGTCGTAGAACGCAGCGCCCGGCACGATCTCGCCGGCCACGCTCGCCTCAGGATCTTCGTTGCCAAGCACGGCAATCTCGATCTCACGACCCACGACCTCTTCCTCGAGAAGTACCTCGCGGTCGTAGGTCGCCGCAAGCTCGATCGCGGCCCGAACCGAGTCCACGTCGCCCGCCCGCGACACCCCGACGGACGACCCCATATTGGCGGGCTTGACGAACAGGGGCAGGCCGAGCTGTTCGATCGTGGCTTGGATCTCGGCGTCGAGATCGCTGACCCGACCATCCGATCGCCGAACAACGCCGTCATCCACGGTCAACCAGCGATAGTCGCACTGGGGGAGTGCATGGCCGGCGAGATGATTCTTGAACGCAACCTTGTCCATGCAAAGCGCAGAGGCGAGCACCCCGGCACCGACATAGGGAACCCCGGCGAGTTCAAGCAAGCCCTGCACCGTGCCGTCCTCACCCATCGGGCCGTGGAGAACGGGGAGTACGACCGTTGCCGAGTTGTCGGATTCGGCCAGCATCAGGAGCGGGTCGACTGGTGGCCCGGCTGTCGTAAGACGGTCGGGCATGGCATCAACTCCGGCCTCGAGGGCGGCGACCGCATCCTCGGCGTGCACCCACTCGCCGGTCCGGGTGATACCGACCGGTTCGACGTCGTATCGGGTCGGGTCGACGGCGGCGAGTACGTGGCGAGCCGATACGCACGAGACGTCGTGCTCGGCTGACCGCCCTCCGAACAGGACGATGAGGCGAACCCGGTCGACGGGGGCCCCGGAGGACGACGAGGATGAGCTGGTCACGGCTCCGACCGTAGTCGTGCCACACTCACGCCATGCGTTGGTTGACGAGCGAGGTCGCAGCGGCCGTCGGTGGCCAAGTAGTTGGCGACGATGTGATGGTCGACTCCGTGACGCAGGACTCTCGCGAGATCGACCCCGAGGTCGGTGCGTGGATGTTCGTGCCGCTCGTCGCTGAGCGCGACGGACACGATTTCGTTCCCGGGGCCGTCGCCTCGGGAGCGGTGGCGAGTTTTGCCGCTCGACCAGTCGAGGCCGGAGGCGCGACGGTCATCGAGGTAGGGGATACGGCGGCGGCGCTGCTCGAGCTTGGTGCCGCAGCCCGTCATCGCCTTGAGGGTGCTGCAGTGGTCGGCATCACGGGTTCGGTCGGGAAGACAACGACGAAAGATCTCCTTGCCGCTGTGCTGCAGCAGGACCGGCCGACGCATGCCAACGTTCGTTCCTTCAACAACGAGATTGGTGTGCCGCTGACGCTGCTTGGCGCACCCGATGGAGCTGAGGCGGTCGTGCTTGAGATGGGTGCTCGGGGGGTAGGGCATATTGGCATGCTGTGCGGCATCGCTCGTCCAACACTGAGCATCGTGACGACCGTCGGCGCGGCGCACACAAGCGAGTTTGGAAGTGTCGAGGCAGTTGCGCTCGGCAAGCGAGAGATCATCGAGGGGCTTCCGTCGGTGGCGAACGGTGGGGTCGCTGTGCTCAACAGTGACAACCCACTGGTGGCGGCGATGGCGGCCTACACCGATGCCAGGGTGATCACGTTCGGAGCCAGCGGAGATGTGCGAGCCCTCGACGTTGAGCTCGCTGCCGATCTCGTCCCGTCCTTTCGGCTGGTCGCCCCGCAGGGCGAGGTCGACGTCACGCTCGGCGGGAGGGGCGCCCATCTCGTCGACAACGCGCTGGCGGCTGCTGCTGCTGCCCTTGCGCTCGGGGTGTCGCTTCAGGCAGTCGCCGACGGACTCCTGCATCCACAGATGTCACCGAATCGGATGGCCGTGCATACGACCGCCGCCGGTGCCCGAGTGATCGATGATTCTTACAACGCGAATCCGATGTCGGTCGCAGCTGCCCTCGAGGCGCTGGCGGCCGGGCCCGCCTCCCGCCGCATCGCGGTGCTCGGCCTGATGGCAGAACTGGGCGATGAGCACGTGGCCGAACACGAACGAATGACATCAATCGCTCGAGCCATGGGGATCGAGGTGATTGCGGTGGACACCCCCGAATACGGCGAGGGGGCACTGCACGTGGCCGATCTCGACGATGCGGTCGAACGGTTGGGTTCCATCGGGGCCGGTGATGCGGTGTTGGTGAAGGGCTCTCGGGTCGCTGGTCTTGAGCGTCTCGCAGCCAGGTTGATCGGCTAGCGGGGGTCGACCGGAAGATCGTCGGGTGGCAGCGGCACATTGCTGTCGAGCCAGCGCCGAAGTTTCTCGGGATCGCAGTCGGGGCAGAGCCAGACGACCTTCATGCCCTGGATGGAGAGTTGTGTGCCCCGGCTCTTGTCGAGGATCGCCTGCAGTGCGTCTCGAAGGTCGGTACGCCCGCACGTGTCGCACTCGGGAGTGAGGTCGCGTACCCAGACCGTGCCGCAACTCCCGCACGTGATCTCGATCGTGCCGTCGACGTCGTGGCCGTCGAGGTTCTCGTCCTCGTCACAGGTAGGGCACACGACCAGCGGCATCGCCTCGACGGTACCGTCTGGCTCCCGGCAGCAGTAGCCGATCGAGCGTTGCACAGCATCGGCTCGAATTGCCTAGGGTCCGGGCATGGCTGATGTCCCGGATTTTCGATCGATCACCGTTGAAGCGCTGGCTGCTTCGGTTCGCAGCGGGGAACGCTCTGCCCGTTCGTTGACCGACGCGGCCCTTGATCGGATCGAGTCCGGAAACGCCGAACTGAACGCCTTCGTCGCGATCGATGCAGAGGTGGCACGGAGTCAAGCGGATGCGATCGACGAACGGCTTGCTGCGGGGGAGGACGTCGGTCCGCTCGCCGGGATTCCGATCGGGGTGAAAGATCTCGAGGACGCCGCCGGCTTCCGCACGACCCGCGGGGCCAAACACCTCGAGGGTTCGGCCGTGCTCGATCGAGATGCCACCGAGGTCGCTCGCCTGCGGGCTGCGGGCTGCGTTGTGATCGGGAAGACAAACACGCCGGAGTCGGGATGGATCGGTGACACCTACAACCCGGTGTTCGGGGCCACGAAGAGTCCGTGGGATCTCCGCCGTTCACCGGGCGGGTCGTCAGGGGGCACGTCTGCTGCGGTGGCCGGCGGCTTCGTTCCGCTCGGCACTGGTTCCGATGGTGGCGGCTCGATCCGTATCCCGTCGTCGGTCTGCGGCATGTCGGGGTTCAAGCCCTCCCAGGGTCACATCCCGCACGGACCAGCACCTCTGGGCGCAGCCGACCTCTCGACGGTCGGTCCGATGGCTCGTCGCATCCGAGATGTCGCTCTCGCCCTCGATGTGGTTGTCGGGCCCGACCCCAATGATCTTCGCTCGCTTCCGCACCCTGGTGAGTCGTTCCGATCTGCCTGCGACAACCCGCAGCCACCGACGCGTGTGCTGTGGTGTCCATCGATCGAGGGCTCCGAAGTCGACGCCGAGGTCTTGGCAGTCACAAACGAGGCAGTTGATCGAATTCGGTCGACTGGCGTTGAGGTGGTGGAGGCGGCGCCCATCGTGCCGGACGTGTTCTCGGCGTTCCTGTTGCTGTTCTACGGCGGCATGGTGCCGGGGTATCGAGAGGTCATCGACGGCACAGCCTTCGCTGGGGTCACCCCTCGGCTTCAGGAGATCCTGACCATGGCCGATGGCCTCCTCACCCCCGAGTCGATCGAGAATGCTCGCAAGGCAGCGCAGCGTTCATCGATTGCCCTCGCCGAAGCGATGGAAGGGTTCGACTGTCTGCTGAGCCCGACCACGGTCGGGCAGACGCCGGTTAGCGAGCGAGGTGGGCTGGTGAACGGTGAGGAGAGCGACGGTTGGGTCGGCAACACCTACCCGCTCAATGTCACTCGCCGGCCAGCGGGGACGACCAACGCTGGCTTTGCAGCCGACGGAATGCCGGTCGGGTTGCAGATTGTCGGGCATCAGCTGGGCGACGTCCGAACCGTTGAACTCACGGCGTGGGTCGAGGATCTTCTCGGCTTCGACCCGGTCGCCCCATTCGGCCCATGAGCGCCGACGTCCGTGTTGTCGGCCACGACCATGTCGTGTTCCTGGTCGACGACGTCGAGCGATCGCTGGCCTGGTATTGCAGCAAGCTTGGCCTTGTCAGCGAACGCGAAGCTGAGTGGCGGGCTGGAGAGGTCGGGTTCCCGTCCCTCCGGCTCGACGAGTCCACCGTGATCGATCTCTTCGCGGGGGACCGGTCCGGCCAGAACGTCGACCATGTCTCGATGCGGGTCGCCGACGATGTCGATCTGCACGCTGTTGCCGAGTCTGGTGAGTTCGATGTGGTGGCCGGGCCCAACTGGATCTGGGGAGCTGGCGGGCAGGGCTGGGGCCTGTACGTCCGTGACCCGGATGGCAACACGATTGAACTCAAGCACTACGGCGGGGGACCGCCCGGCTAGATCGGAACCATCGAGCGATTCCGATATCGTTTCGCATTCTTGGGCCGTTAGCTCAGTTGGCTAGAGCGCTGCCTTCACACGGCAGAGGTCACTGGTTCGAATCCAGTACGGCCCACCACATTCGTTCAACAGCGACCTCTGCGGAGGTCGCTGTTTCGTTTTCCATCACCGCGGACGCTGCGCCTCTGCGTTGCGGCAGAGCACCTCAACGAGGTCGGCTCGCCGCTCCGTCAAGGAAGTGATCGACGGCGAGACGGCTGATGTCGTCGAGCGCAAGCTCCGGACCGGGTAGCCATCGTTCGATCAGGAGCCCGTTGACGGCGGCGGCAAAGAGCTGGGCGAGTTCGTCGATGGTGCGGTCCGGTCGCAGTTCGCCCTTTTCGAGCCCCAGCCTCATGGCATCTCGGATCTCGGCATCGAGGGGGTCAGACGCAGGCATGAGTTGGGCGATGTCGGCCACGGCGTTTGACAAGATCTCACGGAACGCTGCTCGAGCAAATGGTTCGACTTCGGCCATCACCGTCATGTCGGCATCGACGATCGCCGTGAGGCGGGCGCGAATGGATGCGCCGTCCTCAAGAGGCTCACGCTGGGCCGTGATACGAGCCGACCATGCGGCAATGACCTCTCGAAAGAGGTCCTCCTTCGAGTCGAAGTAGTTGTACACCGTGCCTTTGGCGAGACCAGCGGCGATCGAGATGTCATCGATTCGGGCGCCGTGGAGCCCGTGAGCGGCGAACGCTTCCGCCGCCGCTGAGAGCAGCCGTTCTCGGTACTCGACCCTTGTCGCTTCACTGACACGCGGCACGGGGGTATTATGGGTGCAGACCCATATTCGGTCAACGGGCGAGGAGCAGACATGGCGTCACCGACGTACCAGCTACACCATGCGTGTATCTACGAGAAGAACCCCCGAGATGCGATGTGGGCGTGGCTGCGGTGGTACCACGGCATCCCCGCCTACTACTGGGAGGGGTACGCCGACATGCACCACACGGGCGAGGGCGGCGTTGATTACACATTCCTCGCCTGCGGTGGGCCGTTCCAGATGCAGCTTGAGGCGGGGCCCTATCAGTTTGAATACGAGCGCAACTGGTTCGCCGAACACGACTCCGGAATCAACCACATTTGCTGGATCGTTCCGAATGCGCTCGACACCGTCGACCACTTGGAGTCCAACGGTGCCACGGTCGCAATGCCCTACGAGGAGTTCGGCGGGACGTACAACGGTTTCGTCGCAATCGATCTCGAGGGGCGGTGGGTCGAGATCATGGAGTACGTCGGCGGATTCAAGACCCCCGACGTCGAGTTCTACCCCGTTGGGCACGTTGGGCTGCAGACGCTCGGTCATGTGCAGCTCTGCCGAGATCTCGACAGTCAGGTCGAGTGGTACACCGAGGTCATGGGTCAGCGGGTCATTCTTGACGCCCGGTCTGATAACGACGGTCTTGTCTACCTCGCTGACAGCACGTACGAGGGGCGGCAGTGCGTCACGGTTCTCGCGACGCCAGCGGTTGACGCCGAGCGGGCGCTCATGGATCGCCACGGCCCGTGCATCTCGACCATCCTCTACCAGGCTGCCGACGTTGAACAGGCCTGGCGTGACGCCATTGCCGCCGGTTTTGAAGAAGTCAGCGCGCCAGCCCACGACGCCCGAATCGGCGGCGTAACCGGCTATGTCCGTGAACCGAGCGGGAACCTCGTGCAGATCCGCGAGCGGCTCGCAGCGTGACGCCTTGATTCGGGGTATCCACCACGCAGGACTTGTCGTTGATGACCTCGATGCCGCAGTGTCGTTCTACAGCGCGCTGCTCGACATGGAAATCATCGAGCGCGACACATGGCGGGCACCTGCGCCTGAGGCCGACAGTGCAGTAGGGGTCGAGGGTTCCTCGGCTGATGGCGTGATGCTGCGCGGTTCCGGGTCCTACCTCGAGATCTGGACGTATCACGCACCCCTGCAGGTCGGTGATGATCCGGCCGCCCGTGGGGCACACGAGCGAGGCCTACGGCATCTGGCCCTTGAGGTCGATGATGTGGGCGCTGCCCTCGAACGGGTGGTGGCGCTCGGCGGGTCCGCGATGGGAGATCCCCTGAACATCGATGATGATGGAGCGGCTGCTGTGTACTGCCGTGATCCGTTCGGCACGATCTTGGAGTTGATGGCGGTCGGTTCGTCGCTTGCGTCGCTGGAGCACCTATGACGGTTGAGCCTGATTCCGCTGCGCTCGCAGCGAGCAATCGTCGGAGAATGCTTCCGTATCAGATCGTGATGATGGTCACGATGGCCTCAATCGGTGGCATCATCGCGCTGCTCGGCGAACTGCGAGACGACCTCGGGCTCACCAACTCCGAGATCGGCCTGATTGTCACCGCTGGGTTCGTTGCATCGTTTGTGGCCCAGGTAGCGCTATCGCCGCTAGCTGACAAGGGTCACGGCCGCACGATGGCAATCGCCGGCACCCTTTTCAGTGCCGTGGGCCTTGGCATCATGGTCTTTGCCGAGGGGCTCAGTGTGTGGCTGCTCGCTCGAGCGGTGCTCGGCTTTGCGGGCGGGATGCTCATGCCCGGTATCCGTCGTGCCGTTACCGTGCTTGATCCGTCCCGTGCCGGCGAGAACCTCGGTCGACTCGTGATTGGCGAGGTCGGCGGGTTCACCGGGGGCCCGGTTGTCGCCGCCGTCCTTGTCGAGGTGGGCGGGTTGCGGCTTCCGTTCATCGTCTTCGGCATCGGCATCCTGGCGTTCGTGCCGTTCGTCATGAAGCTTCCCGTCGATGCCGGCCGCAAGACCGAACGCACCGTTGGGTCGCTCACCCTGTTGCGCAACCGGCGTCTTCAAGGCGCGCTGATCCTGATTTTTGGCTATTTCTTCCTGATCGGCGCGTTTGAGTCGGTCGTGCCGCTGATGTTCAAGGATCGGGGAGGAGGGGCGCTCGAGACCGGCGCGGCATTCACCCTCTTCTCGATCCCGATCGTGCTGGTGAGCACCCATGCCGGTCGGGTCGCCGACCGGGCTAGCGGCGTGACGGTCGCAGCGATCGGTATGGGCATCTCGGCCGCAGTGACGGCGGCCTACGGATTCGTGCCGGGGCTGTGGCCATTGGTCGGCATCATGATGCTGGTGGGGTTCGCCGATGGGTATGGGTTCATCGGTGGTCAGGTTGCGGTCTCGCGTTCGGTTCCGGAGGAACGGCAGGCTGCTGCGCTTGGCCTCATGGGGGCGGCCGAGGTGGCAGGTGCAGCCACCTGGGCCTATCCGGCGGCGGCCCTCTACGAACGCAGCGGCTCCGGCGGCGTCTGGTACACGACCTCGCTGCTCAGTCTGGTGCTGCTCGCCCTCGGCTGGTCGCGCATCCGAGGAACAGAGCCGGTTCGCTAGTCGAACAACTTCTTCGGATCACCCATGTCGTGGTAGCCGAGGTAGCCGCCACCGATCGACGACGCGTCGTAGAACGCGTAGCCAAGGATTTCTCGAGCTCGCTCGGGCAGCTTGGCGGCGGTCTCGATCGGAACGTTCGTGTAGCTGTTTTCGACCGGGCGCAGCCAGCCTGCGCAGATTCCGGTCGAAAGTGCCCGCCGCCGGCGGTCACTGGTGGTGTTCGCTCCGCCTGCGTGGAGGGTGTCACCTCGGAAGAACAGTGTCGACCCGGCGGATAATTCGCACGCCACTGTCTCGTCAGCGGTCGGAAGCCGCTCGGGGTCGTCCCAGCGGTGGCTGCCGGGAGCGACGAGGGTTCCGCCCATTTCCGGGGTGATGTCGACGAGCGCTGCGATGGTGTTGATCATGAGCGGTGCTGGCGCATTGGCGTGAATCCAGGCATCATCGTCTCGATGCCAGGGTTGGGCTGATTCGCCTGGTCCGATGTCGATCACCTCACCGTTGTTGAGGATCACCGTGGGGCTGATCGGGCCAACGATCGAGAGCGCGTAGTCGAGGAGTCGGTCGTCGGTCATGATCTCGACGAAGGTCGGTGCCTTCACTGCGAGCCCCTGCAGCCGTTTGGTCCGAAGGCCCAGGAACTCGTCGCTTGCTTCTGATCCCGAGTCGGTCCCGGAGTAGGCCTGGAGGAGGGGGTCAAGTTGGCGATTGAACCGATCGAGGAGGTCAGGTGTCAGCCAGCCGTCGACAATGACCCCTCCGTCACGGTCGCTGACCGCAAGCATGTCGTCGACGGTGCAGTCGCTCGGTAGATGGGTGAGTTTGGGCATCAGTTAGTCCTCCGGGGACTCGGGCCCGAGCCCTAGTCCGACGTGGTACGTGCGGTCGGGGTGAACCGCAACCATCGGGTCTTCGCCGTCGCGCCAGTAACCGAGTGCTGTGCAGCCTCGCTGGTAGCCGAGCAGTCGGACGAGATCATCGGGCATGGCGGCTGCCATATCGGGAGGACAGTTGAGGTACTGGTTCTCACCCTGTCGTAGCCAGGCCCGCTGGTAGGCGATGCTGAGCGCGACCCGGTTGGAATCCGATTGGTTGGCGCCAGCGCCGTGGTAGCAGCTGCCGAGTATGACGATGGCAGAGCCTGCGGGGGCTGTGACCGGGATCGTTTGGTCTTGATTGAGTTCGAGGCCATCGGCCCAGCGATGGCTTCCGGGGAGCGCTCGGGTGGCCCCGTTCGTCTCCGTGAAGTCCTGCATGGCCCAGAGAATGTTGACTTCGACCTCGAACCCGCTCGGCCACGGAAAGCCGCCGTACGTCCATTGATCGCGATGGATCGGTTGTGCCTCCTGGCCGGGGAGGAGGTCGGAGGTCACTGCAGTGCAGAGATGGAACCGTTCGTCGGCGCTGGCGAGGTAGTGGCCGGCGATCGCCAGAACGGTCGGGTGCTGGATCATTGGCCAGCTGGCGGGTGAGCGCGCGGGTACCGCTCCGGTGCGGCGGGTGAGTGCTCCCGAGATCTCGTCGCCGCCGGTTGCCGTTCCCTCCATGTACGGCGCGAGTTCGTCGAGGACTCGGGCAACGGTCTCTTCGTCGACAAGTCGCTCGATCACTGCGCACCCAGCCGTGTCGAGTGCATCGAGAATATCTCGCAGCGGTGCGTCGGCCGTGAGGCGAGGGAGTTCGACGGTCGAGCTGGTCATCGATGCAAACCTTGAACGATGAGTTCGTCGGTGAGGCTGACGACATCGTCGAGGGTGAGGGCGGTGTCGTCGTCCAGCGCCTCTTGCTCAATCGCGCTGAGGGTTGCCAGGAAAAGTCGAGCGAGCGTGGAGGGCCCGTGGCCAGTGGCGATCTCCCCGCGCTGTTGTCCGCAGCTGATGACGGAAGCGATGAGTTGGATACCGGGTTCGATGGCCCGCGCTGTTGTTGCCGCGTGTTCCGCAGCGAGGCTCGGAAGCTGGTTGATGATCACTCGGGCAAGGTCGGGGTCTTTGCGGGCGATCTCGGCATCAAGCCGGGCAATCTCGCGCAGGTCGCCGCCCGCTGTTCGGCCTTGGTCGGCGACGAAGCCCGCGACGAGCTGGTCGCACCAGTCCTCGACGATGGTGAAGAAGAGGTGCTCTTTGGTGTCGAAGTAGTTGTAGATGGTTCCCTTCGCGTGGCCAGCGGCTAGCGAGATCTGGTCGAAGCGTGCACCAGCGAGGCCTCGGGCCGCGAACTCGGCCTTCCCAGCCTCGAGCAGTCGGTGGCGTGTGGCGTCGCGTTCGCTTGCGGTAATTCGGGGCACCGCCGTATTATGGGGAATTCCCCACATAAGTCAAGGAGCGCCGCCATGGGCGATGTCGAGAGCCTCGAGACGCTGGAGGAAGATGCCGACTTTCTCGAGCATTGCTACCGATCGGTGCTGAGCGAACTCGGTTTCTCTGCCGAACATGCTGCGATCGTCGCCGCATGTGTGAGCGACGGGGACCGCAACGGCAAGTTGACCCAAGGCATGGGCGTGTTCGAGATCCCGGTCCTGCTCGCCCGTACGGGCACCATGGATGTCGACGCCGAACCGGTCGTGGCCGCCGAAGGGCCCTCCTGGCTGGTCGTCGACGCCCAGCGATCGTCCGGTCAGTGGGCGGTCACGATGGCGATGCGCGCTGCGATCGCCAAAGCTCGCGAGCATGCGATCGCCATCGGGTTCGTCCGGGACTTCAACGACGCTGGCGCCTTCGGCACGTACGTCCGTATGGCAGCGCACGAGGGAATGATGGCGATCGCCACCAATAACTCGCTCCCGCTGGTCTCGCCGTGGGGCGGGATGGAGAACGTTCTCTCCGGAGCGCCCTTCGCTGCGGCGACTCCCGGCGGCGAGCACCCGCCGATCGTGAGCGACATCCAGGCGGTTGAGGTGCACGACGGCGACCTGAGCGAGGCCTACTTTCAGGGACGGCGGCTCAAGGGTGAGTTCCTCGTTGACCCGGACACAGGGGAGCTCACCGACGATCCGGCACCGTACTTCGAGCGGATGGAGGATTACGGTCGCATCTCGGATTGCCGGGCACCCACCGTCTTTGGCACGCCGCGTATGTATGCGTTCAACCTCTTCACCGAGATGCTCGCAGGGGTGATCAACCCTGGTGCTCGGATGAGTCCGGAGATTGCCGGGCCACCGTCGTACTGGCTCGAACCGCGCGACGAAGCCCTGACGG
>Ga0181588_10000073_pt1 | contig 77825 bp, 76 predicted proteins | sample 071ome_26_FD_148607 | JGI IMG/M metagenome (GOLD analysis project Ga0181588, IMG submission 148607) | Coastal salt marsh microbial communities from the Groves Creek Marsh, Skidaway Island, Georgia - 071409BT metaG (spades assembly) | ecosystem: Environmental > Aquatic > Marine > Intertidal zone...
AGAGGTCGCAAGCAACAGGCCGAGCGCAGGGGTGATCTCGGCCATGTGCGCCGGCGGGCCCGGCCGCACGAACGGGCGCACTCGATACGCAGCACCGAGCGTGCCCACCACAAAGGCGGCGGCCAGCGTCAGGGCGTAGAAGCCGACAACCTCGATGCCGATCAGCGTCAAGACGCCGGCGATCACCATTCGACTTCCGCCCTCAAAAGCGAAATACCGGCCGTACTGCGGAAAGAGGTGACGGCCCGAGAGGATGCCCCGTGCGAGCTCCGCAAAGGCGAACGCAGCCAGGCCTAAGAGCAGCGCAGCGAGCAGATCGATGCGGTCATCGAGCATGCCCGAGAGGCCGAGCGGCCAGGCAACAAGGATGCCGACGAAGACGACCGTGAGCGCGACCGCCCCGATCCGGGCAGCATGTTCGAGCACCGGTGCGCTGCCTTCGTCACGGGCCCCTCGCGCCGCCGTTGCCCGCGCAACTTCCTGCTCAAGCGGCTGGAACAACCCTGGACCGAGGATGTACACCAACGCCCACGTCACGGCGAGGCCACCGTAGGCCTCGTCGCCCACGGCGCGACGCGCCAACACCAGGAAGGCGTAGGTGCTGAGTCCGTTGACCACAAGACCCAGCACGATGGGAGCAGTCCCGTCGGGAAGTGGGTTGCGGTCTCGCAGTCGTCGTAGGAAGCCGAGAATGGTGAGCTCCAAGGAGAGCGTCCCTATCTCAGGGACCGAAGGAGCGTATCGGCCCGTGATTGTCAGGCCGCGCTTGGTACGACGACAGGTCAGGCTGGGCGCACACTCGGTGCGCACAACCCTTCGAGATCGGCCAGTTCGATCCGGTCTCGGTTCTCCCAGGTGACAACATTGTCGGGGTTGACGTTGAGTCGGAACTCGCGGAACGCAAGGTCGAGCGCATCGAAGACCAACAGCCGGCCGATCAGCGGCTCACCGATGCCCAGCACCAGCTTGATCGCTTCGAGCGCCTGGAGGCTCCCTACGACGCCAGGCAGAACTCCCAGCACGCCGGCTTCAGCGCACGACGGAGCGAACTCCGCAGGTGGGGGTTCGGGCAGCATGTCGCGATAGGTCGGCCCCTGCCGAGGATCGAACACGGTTACCTGGCCTTCGAACCGGAAGATCGATCCGTGCACAACCGGAATCCCGGTCTTCACCGACGCGTCGTTGAGCAGGTAGCGCGACGGGAAGTTGTCGGCGCCGTCGACAATGACGTCGTAGCCCTCGACGATCTCCATCACATTGCTTGCGTCAAGTCGAGCGTCGTGCGCGTGGACGGTGACACCTGGGTTTAAGGCGCGGATTGCGGCTTTCGCGGAGTCGACCTTTCGCTCGCCGACCCGGTCGACCCGGTGAATAATCTGACGTTGCAGGTTGGATTCGTCGACCTCGTCCATGTCGACAATGCCGAGGGTGCCGATCCCGGCGGCTGCAAGATAGAGCGCTGCAGGCGAACCGAGTCCGCCGGCACCGAGCAGCAGGACCTTGGCGTCGAGCAAGGCAAGCTGCCCCTCCTCGCCGACCTCAGGCAAGAGCAGATGTCGTTGATAGCGGTTGCGCTCGGCAGAGCCGAGGGTACGCGGCCGAGCCCACGGCTTGCCTGCGTCCTTCCACCCGTTGAAGCCGCCATCCATCGACACGGCGTTCGTGTACCCGAGATGGTGCAGCGTCTGCACGGCGAGGGCGGAGCGGGCCCCGCCTGCGCACATCACCACCAGCGGCTGGTTCCGATCCGGTATCCGCCGTTCGACAGACGTTTCAAGTGTGCCTCGAGGAATGTGCATCGATCCCGGGATGGCGCCTTGCTCGTACTCGTCGGGTTCACGCACATCGAGCAGCACGTACCCCTCGTCGAGGAGCCGGGCACCGGCGTCGACATCAACCTCGGTGATGTCGGCCTTTGCTGCACGGAGAAGATCCCGGAACGTGGCCATCAGATCAGGCTAGGGGTCGACCGCTTCATCACTGCCGATGATGCCGGGCAGCACCTCACTGATGCCAGCGTTGAGCACGACATCGGCGATCGGGTCGAACGGGGTGGGCTCACCATTGAGGATCACGATCTTCGACCCGGTCGAGGCGGCGATCTTGACCGTCTCATTGATCGGGAATACGGCGAGCGACGTGCCGATCGCAAAGAACAGGTCGCTGTCTGCCGCAGCCTGCTCGGCTCGTCGCAGATCCTCGGCGATCAACGACTGCCCGAAACTGATCGTGGCGGACTTCAGCATGCCACCGCACAGTGGGCAGGGAGGATCCGCCTCGCCGGCCCGGACGCGCTCGAGCACTGCCTCCATGTCGTCTCGATAATCCTCGCATTCGAGGCAAGCGACTTTGCGGGTTGTGCCGTGGATCTCAACCACCTTGTGGGGTGAGGTTCCCGCCCGCTGGTGAAGTTCATCGACGTTCTGGGTGATCAGGGTGTGGAGTTTCCCGCGCCGCTCCAGTTCGACCAGCGCTCGGTGGCCGCGGTTGGGTTCGACGTTCGCCCACAGCTCCCCGTTCGCTCGTTGCGCCCAGTTCGCCTTCCGCACCTCTGGGTCACGCACGTAGTACTGGATGTTCGATGCCTTTTCGGCCGCCAGGTTCTTTGTCCAGAGTCCATTCGGGCCCCGAAAGTCGGGGATACCGGAATCAGTCGAGATACCTGCTCCGGTCAGCACCGTGATCGATGTGGCGGCATCAATCAGTGACCGGGCCTTACCGACGGCAGTGTCGAGGTCGTCCATCGACCCATCGTAGATCTCGCTGGTGGCGCTCGAACACCGGGCTGCTCCCGACCCCCAACTTCGGTGCACCCGACTCGAGGCTTCGTACCGGTTGGCAGCTCAGCGCAAGACGCCGCGTCATTCGCATCGAAAATTCCTCAGCTCCACTTGACAGATTGCTATGAAAGGGTATGAAATACTTTCTGGCTTCCCCGGTCCGTTCCTCCAATTAGGAAGCCCCATGTCCACGACAACAGACCATCTCGACCAGGTCGACACTGATCCACTCCACATCGTTCGCTGGCACGATCCGTTGATCGATCAACTCGGCCACGACCCCCGGTCTCGGTATGCCGAACTGTTTTGGCTTGGGGTGCTCGGCCCATCGACCACACTCCTGCTCCGTCATCTGGCCGACACCCTCGACGCCGGCTCCGGGTCAGCCCATGTCGATTTGATCGACATCGCCGCTCGGCTGGGTCTCGGACACCGCGGCGGGCGTAACAGCCCGCTCTCCGGCTCGATGCAGCGAGCAGTCCGGTTCGGCGCTGCCCGTTCGGCTGGGCCCAACACCCTCGAAGTCCGTCATCGCCTCGCCCCGCTCAACCGGGCGCAAGTCGAACGTCTCCCTCCGGCCCTCCAATCCCGCCACGCCGAATGGCACAACGCCACGACCGACGAGCCCTCGGCGCGTTGGCGCGCCCGGCGACTGGCGCTCTCACTCATCGAGTGCGGCGATGCCTTCGACGAAACCGAGCACCAACTCACCCAGTGGCGCGTCCCGAGCACGGTCGCCGCTGAGGCCGTCAACTGGGCTTGGGAACGCCACCGGCGGGCCGCTGAATTCAGTCCGGAAGCCGCCTAAACGCCGCCCATCGGGCCGTTATCCGCCCGCAGTGTCAAAGGACCAAGCGAATTAGGCCAAAAGGTACATCCGAAAGGGCGGTGATCACGCCGAAAGAAGAGGGACGGTTCACCGCCGAGTGGTGGTGAAGAATCAACGACAGGGAGTCCACCCACCATGACCACCACCTACCAGTTCCTCAGCGCATGGATCACCAGCCGCATCGATGACGAGCGTGGCGCCAGCCTCGTCGAGTACGCCCTCTTGGTCGCACTCATCGCTGTTGTCTGTATTGCGGCCGTGACCGCCCTCGGTCAGAGCGCGTCGACGAAGTTTGCCGAGGTCGACTCGTCCATCGCCCCCTCTGGCAGCTGATTACTCCCACGAACGGCGGCCCTTCGGGGCCGCCGTTCGTCGTTTTCCGCCTACGAGGCGGGCGTGGAGAAGTTCGCGGCAAGGTCGGCCAGCAACCGGACCCCGAAACCCGTGCCGCCCTTGGTGATCTCGGCGTCCTCGCTCTCCGTCCAGGCAGGGCCAGCGATGTCGAGGTGGGCCCAGGGGATGCCGTCGGCAACGAACTCTTGCAGGATCAGGCCAGCCGTCAATGCACCGCCGTGCGCAATCCCAATGTTCTTCATGTCGGCGACATTGGAGTCGACGTGCTTGCGGTACTCCGGGGGCAGCGGCAGATGCCAGACCCGCTCGCTGGTTGCGGCCGATGACGCCTCGATCTGGGCGATCCAGTCGTCGTTGTTGCCCATCAACCCAGCAATCTTTGGCCCGAGCGCGACCATGCACGCGCCGGTCAACGTCGCCAGGTCAATGATCGCATCCGGCTTGGCCTCTGAAGCGAGACACAGCGCGTCAGCCAGGATAAGACGGCCCTCCGCATCGGTGTTGAGAACCTCGATCGTCTTGCCGTTGCGATAGGTGAGAACATCGCCGGGCCGAGTGGCATCGCCCCCGAGCATGTTGTCGGTCATCGGGATGAACGCCCGCACCCGGCACGACACCCCAAGTTCCTTCAGCACCGACATGGCACCGATGACCGCAGCGGCCCCGCCCATGTCGTCCTTCATCGTCATCATGCCTGCGCCGGTCTTGATCGACAGGCCACCGGCATCGAACGTGATGCCCTTGCCGACGAAGGCAACGGTGCCGGCCGGTTTCGTCGCCGGCGTGTACGTCAACTCGACCAGCCGCGGCGGGTTGTCCGATCCCCGGTTCACCCCCAGCAGACCGCCGAGCTTGCCCTTCTTGATCGCTGCTTCATCCCAGACCTTCACCGACAAACCCTGCTGTTTCGCCATCGCTGCGGTCCGGCGAGCGAACACGGCCGGCGTGAGGGTACCTCCGGGCTCGTTGACGAAGTCACGGGCCAGCATCTGACCTCGGGCGAGCACCGAACCTCGGTCGAGCGCAGCCTGGTTCTTGGCTCCACTGCCGCCGGCAACCGCCACCGTCTTGAGCGTGGTCGCCTTGCCCTTCGATTTGTACGTAATGAAGCTGTAGGTGGCACCAGCGATGCCCTCGACCAAGGCCTGACGCATCGCCGCACCATCCAGTTCGACCGAGGGGAACTCGACCCCGATCCGGCCGTGGCGGGCAAAACCCTTGCCGATCGCTGCGCCTGCGGTACGGACGGCTTTGGTGTCGACCTCGTCGACCGAGCCGATACCGACCAGCGCCTCGCTGCGCGCGTCGGCGTGGACGACGAAGGTCTCCCCTGCCTTGCCGCTGAACCCGGCTTGTGCGAGCTGGGCGTCAGACACACCCGAGATGCCCTCCTCGACGGCGTCGGTGGTGACGATCCGAACACGGGCCTTGGCGGTCTTGGGAACGGAGCGGACAGCGGTAAAGGTGATGGCCATGGCGGGGATGGTATCCACCCAGATCCGTGGGCTACGACCGGGCCATCGGTTGAGACGATCTGCGGGCGGCCCAACCACCCACGCAGACCAACCCAACCGGTCCGCTGACCACGGGCCGATAGCGTCGGACGGTGCCGTCGACCACCCCGTTCTCCACCGACAGCCGGCGACGTTCGATGAGCCATGGTGAACTTCTCACCTTCGCGTCGGCGGCCATGGCCCTCATGGCGCTTGGGATCGACACCATGCTTCCGGCGTTCGAGGACATGCGGGCCACGTTCGGCCTTGAGGAGGGTGCGCCCGAGATCGGCAACACCATCACCACGTACCTGTTCGGCACCGCCGTTGCCCAGTTGGTGTGGGGCCCTCTGTCCGACCGTTTCGGACGCCGCCCGATCCTCTATGCCGGACTGGTCGTCTACGTCCTCGGCGCCGCCGCCTCCGCCCTCGCCCCAACCCTCGGCACCCTCTTCGCCGCCCGTTTTCTGTGGGGATTTGGCGCCGGGGGTCCACGAGTCGTGGTGACAGCGATCGTTCGCGACATCACCGTTGGGGATGCGATGGCCCAAGCAATGTCGAGGGTGATGGCAGTGTTCGTACTCGTGCCGATCGTGGCTCCCGCTGCCGGTGCTGGCATTGTCGCCATCGCCCCCTGGCAATGGATCTTCTGGATCTCAGCGATCGCCGGCGTGCTTCTCGGTGGCTGGGCCGTCCGGCTTCCCGAGACCCTCGACGAGACGAATCGCCGTTCGCTCGATCCGCGCGAACTTGCCGCCGCAGCCCGCCGGGTGGCGCGAACCGCCATCACGTTCAGGTCGACCGCAGCGGCCGTTGCGATCCAGGGAGCGATGACGCTCTACCTCACAACGTCAGAACGGATCGTGGGCGAAATTTATGGCCGTCAGGCATGGTTCCCTTTTGTGTTCGGCGCCATCGCCATCGGTTTGGCCCTTGCCGCTGTTGTCAATAGCCGACTCGTCGGACGTTTCGGTCTCACTCCCGCGCTTCGGGGTCAGGCCGCAGGCGCTGCAGCGGTCGCGACGGGCCTCGTTTTGAGCACGCTGGTGGGCGACCCTCCAAACTTTTACCTGTTCCATGTCTTGCTTGGCCTCACCATCGGCTCGTTCATGATGTTGATGCCGAATCTGAACGCAGCCGGCATGGCTCCAATGGGCGATATGGCTGGCACCGCATCGTCGGTAACGAGTGCGGCCCGGTTGGGTATCGGTTCTCTCCTGGCGATCGCGGCGACGGCGGTGATGGGCATGTCGTTGGCCGGCTACGCCATTGCGACTGCTGTCTTCGTTGCCATCACCTCGTTCTTCACACGAGCCACACCTCGGATCGACTCAGCCGAGTGAGGCGTACCAGCGCCGAAGGACCTCAAACGCCTGCTTGCGTTCGCCCTCCTCGCTCACCAGACCCTTGCGGTTGAAACCATCCTGAATGCCCGGAAGCACCCGCATCGGCGTGCGGAAGTCCTTCAGGATCCAGGGGCTGAGGCCCGCACAGTCCTCGTTGGCAGCGATCATCTCAATCTGCGCCTCGTAGACCGCCGCCTGAAACTCTTCGGTCCACATTTCTCCGGCATCGCCATGGTTGCCGTACTTTGCGCCTGCGCCGAGTTCGCTGAAGATGATGGGTTTGCCCCACACCGATGACCAGCGCTTGGACGGGATCTCACTGCGGTCGCCGTAGTACCAGCCGTAGTACTGGTTGACCCCGATTACGTCGACGAGTTCGCCCAGCGGATCATCGATGTGGGTCTCTAATCCCTTGCCGGGCAGGGTGAAAAGGGCGGCGGTGACCAACCGGGTCGGGTCAAGGTCACGTACCCGGTCGATGAGCCGCCCGATGAATGTCGTGCGTTCGTCGCCGGGGAACGTCTCGTTGGCGACCGACCACAGCACCACGGAGGCACGACAACGGTCGCGCTGCACCAGTTCATCGGTTTGCTGCAACGTGTTGGCGAGCGTGTCCTCGTTGGTCCAGTCGATCCCCCAGTAGACGGGAAGTTCGACCCACACGAGGAGGCCGCGGCGGTCAGCCTCGAGCACCATCGCCTCGTCGTGTTGGTAGTGCGCGAGCCGAAGGAAGTTCGCACCGAGGTCTTCGGCCCAGTCGAGCAGGGTCGCCGCATCATCGGGCCCGCACGCCCGCCGACCGCCCGACGGGCCCTCGGCATGCAGCGAGATGCCCTTCAAGAACACGACTTCACCGTTGACGAGGATGTCGCTGCCGCGGGTCTCGATGGTCCGGAAGCCGATCTGCTCGACAATCCGATCTTCGCCTGCACCGAACACGACCTCGTAGAGCCGGGGCGTTCCCGGATGCCAACGTTCGAGCGCTGGGACGTCTGCTGCTGCGATCGTGAAGCGCTCGTTTGCAACAACGTCCACGCGAAGCCCGAGTTCAGGGATTTCGACTGAGGCAGTCGTTGCGTCGCCGTCGACCTCGACCTCGCCCAGCAGCGACCCGTCGGTGGCCATCGTGACCCACGCATGGGTGATGACATCAGCGGGGGTGGAGACCAAGTCGACGCTGCGATGGAGCCCCCCGTAGTTGAACCAGTCGGTGCGGATTGCCGGCACTCGCTCGGGCTTGCGAACCGCGTCGACGACAAGCACGAGCGAATGGTCACCGGGGCCGATGCGACCGGTGACCTCAAACGCAAAGGGCCCGAACCCACCCTCGTGGGAGCCGAGCTCCTCTCCGTCCAACCACACCCGGCACGAATGGTTGACGGCACCAAAGTGAACAAAGCTTCGGCCGGCTTCAGGTTCCACGATGGTGAACGTTCGGCGGTACCAGAGCGACCCTTCGTAGTAGTGAAGCTCAGGAATCTGTGTATTCCAGTCGCCGGGGACCTGGATGTCCGCCGACGTGTCGAAGTCGTACTCGACCCGATCGGCCGGGTGGCGGGGTTTGATGTCACGGAACCAGCCCGCCCGGTTCTCTTCCCCGAGAATGTTGAACGTCCCGACCTCATAGGGGTCCGGGATGACCTTCCATGTTCCGTCCAACGACGTCGTCGTCCCTGCGGAGCGGCGGCTCGAGAGATGGGTCAGTGAGAAGGTTCCGGATGTCGGCATGCCTGGAAGGTAGCGGTGGCGCGCAACCCGGTGCTCATCCGTTGGCCAGCAACTGGGGCCGATTGGACCTCACCCAGGTTGCGATCACGGCGACAGCAGCACTCGGGCGACGATGTCTTGCCCGAACCCGGTGAGGATCGCCAGATACATCAGACCGGTCGCCGCCATGACTGCCGAGTACTGGCGTTCTTTCAGGGCCAGCCGACACACGACGATCAGGGCGCCCGTACCGATCACCGAGGCAATCCAGAACCACCCCAGCAGGCCGTTGTAGGCATCATCGATCTCACCGTTCAACACCGACACCATGCCGGTGGGGATCAGAAACACCAGGGTTTCCGGAACCCACAAGACACCGGCCCATTTCACCTGCTCCAGGATCGGGGCCCGGGCCAGGCCTGGCTGCACGAGGTACCAGTGACCGAGCAGCATTGCGTCGGACAGCACGCCCAGGAAGAGTGCTGACGTCACGCCGCGCAGCACCGAGAGGAGTTCGACGCCGTCGGGCGAGCCAGCTTCCCACGCCGCGATGACAACGGCGACCAACCCGACCAGGGCGGTGAGCAGGTCGAGTACCGGCGGGAACTCCTGGGCGGTCTTGTCGAACCGTTGCTCGTCGCGGTCGATGCCGGTCATGACGGCGACACGGGCGCTGCGCCGCTCGACAACCTCGCGCTGGCCGGCGACGCCCGCCGATCGGCGAACCACCGAGACGGCCAGCGTGCAGGCGCCCACCGCCATAAACGCCATCGTCGGGATCTCCCGCGCCCACGTCGGGGAGGTGATGAACGCAGCCGTCAGCGAACCCGCCCCGAGGGCGAGAAACGTCAGCCGCTGGAGCCAGCCGTAACCGAGTCCGACCTCGCGGCGTCGAGTCGTGACCCACAGGAACAGCCAGCCACCCGCAGCCCACTGGAGGAGAACGGTTGCGCCGTCGAGTTCGATCACGAACTAGCCCAAGACGGCGAGGTGGTGGTCGACGGTGTTGAGACTGTCCGGGCCAGCATCGTCGGCAACAACGATATCCTCCAACCGCATGCCCCATTTTCCATCGATATAAATCCCGGGCTCGATCGAGAAGGCATTGCCGTGCACCAACGGCTGGGCGTTGCCCTCGACGATGTAGGGGTCCTCGTGTTCTTCGACGCCGATGCCGTGGCCTGTTCGGTGGATGAAATAGCTGCCGTACCCGGCATCGACGATCCGCTGGCGCGCCGCCCGGTCGACATCTTCGGCCGGAGTTCCGACGGTGGCGGCACGGACCGCAGCGGCCTGCGCCTCGTGCAGCACGGCATACGCCTCGAGGTACTCGCGATCGGGCCGGTCGTCGGTCCAGACGTTGCGGGTGAGATCAGAGCAATACCCAACGCCGTCCTCGCCGATCATCGTGCCGCCGAAATCGCACAGGACGTTCTCCCCCGCCTGGATCACGCGGTCACCTGCGTGATGGTGGGGGCTCGCCGCATTCGGGCCAGAAGCGACGATGGCGAAGTTCACCCGTGCGTGGCCTTCCTCGACAATCTGGCGACCGAGTTCGGCAGACACCTGGGCTTCGGTCTGCCCAACGAGTGGGATCTCCCCCGACTGAAGACGGGCCGCGATGCGGTCAACTGCGCTGGCTGCGAGCCGAAGGCGTTCGACCTCCTCGGCATCCTTCACCTGACGGATCGGACTGGTGATCGTCGACGCTCGCCGAAACGCCGTCGTGGGCATCTGGTTGGTGAGATCGACGAGAAAACCAGCCCACATGTGATCGCCGATCGCCACGTTCGCGGCAGGCCCCGCGAGATCGGCGATGATCCGAATCGGATCCTCGGTTTCGCCCCAGCAGGTCACCCCGAAGACGTCAGGGCGTTCGGTCACCCGTGCTGCTTCGAGACCGGGCACAACGAGGGTGGCATCGCCGTCACGGGGCACGACGAGCATCGTGATCCGTTCGAGCGGCATGGCCTCGTAGCCACAGAAGTACGGCAGGTCGCTGCCAACCGAAAGCATCAAGACGTCGACGCCGTCGGCTTCCATGCGGGCGCGGGCCCGCTCAAGACGAGTTGCGAACATGACTCCTGAGGCTAGACCTCTGCGCACGGGTGCGTACGATCGGGCCCGGTGGACGGGGTCGTTGGCCCCGTGACGTCCGAGGGTGCTCACGGCAGAATGACCTCATGAGCAGCGCCGATCCCTACGCCCTCGCCGCCCAGGCTGCCGCCACGGTGCGGTCCAGCACCGGCAAAGACACCCACGACGTCGCCATCGTGCTCGGCTCGGGATGGGCCGGCGCCACCGACCGCATCGGCACGGTCGATGCCGAGATCGAACTGTCGACCATCCCGGGGTTTCCAGCTCCCTCCGTCGCCGGCCACCGCAACCTGCTTCGTTCGCTCACGATCGAAGGCGTCGACGTGGTCGTCTTCGGAGGCCGAGCTCACCTCTACGAGGGTCACGAGGCGGCGACCGTGGTTCATGGCGTTCGAACCGCTGCTGCGGCCGGATGCTCGACGGTGATCCTGACGAACGCAGCCGGCACGCTCAATCCAGAGTGGCCAGTCGGCACGCTCGTCGCCATTGACGACCACCTCAACCTCACCGGTGCGTCCCCGATGACCGGACCGCCCCCGCCACCAGATCAACCCGGACGTTTCTGCGACCTCACCGAGGTCTATAGCCGCCGCCTTCGGGAGATCGCCCACTCGGTTGATGCGCACCTTCAGGAGGGCGTCTATGTCGGACTCTTGGGCGGCAACTACGAGACGCCGGCCGAGATCCGAATGCTGCGCTCTCTCGGCGCCGACATGGTTGGCATGTCGACCGTCCTCGAGGCCATCGCCGCCCGCCACCTCGGCCTTGAGGTGTTGTGTCTCTCCCTTGCAACGAACCTTGCGGCGGGCCTCAGTCCCGCAGCGCTTAGCCACACCGAAGTCTTGGAGGCAGCCGCTGATGCCGAGACTCGAGTGGTCGAACTGCTTCGAGGTGTCGTCGGCAAACTCACCGACGCATGACCTCGATCGCCTCCGCCACGGCGCGCGACCTCGCCGAGGCGTGGCTTCGCGCCGACCCCGACCCGACGACCGGCGCCCAGACCCAAGCCCTCCTCGAGGCGGACGGGCTGGAACTCGACGCCGTTTTCGGCACCAACCTGTCGTTCGGTACCGCTGGCCTCCGTGGTCCGATGCGGACAGGGCCTTCCGGGATGAACCGGGTACTGGTCCGCCTCGCTGCTGCCGCTGTCGCCGATACTGCCCTGGCGGGCGACTTCGGTTCCGCCACCGATCCCCACATCGTCGTTGGGTTCGATGCCCGGCACGGAAGTGCTGCCTTCGCAGCCGACACCGCACGCGTTGCGTTGGCGCGGGGCGTGCGGTGCACCCTGCTCCCCGAGCCACTTCCGACCCCGGTCCTGGCTTTCGCCGTCACCCATCTCGGCGCAACCGCTGGTGTCATGGTCACCGCCAGCCACAATCCGCGAACGGACAACGGCTACAAGGTGTACGGATCGGATGGAGCCCTCCTGACCCCTCCGGTGGACGCAGCGATTGCCGCTCGCCTGGAGTCGTTGCCGTTGCTGCACGAAAAGGACCTTGCGGCCGAGGCCCATATCGCCCGAGCAGACGGTGCACTCCTCGACGCGTACATCAGGACGGTCGCCGCCCCCTACAGCGACCGTGCCTGCACGGGCGTTGTGGTGGCCCACACGGCACTGCATGGGGTCGGGACGGCCACCCTTGCCGCCGCCTTTGCTCGCGCCGGCTTCGACGCCCCTCACCCCGTAGCCGCTCAGGCCGATCCCGACCCAGACTTTCCCTCCGCTGCCTTCCCCAATCCCGAGGAGCCGGGGACGCTCGACGACTTGCTGGCGCTGGCCGCGACGATCAACGCCGACCTGGCTCTTGCGAACGACCCCGACGCTGACCGTCTCGCCGTTGCGATCCCCGACCGGGGTGCCTGGCGACTGTTGAGCGGTGACCAAGTTGGCTGTCTCCTCGCAGACCATCTGCTCCGACAGCCATGCGACGATCACCGCCGTGCCCTGGTGGTCAACACCGTGACCTCGTCGGGCCTGCTCGGGCGCATCGCCGCCCACTACGACGCAACCCACGCCACCACGCTGACCGGGTTCAAGTGGATTATGGCGAGCCGCCGAACCCACCCCGAACATCGACTCGTCGTCGGCTACGAAGAGGCCCTCGGTTACGCCGTGAACCCCGCCGTTCGAGACAAGGACGGCATCAGCGCCGCCCTTGCGATCACCGATCTCGCCGCTGAACTCCGAGCCACCGGCCAGACGATTGCCGACCGACTCGAAGAGCTGGAGACAACGCACAGCGCCGGAGCAACCGGTCAGCGTGCCATCCGGGTTGCTGCGGCTGCCGACCAGGTCTCGCTCATGAGCCGGCTCCGCGACGCGCCGCCAACCGACCTTGCCGGTGAACCCGTCACTCGCGTCGTCGACCTCCTCGACGCCTCGGGTCCACTGCCACCCACCGACGGTCTGGTGTTTGAACTCGACGAGGCCCGAATCACGGTCCGACCCAGCGGAACCGAGCCGAAGACCAAGGTCTACGGCGAAGCATCGAGCCGCTCGCGCGTGCGGGCCCTGATTGGGGCGACAGTCGAGCGAGCCACCGCCTTCGACCAGCCGTCGACGCAGAACGCTCGCGGCCAACAACGAGCCGACCAGGAAGCCACTCACATGCCCGCCGATCACACTCCCCCAACCGACGAGCAGCTTCGTCTGATGATTACATCGATGGATCTCACAACACTCGAGGGCGACGACACGCCCGCACGGATCCGGGCGTTGTGTGCGACAGCTCGTCGACCCGACCCGGTCGACGCCTCGATCGGTCCGGTTGCCGCTGTCTGCGTGTATCCCACCTTCGTGCCGCTCGCCCGGGAGTTGCTCGACGGCACCACGATTGCGGTCGCCACCGTCGCAGGCGCCTTCCCCCATGGGCTCAGTACCTTCGCGGCCCGCTGTGCGGACATCACCGCTGCAGTCGAGTCAGGGGCGGATGAGATCGACATCGTGATCGACCGATCGCTCGTCATCGAGGAGCGTTTCGACCGTTTGGCCGACGAGTTGGCGGAGGCCCGTCGCCTGGTGGGTGACCGTCACCTGAAGGTCATTCTTGAAAGCGGCGAACTCCCGAGCACGGACGCAATCCGGACGGCAACCTTGATTGCGGCCGAGGCGGGTGCCGACTTCGTGAAGACCTCCACGGGCAAGGCCAAGATCAACGCCACCCCGGATGCTGTCGCCGCCATGGCTGATGCGGTGGCAACGCACGTCACCGCCGGTGGCGACCCGGTCGGCATCAAGGTCGCCGGCGGGGTCCGAACGGCGGGCGACGCAGCTGGCTACCTCCGTCTGGTCAGCGACCGCCTCGGTGCCGATTGGATGTCGCCTGCGCGTTTCCGTTTCGGGGCATCCAGCCTCCTGACGGCCGTGCTGGCTGCACGCGAAGGCTGACCGGAGCCGTCGGCTCGCGGCCTCGGCGCAGTGGTCAGCGACGCTCGGCGGCATCGGCCGCCTCGCGAGCGTGGTAACTCGACCGGGTCAGCGGACTCGCCTCCACATGCTCGATCCCCATCGCCTCGCCCTGCTGCTTCCACGCCTCGAACACCGATGGCTGCCACCACGTCACGACGGGCAGATGATGCGAGGTCGGCCGCAGATACTGCCCAATGGTGACGATGTCGCAGCCGATCGCCGCGAGATCAGCGAGGGTTTGCCCCACCTCGTCATCGGTCTCGCCCATACCGACGATGATCGAGGACTTGGTGACGAGTCCGGCCTGCTTCGCTCGAGCGAGAACCGAGAGTGACCGGGCGTACCCCGCCGATGGCCGCACCGCCCGCTGGAGCCGAGCAACGGTCTCGATGTTGTGGTTGAAGACATCGGGACGGGCATCAAACACGGTGCGCAGCGACGCGTCGTCACCCTTGAAATCCGAGACGAGAACTTCGACTCGCGCCGATTGAACTCGCTCTCGGATCGCGTGCACCGTTGCGGCAACGGCAGCCGCGCCACCATCGGGAAGATCATCACGAGCCACCATCGTGACAACGGCGTGCTTGAGTCCCATCCGCTCGACCGCTTCGGCTACTCGGGTTGGCTCCTCGAGGTCAATGGCCGCGGGCTTGCGGGTGTCGACATGACAGAAGCCGCAGGCCCGGGTGCAGCGCTCTCCAAGGATCATGAACGTGGCTGTGCCCTCGTTCCAGCACTCGGAGATGTTGGGGCAACCTGCCTCCTCGCACACGGTGACAAGGTCGAGTTCCCGCATCGTCTTCTTGATCTCGCGGTAGGTCGGTCCGGTATCGAGCGGCACCCGCATCCATTCCGGCTTTCGGGCTTTGAGCCGCACCGGGTCAGCAGCGACCCCGGCCTCGGCGAGCCGACCCAACAGCCGCACCGACGTGCCATCGGCCTGCTCAGCAAACGCAAGCGCTGGGTTGTCATCGCCGTGACCGACACCCTGTCGGCCGACCGGCGTACCAGCGCCTTCACCACGGGTGAACGGGGCGAGGTCGCTGTTCGGCACCCGCCAGGCGACATCGGCCCGATCGATTGATCGTCCCCGACCCCAACGATCAACAGCCTTCGCGACGACGAGATCGACGACCTCGCGCATCGAGATATCGACGCCTTCGGCCGCAAGCGAGGTGACGCCCTTGTCGGTGATGCCGCACGGGACAATGCGGTCGAACCAGGTCAGGTCGGGGTCGACATTGAGAGCGAAGCCGTGCATCGAACGGCCCTTGGTGATGCGCACGCCGATGGCGCCGATCTTGCGAGGCCGGAGGCCATCGGGCTCAAGCCAGACCCCGGTGTGCCGTTCAAGTCGCCCAGCTACGAGCCCGAGATCGGCAAGCACATCGATGAGGAGCTGCTCGATGCCTTCGACGTACGCCGCCGTATCGGCCAGGCCGCCACCTCGCTTTCCCGGCACGGTAAGAATCGGGTAGCCGACCAGCTGGCCGGGGCCGTGGTAGGTGATGTCGCCACCCCGATCGGTTGCGACCACCGTTGCGCCCATCGACTCGACATCGACGAGCAGATGCTCAGCAGGTGTGCGCTTGCTCAGCGTGACGACATGGTCATGCTCGAGAAGCAAGAGGTGATCGTCAGCCGAGTGATCACGAAGCTGCCGCTGCAGGGCGAGCGCGTCGCGGTAGTCGACGCGTCCGAGCCAGCGAACCCCCAGGGTCCCGGCGGCAGAGGACCCAGTCAGCGGATCTCCGCCTCCCAGTCGCGAGTCTCAAGAATCTCTTGGATCCGATTGAGGAACGCCGCAGCGTAGGCGCCGTCGAAAGCCCGGTGATCCCAGGCGAGCGCGAGGACACCAACGGAGTGGATCGCAATCGACTCGTTGCCGTACTCGTCGGTGACCACAACCGGCTTGCGCTTCACACCGTCGGTACTCAGGATCGCGACCTGGGGCTGGTTGATGATCGGGAACTGCATCATCGTGCCGTACTGACCGGCGTTCGTCAGTGTGAACGTGCCGCCGGAAAGGTCGTCAGGCCGAAGCTGTTTGGTGCGGGTGCGATCAGCGACGTCTTTGATCTCGCGGGCGATCTGACGAAGCCGCTTGCCCTCGACTCCCTTGACCACCGGGGCGAGCAGACCATCGAAGTTGATGTCGACGGCGACACCCATGTTGATCTCGTCGTGCACGACGAGGTGATCGCCGCCGAAGCTGGCGTTGAGGTGCGGGAAGTCGCGAAGCGCGTCGACGACGGCTCGGGTGATGAACGGCAGGTAGGTGAGCGAGAAGCCCTCCTCCACCTTCCACGCAGCCCCGTGGGCTTTGCGGATCTGCTCAACCCGCTCGTAGTCGATCTCCATGGCGGTGAGCACGTGGGGTGACGTGTGCTTCGACATCACCATATGTTCAGCGGTCCGCTTCCGGATGTTGTTCAGCGGCACGATCTCGTCACGCTGACCGACTGGAGTTGGTGGGGCCGACGCGACGGCAGGCGCAGCAGGGGCTGGAGCCGCCGGAGGCGCCGGGGTGGCCTCTGCCGAAACCGGCGGCGGAGGTGGCGGCGATGGGGCCGTCGATGCACCGCTGGCGGCTCGAGACTGGATGACCTGCTCGACATCAGCACGGGTGATGCGGCCACCGAGGCCGGTGCCGGCAATGTCGGCGACATCGAGTCCGTTGTCGGCGATGAGGCGGCGAACCACCGGCGACAGGATCAGCCCATTCGGGGCTGACGGAGCCGCCTCCGCTGCGACCGGCGCAGGTTCAGGGGCCGGAGGTGGCGGGGGTGGCGGCGGTGGCGGTGTTGCAGCGACCGGCTCGGGTGGAGGTGCTGGCGCTGGCTCCGGTGTGGGCTCGGGCGCAGCTGCGGCTTCCGGTGCCGGAGCAGCGCCGGCATCACCGACTCGGGCAAGGACTTGCCCGACCTCAACCACGTCACCTTCGGCGGCGAGGATCTCGGTGAGGACACCGGCGACCGGGGACGGCACCTCCGAGTCGACCTTGTCGGTCGAGACCTCAAAGAGGATCTCGTCCATTGCGACGGCGTCGCCGACGTTCTTGAACCATTGCGTGATGGTTCCTTCCGTGACGGTCTCCCCCAGTTGGGGCATGGTCACATCAGCCATTGAGTCCTCTGTTCTTTCAGCGGGGGATTCAGCCGTGGAGTCCACGGCCGGTGAGCGACAGCACGGTCTCGCCGAACAGTTCGCTCATGGTCGGATGGGGTTGGATGAAAGCGGCGACGTCGTCGACAGTCGCTTCCCAATTGACGGCGAGATAGCCCTGACCGAGTTGCTCGGTCACCCAGGGGCCGACCATGTGAACGCCGAGGATCCTCCCGGCGGTGCCGTCCGCGCGTTTCTCGGCGATGACTTTGACGATCCCGTCCGTGTCGCCCACGATCTTGGCGCGACCATTGCCGAGAAAGCTGTGCTTGCTGGTGACAACGTCGTAGCCGGCATCGATGGCGCTTTGTTCGGTGTGACCGGCGAACGCCACTTCGGGGTGGCAGTAAATACACCATGGCGTGCCGTGGTGGTCGAGCGGCGCTGGCTCTTCCCCAAGGATATCTCGGATTGCGAGCATGCCTTCGGCGAAGGCAACGTGAGCGAGCTGTGGCGTGTTGATGATGTCACCAACCGCCCAGACCCCCGCCTCTGCCGTTCGGCAGCGCTCGTCGACCTGCACGAACCCACGCTCATCGACGCCGACGGCGGTGCCCTCAAGCCCGAGGAGATCGGCGAACGGTCGGCGTCCAACCGAGACGATCACGGTTTCGACATCGACCGATTCGCCCTCACCGAAGTGGACGGTCGTACCCGACCCGTCAGCCTTCGGGGTGTGACCGGTGACGCCGACACCCGTTCGGGTCTTGATGCCGCGTTTCTTGAACGACCGCTGGACGACCTTGGTCGCATCGGGATCGCATCCAGTGAGGAGCTGAGGCATCGCCTCGAGGACCGTCACCGCAACGCCCATATCGCCCATCATCGAAGCGAACTCGCACCCGATCGCTCCCCCGCCGATGACGACGGCAGACGCAGGCAGCTTCTCCATCGACAACACCTCGTCTGAGGTCATCACGATGCGGCCATCAACCTCGAAGCCCGGGATCGTGCGGGTGGTCGAGCCCGCAGCGATGACGACTGCCTTGCCGGTGATCGTGGTGTGCGCGCCGTCAGCACCGGTGACGGTCACCGCACGGTTCGACCCGAGCGAGCCGACACCGTCGTAGACGGTGACCTTGCGCTGCTTGAGCAGGCCGCCGAGGCCACCGACGAGTTGGTCGATGATGGCCTGCTTGCGGGTGAGGGTCACCGACCAGTCAATCGTTGGGGTCCCGGCATTCACGCCGAAGTCCGATGCGTGGCCCACGGTGCGGAAGACATGGGCCGTCTCGAGCAGTTCTTTTGCCGGGATGCAGCCAACGTTGAGGCACGTCCCGCCGAGGATGTTGTGTTCGATGATGCCGATGTCGAGGCCGATTCCCGCCCCGTACAACGCCGCTGCATACCCGCCTGGTCCGCCACCAATCACCACGACGTCGTGGGTCGGATCGGTCTGTTGAGTGTCCGTCGCACTCACCTCCTCGGTCTTCGGAAATCCTATCGGCGTCGGAGGAAAGCTCAGGAGATGATTTGAAACAGTTGGACCGCTGATGCAAGCAGGATCGCGAGCCCGCACAACATGGCGGAGAGGATGAGTTTGCGGGTGCTCACGAGTGTTCGACCTCCTGCTGAAGTTGACCAGCCGTGACCACAGTAGGGCTGCATCGCCGCCTACGGTGTGTCGAGTGAGCCAGACCCTTCGTCGCCTGCTCGGCATCATCGCCGCCACCGCTGCGTTCGCAGCTGGGTGCGGGGGTTCCGGCTCCGAGACCAGTGCCGGGCTCGGAGGCAACGAAGGCGTCACGGCCGACTGGCCTCACACGTTCATCGCTGATCAGCTCGGCGGAGGCCAGTTCGACGCCAACGACCTCGCCGGGCAAGACGTCATCCTGTGGTTCTGGGCGCCCTGGTGAGGCAGTTGCCGTGCAGAAGCCCCTGCGGTCGCAGCGGTACGAGAACAATTTGACGGTCAGGTCGAGATCATCGGCATCGCCGGACGAGACAGTGTCGGCGCGATAGAGGCCTTCGTCTCCGACACCGGGGTCGGTGCGCTTCGCCATGTGGCGGATGAGCGCGGCGACATCTGGCGCCGCTATGAGATCACGTCGCAACCAGCGTGGGTCTTCATCAACGATGACGGCGCAGCAAGTCGCCTGCTCGGCGGGCTCGGCGAGTCGGGTCTGATTGACGAGATCGAGGTCCTCCTCGCGTCGTGAGTGGTTCGACCCCGAGCGACGCTGACCACCGTTGGCGGTTCTGTTTCCACGTTGCGTGAGATTGGCGCTGTGGTACTGTCGCCGCACCGGGAGTGAAGGCCACCGCCCCGCAAAGGAGAGCGCGCGGCGAGGAGGTGCGGAGCGCAATGGAGCCTTTCCTGTCGAGCGCATCCGACCGCCCCGGCGTCGGCATCGGTCCGCTTGATCCTCATGCTCGAAGCGCAGTAGAAGCACTCGCCCGTTCACTCGAGATCTTCGACCCCCAGGCATCGCGCCGGGCGGCACTTCGCGCTCATCTCGTCGACCGCATCGCCCAGTCGGCGGGTGCCCCACTCCAGAGCCGAGTCGATGCGATCACCGGGGCGATCGTCTCCGAGATCGGCATCCTGCTCACCCACGTTCGACCAGCGGGCACCGTCGACATCGTGCCCGACCCGACAGCCGCCGTGTTGTCAGCAACCATGCTCGATCGCCTCCCTGCACTGGCGGGCACAAGCGAGGCCGTCCGGCATCAGTTCGAGCGGTGGGATGGCTCGGGCGGTCCGCACGGACGGCGCGGCCCCGAGACGCCACTCGCCGCTCGGCTGCTCGCCATTGCGGCAACCCTCGTCGGCCATCCGAGTCCGGGACAAACACCGAACTGGACCACTCGCCGCCGACGAGTCGAAGAACTCCTCGGATCGGTCCTCGACCCCGACCTCGGCACCACCGTCCTTGCCGAACTCGAATCGGGCGTGCCCTTCCCAAGCGACGTGGCACTCAGCGATGTCCTCGCTGGCCTGGACCGGTTCGTTCCGCCCGAAGCCGATACCCCCGCTGAAGCATTGAGTTCCGTCGGTGCGGCGATTCGTGCCGCAGGCCGAATGGAGGACGTGCTTCTCGTCATCGCCGACCAGGCCCGGCGGGCACTCGGTGCCACGACCGTCACCATCAGCCGCATCGAACCGCAAACGCGGCGAATCGAAACGCTCATCAACGCCGGCGTGACTGGGCACTACCGGCTCAATGAGTTCCACGACGAGACCTCTCGTCCTGGACTCCACCGCGTGTGGGAGAGCGACGGCTTCGCCCGCTCGATTGATGACGGACGAGCAGACGACCAGATCATCATGTCGCTGCACCGTCGCGGCTTGCGCTCCGAGGTGGCGGCGCCCGTTGTGGTCGGCGATGCACGGTGGGGAGTTGTCTCCGCCGAAACCCACGCCGAAGGTCCACCACTCGATCACACGCACCTCTCGACCCTGCGGCTGGTCGCCAGCCACATCGCTGCAGCCGTCGCCCAGTCCGAACGCCTCGCCGAGTTCGAAACCTTGGCGCGGCACGATCCCCTCACCGGCCTCGGTAACCGGCGAGTGCTCGACGAACGTCTGGCGGAAATCTTCCAGCGCACTGTCGCCGCTCGCCAGGACGTCGCCCTCATCATGTGTGACGTCGACGGCCTCAAGTTGGTCAACGACAACCATGGCCATGCCACCGGCGATGCCTTGCTCATCGCCGCCGGCGAAGCGCTCAGCAAGGCCGCCGCGACGGTGACGAACTCCACAACGTGCCGGATCGGCGGTGACGAGTTCTGCATCATTCTCGACGGCGGCGGTCTGCTCTCCGCCGACCCGGTGACCCAGCGGGCCATGGAGCTCTTCGCCGCGGGCGGACCCAACCGCTCGCTGTCGTGCGGCATTGCGTTGGCGGGACCGGAGATCGCCAACCCAGGCGACTTCTTGCGCGCCGCCGACCTCGCTCAGTACGAGCAGAAGCGTCGGCGCAAGGGCCCGCCCCCGCGCCGCCAACAGACCAACGATCTCGAACGGCGTCAGACTCGCGGCCGAGATTGACAACGCAGGCCGGGCGACGTCGCGATCGTCGCCCCAGCGCTCAGGTGTCCTTGCGTCGGCGGCGCCGCATCACCCAACCCGCCAATTCGGTGAGGACCGCACCAGCAGCAGCCGAGGCGATGATCACGACCCACAACGGCGCGCTGCGCTCAAACACCAGCCAGGTGACCGGCGTTGACTCGGTGTTCTGCACAACAAACGCAGCGAGTCCCACCGCGAGGAGGGCCACCACAAGCAGGCGGGCCTGGGCACCACTCTTCTTGCCCGGCGACGATTCGTCACCCAGCGGTTGATCGCTCATGATCTGCCTCCCAACGTTCGACCGTGCTGCATCCGGTCCCGGTGCTCGGAGCGTAGACGGATCGGGAGGTTGTGCTCATGCGCGTGCTTATCAGTGGTTCGACCGGTCTCATCGGTACGGCACTCGTCACCGCACTGGAAGGTGCCGGTCACCAACCAGTTCGGCTGGTTCGATCAACGGACCCTGGCGACCATCCTTCCGTTCGGTGGGACCCCGCTACCGAGTCGATCGACGATGGCGCACTCGACGACATCGATGCCGTCGTGCATCTTGCGGGTGAGTCGATCGCTACCTCGCGATGGACCGATGCGCAGAAGGCTCGGATCATGGACAGCCGGGTCCAGGGGACGCGAACCCTCGCCAAAGCGATGGCGGCTGCGGCCGAACCGCCTGCGGTGTTCCTGAGCGGTTCCGCGATCGGCTTCTACGGCGATGCAGGCGACGACCGGGTCACGGAAGCCTCCGGCGCGGCCGACGACTTTGCCGCGCAAGTCACCGTTCGGTGGGAGGCGGAAGCGGCGCCGATCGCAACCGACCGGACCCGTCTTGCCTACCTGCGCACCGGCATCGTGCTTGATCCGGTTGGCGGCGCCTTGGCCGAACAGTTGCCCTTCTTCAAGTTGGGCCTTGGAGGTCGGATCGGCAGCGGAAAGCAGTGGCTCAGCTGGATCTCGCTTGCCGATGAGGTTGGCGCCATCCTGCACCTTCTCGATTCCGAGGTGGAGGGCCCGGTCAACCTCACCGCCCCGAATCCGGTCACCAATCATGAGTTCACGAAAGCTCTCGGCCGCGCCCTTCGCCGCCCGACGCTCCTCCCGATCCCGAAACCGGCGTTGTGGGTGCGTCTCGGCCGGGAGCTGTCTCGGACCCTGCTTGAGGGCGGCGCCCACGTCTCGCCCACCGTGTTGCAACAGAGCGGCTATGCGTTCCTCGATCCCGAACTCGAGTCGGCTCTGCAACGCATGCTCACGGACTGACGATCCACACGTCGTCAGGCATCGCCTGCTCGAGCGACTGCACGACCTTTCCGATGCGGGGCTCGTCGTGGTCCCACACCACGATCGCCTCGGTTGCCACCTTGCGGAGCCACCCATTGCGACGATCGAGCGCCTTACCCGCCGCCTTATTGTCGCCGGGGACCTTTTTTTCCAACCGGACGACGACCTCCGCCTCCGCCACCAGTTCGTGGAAACGTCGCTGGGCAGCCGGCGGCCATTTGATCTCCGGCTCGGGGTACGGCAGCACGGCAACGTACGGCACCTCGGCCTCAGCCGCCGCTTCCGCGGCCAGTGTCTCCGCACCGAGCCGCAACCCAGTCAGCACCACCAGGTTTGGTTCGAGTTCAGCCTTGGCGGCCAGGATCTCAGCCAGTGTTCGGCGGGCGGCGTCCGCAACGGCATTCGGTTCGTAACCCCCGAGCTGAGGGGGCTGCATCCCGGTAACTAGCACCGCCGGGCCCGCTGGAGCCCACGCCGAGGAGTAGACCCCATCGGGGCCGGGGCGGGGTGCAGCCGGCGGAACCGCCGAGATGTCGTCGGGCGGACCGAGTTCGTCGGGCACCCCGACACCATGCCGCCCCACACCGGTATGTGAGGCTTCGACCGCAAGACGGTCTGCAATGTCGTTGTACTCGTCACCAGCGTGACCCTTCACCCACGTGAAGGTGATGTCGTCCGCTCGGGAGCGGTAGAGCTCAATCAGCGGCTCCCAGATATCTCGGTTGGCGACCGGTTCCTTCTTGGAGTTCTTCCATCCCCGCTTCAGCCAGCCCTGCCACCAACCATCACGAAAGCAGTTGACGACATAGGTCGAATCGGACACAACCTCGACCGGACCTTCGATGGTTCGGAGAGCATCAAGGACCGCCATGAGCTCCATCCGTTGGTTGGTCGTGTCTGCGTCGAACCCGTTCGCCCACGCACCGTCAGGGATCACCCAACCCCATCCGCCCGGCCCGGGATTTCCCCGGCATGCCCCATCGGTGTAGACGACGGTCCGTCCTTCGCTGCCTCCAGCCATCGTGACCCGACCTTACCCGCAGGTAACCCGCCAGAACGTGTCTCTTGCGTCACCGACGCTGCGATGATGATGACCATGCTCGACCATTTCGCGCGACAGCTGCCCGACATCGACCCCACCGAAACCAAGGAGTGGATCGACTCCCTCGACGCCGTCGTGTCAGCCCAGGGCGCACCCCGCGCCCGCTACATCATGGCCAAGCTGCTCGAACGGGCGAACGAACTCCAGGTGGGGGTTCCACCCACGACATCGACGCCCTACATCAACACCATTCCAGCCGAGAACCAGCCGTTCTTTCCCGGCAATGAAGACATCGAGCGGCGCATTCGTGCCTTTATCCGCTGGAACGCCGCCGCCATGGTGATTCGTGCCAACAAGTCCGCTGACGGCATCGGTGGCCACCTCTCGACCTATGCCTCGAGCGCCTCGCTGTACGAAGTCGGCTTCAACCACTTCTTCCGAGGCAAGGACGACGGACTCGCCGGCGACCACGTCTATTACCAGGGCCACGCTGCGCCCGGCGTCTACGCACGCGCCTTCTTGGAGGGCCGACTGAGCGAGGTCAACCTCGACAACTTCCGGATGGAAATCGGTGGCCAGGGCCTCTCGAGCTACCCCCACCCCCGGCTCATGCCGCACTTCTGGGAATACCCGACGGTGTCGATGGGTCTCGGACCGATCAACTCGATCTATCACGCCCGGTTCAACAAGTACCTACACGACCGCCGACTCGAAGACACCAGCCAGAGCCAAATCTGGTCGTTTCTCGGCGATGGCGAATGCGACGAGCCCGAAACGCTCGGCGCCATCTCGCTCGCCGGACGGTCCGATCTCGGCAATCTGAATTGGGTCATCAACTGCAACTTGCAGCGTCTCGACGGCCCTGTCCGCGGCAACGGGAAGATCATCCAGGAACTCGAGGGTGTGTTCCGGGGAGCGGGCTGGAACGTCATCAAGGTCGTCTGGGGCTCGGCGTGGGATGAACTGTTGCACCGAGATGTCGATGGTGTCCTGCTCAACAAGATGAACACGACGGTCGATGGCGAATACCAGCGCTACGCAACCGAGAACGGGGCGTACATTCGCGAGCACTTCTTCGGGCCCGATCCGCGGCTCAGGAAACTGGTCGAGCATCTGTCCGATGAGCAAATCGAGCACCTGCCCCGCGGCGGCCACGACTACCAAAAGGTCTACGCCGCGTTCAAAGCCGCATCGGAAGTCACTGATCAGCCAACAGTGATCCTGGCCAAGACGGTGAAGGGTTGGACCCTCGGCGAAGGCTTCGAGGGTCGCAACGCCACACACCAGATCAAGAAGATGACGAAGAACCAGTTGCTCGAACTCCGGGAACGGCTCCACATGGAGGACGAAATTCCCGAGAGCGCACTTGAGGACGGCATGCCCCCGTACTTCCGACCGGCGGAAGGGTCCGAGGAGTTCCAGTACATGATGCAACGGCGGCGGGCGCTCGACGGGTTCATCCCGAAGCGCGTTGTTCGTGACCGCCGTCCGCTCAAATCCCCCTCTGCTGCGCCGTTCCTCGAACTCCAGAAGGGCTCGTCGGGCCGTGAGGTCTCCACGACGATGGCCTTCACCGCCCTCCTTCGTGACCTGTTGCGCGACCAGGACTTCGGCGATCGGGTGGTGCCGATCGTGCCCGACGAAGCCCGTACCTTCGGGATGGACTCGCTCTTCCGCGAGTTCAAGATCTACGCCCCTCGCGGTCAGCTCTACGAACCAGTCGACCACGATCTGCTGCTGTCCTACAGCGAGGCGGTCGACGGACAACTCCTCGAAGAAGGCATCACCGAAGCCGGGTCAATGGCGTCGTGGATCGCCGCCGGCACCAGCTACGCCAACACCGGCGTTCCGATGGTGCCCTTCTACACGTTCTATTCGATGTTCGGCTTCCAACGAATCGGGGACCTTGCTTGGCTGGCTGCCGATGCCCGTACCCGTGGCTTCCTCATGGGAGCCACCGCTGGCCGTACCACCCTCATGGGTGAGGGACTCCAGCATCAGGACGGGCACAGCATGTTGCTCGCAGCCACGATCCCAGCATGTGAGGCTTACGACCCGGCCTTCGCGTTCGAACTCGGTGCGATCATCGAAGACGGCCTCGACCGGATGTACCCCGAGGGGTCGATCGAGGGCGAAGACGTCTTCTATTACATCTCGATCTACAACGAGAACTACGAGCAGCCACCCCGACCCGATCATGTCGACGATCTCGACATCACCTCGGGTCTCTACAAGTTCGACTTCGGTCCGGACCTCGGTCCCGATGCGCTCCGCGCAACGATTTTGTTCTCTGGGCCGAGCTATCTCGCGGCCAAAGAAGCCCAGGAGATCCTGGCGACGCACTTCAACATTTCCGCTGAGCTCTGGAGCGTCACCTCCTACAAGCGGCTTCGCAACGATGCCATCGACTGTCAGCGCCGCAACCGGCTCAACCCGCTCGGGGAGCGGCTCGTGCCGATGGTGACCAGCAAGCTGCAGGCCAGCGAGGGTCCGATCATTGCGGTCTCGGACTGGATGGCGGCCGTCGTCGGCCAGGTCAACCGTTGGACGCCCCGTCCGATGTCGGTGCTTGGCACCGATGGCTTTGGCCGCTCCGACACCCGTGAGGCGCTGCGGTCATTCTTTGAGGTGGACGCAGCTCATGTCGTCGTCACCGTGCTCAACGCCCTCGCCCGCGACGGCGAGATCGACCGGCAGGTCGTGGCCGATGCCATCCAGCACTTCGGCATCGACCCGGATCGACCCGACCCGGCTCATCCCGACACGGGTGCCACCGAGCTCGGGCGGTGAGCACCGGAACGCTCTGGATCACCGGCGAGCCCGAAGTCGACGACCTCGTCAACCATGACCCGTTGGCTCTCCTGATCGGCATGCTGCTCGATCAGCAGATTGCGATCGAGTTGGCGTTCCGGGGCCCGTTTCGGCTCCGCGAACGGCTGGGCGGTCGGCTCGACGCAGCCGAGATCGCCGCCTGGGACCCGGACGACTTTGCGGCGATCTGCGCAGAGAAGCCAGCACTTCATCGATTCCCGGGCTCAATGGCTCGTCGAATTCAGGACCTGTGCTCGCATATCGACGAGGTCTACGACGGCGATGCCGGACGGATCTGGAAGCGACGCCGTCATGCCAACACGGTCGCAGCCAACCTGGCAGCGGTGCCGGGCTACGGCGACGAAAAAGTGCGGATCCTGGTGGCGGTGTTGGCTAAGCGGTTCGGGCATCGACCAACCGGCTGGGAACAAGCCGCTGCGCCGTTCAGCGATGAGCAGCCTCGGTCAGTCGCCGACATGGGGAGTGCGGAAAGCCGGCTGGCCGTCCGCGAATGGAAGAAGGCCCAGAAGGCGGCAGGCAAGGGCAAAGCCGACTAGTTGGCCCCCAGCAGCATCGCCCGCTGCCGCTCCAGCCAGCCGAGAAGAACTGCGACCGCACGCGGATCGTGGCGGAGATGATGCCCGCCACCCTGCACGATCCGAAGATCAGCGTTGCCATGCGCGTCGGCGACGGCGCGAGCGTCGAACGCCGGTACGGAGTCGTCTTCGCTGCCGTGCAGCAGCAACAACTCCCGAGGGGCCAGACGAGATGCAGCATCGGCGGCTCGAACGGTGTGCAGCCCTTCGGACCAGGTGTCGAACGACGCTGGGAACGACGAGTCTCGGATGATCCCGATTTCGCGAGCCAGTACCAACAGCTTGCGGGGATTGCGGGCCCAGTCGGTGAAGTCAGCCGGCGCACCGACCGCTGCGACCCCCTGGATTTTGGGGTTGGCGGCGGCGGCCTCGATGGCGAGCGCTCCTCCGGTTCCGAACCCGAGGAGATAGACCGCATCGACCGGCGCTGACTGGCGGAGGTGCGTCACCGCACCGTTGAGATCGCGCAGCCATCCGTTGAGCGAGAAGTCTCCGCCGCTCTCCCCCACCCCGCGGCTCGAGTAGGCGAGCGCAACCCATCCGAGTTCGGTTGCGATGCGATCGGCGAGTTCAGGGAAGCTCGCGGTCGAGTTGATACCGCCCCCCACCTCAGCCGGGAACCCGTGGGCGATCACCAGCCCGGGCTGCGCGCTGGGGTGGGTTTCGACCGGACGGGCAAGATGACCCGCGAGTTCGATCCCGTCGACCTTGAAGCGACGTTCCATACCGACCCCAGCGGGACCGATCTACCGGTGTGGGCGGTAGCCGCGGTTGCGGGCCTCAGCGAGCGTGTCGGGTCCGAACCCGAGACCGAAGCCGCTCTCAGCCACCTCAGTGATCGTGGCCATGGTCTCTTCGTCGGTGGTTTCGTCCACGTCGTAGACGATCTGGGTGCGCTTGTCGCCCAGGTACCGGAAGTGTTCGAACCGACCGTTTCGCTCCATGAGCGAGCAATGTAGCCCGGAAACGAGACAACCCCGGGGCCGGGCCCCGGGGTTGCTCAACGTTTTGCTGGAGACTCGAATCGTGGCCCCGCCGAAGCGGCTTGGGCGTGACGTTTCCCGACCGAATGATCCGAGGGTGGGTGGCGTGATTTCGCCAGACAGTCCAGCGGCTCGAGGCCTAGCGGCCAGCCACCTCCAAGGTCACAAAAGCATTACTAGGAATCTGGACCACCTCCTCTCTCTCGGTGAGGCCAGTCAAGCACATCCGGGCTGCTGTTGAGAGATTGTGCGGGCCCAGCTTCAGAACCAACCGCACCGATCTCGCGCAGGTAGGCCATCTGGAGGTCGAGGACGCACACCACGTCGACGGCATCGATCTGCCCACCGGCATCGATCGACCGAGCGACCACAGCATCGACGGCCGCCTCCTCAATCGCAACCGAGCCCTCGTGGACACTGTCGGTTCCGCCGAGTTCCTGGCCATGTTCTGATGCCACCCCGACCGAACCAAACCAGTCGAGGTGCCACGCCAGAATCCGACCGACATCGTCATAGCTGATTCGGGCCGTGACCTCATCGGGCAGGCGGTCGGCAATCCACTCGACCGCCAATGGCAACTCGTACACCGCAGGTGGGCGCTGGCTGGCCATCTCGACCGTCGCCCGTCCCACGGCGTAGAACGCGATCGCGAGCACCACCGCTCCACCCAAAACGAAGAACACCCAGGCCATACGCCGCAGCGTACGACCTGGGTGGCTTCAGAACCTTGCTGGGCTCGTCACAACATCAGCTGCTGAACCCTTGCGGTACCCCTGCGAGCTCAGATGCCGATGCGCTGAGCGAGCAGTTCGCGGTGGTAGGTCGGGTCGCCGAACAGCAGCTCGGAGCTCTTGGCTCGCTTGAAGTACAGGTGGGCCGGGTGTTCCCACGTGAACCCGATGCCACCATGAATCTGGATGTTCTCCGCAGCAGCGTGGAAGTAGGCCTCCGAGCAGTAGCTCTTGGCGAGCGACGCAACCTGCGGCAGTTCGTCGTTCATCTCGTTGGCGCACCAGCCTGCGTAGTACGCAGCGGACTTGGCCGACTCGACCTCGAGCAGCATGTCGGCGCACTTGTGCTTGATGGCCTGGAACGACCCGATCGGGCGACCGAACTGCACACGAACCTTGGCGTACTCGACCGACATGTCGAGCACCATCTGGGCACCACCGACCTGCTCGGCGGCTAGTGCGACGGCAGCAAGGTCGAGAACGGTCGACAGCGTGTCCCACCCGGAACCATCGGTGCCGATCAGCGTGGCTGGCGTGCCCGAGAACTCGAGCTTCGCCTGCTTGCGGGTCTGATCCATGGTCGAGAGGTTCGTGCGGGTCAGGCCAGCAGCATCGTCAGCTACGGCGAACAAGCTCACGCCGGCGTCGCTGCGGGCCGCAACGATCAGGAGGTTGGCGGTGGCGCCGTCGAGCACATAGCTCTTCACGCCGTCGAGGGTCCAGCCGTCGGCCGATGGCGTGGCCTGCATGGTGATGCCACCCTCGTCCCAGCGGCCGCTCTCTTCGGTGAAGGCCAGCGCGGCGCGGGTCTCACCAGAGGCGATGCCGGGGAGGTGAGCGTTCTTGGCGTCCTCGTCGCCACTCTGCAGCAGGGTGTTGGCGGCGAGAACACAGCTGGAGAAGTACGGGGCGCAGAGCAGAGCTCGGCCCATCTCCTCGAGCACAACGACCTGCTCGATAAAGCCGAAGCCCTGGCCGCCGTATTCCTCCGGGATCGCGAGGGCCTGAAGACCCATCTGCTCGGCCATCTGGTTCCAGACGGCTTCGTCGTAGCCAGCGTCGGTTTCCATCTGCTCGCGCACAGCCTCTTCGGACGACTTGTCCTCGAGGAAACTGCGCACGAACTCGCGGAGCTGGTCCTGTTCTTCGGAGAAGGCAAAGTTCATGAGGCGGGATGGTAGCGATGGCGACTCCAGGTGCCAAAGGGATGTGTGTACCTTGGTGTACACACTCGCTGCCCTCCCGATACACTCTGCCTATGCAACCACCGACAGGGGCCGTTCATCTCGGCGTGCGCGAACTGCGCAGCGATCTCGCTACCCACCTCCGCCGGGCCGGCTCCGGCGACCGGGTGATCGTCACCGTCGACGGTCGGCCGACCGCCCAACTCGCACCGATCGAACCCCCCAGCCAACCCCAGCTCGACGACCTTGCTGCGGTTGGTCTGGTTCGCCAACCGAGTCGACCCGACCACCCTTCTGCCCCCGATGACCTGCCCCTGCTCCCGGTTGATCTCAGCATCGATCAGGTTCTTGCGGAACTGCGTGGGGACCCTCCTCGTCGGCGATGAACACCCCACTTCTCGCCCTCGACCCAAGCGCACTGGTCCAGCGTTACACCGGAGGCCCGCACTCTGCGGTGGTCAACACGGCCATGGCGCAGACGCCGGATTGGGCCATTGCGGACCTCGCTCGAGCCGAACTCCTCATGGCCTTGCACCGGGTGTCTCCCGACCCGCAGACCGCCGCTGAGCTCACTGCTGCCGCACGGGCAGACATCGACGCCATGTACGTGGTGCCGATCGACGAGCGAGTCCTCGGGCGAGCAGTCGAACTCGGGACGCTGTACGGACTGCGAACGGTCGATGCCGTCCATCTCGCGGCCCTCGACCGTCTCCCCCGCCCGCTCGGGCTCGCCACGCTCGACGCACGACAGATTCCGGCTGCCGTCGCACTCGAGATTGAGGTCGTGACGCCCATCGACCGCTAGGCCACGGTCTCCACTCCTGGACGGAAGTTCCACAACCGAAGCCAACCCGCCAAAACGCAGCGACGAACGGCTAGAACGTCGAGATGCGTCGCCACCTCGTTGTCCTGCTGCTTTCCGCCTTCGTTGCCACCGCGTGCGCAAACAACAGTGAGCAACCGGCGGCCGACGATGCGCCGACAACCACGACCGAGGCACCCACCGCCAGTACCAGCGTCCCCGACGATGGGAGCGAGGAACGTCCGCTCTTTGAAGCCCTAGTGTGGTCGCCGTCTGACGTCAGTCCGTTGGCTGCGACCCTCGAACTCGCCACCGCTCAGCCGGCCGAACTTCGACTGACTGCCACATCAGGAGACCACACGGTGACCACTCCGTGGACCGCCGAGCCGGCTCAAGACCATCTTCTCCCCCTCGTCGGCCTTCGCTCAGACCGAACCTACGACGTGCGGATCGAGGCACGCCTGCCTGATGGCGAGATCGACCACATCGACTCATCGTTCACCACCGGCCCACTGCCCGAGAACATTCCCGATCTCGAGATCACCATCGATACCGACCGTTCTGCGCCAGGCGTGACGGTCCTCGAACTCAATCCCGTCCAAGCCGTGCTGAACGGGATCGGCAACCCAATCATCGCCGTCGACAACGAAGGGGAAGTCGTTTGGTACTACCAGTCCGAAGTGATCGCCGGTGCGTTCACCGGGGCGGTCTCGCAAGGACCGAATGGAACCGTTTACGCCCAGAACCACCCATTCGGTGCCCGAGAATTCACGATCGATGGACGCCTTGTCCGAGCCATCAGCGCCGATCCGACGGGGGAGGCCGACATCACCTCGGTCGAGGGTGGCGGAGTTAACGTCCCGTACCACGCCGACTGGATCGATCTTCGAACCGTTCACCACGACATCAGTCCGATGCCCGACAACACGGTGATCTTCCTCTCCAGCACCATCCACGAGATCACCCCGGAGCAGCGAGCCGCCGTCGGTTGTCCCCCTGACGACACCTTCGAATGGAATCCGTTTTCCGACGTGATCGTGCACATGGACGCTGATGGCACGGTGTTGCGCACCTGGGATCTCTGGGATTTCATCAGCTTCGACGACCTTCCTGGGAACTTCCTCTGCCAGCGCCGAGGCATCGATGTCACCGACCTGGAGCGCGACTGGACCCATGCGAACAGCCTGGTCTTTGACCCCGAGCGCCAGGCCATCATCGTGTCGGTTCGCCACACCGATCAGCTGATCGCACTTGACTTCACCGAGGAACTCGGCCCGCAGACCGGCGTGCGGTGGATCGTCGGCGCCGCTGGAACTGTGCCGTACGAGGGCGAGAGCTTTCATCACACCCACGGCGCCATGGTCGATACCGACGGCAGCATCGTGCTCTACGACAACGGCAACTTCCGCCCTGGCACCGTGCTTGCGGGTGGCGAGGCGGCGCCCTACTCGCGTGCGGTCCGCATCGAGGTCGACGACCGCTCCGACGACCCGGCCGACTGGACCGCTCGCCAGGTCTGGGATCACGTGCTCGAGGATCCGAAGACCGGCACCCCTGCCTTCGCGCCGTTCGTGAGCGATGCCGATGCGCTCCCGAACGGAAACATCCTCGTCACCCACGGCGGGCTCGGCGGGCTCACATCGTTCCAGCACATCCACATTCTCGAGTACGTGCCCGAGGGCGAACGCAACGGCGACGTCGTCTGGGAACTTCAACTCGGCGTGCCCGGCGACGAAATCACCATCTACCGAGCCGACCGGTGGGAGTCGCTGTACTTCGGGCCGCTCTGGGAGTGACCGTGAACGACGCTGGCCGTCCCCCACTGCCCGCCCACCTCCGTCCCTACGACGACACGCCGGTCCATACCGCCGACCTCCCGGCGCTGCCGATCCGCGACCGAAACATCCCAGCGGAGGCGTGGATTGAGGCCCCAGCGGAACTTCTTGCGTCCGGGGACGACATCGGGAATCCACGTATTTCCTACAAGCGTCGCATCGGCTCGTGGCTTCTCTGGCGGGCCGGGCCGGCCCGAAAGGCAAACGCCCGCTATGTGGCCATCCACGCCGACGATCTTGCTCGCATCTACACCTTCCGTCTTTTTGCTGACGGCACCGGCGACGGCGTCGGCCCCACCGGTGCCACCTATGAACGCTTCCGGAGCTGGAAGGAAGCGTTAAACGAGACCGACTGAGCGGCGCAACCTGCCAGCCCGGGCGACAACCTCCCAGCGGGTGCGGCGGGCTACCTTCGAGGAATGACCGACACCCCATGGCAAGGAGACGCCGTCGGCCTCGTCGAGGCCTTCCGAGCGGGAGAACGCAGCCCGGTTGAAGAGTTGGAGGCCACGCTCGCCGCAGTCGAGGCGAGCGAACTCAACGCAGTGTGTTACGTCGACGCCGAGGCAGCCCGGGCGGCGGCCGCGTCAGCCGATGTCACCCTTCCGTTCGGAGGTGTCCCCCTGGCGGTCAAGGAGTTGCTGGCGGTCGGTGGTTGGCCTGCCTCGCAGGGTTCGTTGGCGTTGGCCGACAAGGTGTTCGACGCCGATGGCATCTCCGTCGAACGACTGAAGGCAGCGGGCGCAGTTGCCGCCGTGCAAACAACGTCGTCCGAGTTCGGCGCAACCAACCAGACGACGACCAAGCTCCACGGTGCGACCAGAAACCCGTGGAACCTTGAGCGCACGCCCGGAGGCAGTTCTGGCGGCTCGGCGGCCGGGGTCGCAGGCGGCTTGTTCACGCTGGCAACCGCAAGCGACGGCGGCGGCTCGATCCGTATCCCCGCTGGCTTCTGCGGGCTGATCGGATTGAAGTCCACGTTCGGTCGCATCCCTCGGGGCCCGGGAGCCATCCTCAGCAATGCCACGTCGGTCGAGGGCAGTGTGAGCCGAAGCGTTCGCGACGCGGCTCGTTACCTCGACGTCACCAACGGCTTCGACGGGCGCGACCCACGGAGCCTGCCCACGGTCGATGGCTACGAGGCGGGTCTCGGAACCCACGCCGACGAGATCCGTTCGCTCCGGGTTGCCGTAGTGCCCGATCTCAGCTGCGCGGTTGTCGGCGCCGAAACCGAGGAGTTGATCCTCGCCGCTGCCGAAGCGTTGATTGATGCCACTGGCGTGCAGCGAGTCGATCTAGATCTGAAGCTGCCGCGGATCATGGGCATTTGGGGGGCCACCGGCGGCGTCGGCATTCGAAAGTCGCTCGGCGACCGATGGCCCGAGTGTGCACCTCAGTTGGGTGGCATTGAGCGCTCCGGGCAGTTCGCAGCAGACGAGCACTTCACCATCGATGCCATGGCTCGCGCCGAAACCCGTCGGGCCGAGCTCAACAACGCGATGGCGGCGATGTTCGACGACGTCGATCTCGTCATCGCCGCCACCAACCCGGCAACTGCGTTTGCAGCGGAGGGCCGCCTGCCGAGCGTGTTCGAGGGCCGCGAGGCCAACCCGGGAAACAATGGGGCGCTGACCGCACCGTCCAACATCTACGGCAACCCGGCGATCGCCTTGCCTGCGGGCCTGGCCAGCGACGGATTGCCGGTCAGCCTGCAGGTGCTGGCCCCGCACTTCCGAGAGGATCTGCTGCTCGACGTGGGGCTGATCTGGGAGCGAATCCATCCCGTCGTTCTTGCCCCCTGAATTAACACTACCGGCGTAGTAGTAAGTCGGCGGATCGGCGTAGACTGCGGCCATGTCTGGCCCCCTCTTTGCGCTCGAAGGCCTCCGTGCCGTCTCGGCAGAGGGCGGAACCGAAACACTGCGGGGCGTCGACCTCGCCCTCCAACAAGGCGAACTTCACGCCCTGCTCGTTCCAAGCCGGGCCGACGCAGCTGCCCTTGCCGCCGTATTGCTCGGTAGCCCCAGCTACGCCGTAACCGGCGGGGCGATCCGACTCAGCGGCGAGGACATCACCGCGTGGGGCACCGACGTCCGCGCCAAGGCCGGACTCTTTGTCACCTTCCGGGACCCGCAGGCGGTTCCAGGAGTCTTGGTGACCAACCTCATGCACCAGGCCCTGTCCGCCCGGAAGCGCTCAGACCTCTCGGGGATCGAGCTGCGGTCAGCACTCGAGACGTGGACGAATCGCCTCGGTCTGCCACCGGCATTCGCTGGCCGGCCGCTCAACGAAGAACCATTGAGCATCGAGAAGATCCGGAGCGAGATCCTTCAGATGGCGATGCTCGAGCCAGACGTTGCGGTTCTCGATCTCACCGACCCGACGCTCGGCCCTGCGGTATCGCAGGAGATCGCCGCAGCCCTCCAGACGGTCCGCAGCCACCGCCCGGGCACGGGCACCCTCGTGATGGCCGGCGACCGCAGCCTGCTCGAAGCGCTGGAACCGAACCGAGTCCACCTCCTGGTCGAAGGCGAGATCGTCGAGTCCAGCGCAATCGACGTGGCCGAGAAACTCGAACCCAACGGCTCCGTGCCCATGGAGGCTCAGACATGACCGGAATTCCATCCGACATCAAGAAAGACTTTCCCGTCCTTCAGCAGACCGTCCACGACAAGCCGCTGATCTACCTGGACTCGGGAAACACCTCCCAGAAACCCCAGGCCGTCATCGACGCAATGAACGCCTACTACGAAACCACGAATGCCAACGTGCATCGCGGGTCCTATGACCTGGCGGTGCGAGCCACCGAGGCACTCGAGGGGGCGCGGGCCAAGGTGGCCGCATTCATCAACGCTCCCGCCACCAACGAAGTCGTCTTCACCAAGAACGCCACCGAAGCGTTCAACTTGCTCGCCAAGTCGTGGGGCGCTGCGAACCTCGAAGCTGGCGACGCCGTCGTCATCTCGGAGATGGAACATCACGCCAACATCGTCCCCTGGCAGATGCTGCGGGCCGAGAAAGACATCGACATTCGCTGGATCCCGGTCACTGACGACGGCCACCTCGACCTCACCGATCTCGACACCCTGCTCGAGGGAGCCAAACTGCTGTCGGTCACGGCGATGTCGAACGTACTCGGCACGCTCAATGACATCCCGCGTCTGGCGGAGGCCGCCCATCGACACGGGGCGCTCCTCGCGGTTGACGGCAGCCAATACGTTCCCCACGTCCCCACCGATGTGCAAGCGATGGGTGCCGACTTCCTCATCTTCACCGGCCACAAGATGCTCGGACCGATGGGGATCGGTGTGCTGTGGGCTCGTGCCGAGATCCTGGAGGCCATGCCTCCCTTCCTTGGCGGCGGCGAGATGATTCTCAATGTCACCAAAGAGGGCTTCACCACCACCGAGATTCCCTGGAAGTTCGAGGCGGGCACGCCGATGGTCGCCGAGGCGGTCGGGCTCGGAGCGGCGATCGACTATTTGACAGAAATCGGTATGGAGAACGTCCGCCGACACGAGATCGAACTCACGGCGTACGCGCTCCGCACGCTCACGGAGCGCTACGGCAACCGCATCGAGATCCACGGCCCGTCTGAGCCGGCCGAGCGCGGGGGCGTGTTGTCGTTCGTCTACGGGGAACCCGATATGCGGGTACACCCCCACGACATCGCCCAGGTGCTCGATCAATCCGGCGTCTGTGTGCGGGCCGGCCACCACTGTGCCAAGCCCCTCCTTCAGACGATGCAGGTACCGGCAACGAGTCGGGCCTCGCTCTACCTTTACAACGACAACGACGACGTCGATGCGCTCGCCGATGCCCTCGAGGCGTCGAGCGACATCTTCGCTCTCTAGGATTTGGTGATGTCTGGACTCGACGACCTGTACCGAGAGGTCATCCTCGATCACTACCGCTCCCCGCGAAACCAGGGCGAACTCGAAACGCCACCGGCGGTGCGGACCGAGGGGTTCAACCCACTGTGTGGCGACGAAGTGACCGTCTATATCGATGTCGACGATGACAACGTCATCACCGACCTCGCAATCGCGGGGCAGGGTTGCTCCATCAGCCAGGCCTCGGCGTCGATGATGTCGGCTGCCGTCAAAGGCAAGCCAGTCACCGAAGCCCGCCATCTCATCGCTGCATTCAAAGGCCTCATGAGCATCCACGAGGGCGAATTGGGTGGCGACGGATCAGAGGCAGAGATGGGAATCGAGACCGACGCGGTCGACGCTGGCGACACCGACCTGGGCGACCTCGAGGCCCTCAAAGGGGTCGTCAAGTTCCCGGTGCGGATCAAGTGCGCCACCCTCGGCTGGAACACGCTCGCCCAAGCCCTCGATGAGGCCACCCCGACCGAGGCCTGAGCCGATGGCTGCCTCGGTTGTCGGTCTTCACATCGCACCGGCGACCCGGCTCGACATGCGGTCGGTCGAGTCGGTCGACATCGAGGCCGGGGCGGGGATCGTCGGTGATCGCTACCACGGCGCAACGCACCGGCACGTCAGTGTGCAGTCCTGCGAAGAACTCGCTGAGGCCGAGACCGACTTTGGCGCTTCGCTCGACCCGCTCCTGACCCGCCGAAACATCACGATCTCGCACGGCCGGGTGCCTCGGACACCGGGCCATCGCTGGAAGATCGGCCCGGTTGAACTTGAGGTCGTGCGCGACGCTGCGCCCTGCAAACTGCTCGATGACACCTTGGGCGTCGGGGCACGCACGGCGATGCGGCGACGAGCGGGCGTGATCTGCCGTGTCGTCAGCGGCGGCACCCTCACGCTGGGGAGCCTGGTTGACATTGGTCAGTCGGTCGCCGCCGACTGACGGATCATCACTGCGACCTCGGGGCCGACGAGCGCTTGAAGTTCGTCAGCAAGGAACTCCGCAGTGGGATGGTCCCCGACCTGGGCATTGTTGCCCTCGGTGCAGCACCAGTGCATCGTTGCCCCGTCCGGGCCTCGGTCGTCTCTTCCCCATCGACGAAGGGTCGCCGAGCCGTCGCCGTGGTGCTCGGTGATGAGCGGCAACTGCCAGCACACTGACGGCTTCACGTCGATCGGCCGATCACCGTCCCGCACGGCCTGGAGGTGCAGCGCGCACCCCGACCCAGCAGGGAAACCGACACGGTTGAGGAAGACGCACGCGCCGTCGACCGTAATCGTCCGCGTTCGTCGCTCATCTTCGTAGATGCCGTTCTCCTCGGCCCAGTCCCGGAACTGCCAGACGTCGCGGTCAAGGGTCGCGGCGAGCGCTGACAGCAGCATCGCCTCCTCATCGTCGAGCAGTTCGGTGCCGACCGAACAGCACCCGTGGTTCAGATGCTCGGTCGACTCCTCGAGGATGCCCTGGCAGCCGTTACCCCAGAGGCAGGTCCAGCGTGAACCAAGAAAGCCCATGTCGATCGACCAGCGGGTCCCGTCGACGGGGTCAACGAACGCCTCGAACCGCTCTGCTACCACACCGCCAGGGTACGCCCCACTACGATCGGCGGCCATGACCAACGTCCCGTCCGGCTGGTACGACGACCCCGAACACGCCGACCAGTATCGCTATTGGGACGGTACCGAGTGGACCCAGCACCGAGCCCCCAAACACGCACCCCCGGCGTCGTCGAGCCGCTCCGGCGGAGCGGTAAGCGAAGGTTGGCAACTCCTGTGGCAGAACTGGCTGGCTGTGCTGCTGATCGGCGTGGCGTTCGTCGCCGTGGTCGTCGTCGCCCTGGTGGTGATCGCCATCCAGGCCGCGTCGGCGCTTGACCCTGGCCTCTTCACGATCCTCGAGCGGTTCACCGAACCGGGCTTCGACCCAACCAACGACCCCGCCGACAAGGCGTTCGTCGAGGCGATCGAATTCACACCGGGGCCGACGTTCTGGGTTGTGACCATTGTCGGCGCACTGGTCGTCGTGCTCGCCCAACTGCTCAGCATCGGTGTGGCCCAGATGCATTTGGCGGCCGCCTTCGTCGGCCGCCCGTTGACGCTCGGCCAGTCGTTTCGGGCTGCGGCTCGGCGCCTCCCCCGTTGGATCGGGATCTATCTGCTGTGGGGCCTCGTCCTCGCCGTCGGCACAACCGCGATCGTTCTGGTGAGCGTGCTGGCCGGCGCCACCATCCCCATTTTCCTGATCGTCATCATCCCTGCCGTTTTGGCATTCGGGATCTACGTCTACCCATTCGCCTGGCTGTCCACGACCGCCCTGGTAGTCGGCCCCACCGACCAGCCCCCGTTCAGGACGACCGTTCGGCTCATCCGAGCGCAGGGTTGGCGAGTGGTCGCAGGCCCGGTCCTGCTTGCGAGCCTCGTCGTCTTCGGCGTCAATATCGGTGCGACCGTCATCGGCGCCATCCCGGTACTCGGTCAGATCCTGGCGCTGGTCGCACAGATCTTCCTGTACGCCCTACCTGCGGCGCTCAACATTCCGATCTGGCGGCTGATCGGCGGCTCGTTCGGCGCCGACATCGACGGACGCTGACCACCATTGGCGGTTCGGACCTCAGCCGAGCGCGTCGACTCGCTCGATGAACGCCTGGTCGTTTGTCGAGATACCGCCCGCATCGTGGTCAGTGATTGCGATCACGACCGTGCCGTACACATTGCTCCACTCGGGGTGGTGGAAGAGTCGCTCCGCAATCAACGCAACCTGCGTCATGAATCCGAATGCGTCGACGAACGATCCGAACGCGTAGGTGCGGGTAAGGCGATCGCCGTCGCGTTCCCAGTGAGGATGGTCCTCAAGGACTGTGGCGATCTGAGCCTCGCTGAGGAGGGTGCTCATCGGCGACCGTCCCGGTAGCGGCGACGAAGCCGTTCACCGAGCCCCTCGGGCTTCGACTTCTTGCCCGATGACTCGCGCTTGAATCGGCCCAGGCCCTTCTTCTCGCGTTTTCGGCGTTCCTCATCGAGATCTGACAACGTTCCCGGAACTGCGTTGTTGATGATGTCCTCGGCAGCATCAAGCAGCGCAGCGATGGACTCGTCCTCGCCCAAGCTCTCGGGTTCGGCCGGGGTCTCAGGGGTGACGAGGCTGCCGTAGCTCCAGTTCACATCAGCGAGGCGTCGGGTGTACTTGGGGCAGTCTTCGGGGCAGCGCCACGGCGCTTCAGGGGCGAGATCGAGATCACACTTCCGGACCGTGTCCCCGTTCGGGTAGCTCCGGGATTCGAAGTACTTGCAGTCCTGGCGCATCGGCATGGGCCCATTGTGGCGCACCGGCACCAGCTTCTTGCGGTCGGCTCAGACGCCTGCGAGTTCGGCGAGCAGTGCCGTCACCGAGAGTCCGTCGCCAATCTCACCGTCGCGCAGGAGCAGCGGCACGTCCGCAACCGGTATCCAGTCGATCCGAGCGGCCTCGTCAGGGTCGGTCGGTTGACCCACGTGCTCAGCGCTTGTGGCCCGCTCGACGTGAAACGTCAGACCAACCGAGCCGTTGCAAGGGTGCCACGACAGCAGTGGCGAGGTCGCCCCCGGCCGCCAGCCCGTTTCTTCGAGGCATTCCCGAGCGGCAGCTTCCGCAACGCTCTCGCCCGCCTCGATCCGACCCGCTGGGATTTCCCATCCCCACGTGTCGCTGATGAACCGATGACGCCAGATCAACAACACGTGCTCGTCGACCACGACGAGGGTGCCGGCTGCGTCACCCGGCATCCGCACGACATGGTGCTCGAAGCGAACACCGGATGGGGTTTCGACATCGACCATGCGCATCGACATCCACTCGGAGTCGTAGATCGAACGCTCGCCGTGCACGGTCCACTCGCCCGGAATCGCCATGCGGATCACCCTAGGCCCGTGCTGGCGCGAGCACAGGTGACATCGACGACCGGGCTCTAGCCCACGGACCCTTCCATCCGAAGCTCGATCAAGCGAGCCCACTCGACCGCGTATTCGAGCGGCAGGGCGCTCGTGACCGGCTCGCTGAAGCCGGTAACGATCATGCTCATCGCCTGCTCAGCCGTGAGGCCCCGCGACTGCAGGTAGAGCAACTGCTCGTCGGCGACTCGCTCGACCGTGGCCGTGTGGCCGGTCACCGCATCGCCGGCACCGCCAACACCGAGGTTGAGCGACGGACGCAGATCGGCGACCGACTGAGCATCGAGGAGGAGGGCATCGCTGCGCACCGCAGAACTGCAGCCCTGGCCATACGCGTCACCCCGCACGAGACTTCGGGACGTGACCCGCCCACCGCCTTTGGCGATCGACTTTGCGAGGACCTCGGAGCTGGTTTCGGGCGCTGCATGGATCATCTCGGGGCCCACGGCCTGCTGTTGCCCAGCCCCGGCATAGGTGACCGAGCGAGCCGCACCCGATGCCTTCGGGCCGACAAGCACGGTCGCTGAATGCGAGACCGTGAGCTGAGAACCGAGGTTGGCCTCAATCCACGTCATGTGGCCCTCTGCCTCGACGTGCGCTCGCTTCGTGATCACTTCGACGACCGGGCCGGACCAGTTCTGGATGTTGGTGTGGGTCACCTGAGCTGCCGGTTTGACGACGACTTCGACGACGGTGGAAAACAGCGGCTGTGATGTGTAGGTCGGGGCTGAACAGCCCTCGATGTACTGCACCCTCGAGCCTTCGTCGGCGATGATGAGCGTCCGCTCGATCGGGCTGCGTTTCCCAACGTCGCCGCTACCGGAGACCTGGAGCGGAACCTCGACCTCGACGCCCGGCGGCACATACACAAACCAGCCCCCGGACCAGCCCGCTGCGTTCAGAGCCGCAAGCTTGTCGTTCCGGGTTGACACCACCGAGCCCAAATGGTCCTCGACAAACTGCGGATACTCAGTAACTGCCCTTTCCAAGGAGCAGAACACGACACCTTGGGCGGCGAGTTGTTCCTGGTTGCGGCGGGCAACAGCGTCAGCTTCTTCCCGAGTGGCTTGACCGGCTGCGTCGCTGTGGGCGCCGATCACGGCATCGATGCCATCGAGGCCGACCTTGTCGAGCACGACATCACCGAAGTCAAGGTCCGACAGGCCACCACCCCAGGTCGGCGCGGCGAGGTCATGGAACCGCCGAGCGCTCTCGAGTCGCGCTTCGCGCATCCAACCGGGCTCACCACGCCGCTCCGACATCTCCCGCAGGGCGTCGGCCGTGATCATGGCTCAGCGGTGATCGAAGCCACGGGGGCCAGAACCTGCACGAGTTCATCCGTCAGCTGATCGAGCAACTCAGCGGTGTGTCGGTTCACATCTATCGATTGTCCAAACGGGTCTTCGATCTCGGCGTGAGCTCCGCGGGGAAGATCACCCCGTTCCCTCCCATCCTCCGCTGCTGCGATCCGGCTCCGAGGACTGCGAACCTCCGGCGCGACGCCGGCCAACGCGGCGATGGCATCGGGCAGCGTGAAGATCCGGCGGGGTCCGCACATCTCGGCCAGGTCGTGGACATGCCGTCGCTCCATGGTGACGACGAGGTCGGCGGCGCCAACCAACTCGCACGTCAGGGTCTGCGACCGGTGGGGCGACAGGTCGAAGCCCCGCTCCCCCATCACCTCGCTCATGGCGTCCGAAGCCGATTGACCGGCAGACCGGAAGCCCGCCGACGAAACGTCCAGCTCAACGCCGTTTCGCTCGGCATGATGGCGCAGGTACTGCGCAGCGGCCGGGGACCGACAGGTGTTCGCCGTGCAGACGACAAGCACCTGAACGGATTTGCTCACCTCAGTCGAGACGGCGCAGTTGCTCGCGGAATTGCGCCCCTCTCGCCGTGTAGGCGTCGACATTCATCTGGGCATGAAATTCCGGCACGGCATCCTCACGGATCTTTGCTGGCACTCCGAGCGCCATCGCACAAGGCGGAACCTCGACATTGCCCGGCACCATGGCCGCAGCACCGACAAGCGCGTGCTCATGGATGATCGCGTTGTGCAGCACGATCGAACCGGATCCGACGAGCGCCCAGTCATGGACGACGCACCCCTCGAGATGAGCGAGGTGGCCGACGGTGACGTTCGCACCGATCCGGGTTGGGGTGTACGCCGTCGTGTGAATGACCGCCCCGTCCTGAATCGAGGTGTTCTCGCCGATCGTGATCGGGCCGTCGTCGCCACGAATCACCGCCTGGGGCCATACCGACGCGCCAGCACCAAGCGTGACCGACCCGATGACGGTCGCCTGTGGATGGACGTATGCCGTCTCGTGGATCTCGGGAACCTGATCGCCAAGCGCGAAGACAGCCATCAGATCGCCTCGTACCGGCCGTAGCCGCCCTGGAAGAAGAGCAGTGGACCCTGGTCGCCGGTAACGGCGAGATCTTTCACCAACCCGACAACGATGTCGTGATCGCCGCCATCGAGAATGGCGTGGATCTCACAATCGATGTAGCCGACACAGCCCGGGAGTACCGGCGCTCCGGTGGCCGCCGTTGTCCAGTCGATACCGGCGAAGCGGTCGTCGGATGGCATCGCGAAGACACCGCACGTGTCTTTCTGGTCCTCACCAAGGATGTTGGCGCAGAACGACCCAGTTTCCTTGATCGCCAGCCAGGTGCCGGATTCCTTGCCGGGACAGAACATGACCAGCGGCGGATCGAGCGACACGCTCGCAAACGAGCCGATCGCCATGCCGGCAGGGCCATCGCTGGTCGCACCGGTCACCACCGTCACCCCGGTCGGGAAGTGTCCCAGCACCCGTCGGAACTCGCCGGAATCGATCGTCATCACTGTCTCTCTGTTCGCTCAGCGTTGCCGCCGTACCGTAGCGCCGACCATGGTGACGACGAGGACACTGGCATCGTGTCGCTCACGGGGCCTGCTTCACTCGCCCCTGTTCACTCGCTGGCGACGCGGGTGAGCTTCAGCCCCTCTGCGGCGGTGATGACCTCGAAGGGATCGGCGGCGGTCATCTCGGCCATCTGCCGGGAGAGCTCATCGATCATGTCATCATCGTGGGCGGGGTCGTGATGAAACAGGACGAGCGTCTTGGCCCCAGCCTGGCGGGCCACTTCAACGGCGTACTGCGGCGTGGAATGCCCCCAGTCGGCCTTCACCTCGAGTTCCGCTGCGGTGAACTGCGCATCGTGAATCAGCACGTCGACCCCTCGGCAGAGCTCGAGAACCCTGGGATCGACCTCATGGGGTCGCCCGATCGGCTCCTGATGGTCCGGGATGTAGGCAACCGAGACGCCGTTGCGGGTGACTCGGAACCCGGCGGTCGTACCGGTGTGGGGAACGGGGCGGACCATCACCTCGGCGCCGTCGATCTCGAAGTCGCTATCAAGGGCATCCGCGAAGGTGATTTGGGCTGGGAACGCTTCAGTCGTGACTGGAAAGAAGGGTGGTGTCATGAAGCGGGCGAACGACTCCGCCATCGACGCTCCGTGCTCACCGGGCCCGTACACCGCAAAGCGCGTGTCGGGATGCTTTAGGGGACCGAAGAAGGGCAGCCCCTGCACATGGTCCCAGTGGAGATGGGTGACGAGCACGTGCACATGGGCCGGCCCGTCGTTGAACGCCGCACCGAACATCCGAAGTCCCGTGCCAGCATCGAAGACGATCGGGTCGGCGCCGTCAGCTTCGATGCTCACACACGACGTGTTGCCCCCGTAGCGGGCCAGAGATGGGCAGCAACACGGCGTCGAGCCGCGGACGCCGTGAAAGCAGATGTCGATACCGCCGCCGGAATCTCCCATGAGTTGAAGACGGTACTGATCAGCGAACGGTCGGTGAAGGGGTTGTGACCCATATCTCACCGCAGATCGTCGTGTGTCAGGATCCCTCCATGGCTTCGACGTCTGCTCAACCCGCCCTTCCCGACGGCCTCGTCGCCGTGGTGAAGGAGGACTGCCCGACCTGTGTACTGGTCGCCCCGGTACTCGCCGATCTCGCCGAACGGGCTGGGCTAACGGCGATCACCCAGGACAACGCCACCTTTCCCGACAACGCTTCGTGGGTGATCCACGATCAGGACCTGGCGCTCTCCTGGCACCATGACATCGTCACCGTGCCCACACTCATGAAGGTCGAGAACGGGCGCCCAACCGCTTCTATAGAGGGCTGGGAGCGCGACGCATGGGAGGCCTTCACCGGTGTTCGCGATCTCGGCGCCGAACTCCCGGACTGGCGCCCCGGATGCGGCTCGCTCTCGGTCGACCCAAACCTGGCCGACCAACTCGCCGTTCGATTCTCGGGATCGTCCATGACGAGTCGTCGAGTCGAACTCGCTGCGTTGGAGGATGAGTGGGAGGCGATGTGGGACCGGGACTGGTCCGATGGGCTCCCCGTTGTGCCCCCGACCGAAGCGCGCGTGCTCCGGATGCTCGAAGGCACGACTCGGGCGCCCGACGAGGTCGTCGCCGTCGTTCCGCCTGACCTGGTCGAATGCACAGTCGAGAAGATTGCGATCAATGCCGTCATGGCCGGCTGCAAGCCCGAGTATCTGCCCGTCGTCATCACTGCGGTCGAAGCGATCTGCACCGACGATTTCAACATGCACGGTGTGCTCGCCACCACGATGGACGTCGGGCCGATCATCATCGTCAACGGCCCGATCCGCGACGAGATCGGCATGAACAGTGGAGGCAACGTCCTCGGACAGGGCAACCGGGCCAACTCCACGATCGGGCGGGCAGTGCAGTTGGTGGTCCGCAACATCGGTGGCGGACGGCCCGGCGGTGTCGACCGCTCGGCCCACGGCAGTCCCCACAAGTTCGGCCTTGCCTTCGCCGAAGACGAAGCCGGCTCGCCATGGGAATCACTCGCCGAGAGCCGCGGCTTCGCTTCCGACCAATCGACCGTCACCGTCTGGTGCGGCGGCGGGCCCCAGGTGTTCGTCGACCAACTCTCCCGCACGCCAGAATCGCTCACGAAGCACTTCGCGGCGTACCTCATGACCAACCTCACGCCGAAAATGGTGATGATGGAGACCGTTCTGGTGATCGGACCCGAGCACATGTCGCGCTACCGCGACGCCGGCTGGGACCGGGCCCGGTTCCTGTCGGAGTTGGAGCATCACCTCCAACTCGAAACCGACGATCTCCTTCGAGGGGTTGACGGTATCGAGGAGGGTCTCCCCGAAGCGTTCGCAGGGAACACGGTCGGAAAGTTCTGGCCTGGCGGGATCCATGTCGTGCACGCAGGCGGCGCAACCGGCCTGTTCTCGATGGCCTTCTCTGGCTGGGTTCCTCCGCCGAAAGGTAGTGTCTGCACAACGAAGGAGATCATCCGATGACCACGGTCCTGGATCCCACGGCGGAGCAGCGCGCCGAGCAGCGTGAACTCGTCACCCGACCTGAATCGCTCGACGGCCTCACCATCGGCCTCCTCGATATTTCCAAGCCCCGGGGCGACATCTTTCTTGATCGACTCGAGGAGAAGCTGACCGGCTTCGGCGCCAAGGTCAACCGCTACATGAAGCCGACGTTCGCCAAACCGGCGCCGGTCGACCTTCGCCACGAGATCGCCACATCCTGTGATGCGGTGATCGAAGCGCTCGCCGATTGAGGCAGCTGCACGACGTGCAGTGTGCACGACATCAGTGATCTTGAACGACGCGGCATCCCGGGGGTCTTCGTGGCCTCCGAGGGTTTCATCGACGCGGCGGAAACCCAAGCCAGCGCGCTGGGTCACCCGACCGCCCGGGTGTTTACCCCTCACCCAATCCAGGACCGGACCGACGACGAGATGCGCACGATCGCCGATGCGACGATCGATGCGCTCATCGCCAAGCTGACCGGCCCGCAGGACTAGTCGGCCCTCCGTCAGGGCAACCGCAGCGAACCTTCGTCTCGGAGCGCAAGGCCGTCGCGCACAAGGCCGTCGATGATGAGTGCAATCCGGTCCGGGTCGTCCGCACCGACGATGGCGCCGACATCGGCGACGAGCACCGGCCCGCCTCGAAGCGCGTCAACAAGCCGACCCCGAAGCTGTCGGTCGCTCCCCTCGAAGCGCGACTGTGGCACCGAGACCGCCGCCGACCCGGTCGCCGGGTCATCACCAACGCCCCGCCAGGTGCACCACGGAAAAACAGGACAGGCATCGCAGCGCGGGGTCCGCTTGCTGCACACGAGGGCACCGAGCTCCATGATTGACTGATTCCAGAGCCAGGGCTCCGCCGAGGGTGCGAGTTCGTCAGCTCGCGCCTGAGCCTGCTTCGGGCTGAGCTGGGCGCCGCCGAGACGAGCCAGCACCCGACCAATGTTGGTGTCGACCACCGCCGCTGGCTGCTCGAACGCAAACGCGAGAACCGCTCGAGCGGTGTATGGCCCCACACCGGGCAGCGCCAACAGGTCCTTGAGTCGCTCTGGAACCCGGCCACCATGCTGTGCCGTCATAATCGTCGCGGCACGATGCAGGTTGAGCGGTCGGCGGTTGTAGCCGAGTCCCGCCCATTCCTCGACCACGGCACCAGCGGCATCAGCCGCGCACGCCGTGACCGACGGGAACCGTTCCAGGAATCGGGGGAGCCGGTCAATCACGCGGCTGACCTGGGTCTGTTGGAGCATGGTCTCCGACACCAGGATCGTCCACGGGTCGCGCGTTTGCCGCCACGGCAGATCTCGAAGCTCATGGCGGCCCCACTCGAGCAGGGCGACGCGAAGCTCGGCGTCGGGTGCCGCAATCGTCACGGACACGAATCTAGGGGCCCTTCGATCCGGCATCGACCGACGGTTGGATCTAGCGTCTTCGTCCATGAGCACGCCGACGATCTCCGATGCCCGCACTGCCGTCGACATCATGCAGCCGGTCATCGACGCGGCCCTCGACCGCCTCGCGACCGTCGACATCGACGAGCACCAGGTGGTGGCCTACGACATCGCCCACGGCGCGGCTGCGGTTGCCGCTGCTGCGAACCTGCTTGCATACGGTGCCCTCGGCGAGGACGAGGGCCGCCTGACCATCGCCTTCGTGGCCGATGTCGCTCACGACCTCGCAACCCGCATCCTTGGCCGCGAAGACGACTGGGGCGTCGAACGCGGATCGCTCGACCCGATCCACGACTTCATGACCGCCGGGCGCGCCCCGGGGTTCCTCGCTTCCCTTGCTGATGGTGCCCCATCACACCTCGACGAGGACATGGCGCTCGCCGCCGAGACCTTCCGCCGGTTCGCGGATGAACAGATCACGCCTCACGCCGAACACGTGCACCGCACCAACGCCGATGTGCCCGAAGAACTCATCACCGGTCTTGCCGAACTCGGCATTTTCGGGCTCTCGGCCCCCGCCGAGCACGGCGGGTTCGCCGACGGGGGCATCAACGACTACCTCGGCATGGTGGTGGCGACCGAAGAACTCTCCCGAGGTTCGCTCGGGATCGGTGGCTCTTTGATCACCCGTCCCGAAATTCTCACCCGGGCCCTCGTGGCCGGCGGGACCGAGGAGCAGAAGCACACCTGGCTTCCCCGGCTTGCGTCGGGAGACATCATGGCGGCGGTTGCCGTCACCGAACCCGACTACGGATCTGATGTGGCCGGGATTCGAGTCTCCGCCACCCCGACCGATGGCGGCTGGCTGCTCAACGGTGTGAAGACCTGGTGCACGTTTGCCGGCCGGGCCGACGTTCTCATGGTGCTGGCACGATCGGAGCCGGGGACGACCGACCACAAAGGCCTCAGCGTGTTCGTCGTCGAGAAGCCACGGGGGGACGGGCACAGTTTCGAGCATGCGCAAGCTGGCGGAGGAACGATGACAGGGCGGGCGATCGACACGATCGGGTACCGCGGGATGCACAGCTACGAGATCGCACTTGACGATTGGTTTGTGCCCGCCGAGAACCTGATTGGCGAGGACGCGGGGCGGGGCCGGGGCTTCTACTACCAGATGCAGGGCTTCGAGAACGGCCGACTCCAGACCGCCGCCCGAGCGGTCGGAGTGATGCAGGCCGCCTATGAGCACGCCAAGGGCTACGCCGACGACCGCGTGGTCTTCGCCCAGCCGATCGCGGAGTACCAACTCACCCAGGCCAAGCTCGGCCGGATGGCCGTCATCATTCAAGCCAGCCGACAGCTCAGCCTGCACGTCGCTGAACTGATGGCAAAAGGCGACGGCACGCTGGAGGCCTCGATGGCGAAGGCGTACGTGTGCCGAGCCGCAGAATGGGTCACCCGCGAGGCGATGCAGATCCACGGCGGCATGGGGTATGCCGAGGAATACGCAGTCAGCCGCTACTTCGTCGATGCCCGGGTGCTGTCGATCTTCGAGGGTGCTGACGAGACGCTTGCGTTGAAAGTGATCATCCGTCGGCTGCTGGCGCAACGCGCGGGATGACCGACGGGTCGCCAGGCGCGGCCCCCAACCCAATCGTGAGACCGTCGGCCTCGCTGAGACGACTGCTCACCACATCAAACGTGCGGTCATAGGTGATCCGCATCTGGTTGTTGGTGGCGTCTGAAAGGTCGGTCCGGTCCGGGTCGGCCACGCGGATCACGTAACCATCGGCCCGGTCGACCCACGTCGGGATGTAGTGCACCCCGACCGCCTCGATCACACCGGTGTCGCTCTCCAGAAGTTCGACGGTGGCGATCATGCCGTCCTGGCTTGCTGCGACACAGCAGTTGGCCGACTGGTTCGACAGGAAGTTGCCGAGACCGAACACGACCCATTCGTCACCGACCTTGTCGACCGGCTGCACCACATGGGCGTGGTGGCCGATCACGAGATCGACCTCGTCGCTTGGCAGTACCGCCTCGAGCCAGTCGTTCTGGGATTGGATCGGCTCATGGCGGTACTCCGCACCCCAGTGCATCGAGACAATGACGAACTCAGCGCCGGCCGCCTTGGCGATCCGGGCCTCCTCAAGAATGTTCTCGGGTTCGATCAGATCCACGAGGTACTGCTGGGCGGCGGGCATCTGGAAGCCGTTGAGGGAGTAGGTCGCCGAGATATGGGCGATCGTGATGTCGTTGACCTCGTAGAGAACCGGAGCCAGGTCCTCTTCTTCACTTGCGGCCTGCCCGGCGTACGGCAGCCCGATGTCTCGCATGACCGTGAGCGTGTCGAGCGCCCCCTGCGCACCGCGGTCGTAGCTGTGATTCGACGCGAGTGAGCAGCCGTCGTAGCCAACGTCACGCGCCGCTTCGGCGAAGGCCCGAGGGGCGGCAAAGAGCGGATAGCCGCTGAGGTCGGTGTCGTCGATCGAGATCGTTGTCTCGATGTGACAGATCGCCAGGTCGACCCCTTCGATGATCGGCTGGACCTCGGCATAGAGCGGGGTGAAGTCCCAGCCGTCGTCGACCGTTGCTGTCCCGGCTCGCTGCACCGAGCCATGGGGAAGCAGATCGCCGGTGAACGCAAGCCGTGCGGTTCGGGGCGGCGGAACGGTGGTGGTCGTTGTGGTCGTGGTCGTCGACGTCGTGGTCGACGTGGTCGTGGTCGGGGCGGCGTCGACAAACGTGAACTCGGCTTCGACCTCAGCGTCACCGGTTTCGGTGGTGATCACCTGCAGCCCCATGCCGGCGACGAACAGCGCGATCGCACCGATGACGTACGCAAGTCGAACGTTCACCGGAACAGCTCCGGCGCCACTGGGCAATCGATTCGAAACCGGGCCTCGGCGACCGGAATTGGGCCACTTGGGCCGACGACTCGATCGATCAGATCCAGCGGAACGATCTCATGGTCGTCCTCCCAGGGCTCATCACTGACGACCATGTCGCGCAGCGGGCCCCACATGCTCGCCGGCAGGCAGCGGCCGACGCCGGCGACAAGCCACACCTCGGTGCCGACCTGTTTGGCGATCGCCGCAGCAGCAAGCGAGCCAACGGCGCAGATTGCGGCTTCGGGACCGAGTGCATCGGTTTCGAGAACGACAAGGTCGCCATCTGCGACTGCCGATCCCAGCCCCCGGAGCGGAACGTCGACGGTGAGTCGGTCGTCAAGATCGAGACGGTGAACCAGCCCGTACCCCTCGCCCGTTGTGTCGGCGACAAAGACCTCGATGTCGCCGCGAGCAGTCAACGCCTTGCTCGCTGCCTCTGGCGCGCCGATCACGATCACACCCGTGCCGCCGGGCAAGGCGTGCTCCAGTTCACGATCGGTTTTGTCTCGTTCGATCATCTCGGCCGCATTCCAGGCCTCGGTGCCGGCATCGGCACCGGTCAACATCCGAGCCGCCAGCCACACCAGCGGACCTGACGACGGGCGGTGCTCGATCAGCTGACGACAGGCCAGCACCAACTCAGCGCGGTCATGGCTGACCGCACTGAGTGCCATGGCGGCCTCGTACACAAGGGACCCGGTCCCCACGTCGCCCGCCCTCGCCATGTACCGCAAACGTTCGATCGGATGCACTGCGGCGATCGTAGCCACCCTGCCCCCAATGGGATGTTCCGGACGACGAACGCGCTAGCTTTGCCCCCCGTGGCAGCTGATCTCGAACTCGAACTGACTCCGCTGGATGGTGAGCCCCGAACCCTCGGCGGGTTCATGACGACCTTCCCGTTGGTTCCGGTCGTACTCGATCCATACACCAACGAGAGTGCCTGGATCCTCGACACCGCCCGCCGGGTCCTCGATCACTTCAAGGGTGCCGGATGTCGGCCCTGCTGGATCGTCACTTGCCCGATCGAGGACGCTCGAACCTACCTCGGTCCCTTCGCCGACGAATTCCTCGCCTTCGCGGATCCGGACCGCCGGGTTGCGACCGGCCTCGGCGTCGAAGAAGCCCCTGCCCTGCTGCTCGTTCGCCAGGACGGCGAGGTGATCGCCAAATCCGAAGGATGGAACGCCGACGAATGGCGGGGGGTCACCGAGTCGATCGCTGCCCTCACCCATTGGAGCCGTCCGCCCATGCCGGTCGCAGGCGACCCGGCTTCCTACTCCGGTACGCCGATCTCGGCCTGATCCGGCTGCGCGGCGTTCCAGTCGCGCCAGGCAATCCGGAGCAAGATCGGGACCACGACTGCGGCCGCACTGCCGTGCAGGGCGGTGACGGTCCACTCCCTTGTTGAGTCGGCGACAATCGCCCGCTGTACCACCGCTTTCGATCTTCCCGGTTGGGGGGGTATGGGTCCCGGTTTTCTTGGGTTCGTCTTGGGTGGGCCCACGAACTAACGAACATTACGAACGGCAACGCCACCGAGGCGATCACGAGGCTCCGCTTTTTCCAGCCGCTCGGGTCGAACGCGTGGGCGATGCGACTGATCGTCTCCTCCGCATCCCGGCTCACCGGCAGAAGGGTACCGGCGGGTACGGTGAGCACATGAGCGAGTTCGCCTACTCCGACCTGCTGCCGACCGGCCCCGACACCACCGAGTATCGGCTGATCACCGCCGAGGGGGTGTCGACCTTCGAAGCCGAAGGGCAGACGTTCCTGAAGGTCGAGCCGGAGGCAATCCGTGCCTTGACGAAAGAAGCGATGCACGACATCGCTCACTACCTCCGCACGGAGCACCTGGAACAGTTGGCGTCGATCCTCGCTGACCCTGAGGCCTCACCGAACGACACGTTCGTGGCGACCGAGCTGTTGCGTAACGCCAACATTGCTGCGGCCGGCGTGCTTCCGATGTGCCAGGACACGGGAACCGCCATCGTGATGGCCAAAAAGGGCGAGCGGGTCGTGACCTTCGCTGACGACGCCGAAGCGATCAGCCGCGGCGTCCACGACACCTACACCGAGACCAACCTCCGCTACTCCCAACTCGCCCCGATCTCGATGTTTGAGGAGAAAAACACCGGCAACAACCTGCCCGCCCAGATCGAGCTCTATTCGAAGGCGGGCGACAGCTATGAGTTCCTGTTCATGGCGAAAGGTGGTGGTTCGGCCAATAAGTCGTTCCTCTTCCAGAAGACCAAGGCCTTGCTCAACGAGGCGTCGATGGTCGACTTTCTCGACGAGTCGCTGCGAGCGATCGGCACGTCTGCCTGCCCGCCATATCACCTTGCCCTCGTCGTCGGTGGCACCTCGGCGGAGTTCGCGCTGAAGACCGCGAAGTACGCGTCCGCGCACTACCTCGACAGCCTCCCAACCTCTGGCGACGCTGCGACCGGTCACGGCTACCGCGACCTCGAGTGGGAACAAAAGATTCTCGAACAGACCCGGGAGTTCGGCATCGGGGCCCAGTTCGGAGGCAAATATTTCTGCCACGACATTCGGGTGATCCGGCTGCCCCGCCACGGCGCATCCAACCCGGTCGCGCTCGCCGTGAGCTGTTCCGCCGACCGGCAGGCGCGGGCGAAAATCACCGCCGAGGGCGTGTTCCTGGAGCAGCTCGAGACCGACCCGGCCCGCTTCCTTCCCGAGGAGGCCGACGACCAGCTGAGCCACGAGGTCATCGAGGTCGACCTGAACCAGCCGATGGACACCATCCGCAATCAGCTGAGCCAGTACCCGGTCAAGACTCGCCTGTCCCTCAGCGGCACACTGGTCGTCGGCCGCGACATCGCTCACGCCAAAATCAAGGAACGTCTCGATGCCGGCGAGCCGATGCCGCAGTATCTCCGCGATCACGCCATCTACTACGCCGGCCCGGCCAAGACCCCCGAGGGCTACGCCTCCGGATCGTTCGGCCCGACGACCGCAGGGCGAATGGATTCCTACGTCGAACAGTTCCAGGGTGCGGGTGGCTCGTTCGTCATGCTGGCGAAGGGGAACCGGTCCAAGCAGGTGACCAACGCCTGCGCAGCCCATGGCGGTTTCTATCTCGGTTCGATCGGAGGCCCTGCCGCACGGCTGGCGAAAGACTCGATCCGAAACGTCGAGGTGCTCGAGTTTCCGGAGCTCGGGATGGAGGCGGTCTGGAAAATTGAGGTCGAAGACTTCCCGGCGTTCATCGTCGTGGACGACAAGGGCAACGACTTCTACGCCGAGGTCACCACCCCGGTGAAGCTCCGCTGAACCCGTCGACGCGACGAACACCAGCACCGCCGAACGGCTCGCCAGCTCTTACGAGTGCTCGGACAGCATGGGGGCGGAAGGCCCCAGGGAAGGGCGCTCTCCGCTCTCATCGGCACGTGGCATCATTTCGAGTAGTGCTCAGGTTCCAGTGACCTCGTCGTCCCGACCGGCCTAGCCGCAACCCTCGCGGTCACCGACGGCAGTGTCAGTGAAAGGTAAACGCAGGGTTGGCACGGCGAGTGGCACCGTCATGCGGCGGGTGCGCCGAGGCTGTGCCACGATCGGATCCATGAAGATCCGCATCGGCTACGGCCTCGGCGCTGTGCCGTCTCTCTACCCACAGGCCCGCCGAGATCTCGGCGGGCTCGGTCGAGTTGTCGACGATCTCGACCGACTCGGCTTCGACAGCCTGTGGTTCCCTGAGCGCATCAACTCGATGCAACTCGACCCGATCGTGGCGATGGCCTTTGTTGCCGGGCGGAGTGAGCATCTGAAGTTCGGGCCCGCAGTCTCGGTCGTGCCAGGCCGCAACCCAATCTTGATGGCGAAGATGCTTGCCAGCCTCGATGTCGTCAGCGGCGGGCGCTGCCTTCCCGCCTTCGGTCTCGGACTCGCCAACACGGCCGAGCACCAGGCCTTCCAGGTCGATCGCAAGGACCGGGCCCCCTGGCTCAACGAGGCACTACCGCTCATGCGGCGACTGTGGGAGGAGGATGTGGTTGATCACGACGGTGAGCGCTTCTCCGTAACCGGCGCTCGGGTCCTTCCCAAGCCCATCCAGCAGCCGCTTGAGGTGTGGCTCGGTGGCCAAGCCCCCTCGGAGCTTCGCCGAACCGGGCGCCTCGCTGACGGCTGGCTTGCGAGTTTCACGACCCCTCGCCATGTTGCCGAGGGCATCGAGGCGATCGAGGCGGCCGCTGCCGAGGCGGGTCGCGTCTTCGATGACGACCACTACGGCGTGTTGATCCCCTACCTCCCACCCGGGCTCGACATCCCTGCTGAGGCGCTGGAACGGGTAACGGTCCGGCGCCCCGACGCCGCGCCCGAGGAGGTCATCGCCATGTCGCACGAGGCGCTGCACGACATGATCGACGCCTATGTCGAGGTCGGCGCCACCAAGTTCGTGTGCTTCCCGTTCGGCGAACCCGCCGACTGGCACGCCGAACTCGAGCAGCTCGCCCCGATCCTCGACAAGCAGACCTGACTTCGGTCACGTGCTGAGCAGCGGAAGCGCATCGGAAACATCGTCGAACACTCCATCGGCAGCACCGTCACCGCCCAGCCACTCCAGGGCTGACCGGTAGACCGACCGGGTGTCGACGACCAGCGGCAGGTCGCCCCGATCAAGCGAGTTGAGTTCGTAGCCTCCGTGCACGACGCCGCCGGCCACGGTCGGGCCAAAGACAAACTGCAGGCCACCGTTGCCGTGATCAGTCCCGCCCGAACCGTTCTCCGTTACCCGACGTCCGAACTCGCTGGTCGTGATGACCATGACTCTGTCGAGATGACCGGTCGCCGCAAGTCGGGCGAAGAAGGCTTCGAGCCCGGCACCGATGTCGGCAAGTAAGTCGTGATGGGTTGCATGCTGGCTCGCATGGGTGTCGAAGCCGCCGACTCCAACCGTGAGGATGCGAGTCCCGATTTCCATGTCGATGATGTTGGCCGCCGTCGCGAGAAGTTCCTGGGCCGTACCCCCCTGGGTGGGGCTCGCAAGGCCAGTGGCGTCGTCAACACGTGCTGACGCCAGTAGGGCCACCGCATCCAACGTGCCGGGAATCGCCTGTTGGGCGGCAGCCAGCGTCGGATCGTCGACCAGCGGGGCGGAGGTCGCAAGGAACGCGTCGATCAAGGCATCTGCATCCGTCCCCCGTTGGGTTCGAAGACTGAAGTTGGCCGGGTTGCGGATCGCCGTCGCCATCGTGCGACTGCCCACAAGCGCCGGGCTTCCTCCCCCCAGGGCGATGGCCCGCAGTGGGTCGTCCACACCATTGCGTTCCTCGTCAAGACTGAGGTCGAGCCAGCGGCCCAGCCAACCGGTCTGGGACGGTCCAGCCGTCCCAGAGCGCCAACTGTCCATCGCCTGGAAGTGAGATCGGGACTGTTCGGGCATCGCCACCCCGGCGATCGCGCTCATCGTGCCGGCATCCCAGAACGAGGCGAGTCCGCCGAGCGCCGGATGGAGACGATGGTCGGTGCCGGCCAAGGCGATCAGTTCGGCATCACCCAGGCCAACCAGCGGCCGAGCGTCGTGGTATCGACCGAGGTCAGGTACGAGCGTGTTGAGCGCGTCGTTGCCACCTGCCAATTCGAGCACCACCAACACCCGATCGTGGAGAGACTCCGCCACACCAGCGTTGGCCGCAGCAGCAGCAACCGCCGCGGTCGTGGTTGTCGAGGAGGGGGTGAGCGTCGTTGTCGACGCAAGGGACGGTGCGGCTGTCTCTACCCCGTCACGGATGAGCGCAGCCCAGGCTCCACCGCCAACGATGGCAGCGCCGGTCGCGCCTCCGAGAAAAGATCGGCGAGAAATCGTCATCGTCAACTCCTAGGCGACCAGCAGGTCCGGTGAGGCGAGAGCGACGGCGAGGGCCGCCTCTCCCGGTCGGGTGGAAGCACCGGCGCCGAGTTCCTCGAGCGCAGTGATTGTGGGTTGAGAGAAGCCGGCCGGACGGAGAAGTTCGTCAGCGAGACCGCTCCAGTCGCGTGCCCGGGCAGCAACCATCACCGGGGACTCGTCGTCAGTTGCCCGGGCGATCGCCGTTGACGCCGAAAAACGAGCGGCGGTCGCCGAGGACGCCAACCATGTCGACGCACCGGGGTACCCGCCGACGTTGGGAGGATTCCCAGGAATCTGGCCCAGCGCCCGAAGCGCTCCGGCCAGGAGTTCCGTCTCGGCTCGGGCACCGGTGGCCTTGACCACCTGTGCCAACCATGGGAGTGGAGCGAGCACCGTCGGTGTGGCCTTTCCCGCCACGCCCGCTTCGAGGGTCGCCCGGATCAGGGTTGCAATGTCGAGATCGGCCTCGGCGAAGACCGAACCGAGTTCGAAGATCGTTGTGGTGTCAACATCACCGAGGAAGTACCGGGCCACCTTCGCTGCGATAAAGACCGGGCAGGCGGGGCTGCCGGTCACGGCGGCGACGGTTGTGTCGACATCGTGGACACCATCAACCCCGAGCAGTGTCTGCGGGGAGTCGTCATGGCGCCGAGCCACGAACTGGGCGTGGCCGTCTGATCGGCGAACAACCCAGCCGGTGAGCGCGGCTGCCGCAGCGGCCACGTCAGCCTCGGAAAAATTGTTGATCCCGACCGTGTAGAGCTCAAGCAACTCGCGGCCGTAGTTCTCGTTTGGGGCATCACCGGTGCTCGTGTTGCCGTCGAGGAACACGAGCATGGCCGGATCGGTCGTGATCTCCCGGATCAGTTTGCGGAAGTTGCCTCGGCCGAGGGCCCAACACCGCTCGAGGTGCTCGAGCATCATCGGGAGGGACTTCACGACCTGAAACGAGACGGCGAAATGGTCGTGCCAGAACCACGCCAGCTGATGGTCAAGCGGGCGCTCAGTGCCAAGCAATCGCCCGATCCATCGCTCGTACGCTTCGACCTCCTGAGCCCTCGCCGCGTCCCTATCACCCCGGTCATAGGTGAAGTCCCAGTCCGCCCACGAAACTTCTTCGGCGAGACCAGCCGCCGACGGGTCGACCAGCCGCTCGATCGTGCCTTGCACACCGAGTGCCTCGAGCTCGTCGAGTTCGCCAGGAGCGAGACCCCACGTGGCTCGACGGGCAAGAAAGGCGACCGTTTCGCGGGTTGAGTTGAACGAAATCACACCCCGATGATCGGCACCGAGTGTGAGGAATGTGTGACCAACTGCGAAGCGCTCGGTCAGGGGTTGCTAGAGCTGGTCGAGGGCCTGACCGAGGTCGTCGAGGAGATCCTGGGTCGACTCGATGCCCACCGAGAGCCGCACCAGATCAGCGGGAACTTCGAGTTCGGACCCGGCCGCGGAGGCGTGGGTCATGACACCGGGATGCTCGATCAGGGACTCGACGGCGCCGAGCGACTCGGCCAGAGAGAAGACCTTGGTCGTCGTGGTCATGCGCATCGCCGCATCGGCGCCGCCCTGCACACGGAACGACACCATGCCGCCGAACTTCTTCATCTGGCGGGTCGCCACAGCATGGCCCGGGTGATCGGGCAAACCGGGATAGAGCACATGGGTGACCTTGTCGTGGCCGAGCAGAAGCTCGACAACCGCCTCGGCGTTCTCACAGTGACGGTCCATTCGAACTGCCAGCGTCTTGAGACCTCGCAAGGTGAGGTAGTTGTCGAACGGGCTACCAACCGCACCGATCGCGTTCTGCAGATAGGCCAGCCGATCGGCGAGTTCGGTGTCGTTGGTGGCGAGGAAACCACCGACGACATCGGAGTGGCCGCCGCAGTATTTGGTGGTCGAGTGCACGACCACATCGGCCCCCTCGCCGAGCGGCTGCTGGAGGTACGGCGTCGCAAAGGTGTTGTCGACCACCAGTCGGGCCCCGCCAGCGTGGGCGACCTCGGCGATCGCGGCGATGTCAACGACGGTCAGCAGCGGGTTGGTCGGCGTCTCGACCCACACGATCTTGGTCTCGGGCCGCATCGCCGCTCGCAACTGATCGGGATCGGTGAGGTCGGCGGCCGACCAGTCGATGCCTGCCGGCGCAAGAACCGCGGAGATCAGCCGGAAGGTGCCGCCGTACGCGTCATTGCCGAGCACGATGTGATCGCCCGGGGACAGGGTGCGCAGCAGGGTGTCCTCGGCTGACATCCCGGATGCAAACGCCAGACCATGGGCGGCACCCTCGAGGGAGGCGAGACACTCCTGTAGTGCCTGCCGAGTCGGGTTGTTGGTGCGCGAATACTCATACCCGCGGTGAACCCCCGGCTCTTCCTGCACAAAGGTGGTGGCGAGCGAGATCGGGGTCACCACCGCCCCGCTACTGGCGTCGTGCAGTTGACCAGCTCGGATAGCGCGGGTCTCAAACCCGAATGCAGCGGGATCGGCAAAAATGTCGTCGGCCATGGGACTCAGGCTCCTTGGGCGTTGGAGAGGAAGTTCAGAACATCGCTCGACGAGATGACCGCCCTCGGCCGTCCACCATCGAGCACGAGCATCGCCGAGCACGACTCAAGCATCTCGACGGCGAGGGCAACCGGCTGACCGACCCCGATCGTCGGTAAAGCGGGGGCCATGATGTCCTCGACGGTCTTGTCGAGCACGGCGTCGGTGTCGAACGCGAGTTCCATCAGGCGCAGCTCGCTGACCGAACCCGCAATCTCGGCCGCGGCGAGCGGCATCTCGCCCTTGCCAACCGGCAGCTGCGAGACGCCGTGCTCTCGCATCACCGCCACCGCATCGCGCACGAGCTCATGGGGCTGGACGTATAACAAGTTGGGAACGCCACTCCCTCGGCTTTCGATCACGTCGGCAACGACAGGACCGTCGGCTCGAAGAAACCCGAACCCGGCCATCCAGTCGTCGTTGAACACCTTGGAGAGGTACCCGCGCCCGGAATCCGGGGTAAGTACAACGATGAGGTCGTCGGGTGTGCACTCATCGGCGACTTGCAGCGCAGCAGCCACCGCGGTGCCACAGGAGCCACCGATCAGCAGCCCCTCTTCCTGACTCACCCGTCGTGCCATCAGGAACGAATCCGCATCACTGATCGGGATGACTCGGTCGATCAGGTCAGGGTGGTAGGTGTCAGGCCAGAAATCCTCGCCCACGCCCTCAACCAAGTACGGACGCCCTGATCCGCCGGAGTACACCGAGCCCTCGGGGTCGGCACAGATCACCTGGATCGCCGGGTTCTGCTCTTTCAAATAGCGGCCAACACCCGAGAGTGTGCCGCCGGTGCCACCGCCCGCAACGAAGTGGGTCACGGCGCCGTCGGTCTGACGCCAGATCTCAGGGCCGGTCGCCTGATAGTGAGCCAGCGGGTTGGTCTGGTTGTGATACTGGTTGGGTCGGTACGCACCAGGGATTTCGTTCACCAGACGTTCGGCCGTCGAGTAGTACGACTGAGGATCGTCGGGGGCGACGGCGACCGGGCAGACCACAACCTCGGCGCCATAGGCCCGCAGCAGATCGACCTTCTCCGGGGCGACCTTGTCGGTCATCACGAACACGCACTTGTAGCCCCGCTGGGCAGCAACGATCGCCAACCCGACGCCAGTGTTGCCCGAGGTCGGCTCGACGATCGTGCCACCGGGCTTCAGGAGACCTTCGCGCTCGGCATGGTCGATCATGGTGACGGCCGGGCGGTCTTTGGATGAGCCGCCTGGATTCGCCATCTCAGCCTTGACCACCACCCGGCACGGCTTGTCCTTCGCAATCTGCTTGAGGTTGACCAGGGGGGTGTTCCCGATCATGTCGAGAACCGAGTCAAAGATCTCCATGCCTGCAGCCTTCCACGTTGCGGTCCCGACGAGAACGTGATGTAGAGAATTCCCCCGACTAGTTTCTGACGGACCGTCAGGAACTGCCCGGAGGCCAGCGTGACCAACCCTACGAACGGAACCGGAGGCCTCCTCAGCGGCATCCGAGTCATCGAATCGAGCCTGCTCGGACCCGGACACGTAGCTACCTTCTTCGCCGACCTTGGGGCCGACGTCATCAAGGTCGAGTCGCCCGCCGGTGACTACATCCGCCAGATGACCTGGCCGATCATCGATGGCGTCTCTCTCCTCCACCTCCACACCCACCGAGGCAAGAAGAGCATCACCCTGAACCTGAAGACCGAGGAGGGGCGAGAGGTGTACAAAGAACTCGTCGCCACCGCCGACGTCGTCGTCGAGGCCCAAAAGCCTGGTGCGCTTGCCAACTTCGGACTCGGCTACGACGTGTTGAGCGACATCAACCCGAAAATCGTGTTCGCCACCCTGTCCGGGTACGGATCGACCGGCCCGTACCGAGACATGCCGAGCCATGGCATCGCCTACGACACCTGGGCTGGAATCGTGCAACCCGTTGTCGACGACGATGGCTTCGCCCGGATTCCTCCCACCATGCCCAACGTCGGGATCAATGTCGGGCCAATGGTTGCGGCCATGGGAATCCTCGCTGGCATCATCTCGGCTCGCGAGACAGGTCGAGGCTGTGAGATGGAGTTCGCCCAGTCCGACGCTGCGGCCTACATGGATTGGTATCGCATCGAGACCGAACGGGCGTACCTCCGTCCCGAAGACGAGGTCACGGGCAATCCGGCCGATAACTATGAGCGACGTCCCGCCGGCCTCGGCGGCATGTGGGAAGGCGTGCGGTACCAGATGTACGAGGCGAGCGACGGCCATGTCTTGTTCATGGCGAGCGAGCAGGCGTTCTGGAAGAACTTTTGCGAAGGCGTCGGCCGCATGGATCTCTTCGAGACGTGGCCGGGTGAGAAGTACGCCGACCATGCGAAAGGCAACACCGAACTCCAGCGAGAGCTGCAAGCGATCTTCAAGACGAAGACCTGTCAGGAGTGGCTGGCCTTCTCCGAGGAATGGGTCACCACGATCGGCCCGGTCAACACCACGGAAAACATTGGTGACGATCCACACTTCCAGCACCGCATGGGCTTCTACCCTGCTGACGTTCTCGGCTGTGAACAGATGCCGCTGCCGGCGTACGTCAACGGCGAACTCCCTCCGTGCCCAACCAAAGCGCCCGAGGTCGGAGAAAACACCGACGACGTGATGGCCGCCCTGGGCAAGACCGCCGAGGAAATCGCTGCGCTTCGAGCAGGCGGGGCCTTCGGCTGATCGCTGAGCTCAGGCTCGAGCAAAACCGGGATAGCCGTCAGCAGCGACCTGGTCACAATGGTCGCGGTAGTCGGTGAACCCCGGCAGGGGCATGAAAACCCGCGGCTTGCCCGGCACATTGGCCCCCAGGTACCAGCTCGAACAGCCGTGGAACAGGGTCGCCCCGGCTACCGCATTCACCCACGCAACCCATTCGGCCTGTGCCGCCTCGGTCGGTTCGATGACGGCATAGCCCTCGGCTTCGAGGCTGGCGATCGCATCCCGGATGTACTCAACGTGCTGCTCGATCGACGTGACCATGTTCGTCAGCACCGACGGACTCCCCGGCCCGGTGACGGTGAACAGGTTCGGAAAACCGGCAACTTGTAGACCGAGCAGGGTCACCGGGCCAGCCGACCAGGCCTCCTTGAGTGTCATCCCGCTCCGGCCCGTGATCGCAATGCGATCAAGCGCTCCCGTCATCGCGTCGAACCCGGTGGCGAACACGATGTCGTCAACCTCGTGGAGTTCGCCTCCAACCACGACGCCCCGGGCTTCGATCCGATCGATCGCCGCCGCGGAGACATCGACGAGCGAGACATTGTCGCGGTTGTACGTGGCGTAGTACCCAGTGTCGACACAGAGCCGCTTGCATCCGATGATCGTGTCGGGGCTGAGCAGTTCGGCGGTCGCCGGGTCCTCGACGATCTCTACGATCCGTTGCCGAACATAGGCCGCTGCCGTGTCGTTGGATTCGTGGTTCAACAACAGGTCGTTGAACGCCCCGAGGAAGAACAGCCCGCCCCGCTCCCATCGACGATCGAACTCAGCTTCACGCTCGGCGTCGTCGACCTCGAGCGCGCTCCGATCACGCCGCTCGATATGGCCACCGAATCCCGTGCTCGTCTCCCGAGCCGTTTGTCGCCAACCGACATAGTCGGCCTTGATGTCAGCGACTGCGGCAGGGTCGAGGGGTTCATTGTGGGCGGGGACGGCATAGGTCGGTGTCCGCTGAAAGACCGTGACGGCATCGGCTTCGGCGGCGATGAACGGAATCGATTGCACGGCCGAACTGCCAGTCCCGATGACCGCAACCCGGCGACCCGTGAAGTCAACGCCTTCGTGGGGCCAGTGACCGGTGTGGAAGGTGCGTCCCGCGAACTCGTCACGACCGTCGAGCGCAGGAAGGTTGGCCGCCGACAGACAGCCGGTCGCCATCACCACGAACCGAGCTGAGCGAGGAGTGCCGTCGGAGGCTGTCACCACCCACCGGTTGGTCGACTCGTCGAAGTCGCACGCCTCCACCCGAGTCTTGAGGGTGATGCCATCTCGCAGTGCAAACCGGTCAGCGACATGGTTCAGATAGGCGAGGATCTCTGGCTGCGTTGCGTACTTCTCGGTCCACTCCCAGTCCTGCTGGAGATCGTCGTCCCAGCCATAGGAGTACTCCATGCTTGGCGTGTCGCACCTGGCACCTGGGTACCGGTTCCAGTACCACGTGCCCCCAACACCGTCCCCTGCCTCGATCACCTCGGCATCGAGGCCGAGGCCACGCGCCTCATGCAACATGTAGAGCCCGGCAAACCCGGCTCCGACGATCACCATGTCGACTTCTCGCGTCATCCCCACAGGTTGGCGGTTGGCGACGAACCTCGCCAACTGCGAAGGTGTCGCCCATGGCAGACATGGAGAAGCTGGGGAACCGACTGTCGCACTTCGGCGTGTGGCAGTTCACCGATGGCGTGAGCAGTGGCGAGGCACGAGACATGGCCCAACGCATCGAATCCATGGGCTACTCGGCGCTCTGGATCCCCGAAGCGGTCGGCCGCCACGCCTTTGTCAACGCAGCCAATCTCCTCACGGCGACTGACGAACTCATCATTGCGACAGGGATCGCCGGAATCCATAACCGACCGGCGTGGACGACGAAGATGGGCGCCACCGAACTTGATGAACTCTCTCACGGTCGCTTCATTCTTGGCCTCGGAGTCAGCCACGCGCCGATGGTCGGGATGCGGGGCCTCGACGTCGGCAAGCCGTTGTCCGGGATGCGCACCTACCTCGACACCATGGACGAAGCGCTCGCCATGACCCCCGGGGAGATGCCACCGGTCGTCCTCGCCGCACTCGGACCGAAGATGCTCGACTTGGCGGCGACCCGCACCGCTGGAGCGCACCCCTACTGGACAACACCAGACCACACGGCACAGGCCCGCGAGATCATGGGGCCAGACGCGTGGCTCTGTGTCGAGCAGAAAGCTGTCCTGACAACCGATCGGGAGGTGGCGTACGCCCGCGCCGCCGACCAGCTCGCGATGTACATCACTCTGCCCAACTATCGAAACAACTGGATGCGTCTGGGATTCAGCGAGGCCGAGATCGATGGCTTGGAGCCCCGGTTCGTCGACGCTGTTGTTGCCTGGGGCGACGAAGACGCCATCGCCACCCGCCTCCAGCAGCATCGCGATGCCGGGGCCAGCCATGTCTGCATCCAGGCCGTCGATCCCGGCGGGGATCGAGCCCGGCCGGACTGGAACCTGCTGGAGATCTTCTCCCCCACGGCGTCATGACAGCCCCGACAGGCATACAGGTCGAGAACGTCACGGCGTGGATGGCGGACCGCATCGACGGCCTCGCTCCCCCACTCGACTTCGAGCTGATCACCGGCGGCGCCTCCAACCTCACCTTCAAGGTCAGCGACACCACAGGAGGCACCTGGGTCCTCCGCCGGCCACCGACCGGCCATGTGCTCGCCTCGGCCCACGACATGGCGCGAGAGCATCGGATCATCGCCGCACTTGCCGACACCGGCGTGCCCGTGCCGCCAGCCATCGGTCTGTGTCAGGACGAAGACATCAACGGTGCCGACTTCTACGTGATGGGGTTTGTCGACGGCCAGATCGTTTTCGACTTCGCCGACGGCCAGGCGTACCCACCCGCGCTGCGGGCCGGATTGGCCACGTCGCTCGTTGACACGCTGGTCGACCTCCATGCACTCGTACCCGCTGATGTCGGCCTCGGAGATCTCGGGAAGACCGAGGACTACTGCGCCCGCCAGTTGCGACGGTGGAAACGCCAGATCGATGAGGGCTCCGATCGCGAGCTACCGCTCTTTCATGAACTCCACGCCCGCCTGTCGGAAAGCATCCCCGCGCAGCAAGGGGCAGGGATCGTGCACGGCGACTTCCGTCTCGACAACTGCATGGCAGGCCACGACGGCACCATCGCCGCCGTCCTCGACTGGGAACTCTGCACCCTCGGCGACGTACTCGCCGATCTGGGCGGGATGGTCATGTGGTGGGGCGACGACCCGGCGGCCCGGGGGCGACTCGGCGACGTACCGACCAAGGCCGACGGGTTCGGCACCGCTGACGACGTCATCGCTCGATACGCCGCTCGCAGCGAACGTGACCTCTCCGACCTTCCGTGGTACGTCGCGTTCCAGCACTGGAGGCTCGGCGCAATCAGCGAAGGCGTCCGCGTCCGCTACGCGGCTGGCGCGATGGGCGACCAGGAGGGAACAGCCGACGGCGACGCCCGCGACGGCATCGACTACCTCCTGTCCGGTGCCGAGACATGGCTCGCTCAGGCCTGAAACACAGCTCGGTGGTTCGGGCTCCACGAGGCGCGGGCGGCGCGGCAAGGGAGATCACCCGCACGTCCGGGACCGCAGGGTCGTGACCCCGGCTATCGACCTTCTTCGCCGGCTCGGCATCGAGCACGAGGTCGCGCAGTACGACCACGACCCGAACCACCCCTCGTTTGGCCAAGAGGCCGCCGATGCCCTCGGGGTCGAGCCCGATCAGGTCTTCAAGACCCTGATGGTCGATCTCGACGATGGCCGCCGAGCGATCGGCGTCGTGCCGGTCACCTGCACGCTCGATCTGAAGGCCATTGCGGCCGCTGCCGGCGCAAAGCGGGCAACGATGACCAACCCCGATGAGGCTGAGCGGAGGTCCGGCTACGTGGTCGGCGGGATCAGCCCGTTCGGGCAAAAGCAACAGCTGGCGACCTTCGTCGACGAGTGGGCAACGGCGCTCGAGCGCATCTATTGCAGTGGAGGGCGCCGAGGCCTCGAAATCGTCGTGGCACCGGCGGCGTTCGCCGCCGCGCTCGACGCAGAGTTCCCAGCGATTGCTGTCTGGCAGTAGGTTCAGCCCATGAGCCATCACGTTGAAATCACCTACTGCGTGCCTTGAGATTATTCGAGCTACGCCGTGCGCGCAGCAACCGATCTCCTCACCAACTATCAGCACGTCATCGACGATCTGACGCTCGTAACGGGAAGTAAAGGTGTCTTCGACGTGGTCGTCGACGGCACAACGATCTACTCCAAGCACGACACTGGCCGCCATGCCAACGAGGGTGAGGTTCTCGACGCCTTCGCCGACTTCGTCGGGCCGATCAAACGATACGGCGACTGAACCCGGGGGTGGGCGGACCCGTCACGTGGCGCGAGGCCACACGAGCGGGCCATGATCGTGCCCCATGACGAACTCGTCCCACATGCGCCTCGGTGCTACCGCCAACGATGCAGCCGCTGACCAGCCCAAGCCACTTGCCGGCATTCGGGTCCTGGCGATCGAGCAGATGGCGGCCCTGCCGTTCGGCACCCAACTCTTGGCTCGGCTCGGTGCCGATGTGATCAAGGTCGAGTCGCCGGAGACGGGCGACTCGGGGCGAGGATCCATGCCGGCGATCGAGGACCCCGAGGGCCGACAGGTTGGCGCAACCTTCCTTCGCAACAATCTCAACAAGCGGTCGGTCACGCTCAACCTCAAGGATCCTGAGGGGGTCCGTCTGTGTCTCGAACTCGCCAAGACGGCCGACATTGTCTGTGAGAACTTCAAGGCCGGCACGGCTGATCGACTCGGCATTGGGTACGACGCCGTCCGCGCGGTGAACCCGGCTGCGATCTATCTCTCGGTCTCCGGGTTCGGGAACGATGATGCGTCGCCCCACATCCACCGTGCTGCGTACGCCGCCGTCGTCGAGGGCATGTCGGGGATCTATGAGTACAAGCGACTGCCCGACCGGCCCCCGATCGTGAACCCGGTCGGCGCCCTGGGCGACATCAGCTCCGCCCTGTTCGGGGTGATCGGTGTGCTCGCTGCGCTCCGTCATCGCGATGCGACCGGCGAGGGTCAATATGTCGACATTGCGATGCTGGACGCCGCGGTTGCGATGACCGATCTGGTCACCAACTTCTACTCGATGGGTATCGCCGGGGAAGCCGACAGCGCGGTCGGCATCATCGAGACCTTCGCCGCCGGTTCGGGCCACTTCATCGTTCAGTGTGTCCGTGAACATCAATTCGAAAAGTTGGCGGAGGTCACTGGGAACCAGCACTGGTTGACCGATGAACGGCTGTCGACCCGGGAGGGGTGGCGCGATCACTTTGCCTCGATGATCCGACCCGATGTCGAGCGTTGGGCGGCGTCGATGACCAACCGTGAGGCGGTCGCCCTCCTCGCCGCAGAGGGTCTTGCCGTTGGTGAGAGTTACACGCCAGCCGACATCGTCGCTGACCCCCACGTCGCCGCCCGCAACATGTTGGTGGCAATGGAGCCGCCCGCCGGTGGCGATCCCGTTCTCATCCCGGGCAACCCGGTGAAGCTGAGTCGCATGACCGAGGGGCCGGAGACGCGAGTTCCCTGGCTCGGCGAGCACACCGATGCGATTCTCGGTTCCGAACTGGGTCTCGATGAAGGCGCGCTGGCTGAACTTCGACACCGCGGTGTCATCGACTGATCGCTAGCTCGGCTCGACGTCAACCCCGGCACCGAGAGCCCACGCCTCGGCCGTGTCGGCAAACGGGCGACCGAGCACCGCCGCTGCCTGAACCGCTCCCCCGGTGGCGACCGTCTCGTCCGTTGTCGGGACTCGAATGGGGGCGCCGTGCAGATCGGCGAGAATCTGTCGATAGGCGGGACTCTTGGACGCGCCTCCCACCAGATGGAGACGCCCGGACACCGAAGCGCCGGCATCTGCGAGTGCGGTGAGGCCGAAGAGCAGGCCCCGAAGGACGCCCTCGTGAGCGGCGCGCGCGAGGTCCTCAGATGTGGTGTCGTTCCGGAGCCCATCGAACGTGCCCGTGGCATCGGGAAGGTTCGGGGTCCGCTCGCCGTCAAAATACGGCGTCAACACCACCCCGTTCGCACCGAGCGGAGCAGCGAGCGCTGCCGAGGCAAACGTTTGGTGGTCTTGGCCGAGCCAGCGGGCAACCGTGTCGGTGACCTTTGTCGCGTTCAGGGTGCAGACGAGCGGAAGAAAGCCTCCGGTTGCGTCGGCAAAGCCGGCGACCGCCCCCGATGCGTCGGCCGTGGGGGTCGGCGATACTGCCGAGACGACGCCGGATGTCCCCAGTGACAGGGCTACGTCACCAGGCTGCAGTCCGAGCCCGAGAGCGCCAGCCATGTTGTCTCCGCTGCCCGGACTCACCGGAATGCCCACTGGCACACCGAGCGCCGCAGCCGCACCGGTCGTCACGGTTCCAAGGACATCCGTCGGGCCCAGCACGCCAGGGACGAGGTCCATCCAGTCGTCTCGGCCACCGACGAGGACAAGGAACTCCTCGGCGATCTCATCTCGGGTCGGGTCGAACCACCCGCTCCCGGATGCGTCGCCGCGATCGGTGGCATGGACGCCGGTGAGGCGGAGGTTGAGGTAGTCGTGGGGCAGCATGACCTTGGCGATCTGCCCGACGATGCCGGGTTCGTGTTCGACGAGCCAGGCCAGCTTCGTGATGGTGAAGGACGCAACCGGCACCGAGCCGACCCGCTGGGCCCAGGTTTCGGGTCCAACTCGACTGCGGAGACGATCAGCTTGGGGGGCCGACTCGGTGTCGTTCCAGAGTTTGGCGGGACGGAGCGGCCGATCATCTGCGTCAAGGACAACGAGCCCGTGCTGTTGTCCCCCAATCCCGATCGCTGCGATGTCGCCCGCATGTTCGGCGATCTCCGCGAACGCCTCCACGAGCGCAGTCCACCAACTCGACGGGTCTTGCTCACTTCGGGGTGGATTGGTCGGCGGGTGCGTGCCTCGACCAACGGCGACGACGACTCCCGAGTCCAGGTCGCGCACCTCAACCTTGCATGACTGGGTCGACGAATCGACCCCGGCAACCAGCGGCATCAGCGGACGCGCTCGATGTAGCGGTTCACAAGGTTCTCGAGTTCTTCTTGGCGGCCACTGACGGGTGCGGGATCGAGTTCAGTGTCACCGACGAAGTGATGCAACGACGAGAGCGACGCGCCAGCACCGTTGCCGCTGAGGATGTCGTGGCCGAGTCCCGTCTCCCAACCCGCATAGCGGTCGTGCCGCCGCCCCTCGAGCACTCCGTCGTCCAGCATGGCGTGAGCCACCAGGAGCGAGCGGGCCAGGGTGTCCATCCCACCGATGTGGGCGTGGAACAGATCGTCGCGAGCGATCGACATGCGCCTGAGCTTGGTGTCGAAGTTGAATCCGCCGGTCGTGAACCCACCGGCGCGCAGGATCTCATAGACCCCGAGCGTCATCTCCTCGACCGAGTTGGGGAACTGGTCGGTGTCCCAACCGAGGCGATCATCGCCCCGGTTGGCGTCGACGGAGCCGAGGATCCCGCACGCTGCCGCCATCGCAACTTCGTGCTGGAAGTCGTGCCCGGACAGGGTGGCATGGTTGACCTCAATGTTGACCTTCACCTCATCCTCAAGTCCGTAGCGCTGAAGGAAGGCGAAGCAGGACTGCGAGTCGTAGTCGTACTGGTGCTTGGTGGGCTCCTGCGGCTTGGGTTCGAGCAGGATCGTCCCCGCAAAGCCAATCTGGTGCTTGTGCTCGACCACCTGATTGAGGAAACGACCGAGCTGATCGAGTTCTTTCGAAAGCTCGGTGTTGAGCAGTGTCTCGTACCCTTCACGCCCACCCCAGAGGACATAGTTGGCGCCGCCGAGACGATGGGTGACATCCAGACAGTTCTTCACCTGTGCGGCGGCGCGGGCGTAGACTTCCGGATCGGGGTTGGTCGCAGCCCCGGCCATGTAGCGGGGGTGTCCAAAGAGCCGGGCGGTCCCCCACAGCAACTTCACGCCGGATCGCTCCTGATGAGCGGCCAAATCATCGGCAAGCTCGAACAGGTTCGTGGTCTCTTCGCCAAACGATGCGCCCTCGGGCGAAACATCGTGATCATGGAAGCAGTAGTACGGCACCCCGAGTTTCTCGAAGAACTCGAACGCCACCCCCATCTTCGATCGGGCGGCATCCATCGGCGCGAGGTTCGGATCCAACCAGGGCCGATCGAACGTGCCTTCGCCAAAGACGTCGTTGCCGGGCCAGTTGAACGAATGCCAGTAGCAGACCGCCATGCGGAGGTGTTCAGCCATGGTCTTGCTGCCAACAACACGGTCGGCGTCGTACCAGCGGAACGCCAGCGGGTTATCCGAATCCGGCCCTTCGAAACGGATCGGTTCGGTCACGGTCGTGAAGAAGTCGGTCATCGGTCCCCCGTTTCGACGGGCGGACGAGTCCTCACTCGCCGCTGCCCTCAATCTCAACCCGCAGCCCATCAGGCGAGGACCGCTAGGTTCCCTGCGTGACCGTAGCCTTCGGCCAGCTCTCCCGACGGACGCAGCCCTGCGAACACCCTCGCTCACGCGCGGTGGACTGCCGGTGACACGCCACCGGACTTGGCGGCTGGGACACGTCAGGCTGGGGCGGCCGCGATCGATTGACCCAACGCGGCGAGGTGCTCTTCGCCGTTGCCGAGGGTGAGTTCGAGCTGGCGGGCCAGCAGGAAGTGGCGGTGGAGCGGGTAGTCCCGATCGACGCCAACACCCCCGTGCACATGAACTGCAGCATGGACGACTCGATAGCCACCCTGGGCCGCCCAATAGGCGGCGATCGCAATCTGGTCGTCGGCGGGAAGTCGGGCATCGATACGCCAGGCCGCCTGCCACGCCGTGAGCTCGATCGCCTCGGTGTCGATGTAGGAATCCCCGGCCCGGTTGGAGACCGTCTGGAAGGTGGCGATCGGGCGATCGAACTGCTGTCGCTCTTTTGTGTACGCCGCGGCCAACTCGATCGACGACCGAGCAGCGCCCGCCATCATCATGCACATCCCCACGGTCGCCCGACGCGTGACCCATTCGACAACGGCAGTGCCATCAACGTCGGGGCCGCCAAGCAGCGCATCTGCGCCCACGCGAACACCGTCAAGCGTGACGGACGCCTGGGGGCGTCCCGTTGTCACATCGACCCGCTCTCGTGTGACACCAGCGGTATCGGTCTTGACGAGGAAGACGCCGACGGTGCCGCCGTCGAGTCGGGCCGGGACGACAAGCAGGCCCGCTTCTCGACCGTGTTCCACCATCGGCTTGATGCCGTCGAGGACGAATCCGCCGTCGTCGGCGCGAGCCGTCGTGAGTGGCTCGGTTGGCGTTGTTCCCGGCTCGTGGAATGCCGCGGCGGCGACGAGTGAACCATCAACGATCTGCGGAAGCCACGCAGCCTGCTGGGCTTCGGTGCCGAACTCACTGATCGGCATCGCTCCCATCACGATCGTGGACAGAAGCGGGATCGGTGAAGCGTGCGCACCCGCAACTTGCATCGCCATGGCAGTCGCAAGGAAGCCAAGGCCCGCTCCACCGTGAGCCTCAGGAATCGAAGCACCGACCACACCGGCCTCGGCCAGCGCCGCCCACGCATCACAATCGACATGGTCGTCAGCGGCGGCGAGATCCTTGAGCCGTTGGTGGGTGGACAGGTCGCCAAGGATCTGCGCCGTGAGATCGTGGATGGCTTGCTGCTCATCATCGAGGGTGAAATCCATGGCGCCTCCTACCGGTCGGCCTTGGGATAGCCGAGCCCGAATTGAGAGATGAGGTCACGCTGCATCTCATTGGTACCCCCACCGAACGTCAGGATGATCGTCGACCGGTATTGCATCTCGAGTCGCGTGAGGTGACCGATCGAGCCCTTGGCGATCGTCGCCTGCGGTCCGTAGACCTCCATCAGCTTGCGGTAGGCACGATGGAAGAACTCGGTGCCGAAGACCTTCACCGATGACGAGTCAGCAATGAAGGTCTTCATGTCGTCGAAGTCGAGTTCGTCGAGTTCCTTGCCATCGATCTTCGTGGCGACCTCCCAGGCGACCTTCCAATTCATCAGACGCAGGAACTCGAGTTCTGCCGTGACCTCGGCCAGATTGCGCTGCACCCAGGGTTTGTCGATCAGTTTCGAGCCGTCGGCCATCTCGGTGGTCTGGGCGAACTCGACGGTCTCGTCGAGCGCCTTGGTGACCATGCCAGACGAACAGATCGTGACCCGCTCGCGGTTCAGCTGAGAGGTGATCAGCCCCCAGCCCCCGTTCTCCTCGCCGATGATCGTCGAGGCCGGAACCCGCACGTCATCAAAGAACGTGTGGTTGATGTTGTGGGAGCTGAGCAGCGACAACGGCTCGATCGACAACCCCGGGGTGTCCATCGGAATGCAGAACAGCGAGATGCCCTTGTGCTTCTTGACCTCGGTATTGGTTCGGGCGGCCAACCAGATGTAGTCGGCGTCCTTCGCCAACGACGTCCAGGTCTTCTGGCCATTGATGATGTACTCATCGCCGTCGCGCACAGCACGGGTCTGCAGCGACGCCAGGTCGGTGCCAGCGTCAGGCTCGGAATAGCCGACACAGAACGTGATTTCGCCCTTCGAAATCTTGGGAAGGAAAAACGCTTTCTGTTCCTCCGACCCGTACTGCATGAGCGTCGGCCCGACGGTATTCACGGTCAGCATCGGGATTGGCGCGCCAATGGCAACCGACTCGTCAAACATCACGAACTGTTCGACTGCGGAATAGCCCCGGCCGCCGTACTCCTCGGGCCATCCGACAGTGAGCCAACCGTCGCGCCCCATCTGACCGACGATCTCGCGGTGGACTGGGCCGGTCCCTTCTTCGGCCGCAAGGGCATCGCGGATCTCAGGCGTCAGCAGGTTCTCGAAGTAGTCACGCAACTCCTTGCGGAGAGCCTCCTGCTTGCTGTCGTAACCGATGTACATGCAACCGTTGTAGCCGACCGTCGCGGGGTGACGAGAATCGATCGAGCCTGCCAGACTGACCGAGCCATGACCCGTCCCGCTGCTGCGTTCTTTGATCTGGACCGCACCCTCGTCTCGGTTGCTTCTCCCAAGATCTTTCAGCGTCACCTCGCCGCAGCCGGGTTGGGGGCATCGGTTCCTGGGCCACTCGCCGAGCTGGCCTTCACCGTCTTCGAGATCGCCGGGGAGTCTGCGCTGGTCGGACGCTCAGCCAAACTCGCGCCGCGCGCTGCGACCGGATGGTCGGTGGCTGACACGATCGCCGCCGCCCAGCCCGCCGCCAAAGAAATCGCCGAGCACGTCTCCGAGTTCGCTCGGGCCGAACTTGCGATGCATCGCGCCGCTGGCCGCGCTGTCGTTCTCGCTACGACCACCCCGGAACATCTCGTGCGTCCCCTTGCTGATCTCCTCGGCATGGACGACGTCATCGCCACTCGCTGGACCCAGGTCGACGGTGCCTTCACCGGAACGGTCGACGGGGATGTCGTCTGGGGGCCCGGAAAACGTGATGCCGTGCTCGCGTGGTGCCGGGCAAACACCATTGATCTCGCCGACAGCTGGGCCTATAGCGACAGCTACTACGACTCGCCACTGCTCGACGCCGTTGGTCACCCCGTTGCGGTCAACCCCGATGCCCGACTCGCGGCGACCGCCGCCCTCAACGACTGGCCCATCCGGTCATTTCAGAAACCTGAGGGTGTCTCGGCGATCGGCGGGTTCGAGATCCAGGATCTGTTCCGGCCGTTCCTTCGTCCCGAGTTCATTCCAAACGCCGATGTTCGGATCGCCGGCATCGACAACATTCCCGCCACCGGCGGCGCCATCATCGTCGGCAACCACCGCAGCTACTTCGACCCGACGGTCATGATCACCACGATCGCCCGCTCGGGCCGAAACGCTCGCTACCTCGGCAAGAAAGAGGTGTTCGACGTTCCAGTGATCGGCCCGATCCTTCAAGCAAGCGGCGGCATTCGGGTCGATCGCGGCACCGCTGATGAGGGGGCGATCGAAGCGGCGGCTGCCGCCATCGACGGCGGCGATCTCGTCGTCATGTTCCCGCAGGGCACCATTCCGCGCGGGCGAGCCTTCTTCGACCCGGTGCTGAAAGGGCGCTGGGGAGCCGCCCGACTGGCGAAACTGACCAGGGCCCCGGTGATCCCGGTCGGCCTCTGGGGCACGGATGACGTCTGGCCTCGCAACGCCAAGCTGCCGTCCTTTGCGGTCACCGACCCGCCCACGGTCACCGCAACGGTCGGAGAACCGGTCGATCTCAAGTACCGCAGTCTTGAGCGGGACACCGAGCGCATCATGACGGCGCTCAGTGCACTGTTGCCGGCATCGGCTCGCCAGCCCTGCGAACCAACGCCAGAGCAGCTCGCCCGGACATTCCCACCCGGCGGGTCGGACGACGACCTGGGATTCACCGACCGGTGAGCGAGCACAGCGAGCCCAGCACCGGATTCGAGTCGGTGATGAGCCCCGAAGAGGCGCTCATGTGGCGTCTCGGGAGCGATCCGCGACTTGATCCGAGCGGCGGGCTCCTGGCGATCCTGGATCAAGCCGTCGATGTCGACCTGCTTCGCCGAAAACTTTCCGCCGGCGCAGTCCGCTTCCCTCGTCTGGCAGAACGAGTGATCGAGCCGACATCTCCCCTGGCCGCGCCCTTCTGGGCAACCGATCCGCATTTCGATCCGGCGATGCACGTGATCGAGGTGTCGGTGCCTCCGCCCGGAGCGCACCGCGACGTCCTTGACCTCACGGCCCAGCTGATGGCTGAACCGTTTCCCGCCGATAGCCCGCCCTGGGTGATCTATGTGATCCATGGACTTGCCGAGGGCCGCAGTGCGCTGCTCTCACGGCTTCACCACGCCGTCGCCGACGGTCTCGGGGGCCTCCGCCTGGCAGAGGTCTATGTCGATCTCGAACAAGCGACCGATGATCCGGGCGAAACCGACCTGGCGTCGTTCCTCGCTGACCGCCAGTCTGATGCATCGGCGTCGGCACAGACCGACCAACCCGATGCGTTCCTTGGGGCACTGATCGACGCCCTCGGCGTTGTGCGGTCAGCTGCGGCGGAGGCCGCACTCATTGGGGCCGACCCGGCCCGAGCGGCACGAACCGGCGGTCAGGCCCTCGACATCCTTCGCGACATCGTCGATCGACTCGCAGGCGACCCCTACCTGGACAGCACCTCGACGATGTGGACAGGCCGTTCCGAGCAGCGTTACCTGGTCACTGCCCACATGCCGCTCGCCACTGCGAAGACGGCAGCAACACGGCTGGGCGGCACCGTCAACGATCTTTTCGTCTCCGCGCTGGCCGAGGCGGCCGTCGACTACCACCATCTCGACGGCGAGGAGCCCCGCTCGGTCTCGATGTCGTTCGTTCGCAGCACCCGTACGGGAGCGAACGCTGGCGGCAATGCCTTCGTTCCGATCCGGGTTCGAGCGCCCGGTTCCGGGGCCGACCCCGTCGCCCGTTTCGCTGCGCTGCGCGACGCTATGGCCTCGGCCGCTGAACCCAACGAGCAAGGCCTGGCTGCGCTCAGCTCACTTGCGGCCATGCTCCCGCTCACGGCCCTGTCACGCCTCGGTCGCGAGCAAGGCAGCCGCGTCGACATCGTCACCAGCAATCTCCGCGGCGCGCCCGTACCGCTGTTTGTGACCGGAGCGAAGATCGAAGCCGCCTATCCGATCGGACCGCTCGCTGGTTCGGCCTCCAACGCAACGGTGATGTCCAACGACGGGCGCCTTGACGTCGGCATCATGATCGATCCGGCCGCGATCGACGATCCGGACCGATTCGAGAACCATGTCCAGCAGGTGTTCGACCGCTACGCCGACGAGCGTGACAGCTGACGCTCACACCCCAGGGATCGCGCAGGCCTGCCCGATCTCGACCGGCATGGTCACCGCCCGGTTGCGGTGTCCACCAGCGCACCATGTCGGGAACACGTAGGAGTAGAGGCCGGCACCACCAGCGGCGACGATCAGAACATCGTCGGGCGACTCGAAGGCAGGACGGCCATCCCGGGTGGCACAACGCTCAGCAAGGGCCGCCGCAACCGACGAACGGTCGTGGCCAGCCGCCTCGAGTTCGCTTCGGTGGTCCGGGGTGATCACGACGACGGCCTGCCCGCCACCCAACCACGCATTGTTGGTTCCCGGCCCGGCAAGCGATCCGGCGATGGTGGTGAGCAGTCGCTCCGCCGACCGGGTCCCGTCGCCTCCGGACGCGTGCGCAACCGATTGTGGCGGCTCGGTGCCAATGACGGTGACAGCGGAGTCCGACGCTGCGTGACCCCTCGTTGTGTGCAGCGGCGGGAACGGACTGTGCTCCTCGTCCTCGCCGAGACACTGACCGAACTTGCCGCCGTGACCGAGCAGCGCCATGTCGGAGGTACCGGGACGGGCACCACCGATGTTGATCATCGCGAGCCGAACAGCGCGTCCAATCGACGCATTTGCCCGATGGCCCGGACCGAGGGCGCCGTAGCCGGAGGCGACACCACACATGCGGCGAGCGGGGCCATTGACGATGATGAGCGGCGCAGTGGCGTGTGTGGTGCCCTGCATTTCGGCGAGATCAAACTGCGGGTCCATCATGGCGAGCACCGCAGCCACGACGATCGGCATGTGATCCGGCAGGCAGCCGGCCATCACGGCTGCAGTGGCAAGCTTCTCTGCGGTGCACGTCCCCTGCAGTGGCCCCATCACACCAAGCGACGTCTCTGGCGGATGACCGATGGCAAGCACCATCCGCTCAACTCGCTCGGGCGTGGGAATGACGACCGGCAGTCCGTCGGTGCAGCCGAGCTCGTGGAGCCGTTCGAGCGCGCTGGCTTCGTCGTCGGCATCGAGGAGTTTGCTCATCACGCGCCTTCGATGGCGGCCACGATCTCGGCGGCGACCTTCTCGGCAACCACTCGATGGTTGTCGGCTCCGGTGCCTGCGACCGGGTGCGGGAGTTGTACCCGCGGCACCTCGGGCATTCCGAACGACGCAGCGATGAAGTCACCCTGATTCCAGAACTCGTCCGTGACGAGGGCGACGGCCGGAATGCCTCGGCGGGCCACATTGATGCCGTCACGCACGGTGCCGGTTGTACAGCTACCTCAATGGCCGTAGGCGGCGACGACCGCCGCACACTCGGCTTCGATCTCATCAAGGATCGAGTCGCCTGCGATGGCCGAAGCGTCTCCCTTGTTCCAGCGGGCGAGCTGGATGTCGGGGCGTAACGCGGTGATTGCTTCGCCGACCGCTTCAAGGAACTCGACCGAGTCCGGGAAGCCATTGGCCAGCAGCCCGACCGTGACGTCGGAGTCGAGCGGGGTGGAACGTTCGTACGGCGTCGGCTCGACAGCTGACTCGCCGCGGGGGTCCAGGAAGCTGATCGCCATGCCCGGATCGTACGGCGGCTGCTCAGGGCGCCGCCAGAACGGTGCACCTATTCGTACTTGGTGCCCATCTCCCTGAGCATCTCGAGATACTGGCTCCCGTTGTCCGGCGCGAGCGCTCCCGGGGTATAGGTCACACCGTGAATGGTGCCGGTGAACCGAGCCACTCCCTTGCGCTGGTACAGATCCCAGTTGACGGGCGAGCGTCGGTCGATGCCGATGTCGATGCCTTCGAACGGCGCCATCGCCATGAGGCGCGGGACCTGACCAGCCTCGCCGACCTGCTCACCATCGATGAGAACTCGGGGTTCCCAGGTGACATCGCCGACGTCGGCGACATCGAGGGTGATCGTGTGATGCCCAGTTGGTACCGGCCCGCAATCCACGACAGTCATCTCGCCGTAGCCGTTGTGGGTATGCATCAGCCGACCATCGTCGATCGCCAGGGAGTAGCCGCCGCCCTGGTCACCGTGAGCTACGAGGACGCCATCGTCGCCCGCAGCCACGTCGACCTCGACGTCGACAGTGAAGCTTCGGCTCGAGATGAGCTGGAGCGATCGCCACCGTTCGACCGTGGGCATGCCGGGCCGGAACGTGACCGACTCGGCTAGGTCGGCGTTCCATGGCGGCTGGGTCATCATCTTGACGTAGTTGCCTTCGTCGAGCGGAAAGACCTGGTTCTCCCACGCTGCCGCTTCCCACGCAGCCTGCAACTCCGCCAGCTTCTCGGGGTGTTCAGCAGCGAGGTCCGTGGTCTCGGTCGGATCGAGGCGGAGATCGTGGAGCTCCCACTGTTCTTCGCTGAACGGCTCGCGAGGTTGGCGGCACGTGACCGCTGACCAGCCGTCGCGGTAGTAGCCACGGTGACCGATCTGCTCGTAGTACTGCTCGGGGTGGGTCGTGGGCGCGTCACCATCATGAAGGGTGGGGGCCATCGATGCGCCAGCTGGTGCCGGTACGGGTCGACCCCGCTTTGCGGTCGGTACGTCGATGCGGCAGAGCTCCGCAAGCGTCGGCAGGAGATCGGTGATGTGCTGGTACTGGGTGCGGAGCTCGCCTGCCGTTGCGAGTCCATCGGGCCAGTGCACGATGAAGGGAACCTGGTGGCCGCCCTGATGGGTGTTGATCTTGTAGAGCCGGAATGGCGTGCTCGAGACCATCGCCCATCCCATCGGATAGTGCGGCAGGTTGGTCGGCCCACCCATGGCATCGAGATTCGGAAGATCGAGATCGACCGAGTCGAGGCTGTCTTGGCGGGTTTGGCTCACCAGGGTGCGGAAGTAGGCCGACGTGCCGAGTTCTTGCCCTTCGCGCGACCCCCCGTTGTCGGACGTGAACACGATGATCGTGTTGTCCCACTCCCCCATCGCTTCGAGGTGG
>Ga0181588_10000086_pt1 | contig 71461 bp, 71 predicted proteins | sample 071ome_26_FD_148607 | JGI IMG/M metagenome (GOLD analysis project Ga0181588, IMG submission 148607) | Coastal salt marsh microbial communities from the Groves Creek Marsh, Skidaway Island, Georgia - 071409BT metaG (spades assembly) | ecosystem: Environmental > Aquatic > Marine > Intertidal zone...
TCCGGCTCAAATGTCGGTGTAGAGATGTGAGGACTTATGAACCCAATTGAACTACTGAGCGAAGATCAGTACACGCTCGTCTACAACGCACTGTCGTTCGGAACGGCAGTGATGCTGGGCGCTTTCGTCTACTTCCTGACGCAGATGAGTGCCGTCAACAAGGAGTACCGCCCTGCGATCGCGGCCTCGGCTGTCGTGGTCGGTATCGCTGGCTACCACTACTACCGGATCTGGGACGGATTCGCCCACGGCCAGATGAACGAGGGCTACCGGTACGCCGACTGGTTGATCACGGTGCCGCTGCTCGTCATCGAACTACTGATCGTCCTCGGTGTTGCTGCGGACCAGCGCAAGGCTCTCATGAAGACGCTTGTCCCGGCGACGGTCCTCATGATCGCACTCGGTTACCCGGGTGAGGTCGCAGAGAGCGCCGGCACCAAGTGGCTCTTCTGGGTGCTCGCAATGATCCCGTTCGTCTACATCCTGTGGACGCTCAATGGGCAGCTCCAGGCTGCGGCCGCTCGCGAAACGCCCGCCGTTGCCGCTGCGATCAAGAACGCAACCATGGTGCTCCTCATCACCTGGCTCGTGTACCCAATCGCCTATCTCTTCCCCGTCTTCGACGACACCTCCGGTGCGCTCGAAACTCTCCGGCAGGTCGGCTACACCCTCGCCGACATCACCGCGAAGGGACTGTACGGCTTGATGGTCCTCGGCATCGCCAAGGCCCGCAGCAACGCCTGATACACCCAGAACATCGATTTCCGGACCGGGATGGCTGCTGCACCAGCAGCCATCCCGGTCCGGTGTCGTTTTGGCTCCCGGTTCCCTCAGCCGAGCGGAACGAGCGAGGTCACCGACCATTCGTACGCCTCGGTGTAACCGGCGTCGCCGAGCGGCGTCACGAGCGTGAAGTCGTAGGTGCGGGTTTCGCGCACGGGCAGGCCGGTTTCGACGTCGACCCACAGCTCGATCGTCTCGATATTGTCGGGGTGATCCCCAAGTACCAACGACGTCACCACGACGAGCACCGACCGCTCCTCGCCGGCCACGTCAGCAGTGGTCAGCGTTGCCGTCACGGCCCGTTCAGCTACCGAATCAGTGCTCTGGCAGGTCCATGACGTGGCATCGACCGAGAGCGGACTGTCGGTACACGACCGTACGACGAGGTCGTCGAGACCGAAGAACTGATGGAAGATCTGCTCCTCGCCAAGTTCAAGTCCCGTGTCGGTTTCGCACCACTCCAAGCTCTGCCATCGCTCCTGGACGAAGTCGGTGCGGATCTCGACACCACATGCACTCGGTGTCACCGTGATGAATCCGTCAGGCGGGTACTCCCGTGCTGCGCCGGTGGCGAGATCGAGCTGCTCTCCACCTGTGACGCTGATCGGGTAGACCCCGACGTCGGGGAGCCGAACCGGTCCACTGGCCACCGTTGGTTCCGGCTCGGATGATTCGGCTTCGTCCGGCTCGGCGGAATCATCGCTCGCCTCGGCGTCGTCGGTAGCTGGATCATCATCCGATCCTTCGGCTGCTTCATCCGCCTCATCAGCCGGCTGGCTCTCATCGGCAGACGACGAGGAGTCTCCCTGCTCATCTTCGTCGAGTGCTTGTTCGAGTCGATCGACCGCATCGACCGCTTCGATTTCCGTCGTGGTCGTGCGAAACGCCCGCACGGCGATCACACCGGCCACCGCCAACACCACGACGGCAACGATCAGAAGAGTCCTTCTTTGCTTGTCCACGGTCCGACATGCTGTCACAGAGACGGTCGGATCTCACCGACGGGCAGTCACCTCAGGGGGTGCGTCCGCAGAATCCCAGCAGGTGCTCGAAGCTCGACGCATCAGCAGGCACCTCCATCTCTGGCCCGAACGCGCCACGGCCTCGAAAATCATCGGTGATGACGGAGCGGAAGAAGGAGACGGCTTCGTCGGTCAGGTGCGGTGCGGGGACGAAGTCCTGTCCTGTTGCGCGAGCCAGATCCCAGCAGTGGACGTAATTGTCGGCAGCGAGCATCCGCAGTGCGTCTCCCGCCGGCATCTCACCGAACGCAAGGCTGACCATCTCGGTCACGTCTGCAACACCTTTCACAGCCCACTCGAGGGCCGCCGAGGCTCGTCGATACGTGTCGCAATGGTCGTCCCCGAGCACGTCCCTGAGTCGGGCAGGCATGGTCGTCACAAGTTCCTGTTGGCGCTCACTGTCGCCGGCCACGCCAGCTCCGAACATGAAACGGCCGAGGGTGATGTGGCCGATGAGATCGCCGACACTGAAATCGTCACACGGTGTGTCTCCGGCCAACTGCGCAGGATCGGTTCCCTCGACCAACGGTGTCAGCAACGCACTGACGCCTCGCAAGAACTCCGTTGGGTCCATGTTGCCCTCTCATCGATTGTCGGTCAGTCGCCCTCTGATGCTCGGGCCGGGACGCTCGTCCTCGACCAACTGTGGACTCCGCACTCGTGGTCGTCAACGAGCGCCTGCGACGTAGTCGCAGCGCGTCAGATCAGGTCGAGCCGGTCACCACGAGATCGCGTCCTGAACGCTTCGCCTGCAGGAGGGCAACGTCGGCCACCTTCAGCAACCGCTCCACTGGCGTTCTTCCATCACAGTGGGCGACACCGATACTGACCGTCACCGGAAACTCACCGCACTCCACCTGTGACGAGACGGCTGAACGGATCCGTTCCGCCGCCGCAAGCACGACGACAGGATCGTTGGAGAACACCACACCGACGAACTCCTCACCACCCCATCGACACACGAGGTCCTCACCCCGCAGATTCGCGGCAAGCACCCGGGCAACATCGGCGAGCACCGCATCGCCGGCGTCGTGGCCGAGGGTGTCGTTGACCCGTTTGAAGTGGTCGACGTCGATCATCAGCAACGAAAACACCTGATTCGAGCGGTCCAACGTCTCGAACACCTCGTCGATGCCTCCACGATTCATCAGCCCGGTCAGCGGGTCGGTCTTCGCTGCCCTTCGACTCAGTGCCAGATCAGACTCGAGTTCGATGCGACTCATCGTCTCGGCGACGAGTTGGCGACGGTGGCCGATCCAGATCTCCAAGTAGTACCCGTACAGCAGGACCACGAAGCCCATGAGCGGACCGAAGCGCCAGTCGAACCCGTCCTCGACGAGAACCGCTCGGTTTGCACCGATGACCGAGACCGTTGCCGTCCACACGGCAATCGTGATCAGCAGCGCCCGAGCTCGAGAGAACCCCGCCATGGCCACAACTGCAAGGAGTAGTGGGAGGAAGAGGAGGGTGTTCAGCACACCGACGAGTGCTTCTTGCGGGGCCAGAAAGAGGTACCCCACGGTGTATTGCATCAGGGTCAACGCAATGAGGGCGAGTACGTACCAACGCCGAACCTCATCCGGTGCCCAGAACCAGGTGAGCTGGCACAGCGCCAGCCCCGAGAAATGCACGATCGGCCACACCAGGCCCGGGTACTGATCGACACCCAGCAAGGTCGATCCGAGAACGAAGGCCCCAAGAACTGTTCCGACCGTGATGAGGAGGGCCAGCATCCGAAGCGCGGTTTGCAGGTCAGCCAGGCGGATCGCTGCATCGACGGCGGCGAATCCGGCCGAATGATCATCGGCGTGAGCTTCGTTGCGAGCCACGTCCCGATCGTAGGCGGTGCGCCGTGCCCCACACAGAACGCCGGGTTAGCTTCTGGGAATGCGCTGGCACCCTCACTCCTCTCGCCGTCGGCGACTTCTCGTAGCGACAGCGGCGATCAGCCTGGCGGGTTTGATCGCTCCGCAGCCTGCCCTCTCACATCCCGAGGGACCCGGCAACCACAAACCCATGCCGGTCCATGCGACCCCTGCGATGCGTGCCTTCGTCGACGATCATCATCATGCCGACCCACTCGAATCAGCCTCGGGGCAAGCCTGTATCGACGGCTTGGCCGCCGAAACGTTCCCGTGCGACAACATCGATCTCGAGGCGTTCCTGCCGCTCGCCGAGATCGGTGGTACCAGTGGTCAGAGCGCGCTCAACGACATTTGGGGCTGGACGGACCCGGTGACCGGTCACGAGTACGCGCTGATCGGCCGCGTGTTCGGAACCTCCTTCGTCGACGTCACCGACCCGTCCAATCCGCGCTACCTCGGCGAACTTCCGACCCATGGCTCGTTCGGTTCTGATTGGCGCGACATCAAAACCTTCGCGAACCACGCCTTCATCGTGAGCGAAGCTCGCAGGCACGGAATGCAGGTCTTCGACCTGACCCAACTACGCGGCCTCGATGGAACGAACCCCGTCACCTTCTCCGAAACTGCGCACTACAACCGGGTGTCGTCCGCCCACAACATCTTCATCAACGAGGACTCTGGGGTCGCCTACATCGTCGGTGCAGCCGGCAGGAACGGTTGTGATGGTGGACTGCACATGGTCGACGTCGCCAATCCGGCGAACCCTCGCCGCCTCGGATGTTTCGGTGCCGACGGGTACACCCACGATGTCCAGTGCGTCATCTACGACGGGCCAGACACAGAGCATCGCGGCAGGGAAATCTGCCTTGCCTCCAACGAGGACACCATCACCATCGTGGATGTGACCGACAAGTCCAACCCGGTCCAACTCTCGAGGACGGGCTATGACGGTGCGGACTACACCCATCAAGGGTGGCTCACCGATGACCACGTCTACTTCTTGGTCGATGACGAACTCGACGAGTACTACCAGCGGCACAACACCCGGACTCGAGTCTTCGACGTTTCCGATCTCGACGCACCCGCATTGACCGGCGTCTTCGACGGCACGACCGCTGCGATCGATCACAACCAGTACATCCACAACGGCTACAGCTTCCAGGCGAACTATCGGGCCGGGTTGCGTGTGATCGATCTCGCCGGAATCGCCGAGGGTTCGCTGGCCGAAGTCGCCTTCTTCGACGTCTACCCCGACGACGACGCCGCCCAGTTCAACGGGGCGTGGAGCAACTATCCGTTCTTCGACTCGGGGATCGTGATCGTCAGTGGGATCGAGCAGGGCCTGTTCGTGCTTCGACCCAACCTTCCGACAACCCCGGGCGACAGTGCCCCGTCGGTCAGCATCGTCTCGCCGACCGATGGTTCGGTCGTCAGTGGCGACGTGACAATCGAAGCGAACGCCTCTGACGACAACGGCGTCACGAGCGTCGAATTCTTTGCCGATGGCGTGTCGCTCGGTCTCGATGTCGAGGCTCCGTACTCGTTTGTGTGGGACTCGACCCAAGCAGAAGACGGCCAGACGCCGATCCTTGCGCTCGCCACTGACACCGTCGGGCAGACCCGCACTGCATCCATCGCTGTGGAGGTGGACAATGTTGCTGACGTTGCGGTCCATATCGGTGATCTCGACGTGGTCACAGCAGCAGGGCGCGGCGGGAAGTGGTCGGCAACCGTGACGGTTGCGGTCCTCGACAGCACCTCGAGTCCCGTTGTGGGGGTCTCCGTGTCGGGCGAGTGGAGCGCCGGTGACGCCGGAACTGTCTCCTGTACGACCGACGCCTCGGGGCGATGTGTGCTCGGGAGCGGAAATCTGAGTCGGAAGGTCTCGGCAGTCACGTTCTCAGTGGCCACGATCGCCGGCAACGGTGTGACCTACGACTCCAGCGCCAACACCGATCCTGACCCTGACAGCGACGGCACCACCATTACGACTGTCAAACCGTGAGGTACCTGCGTTGACTGCTCATCGGCACCCTCCGCCACACGCAATGGCTCGGAATCGGAGCCACGAGTGGCCGACATCGTCTGACGTTGGGAGCGGCGCAGATGCGTGAGATCGAACGGTTCCGCACTCGTTACGAGCTCAGCGGTACGGAGACGTTTCTCGCGGTCGAACTCGAAGCGCTCGGTACCGACTACTCGGCGAACGGCTACACCACCCGAGAGCAGGCTGATGAGATCGGAGACTGGCTTGACCTCCGTCACGACAACATCCTGCTCGATGTCGGTGCGGGATGCGGATGGCCAGGTCTCTACCTGGCCAAGCGACACGGTTGCACCGTCATCAGTCTCGAACCAGTGTCGGAGAGCATGCCGACCTTGACACAACGTGCATCCGCCGACATCGGCACCAAACGGGTGTTGCCGATCATCGGCGATGCTGGCGCCATCCCGCTCACTTCAGCATCCGTCGATGCGGTTGTGCATGCGGACGTGTTGTGTTGAGTGCGCCAGAAGTTCTCCGTGTTGAGAGCGTGCCACCGTGTTCTTCGCCCCAAAGGCCGAATGGCCTTTCACACCATTGCACCGTCAACTGGACTCGATCCGAGTCGGCGCCGGGCAGCCCATCGGGCCGGGCCATTCGCAGTGGCCATCAGAACCACCTACGAGCAGTTGCTTACCAACGCTGGGTTCAAACACGTTGAGGCACGTGATGACACCGCTGCATACGGTGAGGCTCAGGCTCGATGGATTGAGGCGACCCACCGACACGAGACTGCACTGCGACACGCAATGGGAGACATGTCGTTCGACCAGCGTCTCGCAGAGCGACTGCGAATGCTCGCCGCAGTTGAATCTGGCCTGCTGACCCGTATTCGGTACACAGCAATCCGCTGAACGCTTACGTCGGGGTGAGCACCATCGTTTCTGGTCCGGAACCGGCGACGTTGGTGCAGGAATAGTTGCCAGGCCCTGCTGCAAGAACGAGATCGATACAGGTGCCGTTGGCACGTTGACCCAGAGCGTTCGGATGCATCGATTCCTGCGCGTCACCCTGCGTGATACCGGTCACCAGGAACCGTGCCCACTCAGCATCAGCACTGTTGCCCTGTGATGCTGAGGTAGCGCAGACCTCTCGTCCATCGAGCGCATCGCGGAGATCGAGGAACTCCACACCACGTGCATTCGCGACCGCCTGGAGATTGTTGCTGATCTGGGGCACCAACGAACTGCGAGCCCATGTGGCGTCGACATTCCAGAACGGACATCCTCCGGTGTCCCACCGACTCCAGCCCGACTCGCTGTAGCGAATCTCTGATCCGTTGGGAATCGGAGATGGATAGCTCTGCAGAATCAACCGGTAGTCGGTGTCGCCGGCGGCAGCCATCACGGCCTGGATTTCACCGATTGCTGCATCGACGCCAGCCATGGCTGCAGGCATTCTGCTGTCGACATTGGCCTGTTGTTCGCCGTTGCACGTGTTCTTCCACCAACTCGGACTCGTGTACCAGCTGAGAGCGCAGTCGAGAATGATGTCGGCAAAGCCGAGATCATTGCCACCGATCGACAAGACGATCACTTCGACATCATGTGTCGCCGCAACGTTGGCGAGTTGGTCGGCCTGCGGCGCCTCGCCATGTTGCCCACCCCCGCCGTTGACGGCCCGGAGGATGTTCTGGGTCACCGCACCCGAGCAGGCCAGGTTGATTCGCGCATCGACAGCGACGCTTGTCGACACGGCCGGCGCCACGTCGGAGCGGTGACAACCCGTCGTCGTGGCTCCGTACACCCGGCTGGCGTCGTAGTACCAGGTGCCGCGCCGCTTGAAGGCCGCTCGATCGGTGCCGCCTCGGTTCCCTGACGACGACGCCCAGTTCCCCGACCAACGGCCGCCTTCGCCGCTGATGTAGCTGTCGCCCATGGTCACCAGCGCAGTGGGTGTGCCGCCGGTGCCGCCCCCGCCGCCGCCGCCACCATCGCCGCCGCCTCCCCTGCCGCCGCCTTTTCCTTTCGGTCCGGCAACTGCCGTACCGGGAAGGACCAACGCAAACACCACTACTGCAACAAGGACGAGCCGACGCACATCACTCCTCTCGAATAGGCCGAATCCTAGTGACATCGACGGTCTGGCGCCCAGACTGACGAAACACCGGATGGGCAGTATCGACGCCCGACAGAGTGGTTCAGGTGATCGCTGCGGCGATCGCCAGACCGGTGATCTCATCGTCGGTGAAGCCCAGCAGGTCCCTGAGTACATACTCGGTGTCCTGCCCGATCGTCGGACCGGCTCGCCACGGCGCTGCCGGGGTTGCCGACAGGTGTGACACCGGGCCGTCGAAACGGGCGTCGATGACAGGGTGGTCGAGCGGGGTGAAGAACGACCGATGTTCGAGCTGTGGATCGCGGTTGAGGTCGGTCGCTCGCATCGACACATACGCCGGACAACCGGCTTCCAGCAGCGCGTCCTGCGCGGCGAACACGTCGTGTTCGGCGAGCCAGTCGAGGAACACCGCTTCGATCTCGTCTCGGTGGTTCAACCGTGCAGTGCGGTCGGTGTCGACCATCGCAAATCGATCCATGGCGGGTACCACGGAGCGAACGGCCATCCAGTGCTTGTCGGTGACTGCCGAGACGACCAGAAATCGCTGCGTCGTCCCCACCCGAAACACACCGCTTGGGGCCCCGTCCTCCGAACCGGTGCCGGGCCGAACAAGCGTCTCGCCGGTTGCTGCGGTTCGGGCGATCAATGGACCGAGGAAATGCACGCCGCACTCGTTCTGGGAGACATCGATGTATTGCCCCACGCCGGTGCGCTCCCGCTCGCGCAGTGCCGCTGCCAGTGCAGCAAGCGCGTAGCGCGGCGAGACGAAGTCGGTGTATGCCCCCCACGGAGCGATCGGGGCCCGGTCGGCCCACCCGGTGATGTCGCAGAAGCCCGCCAGCGCCGCACCTTGCAGCCCGAACCCGGCGTAGGTCGACTCGGGTCCGGTCTGGCCCCGCATCGAGGTCGAGAGCATCAACGCATGCGGGTTGCGATCGCGGACGTACTCCCACCCGAATCCGCTTCGCGCCGCTATCCCGGGCCGGAAGTTCTCGACCACGACATCGGCCCAATCGATCAGACGATCGATGATCGCTCTCGCTTCGGGTACCGCAAAGTTGCAGGCAAGCCCGAGTTTCGACTGGTTGGCGTTCGCTGCGGGCAAGCCGGTCTCGGGCGTGAACGTCTCGTTGAAATACGGCGGGAGCCAACGCATCGTGTCGACGCGAGCCATGGTCTCGGCGTGCACGACAGTCGCACCATGGTTGGCCATCTCCCGAGTGATCAGCGGACCTGCCGCCATCCACGTCAGGTCGGCAACCTTGAGTCCGACGAACGCCTGCTGTCGCGGTTCGGCCGTCGGTCTCGGTGCAGCCGGTCGGCGGGCGAGATCATCGAGCAGCGCCTGATGTTCGCCGAGACGGGGTGCACCTCGGTCGTACACGATGGGGGTGCTGCTGAGGATTGCGAAGGGACCGGGCATCGGCAGCCCGTCGACATCGACCCAGAAGTCACGGGCGTCGAGCTGCGGATCGGCAAGAAGGTCCATGGCGTCGTTGCACGGCGCAATCAGCAGTTTGTCCTGCACCGATCGCGCGTGCAGCTCCGCCTTCGTTTTCGTCTTGAGAAAGGCGAGGAGCTGGGTCATCGCCCGGGCTCCATCGCCGACCGGAAGTTCGCCTCGGTGCATCTCGTCGATCCAGTCGACCCAGTCTCGCCCGCACAGGTCGGTGTCGAGTGCACCTTCTTCTTCGCACCACCGCATCGAGGCTGCAAAGGCGTTGTTTCCCTGGGCTCCCAGCACGTACGAGACCACGAAGTAGCCGTCGGCGCACGGCTCGACCACCGGGTTGCGAACACCCGGAACGACCTCACCGCCTCGGTCGGTGCTCCCCTCGGCTCGATCGTCAGCTGTGAAACCAGGGTTCTTGTCGATCACCGCATAGGACGACGTCCACAGCAACGTCCCGACCACTGCTGCCTGCATCGAGGTGTCGACGTGCTGACCGAGACCGGATCGGTCGCGTTCGAAGATCGCGATGATGGCATCAGCGGCGGCCTGCACCGCACCATGGTTCGCTGTCTCGGGAAACCCGATCGGCACCGGGGGCCGATCCTTGTCGCCCTGGTGATTGAGAAAGCCACCGCTGGCCGCCAAGGTCATGTCGGTGGCGGGAGCATCAGCCCGCGGTCCGGTGAGACCGAACGGAGTGACCGAAACGTGCACCAACGACGGGTGTCGCTGCGCCACATCGTCGGTAGCGATCCCCCATCGCCGGCGTTCGGCAGCGGTGGCCGACTCGAGAAGGACGTCGGCACTGGCCAGCAGACGATCGAAACAGGCGCGGTCCTCGGTCGCATCGAGGTCGAGCACCACACTGTGCTTCCCCCTCCCCCAGTACCGCCAGTGCCAGGTGACGGCATCGTCGTCGGTCGCTCCTCGGAATCGGGACTCACATCCGCCCGGCGGTTCGACCTTGATCACCTCGGCCCCGAGATCGGCAAAGACCCGCCCTGCGGCCTCGGCGAGATGACCAGTCATGTCCACAACCCGCAGGTCGTCGAGCAGGCTCACCTTCGTCGTCCCTGCACGATGGCGAGACCATCACCGTCGAGCTGGTCGTCGAGCGCTGACCGGCCCGATGCCGCCACCATCAGCGCTGCGACCGGACCACGAACCTCGGGACCGGTGCCGTAGTGCCAGTCGATGTCGGTGGCGATCAGTCGGAGCCCACGCGTGCGCTGCGCAGAACCGATCATCTTGTTCGCGCCGACCATGCCGTCGGCCATCCACCGAAGGCGGGCATCGTCGGTCGGTACGGATCGGCCGAGTGGGATCGCAACGTCGTGATGATGCACGAACACGTCGATCGCAAGATCGACCCGCTTGGTGGTGGGCGGGTTGTGGCTGCTGGCTGCGACCATCTCGCTCTCGGCGAGAAGAACGCTGACGGGCCGATTCCCCTTCTTGATTGCGTGCCGCTTCATGAACCGGTGGAAATCGCCTCGTGCGACGAGAAGGCCCCCCACCACGGTCGGCGCCTTGAGGGTCACCCCGAGGTTGACATGGGCGATCACGTCCCGAACCCGCCAACCGTCACACAGCGACGCAGCGTCCCACTCGGCGGCCGAAAGGTCGCACACTGTGTCGAAGAGCGCTGCGCGTTCTTCTTGCAGGGCCGGTTTCTCGTCGATCATGCGGCCCGATCCTGACAGCGGAACCAGGGTCCTGCAATCACGCCGAGTACGGTCGCAGCGATGGCAGGTGATCCAGCGGGCATGCGACGTTTCGAGTCGCTGGAACAGCCCGAGTTCCGGCGTCTGTGGTGGGGCGGCCTGTTCGTGTTTCTCGCCATGCAAACCCAGCAGATCGCCCGTAGTTGGCTCGCCTACGAACTGACCGGCACGAACACCGCCCTCGGCGGCGTCCTCATCGGCTTCGGGATCGCCGGCCTCATTGCGATCCCGACCGGAGGTGTGTTGGCCGATCGGGTCAACAAACGCACCATCCTCGTGTCGACGCAGCTGATCAACACGTTCGTTGCGATCTCGATCGCCGTTGCCATCGAAACCGGGGCACTTCGCTACTGGATGATCGTGGTTGCGTCGGTGATCGGAGGCTCGACCATCTCGATCCTGGCACCGGCGCGCATGGCAATGACGGCCGAGATCATCGATCGTGATCGCCTCACCAATGCGATCATGCTCGGCCAGATGTCAGCCCAGGCGAGCCGTGTGGTCGGCCCGGCCGTTGCCGGCTTCCTGATCGGCGTGTCGTTCGTCGGGGCGGAGGGCGTCTACTACCTGAGCGCACTGCTCTCACTCTTCGCAGTTGGTCTCTCGATGGTTCTCCCCCTGGGTGCGCCCCAGCGGCGCTCCGACCGAAGCCCGATCGAGGATCTCCGCGAGGGAATCCGCTACACCCGAGGCAACCCGGAACTCGTTCGCCTTCTCGTCGCCAGCCTCTTGATCGTCATGTTCGGGTTCGCCTATCAGGCCTTTCTGCCATCGATGGTCGCAGACCTGTTCGGTCGCGGCGCCGGCTCACTCGGCGCGATGACCACGGTGGGAGCGGTTGGCGCGGTGCTCATGTCGATCGTGTTGGCGAACACCCCGCGAGAACGACTGACCGACCTCCAGGGTCAGGCGGCATTCGCACTCGGCGTGACGATCGTGCTGTTCGCCAGTGCGCCAACCTACGGGCTTGCCCTTGCCGCGATGGCCCTGATCGGGGCGGCAACGTCGGCGTTCCAATCGCTCAACGGTTCGTTGATCTTGTCGATTGCCGACATGGCCTACCACGGTCGAGTGCAGTCGTTGATCATGTTGAGCTTCTCCGCTTTCGGCCTCGCCGCCCTTCCGTTCGGCATGCTCGCCGATGCGGTCGGGCTTCGCGAAACCATGGCTGGTATGGGTGTCGTGGTGTGCATCACCGCACTACACAGCCACCTCTGGCGCCGCCGCATCGAAGCGGCAAAGCTCGGATCGTCCACCCTCGGCACCTTGTGAGGTCTCGACCATGATCATCGACGACAACGACCCTGTTGTGCGCCTGTGGCGCCGGTTGTGGATCGACGGCGACCACACTGCGGCCACCGAACTGCTGACCGATCCGTTCGTGCGACACACCATCGAAGGACGAACGGTCGATACGGCCAGCGCTTACGGCCACCATGTCTGCACCGTGACCCGCCACCTCAAAGGCACTGACGTGGTGGTTGACCACTTGAGCCACTCCGACGACATCACCCACGTTCGCTTCACGCTCGAAGGCGTCAACCTCACATCGGGTGAGCCGATCTCGATCGGTTGGATCGCCCAGTACCGAAGCGAGAACGGCCGGATCGCAGAGGCGTGGACGATGCGTCAGACCGACTTCTCCTGGCACGACTGAACACCAACAACGCTCGTGCGACGCGGGAGCCGCAGGAGCCCGCGATCAGGAGCCGGTGAGCCAGGTCGCCGGGTGCATGTCGTCGGCGAACATCTTCTGCTGCCAGCGCTGCATACCGGTGATCCACCGGTCGACGTCGTCGCCCTTGCGCCGCACGTACTCTTCGACCTCGGGGTGAGGTAACACATGGAACCGTTCTTCACGCAACGCTTGCACGACGACCTCGACTGCTTCCTCAGCGGTCAGATGACCGTCGGCACCGGCGACATCGGCACCCCGGGCCTGCATCGTCGAGGCGTCGGGGCTGTTCACAACGATGTTGGTCTGCACCGCCTGCGGGCACAGCACCGAGACCTTGATCCCCTGATGGCCATGGGTGATCGCGATCCACTCGGCGAGCGCCACCGCAGCGTGTTTGGTGACGGCGTAGTGCATCGACCCGAACTGGGAGAGCAAGCCAGCCGCCGACGCTGTGTTGAGCAGGTAGCCGTGGCCGCGGTCGGCCATGTATGGCACAACGGCCTGCGCCGCGTAGACGTGGGCGAGCACGTGGACCTCCCACATGCGGTTCATGTCCTCGACGGGCGCTTCGAGTCCACCGAGGGTCACGTAGCCGGCATTCGACACGAACAGGTCGATCGGGCCGATGTCGCGTTCGGTCGAATCGACAAGCGCCTTGATCGCTGCCGCATCGGCGACATCGACCGCGGCTGCCGTGCCGCCGACCGCCTCGGCCACCGCCTGTGCCCCAGCTTCGTCGCGGTCGACGACCACGACGTGGGCCGCTCCGTCGGCGTGGGCCCGCTCCGCGAGTGCCTTTCCGATACCGCTCGCACCGCCGGTGATGACGATCGTCTTCCCCTCGAGTTCCATGGCGTTGGAACCTAATCGGGCGTTCGTCGAGCTGTCAGGCTCAGAGGGCGCCGAGCTCCTCCCGCTGCTCGGAGGTCATCTGCCAGGCGGCGGCCGCTGCGTTCATGGCGACCTGTTCGGGCTTCGTCGCGCCGGAGATGACCGAGGTGACCCGATCGTCGGCGACCAGCCATGCGATGGCGGCCTGGAGCAGCGTGTGCCCCGTCGACTCGGCCCATGCCCTCATCGCCGCAACCCGCGGTGCCCGCTCATCGTTGAGGAAGCGCTCGGCCCGGTCGCCCATCGACGCAAGCCGCGTGCCCTCGGGGGCCGCCTCCCCGTACGTGTACTTGCCGGTCAGCACGCCGGACTCGAGCGGGAAGAACGGTACGAAACCGATCGCAAGGCGACCGCACGTGTCGAGCACACCGTCGCTCTCGGGGTCGCGGGTGAGCAGGCTGTAGTGGTTCTGCACCGTCTGGAAGCGGGGCATGCCGGGCTCGCACGCGACTTCTTCGGCTTCCTCGAGTTGTGCGGCATCGAAATTCGAGCAGCCGATCTCGCGCACCTTGCCCTCTGCGACCAACTCGGCCAAGGCACCCATCGTCTCGGCGATCGGCGTGCGGCCGTCGGGGCGGTGGTACTGGTAGTGGTCGATGTAGTCGGTGCCGAGGCGGGACAGGCTTGCTTCGACCGCGGTTCGAACGGCTTGGGCCGAACCCGTCGCCGGATCGTCGTCGGCTGTCGGGAGCATGCCCCACTTGGTGGCGATCAGCACCTCGTCGCGCCGGCCGCGTAGGGCTGCGCCAAGGTATTCCTCGGACCGTCCGGCGCCGTAGCCCTCGGCCGTGTCGAAGTAGTTGATGCCGGCATCGATCGCGGCATCGACGACGAGCTTGGTCTGGGCCGCGTCGATGCGCATCCCGAAGTTGTTGCAGCCGAGCCCGACGACCGATGCGTCGAGCTGGCCGATGGAGCGGTAGTGCATACCGCCGAACCTACTGCCGTGACATCTCCGCAGTTGCGGTCGCCCTGGTCTCGCTCTCGCTACGGCGGATCGGCAGCTGGATCTCGACCTCGTGCAACGTGCCGGTGAAGGCGTACGGCGCCTCGTACCGATCCGACACAGCCGAGCCGTGGTCCTGCCCGAGACTCGAACCGACCGACGACACCATGCGCATGTAGAAGCCGATATCGCCGCGTCCACAGGGTTCGCCGTTGATCGAGATCTCGCAGAAGCCGGTGGTGCGGCTCTCACGTTCGAGGTGGACGCTCAGCTCGACATCGCCCGCCGGCACGTCGATCATCGACTCGACGATCGTGTGGTCGTTGAACGAGTTGTAGTCCGCCACGAGCTTGCCGTTCTGTACGAAGACCGAGAAGCCCGAGTTCTCGTTGCCGGTCGCCCAGAGCACACCGTGATCACCGGGCTCGATAGTCACCCGCGCCGTGAGGTCGAACGAGCGACCCCCGACGGCCGCCGACGGCTGCGAGGGCATCGGTGACATGGGCGGCCGATACACGTAGTGGCGGTCGGGGCGATGGGGCGAGTGCTCGCTGAGGTGAGGCGCGAACAGTTCGAAGCCGCGATCGTCGAGCGGCAGCACACCGTTGCGTTCCGCCTCCTGCCACCAAAGATCGACGATCGTCGCGAGCATCTCCGGCTCGGCCTCGGCGAGGTCGTCGAGTTCAGAGGGGTCGTTGTCGATCCGGTAGAGCTCCCAGGGTTCGGTGTCGAAGTCGTCACCCTGGTTGTGTTTGGTGACGCCCTTCCACCAGGCACCGTCGATCTCGGCCACGAGGGCGCGGCTGCCACCGTTCTCGAAGTACTGGAGGGTGTTGGCGGCCGGGGCCGCGGCGTCGTGGAGGATCGACCGGAACGAACGGCCGGTAACCGGCAGCTGTGGAATGCCCTTGTAGGTCTCGGGCGCGGTGACGCCGAGCAGTTCATAGATGGTGGGAGTGACGTCGGAGACGTTGATGAACTGCTTGCGCATCGTGCCCGCCTCCTCGCCGAGGCCCGCGGGCCAGTGCATGATCATCGGAACGTGGACGCCGCCCTCGTGGGTGTTCTGCTTGTACCACCGGAACGGCGAGTTGCCGGCCTGCGCCCAACCCCACGGGTAGTTGGTGTGGCTGTGGGGGCCGCCGATGTCGTCGATCCGCTCGACCGCTTCCTGCGGGGTTTCGAGGATCCCGTTGAAGAACTTCATCTCGTGCATGACCCCGAACGGGCCGCCTTCCTGCGAGGCGCCGTTGTCGGCGAGCACGACGACGATCGTGTTGTCGAGTTCGCCCATGTCGCGAAGCCCGTCGATCAGGCGGCCGATCTGATCGTCGGTGTGGTCGAGGAACGCCGCAAACGCCTCCTGAAGACGACAGGCCAGCCGGCGGTCGGCTTCGGGCATCTCGTCCCACGCCGCCACACCTGGATTGCGCGGAGCGAGCTCGGTGCCGGGCTCGATCACGCCGAGTTCGATCTGGCGTTCGTACCAGCGCTGACGGATGATGTCCCAGCCTTCGTCGTACTTGCCTCGGTACTTGTCGAGGTATTCCTGCGGGGCCTGATGCGGCGCATGGGTCGCGCCGAACGGCAGGTAGCCGAAGAACGGCCGATCGGGCCGCACGCCCTTGCTGTTGCTGATCATCAACAGCAGGTTGTCGACCAGGTCTTCACTGACGTGGTAGCCGTCCTCGGGACCGGCCGGCGGGTCGACATGGGTGTTGTCCTGCACCAGCTCGGGATGGAACTGATCGGTCTCACCCTCGAGGAAGCCGTAGAAGCGGTCGAACCCGCGCTGCACCGGCCAATGGTCGAACGGGCCGGCCGCCGATGTGTCCTGCGTGGGTGCGAGATGCCACTTGCCGGCGCAGAACGTGGCGTAGCCCTCAGCGCTCAGCACCTCGGCGATCGTGGCGGCCGAATGGCTGATGTAGCCGAGTTGGCTCGGGAACCCGGTTCGCCAGTTCGACACACCGCGCATGCCGACCGCGTGCTGCGACCGGCCGGTGAGAAGGGAAGCGCGCGTCGGCGAGCACAGGGGCGTGACGTGGAAGTTGGTGAACTGCACGCCTCCGGCGCACAGCGCGTCGACGTTGGGCGTGTCGATGTCGGAGCCGTAGCAGCCGAACTGAGCGAAGCCGAGGTCGTCGATCAACACGATCACGACGTTCGGCGCGTCGTCGCCGGGGTGCGGGGGCTCGATGAAGTGCGGCGTGGAGTCGGCCAGCGTGCGGCCGATCGTGCCCTGGAACTCGGTCATGGGGTGTCTCCTGTCGATCAGTGCGCGTGCGGCGGTCAGATGGTGACGGTGGTGAGGTCGTCGCCAATGACGACCTCACCATCGAAGAACGCGGCGGCTCGCGCGATCCAGTCGGGGTAGTCGGCCGGTTGCGGGGCGGGGACCATGTGGGTCAGCACCAAGCGTTTCGAACCGACCCGCGACGCCGTCTGGGCCGCGTCGGCGACCCCGGAGTGGTACTCGAGGATGTCCTGGACCCCTTCCATCGGGATCGGTTCGAGGATGTCGCGCCGCAGCACGGTCTGGACGTACGCGTCGGCATCGCGGGCCAGTTCATCCACGCCATCACACGGCAGCGTGTCGCCGACCAGCGCAGCAATCGCACCCTCGTGTTCGATGCGGAAACCGATGGTTGGCTTCACCGGCGAGTGCTCGGTCGCTGCAGTGGTGATCTGCACGTCGTTGACCGTGAACGAGTCGCCGGGCTCGAGGTCGGTGACCTCGTACTGCGGACCGTTGGTCAGGAAGTCGTGATGCTCGACCCGGTACGAGATGTCGGGTTCGAGTGCGTGCATCTGGCGTTCGACGAACTGCGTGGTTCCGACCGGACCATAGATCTTCAGGGTCGCGGTCTCCTGCGACATGACCCAGTGCGTGGTGATGACGTCGTTGAGGGCACACACATGGTCGGAGTGCAGGTGTGTGACGAGGACGGCGGCGAGGAAGGGAGGACCGGACCCCGCACCGGCGAGGCGCATGACGACACCGCGACCGGCATCGACGAGGATGTGCGAGTCCCCCGCCTTCACCAGTGTCGAGGGTCCGGCCCGGTTGGGGTCGGGAATCGGCGTGCCGGTGCCGGTGAGAATGACTTCCATCAGCTGTCCTCCTGTGCTGCGTCATGAGCGGCCTTGGTCGCAGGGTGATCGAGTGGCGGTTCGGTGAGCCGGCGCAACCGGTTCCGGAAGGGCCCGTAGCGCCACACCATCACCGCCTCGTCCCCACTGCCCTCGAGGTGTCGGGTGACGGCCACGACCTTCTTGTTGAACGGTCGTAGCTTGTGCACGCCGTCCTCCCATGTCGCGGCCACGCGGATCCGCTGACCGCCGATACCGGCGGTGTCGTCGACACCGTTTTCGAGGGTGCCGTCGCAGAACATGTCGTGGACGAGCCCACCGGTGGTGATCGTGATCCGATTCCCGGCCTGTTCGACTCGCTCGACGTGGCCCTTCATGCGGCCCTCGTAGCACTCCCAGACACCGCGCAGGTCGGCCGCGCCGTCGACGAGCGGCTCGAGGCAGCCATCGAGCGTGCGACTCGGCCAGTCGTTCCACGTCGCATCGGGTGCAGTACGTTCGAGCGGGATGTCCGAAGCGGGTGGCCCCGAACCGTCGAGGTCGGGACGGCCATAGTCGGCGGGATTGTGAGGGCGGGCGTACGTTGCGAGCTCGTCGTTGTCGACACCGCCGAACACCTGCTTGAGTACAGCAACGATCGGGATCTTGGCCATCAGGTCTCCTCCGGTCCCCAGACTTCCAGGTTGTTCACGCGCTCGACTCGGCGGATCGTGCGCAGGTCGAGCCAGGGCTCGAGTCCGCAGGCTCGGAAGACCTCGCGGGCGCGAGCCTGCGCTTCGGGCGCCGCCGCCGCCAAATCGTCGTGCAGTTTCTGCATCAGCCAGAAGCGGTACGGCATGACGCCTGTGGTCAGCTCGATGCCCCGCCACTCGAAGGTGGCGGTGCCCCGACCGACGAGCCCCCTTCCACCTTTGAGACCGCGGTCGCCGGGTCGCTCGAGTCCGTTCGTTCCCGGTTCGATCTGTGGGTTGGCGGCCAGGTAGTCGTTGGCCTCGTCGACGTGAGCAACCAACTCGGGCAGGTACTCGACACTCACGAACCGCATCAGTTCGAGCAAGGTCTCGGGCAAGGTCCCAGAGTCGACGAGCGATCCGTCGTGGTCGGGGAATTCGTGGAGATAGGGCTCCGAGGTGGTCATCCGCTCGACCCAGCGCCCGACCCGCGGCGCCCGCTGCTTGATCAGTGCCGCCGGAGCGGGGTCGCGGTACAGATGGGCCCACATCGCGGCGATCAAGCCGAAGTCGCCGATCGTCGGACGCCCGCCGAGCAGGTACGGGTGATGCTCGAGGTGAGCGGAGAAGAGGTCGAGGAACTCCTCGAACGCGGCTTCGATGAGATCTATCGACTCGGGGACGACGCCGAAGGTCACTGCGGCCTTTCGCATCCGGCCACTGTTGTGGAGGAAGCCTTCCTCGTCGTGCGTCCCCGGTGGGACCAGAACGGAGAACTCGTCGTTGAGAAAGGCGAGGTTTTGGTCGTCGAAGTTCCAGCGGTAGTGCATCGCCGGACGAAGTAGGCCCTCGCCACCAAAGACCTCGAAGACATGGCTGATTGCAAGGAGCGTCGGGTCGTCGGGGTAGCTGTCGAACGCCCGAAGCCTCTGCCCCGGCCCGTTCTCGAAGTGGTCGATGATGTCGGCGCCGTCCTGAATGACCTCGCCGTCGGGCGTTTCCAACACCGGGATGATCCAGCGCTTGATCTGCGGCACGATCTCCTCGAGGTAGCGCTTACACCCGGGCGACAACTCGACGAAGTCGATGCCTTGGCGACGAAGATACGCCCGCGCCTTGCCGGTGTAGAGCGACACCGGAGCGCCGTAAAGGGTGTAGGTCATCGAGTTGCCTCCTCGATCGAGGTGACCGGTACGGGTCCGTGGAATCCGGAGCCGTCGACGATCACCAAGCGGGCCGGATTCGGCAGTGCCGCAACGAGCGGACGGGCCAGCCCGACGGTCCGAGACGACCACTCATCGGGCAGCACGGACGTAACTTCCCGCCTCGACGTCCAGGCCGGCACGAGTGCCGTCCCGTCGCCGACATCGAGCACATCGATCGTCCGGCCCGCGTCGAAGCGCACGGTGTGGTGCTTGTCGACCGACAGTTCGTGCACTCCGTCGGCGAGCGGAGCGACGGGGCTGGGGACGGCGACCCGGACCATCCGATGTCCGGCCACGTTGCGAACCTCGAGTGGCCCGTCGTCGTCGGCCCCCGGAGACCGACGGAAGAAGGCGAGGTCGGCACTGGCCGCGCCTGCGCCGGCGAGCAACCAGCCCGCAGGAAGGTCGAGACGCTCGACCGCCGCATGCTCGACGACGGTCTGGCAAAGCCACACGCTGTTCGTGGCGATCTCCACCAACTCGAGCCGGACACCAGGGCCGAGGGTCCAGTTGTCGGACCACTCGACGGTGCCGATCGCGGGGTCGGCGGCGACCGTCACGAGGCCGGCCCCAGCCAGGCGAGCAGTGCGTCGTTGTAGGCCCCAGGGATGTCCTCCTGAAGGAAGTGACCACCGCCCTCCAGGATCACGTGGGGTTGCCCGGCCGCGCCGGGAATGCGCTCGACGATCGGCTTCCAGCCGTCGGGAGCGACGGTATCCATGTCGCTGAAGATGGTGAGGACCGGCTTGGTCCATTCGTCCAGCACCTTCCACGCCTCGTAGTTCGCCGGGTACATCGGGTTGTCGGGCCGCGTCGGCAGCAGTTGGGTGAACGCTCGGCTCCCGATCGTGAGATCGGGATCGGGATAGGGCGCGTGATAGCCGGCGATCTGCTCGGGTGTCGGTTCGTTGGCGAGCACCAGTGGGAGCAGCGTCCACGGTTCCCATTTCGGTGCGGTGCGAGCCATCTCCTGAAAGTCGGCGTACGGGCCGGTGGCGTCGATGTCGGCGGGGAGTGGCTCGGTGATGTCGCGCCAGGGCAGCCCTGTGTTGGAGATGACCATTCGCTCGACGAGATCTGGTTGCTCGGCGGCGAGCCGCATGCCGATGATCCCGCCCCAGTCGTGCAGCACGAAGGTGCACTCCGAGAGCACCAGTTGATCGATGAGCAGACACCGCATCCACTCGACGTGGCGCTCGACCGAGTAGTCGTCGAGCTCTGACGGCTTGTCGGACATGCCCATGCCGACGAGGTCCGGAGCGATCACCCGATATCCCGCGTCGACCAGCGGGCCGATCTGGTGGCGCCACAGGTACGACCACGACGGATTCCCGTGGAGCAACACAACGGGCGGCGCGAACGGCAAGCCGGCGTCGATGACGTTGATGCTGATGATCTGACCGTCGCCGGACGGGATCTCGACCCAGCTGCGCTCGGTCGGGTATCCGGGCAGGCCGTCGACAGCGTCGGCCGGACTCTGGAGGATCTTCACTGTTTGGCGTCGACCGAGGCCGACAGGCGGTTCAGCGTCGACCGGAGGCCGAGCGCATAGGTGTCGGCGATCGCGGTGTTGCGATGATCGTTGTGGGCCTCGACCCGGTCGGGGTCCATCGCCACCTCGAGGAACGCTCGCCTGCTTGGGAATGTATTGAAGCGCACCTGGTGCCATGTGCGGCCATCGCCGAGGATCGTGCCCTCGGCCGAGAACCAGCCTGCGATCCGCAACCCGTTCGGCACTGCGACGGATCCGGCGACCTTCTGGTACTCCTCCATGTGGTCCGGCGTGTGCGTGGCACCGTCCTCCTCGTAGAACCGGATGACGTGCATCATCGTGTACGGCCCGTCTTCATCGGTCGGCGGATGCGGGACATCGTCCCAGTCGACGATCTCGTCATCGGCCACCTGGGGTATGTCGAGCGGTAGGCAGCCGATGACGATGCTCTCGGCCATGCCCGCTTCCTTGTGCTTGTGCGACTCCCGGAAGTCGGCGCGCTCCTGCATCTCGATGAACGCCCGTCGGGTCGGGTACTTCACGATCCCGATGCGGTCCCACTCGATGCCGTCGCCGAGGAAGCGATCTTCGACGGTGGCGACGAAGACGAGTTCGGCGCCCACGCCGCTGAGCGACTCGGTCGGGGTGTACTCGTCGTCGGCTTCCTGCCCCGTGAGCGTGGTCTCCCGTCCGTCGGCGTACTCCGCGACGTCCTTGTAGCGCATCAGGTTGACCATCCACACCGGCCCGTCGTCTTCGGGCGCGGTCGTGGCGAGGGTGAGTCCGTACTCGTGGTCGACCTGTCCGTAGTCCGGCATACCGGACACTCTATCTATTGCCATCTAGACTGGCAATAGATAGAGTGGACGGCACCGCCGCCCTTCCGGCGCGTGCCGCGAGGGCCCCGTGCCATGCCGAGCGTCGACAGGTATCGTGCCCCCGATGCTGACCATGGGGGCGCCCTCACATCAGTCGCTTGCCGAAGGTGCCACATGATGCGCGACGTCGGGCGCGGCCTCCGGTCGTTCTGGAACGATCCGTCCGGTCGAGCGATCCTGGGGGTTGCGTTGACCATGATCGGGACCGCCACGGTCTTCTCCCGACTCGTCGAAGATCTCGACTGGATCGACAGCCTGTATTTCTCGGTCGTCACGATCAGCACCGTCGGCTACGGCGACATCTCACCCGAAACCGTGCCGGGGAAGCTCTTCACGATGGCCTATGTGGTCGTCGGGATCGGCGTTTTTGTCGCCACGGTCTCGACGATCGGTCATCACCAGCTCGCGGTGAAGCAGCCGACCGAGCTGGAGACCCCGGGCGACTAGCCGCTCAGAATCGCCTGGAGGCTCGAGGCGAGGGTTTTGCGCGTCTCGGCCTCGGAAAGGCCCCGGTACTCGCGCAGGAATTCGAGCGAGTCGAGCTGCGTCAACAGATCGCCTGCGGCGATGACACGCCTCTGTCGCTGCGCATCCATCTCGCCGAGCTCGGGCGCGAACTGCAGCTCGAACTGCTCGCGCATCAGCGCGCGATTGTGCGCTCGCGTCTCGTTGACCTGCCGATGACGTGCCGCGTTGGCGACGGTTGCCCGAAACACCGCCGCGTTGGCGCGGTACAGCCGCACCCGCATCCCGACGAAATCGTCGATCCGCCGGTCGAGCGACCCCTCACCGATGGCGTGGAGCTTCGAAAGCGATCGTGCGACTTCGTCGTTGCGGGCGATTGCGGCTTCGCGTAGCTCGCCTGGGTCGGCGAAGTAGCGGTAGAGCGACCGGAGCGACAAACCAGAGCGCTTCGCAACCTGCTCCATCGACGGGAACATCGCGTCTTCTCCGAACATCTCAAGCACCACGTCGAGCACCGCCTCGATGTTGCGCTGCCGGCGCGCCACACGACCGTCGATCGGTGTGGTGATCTCGTCGCCATCGGTCATCGATGACCGAACCTAGCTGGCACGCTCTGCGGCGAGTCGGAGCATCTCCCGGGCGACCATCGGCGCGGCGTTCTGGTTCTGGCCGGTGACGAGGTTGCCGTCGACAACCCAGTGGTTGGCCAGCGGGTCGCGCCGCTTGGTCTGGCTCTCGAACTCGGCGCCGAGCCTGCGCAGCTCGGTCTCGGGGTGATGCGGCGTCGAGGTGATACCGAGTTCCCGAACCTGCTTGTCGGTGACCGCGCTGACCTTGCGGCCTGCGACCAGGGGCGAACCGTCGGGCGCCGTCGCCTTCAGCAACCCGAGCGGACCGTGGCACACACCGCCGATGATCGCGCCGTTCTCATTGGCCCGGGTCATCTGCGAGCCGAGTTCGTCGGAGAAGCCGAGGTCGAACGCAGCACCCCAGCCGCCCGCGAGACACACGATGTCGTAGTCGTCGATGTCGACATTCGCGATGGCGAGCGACTCGGTGATCTTGGCCCTCAGGTCGTCGTCGGCGAGGAAGCGGTCGCACGCCTCGGTGCGCACCGGGGCACGCAACGACTGGGGGTCGACCGGGATGACGCCACCACGGGGACTGGCGACGTCGACCTCCATGCCGGCATCGAGGAACGCGTAGTACGGCACGGTGAGCTCGCTGGCGAACACTCCCGTGGGTTTGCCGATGTCGAGGACACCGTGATTGGTGGCGATGCAGAGCGCCCGGCGACCGGCGAGGTCGACGTCGATCGTTTCGGTGTCCTCCGGATGCATGCCGGCGCGCTGGAGCAGCTTGCGAAGGGCGCGGGCAGGAGGGGGCGGGGTCTTCATGCGGGTCCTTTCGGCACGGGCGGTGTAGGGCCATGGCTCATGACGGGGGGGTACGGCACGGGTCCGTTCGGCCGCCAGCCGATCGACGAGGAGAGTGAACACTGCCGCCGCGTCGGCATCGTTCCATCGGTTCTCCGCTTCGATGGGATCAGTGTCGAGGTCGTACAACTCCCACTGATCGGGCAGTGGTTCCGTGCGGTACAGGTCGCCGCCCACGCCGGTGCTCGCCAGATGGCGAACACCGGGCTCGGTCCAGGTTTCAGGATCGTCGAAACTGCGAACGATCTTCCAGAGCCGGTCACCACCGCCAGCGGCATCGCCCTCGGCGACCCGACTCACAATGCTCTCGAAGTTGGCGGGAGCGTGAGCCGGGACCTGGATCCGCAGCGGGGGCGGCTGCTTGTCGATGCGGCCAATGCGGCGGGCCATGGCGCTCGCCCCGGTATCACCCTCCGGCATGTTGTCGCGCGTGATGGCATAGACGATTCGGTCGACGTCGGCTTCGGCACCGTCGACGACCGGCATCAGATCGCGGCCCGGAAGGGCGTGGAACTCGCTGAAGTCGTTGCGAATCGCTGCGCTGGCCATCTCAACGTCGATCCCCGCGGCACCGAGCAACGTCGGCACCAGATCGACATGAGACGTCGGCGCATCGACAACCTCGCGTGCGGCCGTTGGCTGTGCGCCAGTGCGAGCGATCGCAAACGGTACCCGTGTCGCCTCGTCATAGAGGTTGAACCACTTCTGGTGAAGACCCCCATGGGCTCCAAGGAGCTCACCATGATCGGCGGTACGAACGAGCAGGGCGTCACCCCCACCGGTCACGACAACCTCGCGCACTCGGTCAAGCTGACGATCAGAGGCAACGTGGAGCCGATAGTAGAGATTGCGGTACTCCTGGGCCTTGCCTTTGTAGGCCGCTTCGATCATGGGCGCCGGTCCGTATGTACTCAAGTACGAGGCCCGAAACGCGATTTGAGCAGCCGGCTTGGTCGAGAGATCTTCACGGTCAGTCGGCGACTCGGGGATGTCGGGCGGATTGAGCGGATCATCGACAAACGGGTTGTCGGGCCCAAAGCGTCCCAGCCACCCTGGCGCGAACACGATGTCGTGCGGATTGACGAAACTCACCACCAGCAGAAACGGCCTCAACGCCGCCTCGTCACCCTCGGCTCGCCGCGCGTACCGGCTCTGGAGGAACTCGATCGCTCGATTGGCATAGATGCCATCGCAGATCAGGCCTGACAACGCGGGCTTGCCGCCGTGCGGCTCTGGCCCTACCCAGTCGGAGAAGCCGAAAGGGTCGAGCACATCGGCATCGAGGTAGGCCTGCACAGCCTCGGGCCGGATCGTGCCGTCGTTGCCGTGACTGAGCAGCGCGCCACCCGTCTCGGGGTCGGTGAGGTCGGCGTGGGTGATGTGCCACTTTCCGACGTAGTGCGTGTCGTAGCCACCGGCCCGGAACCAGTGGCCAAGCGTCGGGACCTCGCCTTCGCGCAACCACCGCATACGCGTGTCGTCGTCCATCTTCCCGAGCCCGTTGGTCTGGGTCACACCATGGATGTCGGGGTACTGGCCGGTGAAGAGCGTCGGCCGACTCGGCACGCACGCAAGCGAACCGGTGTAATGACGGCGGAAGTTGACGGCGTTGTCGTCGAACCACGCCTCAGCCCGAAGGGTCTCGCGGCGCCAGGCCTTCACGTCGTCGGTTTCGTACGGCGGTGTGGCCCGTTCCTGATCAGTCATCAGGATGATCACGTCGGGACGAGTCATCACTGATCCTCCACGTGAGCCTTGAGCCCGTCGAGCATCTGCTGCGACGCCTTCCCCATGGTTCGGCCGACGACGCGTGCAATTGCCTTCTGCGGTGGACGGGGGCCAGTGTCGATCGTGCTGGTGAGCGTGACCGCTGTGGCAGCTCCGGTGTCGGACAGCGACCATCGGTTGGTCGCCGAGCGAACCACGGGCGGGAGCCCCTCGAGCGCGTAGGCGAGCGCCTCGCATGGGACCCATTCCACAACCCGTTCCAACAACGCGTTGCGCCCGACCTGCACGCGCCGGGTCACACCGAGGCCTTCACCTGCGGTGGTGGTCAGACACGAGTGATCGACGTTCGACGCCCACTGGGCGATTGCCCCGAAGTCGGCGAGAACGGCCCAGATCTCCTCACGCGGGCGGGTGATCTCGATGCTCTTGCTCACGTGCGTCATGCCTCTCCTCGCTGGTCGACCCCTTCAACTTGTGCCAATACTAGTGGCAGAAGTCGCGAGTCAGTGACGCGGAGCCGCAATCGAGCCGGAAAGGGCTTCGTCGATGGCCCGCTGACCGAAGTGCAGACCGCACTCGTAACGGCCGAACACGAACGTCTCGTTCACACCTGCGTCGAAGTTGCGCTGGATGCCCTCGCCGATCGTGAAGTCCTCGTCGAAGACACGTCGGACAACGTCGTAGTTGGCCCGCCAGTACCGTTCGACCTTCTCTGTCGCCGGCGCCTCGGGCACAAGCATGATGCACTGAAACACGCACGTGCCCGGCCCGGTCGGAATGATCGTGTGGACGTACACGTGATCGGTCATCACCTGCACGAAGTTGGCCGGGAAGACGAAGTTCTGCGTCATGAAGTGTCGGCGGTATTCCCAGTCGTCTTCCGGCACGTCGCCCAACTCGACAAGCGACGGCAGGGGCACGGAGTGGCGCACGTGGGGCCCGTAGTCGGACCAGACGCTCTGGTTGTCGAGGTAGTTGGAGCAGGCACTTTCCCGGTGGGCGGAACAGAAATGGTACGACTCCTGGAACCCCTCGAGGGCAAGGCGCCAACTCATCTTGCGATGGAGTGCCCACTTCTCGAAGACAACATGGCTTCCGAGATCGAGGTCGGAGAACTGTTCGTCGAACGGGGCCAACCACGCAGCCATGTCGATGGCCTCGGTCTGGGGTGACGGGACCACCCAGATGAGCCCGTGATGTTCATAGGCCGGTAGCTCGACGAGCTGGCGCTCGTTGCGATCGACGGAGTCGAAGCCCACCGGCTGCGGCATACCGCGCAACGCACCATCGAGGTCATATGTCCACGAGTGGTAGGGACAGGTGAACCGCCGGGCATGACCACACGCCTCGTCCTCGATACGGGCGCCCCGATGGCGACACACGTTGAGATACGCCTTCACGTCACCGGCCTCGGTGCGCGTCACCAGCATCGGGACGCCGGTGTCGTCGTGGGTGATGAAGTCGCCAGGCTCTGCGAGGTCGGTTCGGTGCGCAATCGCGATCGGGAACTGCCGGAACAGGACATCGATCTCCTGCTGAAGCTTGGCCGGATCGGTGTAGTTCGCAACCGGGTTCACACCGACCTCAGGCAACATCTGTGTGGACTTGCGCTCGACAAGATCGAGCAACTCGCGAATGATGTGGCGTTCCTCTGCTCGGATGCCCATCCGCAAAGCCTAGCCACGGGCTGCGGGTTGCTCGAAGCCCTCATCTAGGTTCCTCCCATGAGCTCGCTGTCTTCCTCCGACATCCGTTCCTTGGTCGTGGGCGCAGTCGAAACCGCAGCTGATGTCATCGGTGAAGCAGCCGTGGCCGACCGTTGGGATCACCCATCTGCGCTCGAAGGCATGACGGTCGGCGCACTGTGCGCCCACCTCGTACGCGCCGCGGGAGCAACGATCGCCTATCTCGATCACACCCCCACCGACCGGCAACCCGACGACGAACTGCTCACCCCGGTCACCTACTTCCGCGCTGCGCTCGAGGCCCCCATCCACGATCGGATCAAGGACGTCTCCGCCGACGAAGCGGCGATCGGGCAGCAGGCCATGGCGGCGAAGTGCCGCCAGCTGGCCGCCGATCTTGCCTCGAGGTTCGCCGCTGAGCCCGAAGATCGCCTCCTGATGGCTCTGGGTGGACGGACGCTCACCCTCGACGACTTCTGCCGGACGCGACTGATCGAGGTGCTGCTCCACATCGATGATCTGGTCGCCAGCACGGGGACCGACCGGCCCGCACTGGATCCGCGTGGGCCGCTCGAGGTGATCGAGATCTGTGTCGGTATCGGCATCGACCGCCATGGCGTCTGGGGATTGCTGGAAGCACTCGCCCGCGCCGAACGCTCGGAAGGCACCGTCTTCCCGATCTTTTGATGCCGCGCCGTCGCTGCGACATGTTCGAGGTTCAGGTCGGCGGCATCTCCAGCGACCAGAGCCGGTCGGTGAGGATGCCATTGCGCTCCTGCACCGCGTCCATGGCATCGACGACGAGATCTTCGCGATACCGCCTGCCGACGATCTGCACGGCGGCCGGGCGGCCCTCGACAAGATCGACCCCGAACACACCGGCCGGTAGTCCGAGATAGTTGGTACCACAGCTGTACATGGACGAGTCGAACACGTCTTTCAGTTCCTCGAAGCTCTGGGCATCAGCATCCCAGTCGTAGAGCGGACGCAACAGGAATGGTGTGAGCAGGAGTGGGTACTCGTCGAGGAAAAGACTCCACTCACGGAGGTATCGACCTCGGTCCCCCAGGGACTGGAGGTACGCATCTCGGTCGAGAATCTCGCCGAGTTCGTAGTACCACTCGAAAATCTGTTGGATCGTCTCGCTGCCATGTGCCGTCACCGCCGGTCCGAGCGAAAGGCTCATCTCGGTCACGCCCGCCCGGAACCACTCGTTGGCCGGACCCAGGATCGACGGTGGGTCGACATGCACCACGTGGTACCCGGCGTCGGCGAGCATTTCGGCGCTGCGCTCGACAAGCTCACCCATCGCTGGGTGCATGTCGTACCCATTGCTCTCGGTCGTCACAGCGACGGTGATCGGGCCGTCGAGCGAGGGACCGTCCCAGGGCAGTGGAATGTGGTTCGGGTCTCGCGCATCGGGGGCGATCATCACCGAGGTGGCGAGGCGGACGTCGGCCGCCGTGCGAGCGATGATGCCCTGACACGACATCGTGGCGGAGAGCAGTGGGCGTTCGGCGGTTGCCGTAGCGTTGAAGACCGGTACGCGGAAGCTGCTGGGCTTCACGGTCGTCGTGCCGTTGGCGAACGACGGAAAGCGAAGCGAGCCGCCAATGTCGTTGCCGTGATGCAGCGGGCCCATCCCTGCTGCACAGGCCGAACCAGCTCCCCCCGATGAGCCACCAGGACTTGCGTCGTCGTCCCACGGGTTCCGCGTCCGACCGCGGAGCGGATTGTCGGTGGTGGCCCGCATCGAGAACTCCGGGGTGTTCGTTCGGCCGAAGATCACGGCACCGGCGCTGCGAAGGTTCGAAACAAGCGGGGCGTCCTCGGACGCCATGAGATCGGCAAGGGCTGGAACCCCATTCGGGTTGGGGGTGCCAGCTTGATCGACATTTTCCTTGATGGTGACGGGGACGCCGTGGAGCGGGCCCAGTGCCGCGCCGGCGGCGACGGCGGCGTCGGCCGCAGCCGCCTCGGCCCGTGCCGCCTCTCGACAGTCATAGGTGATTGCGTTGAGGTGGGGATTTCGTTCGTCGACCCGGGCCAAGACCGATTCCAGTGCCTCGGTTGCAGTGTGTTCTCGACGGCGAATGCCCGCTGCAAGTTCCACTGCTGTTCGCTGCCACAGTTCGGTCATCTCGACTCCTTCTCGAACAGGACGAACGTAGCCTCAGACCTCGACCCTGCGCTCGAAGACGAATTCGTGCTCGAGGTACGAATTCGTGTGCTCGAAGCCGGGGGGCGGGGCGATGAGCTGCGCGCTGTGCAACAGAAACCAACCATCTCGAAGGGCTTCGGTGCCCGTCTCGTAGGGCGGGTCGCCGTCACGGAGATCAGGTCCAAGACCAGCGGCGCCATCGTGGAATGCCCACGCAACCACCGACGAGTCGAGCGATGAACCGCTCCCCCACAGGTAGAGAACTTGCTGACGTACCTTCACGAGACCAACCCGTCACGCGCCGCCATACGAGTGAGGTAATGGTCGACATCGTAGGTGTCGTCGCCGGTGAGGTAGCGCCACAGCAATGCCCGCTGGATCTGTTCGTTGCGCGATTCCGTCGTGCCGTGCCATGGGTGATTCGTCCGAAAGACCTGTGCGACGCTGTCGGACCGCATCGTGGCGAACTGGTGATCGGAGGGGTCGTTGTGCAGTTCGTCGAGATCGACGGTGTTCCACAGTCGAACCTGTGGGACCGTCGGGTTGAGACGGGTCTTGTGCATCAACCGATCGTCCGCACCCGAGTTCGGTTGCCCGGCGTGCCACAGGCCGTGATGGAACACCAGGACGGTCCCCGCAGGCCCGGAGAACTGCTGCTCGCCTTTGATGTGTTGGTAGCGGTCGAGTGATGGCCGGACCCGATGAAGATGACTTCCGGGCACGAAGCGAGTTCCCCCCTCACCGGGAGCGACATCGCGCAGAAACCAGAACAGTTGGATGTCGAAGCTCGGGGCGGCGGTGTCGGTGATCGCATCGGTGTGGAGCGGCTGGGTGTAGGTAGAAGCGGCCGGGACGCGATGGGTCCAGTCATGATCGAATGTCGGGTCGGGTCCAACAAGTGATTCGATCATTCCGTGGATCACCGGAAGCCGCAGACAGTCGCCGATTGCCGACGGGGCCGGATAGCACGCCGAGAGAGGCGTTCCCGTTCTTGGCGGCCTCACCCCGTCGGGGCTGAGCCGTTCTCGGTGCAGGCGCTCGATCTCACCGACCGCTCGCCGATTGATCTCGGCCGGGACGATCGCATCGAATCGCAGGAACCCGTTGGTCACGAACTCGGCCATCTGCCGAGTGGTCAGCCGGTAGTCGATTGGCTCTGACATGAAGAACCTTGTAGCGGATTCTCTTCGCCGCAGCGAACCGGTGACCGACCGGTCGCGGGATCCGGTCGTTGGACGTTGCCGAACCCAGCCGTTCACCGGCACACTCCCCTACACGTGGCCGCGAGACGCTGCGCAGCTGCCCGCACCACGTGACGACGCCCTTTCCCCTACGGATTCGGCCTCACCGGGAACGGCTCGCGGCGCGCTTCGAAGACGAACCCATCGAACCCGGTCTCCGCAATCTCGGTGAGGCGATTGAAGTACATCGAACCGCCGAGGTGACCGAGGAACTGCCGGGGTTTGCCCGGAATGTTTGCGCCCAGGTACCAGGAATCGGTCCGCGGGTAGAGGGTGCGATGTGCGATGCCTTGGATCTCGGCATCCCACGACGCCTCCGCTTCGACAGTCGGTTCGACAGCCCCCAGCTCCTCGGATTCGAGGTGGCGAATGCATGCGTCGATCCACTTGGTCTGGAGCTCGGCACCAAGGGGCATCGTGAAGAAGACCCCGGGTGAACCAGGACCATGAATCATGAAAAGGTTCGGAAAGCCGGCCACGGTCATGCCGAGGTTTGTGTCGAACCGCTCCGCCCACTTCTCTCGCAGCGATACGCCCCGGCGTCCCTTCGGGTTGAGTTGCAACATCGATCCACTCACTGCGTCGAAGCCGGTGGCGAGAACGAGCATGTCGATCGGGTGCTCGGCCTCGGTGGTGTGCGCCGCCGTGGTGCTGAACCGCTCGATGGGATCGGTCCGGAGGTCGACCAGCGTCACGTTCTTGCGGTTGTAGGTCTCGAAATAGCCGTTGTCGAGGATGAGACGCTTGGTTCCGAACGGATAGCTCGGCATGAGTTTGGCCGCAGTGTCGGGATCGTCGACGATGCTTCGGATCTTGCCCCGCACGAATGCGCCGATCTCGTCGTTGAGCGCCTCATCGGTGTACACCCCTCGAAAGCTGTTGATCGCAAGATGCATGCCGCCGCGTTGCCACATCTCCTCGTAACGGGCCGCTCGCTCCTCGGGGGAGTGATCACTCGCCTGCAGCTTCGTCGTCGGGAACGGCCAGCCGCCTCGGTGACGCATCGAACCGCGAAGTTCGTCCCAGTTGGCCCGATACTCGGCCAGATCTTCCGCTGCGAGTGGCCGGTTGCGAGCCGGGAGCGAATACTGCGGGGTTCGCTGAAAGACGGTCACATGCTCGGCCGATACGGCGATCTGCGGGATGGCCTGGACCCCCGACGAACCGGTGCCGATCACGCCGACACGTCGACCCTCGAACGAGACCGGTTCGTGAGGCCATCGACCGGTATGAAAGATGTCTCCGCCGAACTCGTCGATCCCTGGATAGTCGGGCATATTCGCCACGAACAGCGCGCCAACCGCACAGATCAGAAAGCGAGCCGTCGCCTCCGTCCCCTGGTCGGTTTCGATCGTCCAGTGCTGGGTCTGTTCGTCGTAGTGCGCGTCGGTGACAACGGTGTCGAACGTGATGTCTCGTCGAAGGTCGAGCCGATCGGCGACGAACTCGACGTAACGCAGCACGTCGGCCTGGCTGCTCTGGGTCTCGGGCCAGACCCACTCGTCGACGAGGTCTTGACTGAACGTGTACGCGTAGAACGGACTACTCGGCGCGTCGACCCGTGCCCCCGGATAGCGGTTGTACCACCACGTGCCTCCGACATCGCTCGCCCCGTCGAAGCCATGAACGGCGAGTCCCATCTGATCGCGCAGGTGGTGCAACGCGTAGAGACCACCGAAGCCCGCACCGATGACGATGGCGTCGTAGGTCGTGTCGGACACAGGGCGCAACGTACCGCGCTGCGGTACGTTCCGGGAATGCCGACCATGGAACCTGCCGCACAACTTGGTTCCCGACGGAACCGAGCGCTCGGAACAGGCATGCCACTGTTCTACCGGGAGCCGCTGCACCTCGTCCGAGGCGATGGTGTGGAGCTCTTCGATCCCCACGGCCGACGGTACGTCGACATGTACAACAACGTGCCGTGCGTGGGCCACGCCAACCCCCGAGTCGCAGAGGCGATGCGAGCGCAGCAGTCCACGCTGAACACGCACAGCCGCTACCTCCACGAGTCGATCATCGAGCTGGCGGAGCGCCTGACCGATCTACACACGACGCCGGGAATGGAGAGCGTCAGCTTCTCCTGTTCCGGAACCGAAGCAGTCGACGTTGCGATGCAGATGGCGCGGATAGTCACAGGGAACCGTGGATTCATCTCCACCGACGGCACCTACCACGGCAACATCGGTGACGTGGGCGGGCTCGGACTGGCCGCCCGCATGCCCGAGGCATTCCCAACGATCCGAACGATCCCGTTCCCGCAGACACTTCGTCCGATCGAGCCCGGGCTCAGCGACGCCGAACTCACCGAGGCCTACCTCGCTCGACTCGACGTAGCCATCGAGTCCCTGAAGACCGCAGGGCACGGTGTTGCTGCGCTGGTGCTCTGTTCGATCCAGGCGAACGAGGGCCTGCCCGACATCCCGTCTGACTTCATGGCTCGTGCATCGGCGATGGTGAAGATGAACGGGGGTCTGGTGATCGCCGACGAGGTGCAGGCCGGCTACGGACGGCCCGGCCACTGGTGGGGATACGAGGTATCCGGACTCCGGCCCGACATCGTGGTCACCGGCAAGCCAATGGGCAACGGGCTGCCGCTGTCGGCCACGACGTCGAGCCACGAGATCGTCTCGGGGTGGCGAGCGAAGGCCGGCTACTTCAACACCTTTGCATCGAGCCCGCTGCAAGCCGCGGTGGGTCTGGCCGTTCTCGACGAAATCGAGGAACGTCAGCTTGTCGAAAACGCCGCTCGGGTCGGTGCACAACTGAAGGCCGAGCTCACAGCCCGCCTCGACCCGGACCATCATCCGTGGATGGCCGAGATCCGAGGCGTCGGACTCTTCCTTGCGATCGAAGTCGTCGAGGCGCACGACACCCTTGCGCCAGACGCCGAACGGGCGGTCGAGGTGGTGAACCGCCTCAAGGATGCCGGCTTCTTGACCTCCAACGCCGGGGCTCACCGCAACGTGGTGAAGATCCGACCACCGCTGGTCTTCTCCGATGCCAATGCCGACGAGTTCTTGACGGCATTCGATCGCATGCTCCTCGAACTCGATGGCTGACCCCGACCTTCTTCGCGCTGCAGCCGAACGGGCCTGCGCCCGGTTCGACGTCGACGATCACCATGTCGAGTTGGTGGCTGTCGGGGAGAACGTCACCTATTGCGCCCGACGAGACGAATCGGCGTACGTCCTTCGCCTGCACCGGCCGGGCTACCACACCCTCGCAGAGCTCGACTCCGAGCGGCTCTGGCTCGAAGCGCTTCGCGCTGCCGATATCAGTGTGCCCGAGCCGGTCTGCGCGCCAGACGGCCGTTATTTCATCCCTGTCGAGGTGACATCGGACGACGAGCGCTTTGCCGGCCTGACCCGCTGGCGAGACGGTGCCGTTGTCGCCGATCTCCAACAATCAACCGACCTCACTGCTGAGGTGACCGACGAGTTCGCCCAACTCGGCACGCTGATGGCACAGATGCACACCCAAGCCGTTGCCTGGGATCCCCCCGCCCACTTCACCCGTCAACGACTCGACGCCGACGGACTCGTCGGTGAGGCTCCGTTCTGGGGCCGCTTCTGGGAGGCTGAGGACCTCTCCGCGTCGCAGGCGGATGCGCTCGAAACGGCTCGTCTCGTCGCGCTCGACCGACTTCGACGCTACGGCGAACCGGTCGACCGGTTCAGCGTCATCCATGCTGATCTACACCTCGGCAATCTCCTCGTCGACTCCACCGGTGCACTGAGCGTGATCGATTTCGACGACGCCGGGTACGGGTGGCACCAATACGACATGGCCGTTGCGCTCTTGCACATGCAGGACGCACCCGACGCTGGATCGGCCCGATCCGCGTTCTTCGAGGCCTACCGCGCGGTTCGTCCGATCAGTGACGACGAGCTCACCTGGGTGTCGTTCTTCGAGACGGTGCGATTGATGATGCTGATCGGGTGGAAGGCGCAGCGTCCCGAGGTGGTGTGGCCAGCGGGCCGATTCGACGACGTGGTCGACGAAGCCCTCGCTCGGGTCGGTGACCTCGACCAGCCCACCATTGGATGAGCTCAGATGTTGTCGAAGACGCCACCTCGGCCTTTCCCGGAACTGAACCGACGAGCCCCTTCGCGACTCTCGCCTGATCGGAGGGTGGTGTCACCGAGTAGCCCTTCGTTGTGCATCGCAGCCTCGAAGTCGAGGTCCCACTGCTCGATGGCTGATCGTCGATCGGTACGCAGGCACGACTGCGGAAACTGCGCGATCTGTTGAGCCAACTCGACAGCGGCCTCGAGCGATGTACCGGCCGGGACCACACGGTTGGCGAGCCCCATCTGTTTCGCCTCGTCGGCATCGACGGCGCGGCCGGTCAAGATCATGTCCATCGCATGGGAATGTCCGATCAACCGCGGCAGCCGCACGGTTCCGCCGTCGATCAGGGGCACGCCCCAACGACGGCAATAGACACCGAACGTTGCGTCTTGGTCCACAACGCGCATGTCACACCACAGCGCCAACTCGAGACCACCGGCGACGGCGTACCCCGAGACGGCAGCGATAACTGGCTTCCTGAGGCGCAGGTACGACGGCCCCATCGGTGCCCGTGACTCGTGGCGATCGATCGGGGGTGCCGGAGGTGGGGTCGGCTCGAAGGTTCCATCACCGACGGCCTTGAGGTCAGCCCCGGCACAGAACGTTCCGCCGGCACCGGTGAGCACTGCGATCTTCAACGAGTCATCGCTGTCGAAGTCGACGAAGGTCTGCCCGAGCTTGCGAGCCGTGGGCGAGTCGACTGCATTCCGAGCTTGCGGGCGGTTGATGGTGACGACGAGGATCTCACCTCGCCGTTCCGTCACGACGGTGTCGGTCATGACCCCTCTCTAGCCGAGACGACGCCCGATGCCCGAACCCTTCACGAGCGAAGATGGTTGTCGCTTGACAGTTCTGCCGAGATTCGATCGAGTGAACCGTCGTGACGACACCGGAAAACACGATCGACCCATTCGAGGCCGAGGCACCACCCGAACTTGGTGTGGTTCGCGCCGGTGAAGACCTCGATTGGACAAGGATCGAGCCCTACCTCCGCGCCGAACTTCCTGAGGATCTCGACACCGACGGTGAGTTTTCGGTCCTTCAGTTTCCCAACGGCTCGGCCAACCTCACCTACCTGATCCGGTTCGGTGACACCGAGGTGGTCTTGCGGCGCCCTCCCCATGGCGCGCTGGCTCCGGGAGCCCACGACATGGGCCGGGAATACACCGTGCTCTCGAAGCTCTGGCACGTCTTCGAGCGGGCCCCTCGGGCGTACCTGTTCTGCGACGACCACACGGTTGCGGGTGCGGACTTCTTCGTGATGGAGCGACGTCGTGGCGAGGTGATCCGAGGGGTGGTTCCCGAATCGATGCGCAGCCAACCCGACGTTGGTCGTCGGATCGGCTACGCACTCGTCGATGCCATCGCCGAGTTCCATCTCCTCGACCCCGCCTCTGTCGGCCTCGGCGACCTCGGTCGACCCGATGGTTTCGTGGAACGCCAGGTCGTTGGTTGGAAGAAACGGTGGGATTTGGTGGCCGACGAGCGCTACGACATCGGCATGTGCGAGATCCACGCCCGTCTCGAACGCTCGACGCCGGCACCGCAACGAGTGAGCTTCGTGCACAACGATCTGAAGCTCGACAACTGCATGTTCGCCGCCGGTCAGCCCGATGTGTTGACCTCGTTCTTCGATTGGGACATGACCACGCTCGGTGATCCCCTGGTCGATCTCGGAACCCTTCTCAACTACTGGCCCGAAGCCGACGACGGTCCGGAATCACCCCGGCTCAGCCACGATGGGATGCAACGGATGGGCCTACCGACTCGGACCGAGATCGCACGGCGGTACGGCGAGCAGAGCGGCCTCGATGTATCGGCCACCGGTTGGTACGACGCATTCGCCCAGTGGAAGACCGCTACCGTCATTCAGCAACTCCACCACCGCTGGCTGGTCGGAGCATCGAGCGATCCTCGAATGGAGTTCATCGCGGCTCGACTACCTCGTCTTGTCGAGAGCGCAACCGCAACACTCGACGATCTCGGCCTGTAGCCCTCGCTACTCCTCGGCGGGGGGCGACGTGGTCGTCGTCGTGGTTGGTGGCGTTGTCGTGGTCGTCGTCGTGGTCGTCGTCGTGGTCGTGGTCGAAGGCGACACCGTCGTCGTGGTCGAAGGCGACACCGTCGTCGTGGTCGAAGGCGACACCGTCGTCGTGGTCGAAGGCGGCGGATCGGGCGACGTCGGGTACTGGAACACTCCCACATGCACGTGGTCGTGGTGGACCTCGTTGGTGAACGTGTGCGCGACCGCATCCGGGAAGCGCCACGGGCTGCCGAACTCTCGAATGTCGTAGCGCGACACGATCCACTCCGAGAGTGCATAAAGATCCGAGGACCTGTCGTGTGAATCGATGACCAGCTTCGACTCGAAGCTGTAGATGTCGACCGCTCGGCCGGCGGAATGGTTGCTCACTCGGTCGGTGCCGAAGACGTGGTACGCGTGGCCGGTCTGGAACACGACCACCGAATACGACATCCGGTCGGCGATGTCGAGCATCAGTTCCAGCAACTGACGGTCGATCTTGCCCTCGTAGACGTCCCAGACCGCAGTGTCGGGCAGGTCGATCCGTTCGTGATCGACGACCGCAGCAGCAATCGGATCGAGATCGATTGGCCGGTCGATCGGCCGACCACCCACCGAAGCGATGGTCTCGAGGGTCCATCCACCGGCCGCGGATCCGGCAAGGCGAATCTCCATCGTTCGGGTTTCGACCCGTTCCGGTGAACCGCTGTTCTCACGTCCGATTTCCTGACGAATCACGACGATGATCGAGATCCGGTTGTCGAGCCACCCACCCAGTTGGGCGTACTCGACCGTCCCACGCGACCACATTCCCGGGTGATGCACGCTCTGGACCTCGAGAACCATGGCATCGACGAACTCCGGACCAACGGGATCGACACTGCCGAGGACGTCGTCGAGCGTCGAGGTGGATTCGTAGTTGGTGATGCGGTGCGCCACAAGGGCGCCGAGGTACTTGGCTTCGGGTTGGACCTCGTTGACCGTTGGTTCGAACGGATCGGGGACAGCCGGTGCGAACGGATCGCGGACCTCTTGATCCGCCTCACGCTCCTCCTCAGCGCTGTCTTCCTCACTCGTCTCGAGTGCCGTCGTCGTGGTGATCTGCTCAGACGGAGCAGTCGAGTCGGACTCCTCGGCAACGAGACGCCCGTCATCGGCGACAGCAGCGCTGGGGTCGTCGCCACCGCTCCTCACAACGACGAGTGCGAACAGCACGACCACGTTCAACACACCCACGCCGACCACGAGCTGTTGGAGAAGCAGTTGGGCAGAGCGCCAGTGCGGTCCACCGACGAGCGATCCCAGCCCACTGCCGGGCATCGGCGGTGACAACTCGGTCGACTCCACGGCATCTCCAACCACCGGACCGGTGTCTCCGCCGACACTCACGGGCGCTACAGGATCGTCAGGCCGCGTCACCGGGTGACTCCGAGAGTAGGTGATCAGACGCCGCTGTCGATGGGGCTGTCCGGTTGGCCTCCCACGCAGCAATCGGTCGTTCGACAAGGTGCCACGACGCCACGGCTGCCGTAATCGTGAAGATCGCAGCGCTCCACAGCGGAATGTCCGAACGGACGAACACGTAGTGCCACAGGAAGATCCCGAACGAGATCTCAGCGACCTTGAGCAAGACGCGGTTCTCCAGCCAGGTTGGCGCACGTCGGGCGTACTCGACAGCAACCGCCGACAGCCCAACGGCCAGGAACCCACCCCACAAGATCAGGCTCCCCGTATTGCCGAAGACGGGAAGCAACATCAGCGCGAACAGTAACGGGATCGACCACCGGGCGAGCGGAATCCTCCGCAGATCGGTGACAGCCAACAAACAACCGACCAACAGCGCCGCCGCATTCGTGTCGGTGGCGTTGTACACCCATCCCGGTGACATGATCTCGATCGCGATCACCCGCCAGACGAGGGCAGCGACGGTAAGACCACCGATGACATGCACACGCCGATGTGCCGGAATGATCTTCATCACCAGCGGCCACACCACGTAGAAGTGGAAGATCACCGCCACGAACCATGTGTGGGTCAGGCGGCCGAGCGTGACCCCCTCGGTACGGGCGTAGTTCGCGTAGAAGCCGATGGCCGGTTGCACCTGGACCCAGGCCGTACCGACGGCCAGCAGCGCCACGCACACCACGGCCAGGGCAGGCACCAAACGCACGAGCCGCTTTCGGTAGAAGCCCAGGAGGTCGAGGCCACCGGTCCGGTCGATCTCGGCACAAATCGAGGCGGTGATCACGAAACCCGACAGCACGAAAAACAGCTGAACCCCCCAATGTCCGGCAGGAACGAGCTGATTGTCGACGTGATAGGCAACCACCATCGCGATTGCGATCGTGCGCAGCCCATCGAGAGCGGCAATACGTCCCATCTTCGTGCTCCTCGTACCGACGCAACGATCATCGCAGTTCGACGGCCGATAGCGCAGGCACCCGCCCGCGAATTCGCTCGCTGTCGGCGCACGGGTCCGTCCTCAGGGCCGGGGTCGGGTCCGTGCAGAATTACGCCAGCTCGCCGACGGGCACTCCCGTCCTCACTGCTGGGCCCACTCGCGTTTGGCCATGGCGTCGTCGGCCTCGGGGTCTCGGCCTCCGGGAAGCTGGACGGTGACGTCGTGCAGGGTTCCGGAGAAGGCGAACGGGGCGTGGTACCGGCCCGAGACGGTTGAGCCATGATCGTTGCCGATGCTCACACCGGTCGATGTGAACGACACGAGGTACTGCGGGATCTCGGCCCGACCGCAGGGTTCACCATTGATCGAGACTTCCAGCCAGCCACTTCGACCGTCACGCTCCAAGTGGACACCCAGCACGCAGTCCCCGCCGGGAACCTCTGCGCTCGACTCCACCACGGTGTGTTCGCCGAACGCGTTGTAGTCGGCCACAAGCCGTCGGTTCTGCACGAACAGCGAGAAGCCACAGGTTGCGTTGCCGGTGGCGATGAGCACGCCTTCATCGGTGGCTGCAGCGGACGTTCGCGCCGTCACATCGACCTGGGAGTCGGTCAACGACGCAGCGGTGCGCGTTGGGATGGGGGTCATCGGTGGGCGATAGGTGTAGCGCCGCGTCGGTCGGTGGATCTCGTGATCACCGATCCGCGGGATGAACAGTTCGAGCCGTCGCTCGTCGAGCGGCAACACGTTGTGCGCCACCGCCTCCTCCCACCACAGTTCGATCAACCGAACGAGTCGCTCGGGTTCAGCTTCGGCGAGGTCGTTGCATTCGGACGGATCAGCGGAAAGGTCGAACAGTTCCCAGCGGTCGTCGTCAAACGCGGTACCGGGCTTGTGACGGGTGACCGCTTTCCACCAGACGCCGTCGAGCTCGGTGACCAGCGCCCGGTTTCCACCGAACTCGAAGTACTGGCGGGTGTTGGTCGCAGGCGAGTTGGCGTCGACGAGCACCGAGGCGAACGAGTGACCGCTCACCGGCAGCTGTTCAACACCCCGGTACGTGTCCGGCGCCGTGATGCCAAGGAGTTCGTAGATCGTCGGCACGATGTCGGACACGTACGCAAACTGGTCGCGCGTGGTGCCAGCACGGTCGTCGCCGAGACCCGTCGGCCAATGCACGATCATCGGCACGTGGACCCCGCCCTCATGGGTCAGCGTCTTGTACCAGCGGAACGGCGAGTTGCCGCATTGGGCCCACCCCCACGGGTAGTTGGTGTGGCTGCCGGGGCGACCGATGTCGTCGATGCGCTCGATCGCTTCTTCGGCGGGCTGGTGCAGGCCGTTGAAGTGGCGGAACTCGTGCCAGGTCCCGGCGGCACCGCCCTCCTGTGAGGCGCCGTTGTCGGTGAGCAGAACGAGGATCGTGTTGTCGAGCTCGTCCATGTCACGCAGCCCGTCGACGAACCGGCCGATCTGGTCGTCGGTGTGGTCGAGAAAGGCAGCGAACGCTTCCTGCAGTCGTGCGGCGAATCGCTGCTGTGCCTCGGAGAGGTCCTCCCATGCCTCCACGCCGGGGTTGCGGGGCGCAAGCATGGTGTCTGGGTCGATCACGCCGAGTTCGATCTGGCGGTCGAACCACTGCTTGCGGACGACGTCCCAGCCGGCGTCGTAGCGGCCCCGGTACTTCTCGAGGTACTCGTCGGGCGCCTGATGGGGTGCATGCGTTGCCCCGAACGGCAGGTACGCAAAGAACGGACGATCCGGGCGCAGACCCTTGTTGTCGTTGATCATCAACAACAGCTGATCGACCAAGTCTTCAGACAGGTGGTACCCCTCCTCCGGAGTCGCCGGCGGATCGATGTGGGTGTTGTCGCGAACCAATTCGGGATGAAACTGATCGGTCTCGCCCGGGAGGAAGCCGTAGAAACGTTCGAACCCGCGAGCCAGTGGCCATTGATCGAACGGGCCAGCAGCGGAGACATGGGTCCCAGGAGCCAGATGCCACTTCCCGGCGCACAACGTGGCGTAGCCCTCATCACGCAGGACCTCGGCCACCGTGGCGGCAGCATTCGAGACGTGCCCGAGCGCATTCGGGAAGCCGGTGACCCATCCGGCCAGACCCCGCATACCGACCTCGTGCTGGGAGCGCCCGGTGAGGAGCGCCGCTCGTGTCGGTGAGCACACTGGCGTGACGTGGAAGTTGGTGAACTGCACCCCGCCGGCCGCGAGTGCGTCGATGTTCGGTGTGTCGATGTCGGAGCCGTAGCAGCCGAACTGGGCGAAGCCGGTGTCGTCCAACAGGATGAACACGACATTCGGCGACCCCTGCTCAGGGTGGGGCGACTCCTCGAAGTGCGGTTCGGAGTCCGCGAGTGTTCGACCGATCGTTCCCTCGAAGCCGTCGATAGGTGAAGCCATGGGTACCTCCTCCACCGCGATGGTGGTCAGCTCGTCACCGACGATGATCTCATCGCCGGCCTGTGCGGTCGTCCGTGCGACCCACGCCGAGTACTGCTGGGGTTGGGGATGTCCCTGAGGAACTCGTTCCGCTCAAGGTCACGTCCATTCGTTTGACCCTAGCATTGTATTTTCATACTATGCGAAATTATATGACGAGTGAAACGCAGGCCCCTGCGGCCGGGCCACGGAGACCGCCGATGAGCGTCCCGGTGACCGACGGTGTCTGGATGCTCGCTGCACAGGGCAACGCCTTCGCAGTCGAAACCGTCGAAGGCGTCGTGCTCGTCGACACCGGACGGGGCGGGAACATGACCGAGAGGATGATTGCCGAGCTGCGGCGGCTCACCGATGCGCCCGTCACGGCAATTTGCTATTCCCACGGCCATGTCGGCTACAACGTCGGCGTTCCCCAGTGGCTCGAACACAACGCGCAGCGCGGTGATGCGCCGCCTCGAGTCATCGCCCATCGCAACCTTCCGGTCCGGTATGCCCGCTACCGCGAGACCGAGGGCTACCAAGCGATCCTCAACGAGATGCAGTTCCCGGGAATTGGCGCCCTGTTCGACCCGCTCAAGATCGATCCCACCGAGACCTTCGACGACCATCTTGTCCTCTCCGAGTCGCCCCGCGTCGAACTGCTGTGGACTCCGTCGGAGACCGACGACGCGATCTCGATGTGGCTTCCGGAAAGCCGAACGCTATACACCGGCCCGGCGGTACCCGCCGACTTCATCCCGAACGTCGGCACCCCGCAGCGGTCCCTGCGTCTCACCAGCCGCTGGGCCGACACACTCGACCGACTGATCGGGTTGCGTCCCGAGATCCTCGTCATCGAGTTCGGTCCATTCGTGACGGGCGAGGACCTCATCCACGAACGGCTGACCACCACCGTCGACGCCCTTCGCTGGCTACGGCGTGAGGTCGTCGAGCGACTCAACCGCGGCCTGAGCGAGCGCGACATCCTCGCCGATCTCGACTACCCCGACGAGGTGTTCGGCTACCCGTGGCTGACCTGGGCCTACGGCAGCCCCGAATACATCGTGCGCGACATCGTCCGCGAGGAGAGCGGATGGTGGGATCGCAACCCGACGACTCTGCATCCATCGCCCCCAGCCGACGTCGCCCGAGCGACGTTCGATGCCATTGCCGATCCCGACGCCGTGATTGCGCAAGCAGAGGCCCTGGCCGCCGAAGGTAACCCGCAACTGGCCATGCACGTGATCGACCTCGTTGCGCTGGGTCCCGACGACGAACCGGCGGTGACCCGAGCCCGCTCGATCAAGGCCGACTTGTGCCGGGCCCGGTCGAAACAGATCGACCCTCTCCCAAGCAAGGGCCTCTACAAATCGAGCGGCATCCGGCTCAAGCAGGGAATCGTGTCGTGGGAGGGCGTGGTCGAATGACCAACCAGAAGCCGAACCTGCTGTTCCTGTACGCCGATCAGCACCGCGCCGACGTGATGGGTTGCGCCGGTAACGACGTCGTTGTCACGCCGCATCTCGATCGCCTTGCGGCCGAAGGGGTGCGGTTCGACCAGGCATGGACCGAGAGCCCCATCTGTCAGCCGGCACGCGCCTCGCTGTTGACCGGTCGGTTCCCGAGCGACCACGGGGTGCTCGGGAACTTTGCCGGCGACTGCCGGCCAGACTGGGACATCTTCCCCCGCCGGCTTCAGCAGGCCGGCTACACGACGGCATCGATCGGCAAGACCCATTTCGACTCGTGGCCGATGGGCGCCGAACCCGGTACGCCGCCACCGACCGAAGAATGGATCGGCAGCTTCGGCTTCGATCATGTGGTGGAGGAGTTCGACAGGTATGTGCACCTCTTCGACATCGACACGCCGTACATGACGTTCCTGCGTGAACACGGCGCACTCGCGCCGTACCAGGACGTGATCCGTGACAACTTCCGGGGCGGCGACAAGCACTGGAACGGTGTCACCTCTCCACTCCCCCAGGAGCTCGATCTCACCAGCTTCCTGGCCGACGAGGCGGAGCGGTGGCTTCGCCAGCGGCCCGAAGATCAGCCGTGGTTCCTTCAACTCTCGTTCGTGCAACCGCACGTGCCCCTGATCGGCGATCCGATCTGGGCCGACCACTACGCCGACGCGATGATCGAGCGCACCGCTCGGGCCGAACCGGTCACGAGCACCGAGGCGTGGGGAACGCACCTGTCCTTCTGCCGTAGGCACTCGCACAGCGAGCTCTTGACCGACGACTTCGTGTTGGCCGGGGCCCGCCAGTACTACGCCATGGTGTCGCTCATCGATCAACGTATCGGTGCCATCCTCGCCCAGCTCGACGCCCAGGGTCAGCTCGACAACACGTGGGTCGTGTACTGCGCCGACCATGGCGAGATGCTCGGCGATCACGGCTTGATGGCGAAGATGAACTTCTACCGCTCCTCGGTTCGGGTCCCGCTGATCGTGCGACCGCCCGGGGGAGCCGGCACCCGCAGCGGGCATGTCGTGTCGGCACCGGTCCAGGCCTTCGATGTCGCAGCAACCCTGCTCGAGGCGGGTGACGCCGACCCACTCGACAGGGCTCCGGCCCGGTCACTGTTGCCCTTCGTGACCGGCGATGGTGATGCCGACCGCATCCACGCAATCAGCATGATCCGCATGCGTCCCGGCACCCCGACCTGGCACGCCATCACCGACGGGCACTGGCGCGCCACCTTCAACGCCGATACCGGCGAGCCGAGCGAGTTGTTCGACCTCACCACCGATCCGGACGAAGCAACCAACCTGGTTCAAGATCGAAATGACGGCGAAACCTTGGCAACGCTGGATGCAGTGCTCACAGCCACCCTCGGCGGTCATGCAGACCTCTGAGGACGGGCGGGTGGCGCGAGGCCAACGCACCCGAGAGGCCATCATCAGCGCACTGTTCGAGCTCTACCGCGAAGGGAACCTCACACCCACCATCGAACAGATCGCAGAGCGGGTCGGCCGTACGACCCGTGCGATCTATCAGCACTTCCAGGACAAGGAAGCCTTAGCGGTGGCGATGGCCGAGCGACAGCTCGAAGCCCATGCCGAGCTGTACCGTGCCGCCCCGATCGAAGGTGATCTCGATCGACGCATCAGCGGCATCGTCGATCATCGATCGGTGCTCTTCGAGGCGGTCGCTCCCGCTCGCCGTTCGGCGCTCATCCAGCTTCACACCTCTCCGGAACTCCAACGACAACAAACAGGACTGGCTGCTCACTTCCGCAACCAGCTCGCCACGACATTCGAGCCCGAACTCTGCCTGCTCGAACCAGACGCAGCCACAGACATCCTCGACCTGCTCGACCTGCACACCAGCTGGGAGACGTGGGAACGACTTCGCACCTGGCAACGCCTGCCCGTCGACCGGACTGAACGGCTTGTCACCATCCTCGTCACGAGCGCGGTCACACCCTGACTGCGCCCGGCCTGGGGGCAGCTAGCTCCATCCCGTCCGAACGTCGATGCTCATCGGCGATCATCTGCGTGTCAGGAGACGTCCGAACGCAACGCCTCAGCGGCCAAAAGTCGGTCGTAGTCGTCCCTGGTATCGACATCGAGTGGCACGTCGGCGTCGACCGCAACCGTGGCAGATTCGAACAGGCCGGACTCGAGCAGCTTCCACACAGCCTTGTCACCGTGCAGGCCCCGCAGCGCGTCGAACACCGAGCGTGCGAACCAGAACGGGTGACCAGCTCCGTTGCGATACCCCACGACAGCGATCTCGGTGGCTGTGGCGGTGAGCAACGCCTCGACAGTCGAGGACCCCACATCGGGCTGATCGCCGAGGAACAGGAGAAAACCATCAGCAGCAGCGTCGATCGCAGCCAGCGCGGCAACAATCGACGAGGAGCAACCCTCGGTGTGATGCGCGCTGTCGACCACGCAGCAGCCGGTGAGATCGACCGTCTCGCGAACCTCGGGTGCAGCGCCCCCGAGTGCCACGATCGTCTGTGAGAGGCCGAAGGAGCGCACCCGGTCGAGCGTCGCATCGAGGAGCGTCGCGCCACGGAACGGCAGCAACTGCTTCGGCTCGCCCAACCGACGCGAGGAACCGGCTGCGAGCACAACGGCGGCGACCCGAAGGTCTCCCGTCTCGACGAAGCCCGCCTCACCCATGCGGGCCAGAGTACCGGCCGCTACGGTGACGCCGTGTACGCCATTGCCGTCAGTGTGGCCGCGTGCCTTCGAGGCGGCACGCGGGTCGATGTGGCCTGGAATCTCGACCCTGGGCTCACACCGCAGTTCGATCCCAATGACGCCGTCGCCATCACACCGGGCGGGGGACGCCTCGGCGGGCTGCTCGGCGGTGCGTTCGACAGTCGGTTGATCGAGGTCGCAGCAGCGAAACCGACCACGGGGAAAGTGATCGACGTCGAGTGCACTGCCATCGAAGCGTCCGTGCTCGGGGTCGAACCCGGCGCCCAGCTTCGACTCATGCTCGCCCCCGCTGACACACTGCCGAGCGCGCTGTGGGACCACTTGCTGGAGCGAGACCGGATCGGCCTTGCGTGCCACCGCACCGACAACACCATCGACGCATCGGAACTCATCGCAATCGAGGACGCCGCTCCCCCGTCGGTCGTCATCAGCGATACTGCGATCGAAACGATTTTCAGCCCCCGTACGACTCTGCTGGTGATGGGCGGTGGCCCCATGGCTGAGGCCGTCGTGCACGCCGGCGAATTCGTCGGCTGGAACGTCGTGTCGATGCCCGGACCCGAGGCCGCAGTCGGGCTCGCTGCGACTCTCTCGTCGATCGACGGGGTCGTTGTCGTCGGCCACGACGTCGAAGCAACAGGACGGGTGCTGCAGGCTGCCTTGGGGTCGCGGGCCGGGTACATCGGCTCTCTGGGACCCGAGTCGGTGCGGTCCGCCCGCGACGACTGGCTGGCGTACCGAGGCGTGACCGAGACCGGACGAATCGCCTCACCCGCAGGGCTGCCAATCGGTGCGAAAGCTCCCCGCGAAGTTGGGATTGCGGTGATCGCCGACATGATCGCCCGCCACGCCCGGGGTCCGGCCTGAGTCGCAGGTGGGTCTGGACCCCCCTGGCATCTACACTCGCACCATGCCGCTCTCCGACGAAACCAGCCTCGATCCGGTCTGGAAGACCGACGAGATCCTCGGCATCGACCCCGATTGCAGCCCAACCAAGGTGTGCCGCAATGCCCGGGACTTCACGTTCGACGGCATCACCGAGGGTGATGAAGACCTCGCATCCGCATGGAAACGCATCCTCGTGACCGAGGGCAAGGCCGCACCCGAGGGCGGTAGCCTCGGCGATCTCGTGCTCGGCCCACCCGCCGACGACTGAGAGCGGCGGCCCCGGATACAACCGTGAGCGACACGAACCCGACCCCGTCACCGTCGAGTGTCCCCGAGTTGCAGGAGCGGCTACGCGCCGAGGGGTATCTGGCTGGTCGCGGCCTCGCCACCGCAGCGTTCATCGGCCTACGACTCGGTCGACCGATCCTTCTCGAAGGTGAGGTCGGGGTTGGCAAGACCGAACTGGCCAAGTGTCTCGCGGAAATCCACGGTCGAGAACTCATCCGCCTGCAGTGCTACGAAGGTATCGACACCCAGCAGGCGCTCTACGAATGGGACTACGCCCGCCAGATGCTTCACGTGCGGGCGCTGTCGGCCCGCGAATTGAACGATTCCGAGACCACCGCAAGCCTCTACGGCGCTGATTTCCTGCTCGAACGACCACTGTTGCAAGCGATCCGTAGCGGCGGCAACGCCGTGCTCCTGATCGACGAGATCGACCGGGCCGACGACGAATTCGAAGCCTTCCTGCTCGAACTGTTGTCCGACTTCCAGATCACCATTCCCGAGATCGGTACAGTCGCCGCAGCCGAGCGGCCGATCGTCGTCCTCACCTCGAACCGGACCCGAGAACTGCACGACGCACTCAAGCGGCGGTGCCTCTACCACTGGATCGGCTTTCCATCGATTGCCGAAGAACTCGACATCGTGCGGCTTCGCGTCCCCGACGTCGCCGACACCCTTGTCGAGCAGGTGGTGAACGCCGTGCACCAGCTTCGAGACATGGACCTGGCCAAGCCGCCCGGGATCGCCGAGACCCTCGACTGGGTCGATGCACTCGGGGTGGTGGGAAGCGACAACCTCAACATCGAGACAGCAGCCGACACGCTCGGTTCGGTGATCAAGGACCGTGACGACCTCGAGCTCGTACATGCCGAACTCGACCGCGTCGTTGCCGATGGCTGATCCGTCCGAACTCCCCGGGCCCGAGCGCATCGTCGATCGGCTCGTCGGCTTCGGGCACGCTCTTCGCGATCACGGCCTCCCTGTCGGGAGCGACGACGTCCTCACCTTCTGTGCCGCAGTCGCAGAACTGTCACCGGGGGACCCCAACGACGTCTATTGGAGCGGCCGCACCACGCTCGTGCACCGACGAGACCACCTTCCCGTCTACGACGAGGTGTTCCGCACCTACTTCCTCCACGTCCCACCCCCGAACGCTGACAGTCCGCAGGAGGAACGACCGGTCCCGCAGGGCAGCACGGGGACGCTCGACGTGCCAGACAGTGAGCCGGGAGACGAGCCCGGCGACGAACAGCCTCTGATCCTTGGCCTGCAGGCGTCGTCGGTCGACATCCAGCGCGAGAAGCGGTTCGCCACCTGCTCCCCAGAAGAACTCGCTCATCTGCGCCGGATCATGGCCCGTATTCGACTCGAGCCACCGACCCGCCGAACCCGGCGACGGGCCCCCGACCCCGGGGGACCGGTCATCGACATCCGTCGAATGGCCCGCGATGCGATGCGTCTCAGCGACAGCAACCCTGCGCTTCACCGGATGGACCGCAAGCTGCGGGCCCGTCCGCTGGTACTGATTCTCGACGTCTCCGGCTCGATGGCGGACCATTCGCGCAACCTGCTGCAGTTCGCGTACTCGATGCGACGGGCAGCGCAGAAGGTCGAGGTGTTTTGCTTCGGGACCCGTCTCACCCGCATCACGCCGGCGCTCGACCGACGCAGCCCCGACGACGCAATGCGCCTCGCTGCCGCGCGGGTGCTCGATTGGGACGGCGGGACCCGAATCGGTGCGTCGCTCGACCACTTCGTTCGCACATGGGGGCGTCGCGGTCTGAGCCGGGGCGCGACGATCGTGATCTGCTCCGATGGCCTCGACCGCGGGAGTCCGGCGCTGCTCGCCGACTCGATGGAACGACTCCAGCGCCTCTCGCACCGCATCATCTGGATGAATCCGCTGATCGGCAACGATGTTGGCGCGTCACCCAACACCCTCGGGATGCTGGCCGCCGGTCCGTTCATCGACGAACTGGCGTCAGGACATGACCTCGCAAGTCTCGAACACTTTGCAACTCACCTCGCTGACATCGGATGATGGAGCCATGAGCAAGTGGAGCGTCTCCATCCGGGCCGAGGGTGATCGACCGGTCGAATTGCAAGAGGTGGTTGCCCTCGCAGACGCCGTGGCAAAGCTCGGTGGCATCGCGTCGGGCGTCGGTGCGATGGCATACGGCGCGCAAATCGTGGTCGATGCCGAGAATGCCGATCACGCCGTCGACCAAGCGGTGCCCGCCTTCGAGGCGGCCGTTGCCGAAGCCGAACTCCCGGCCTGGCCCATCACCCATGCCGAGGTCGTCGGCGAGGACGAATACGATTTCGGCGAATGATCCGCCTCGGTTCGCTTGCTGGTTACCCCTTCGAAGGACCTCGGGTCCTGGGGGGTTGGACCCCACCGGAGCGACCGGCCGTGTATGCGATTCTCTATCGCGCCGACCCGGTCGGAAAACCACACGACTTCGCCGTGATCGACGTCGACGAGGCCGATGACCTCAGCACGGCCCGTCTTCCGTTCGGGCACCCGCGAGCGCGCTGTTGGGAGCGTCGAGCGGGCGACAAGTGGGGGCTCCACATCTGCACCTACGAGGTGCCGGGCGGCACTGCTGCCCATCGCCAACAGATCGTCAAGGAACTGATCGCGGTGTACCAGCCGGGCTGTGCACCCGAGCAATACGACCTGGCATGGGAAGACGAATGGATCGGCAGCTACGAGGCACCGACCACCGGACCGCTCACGACGAGTCGCAAACGGCCCGAGGGTACGGGAACGCCTGAGCGCAGCTGACGATCAACTCATGTCGGGTGATAGCCGACGGCCTCGTGAAGACGGCTGCGGCGGGTCCCCATTGCAGGTTTGGCCGGCTCGGGCTGTGGATCGGGGTCGGGCTCGTACGTGGCACCGACCACGATGCCTTCCGCCATGCCGTAGAGCAGCGGAAGCGCTCCGGCGATCACACCGCCCGTGTTGTTGATGCGCTCGACCCCAGGCTCGATGACCTCGGCGTCACGGTTGATCTTCCAAACGATCTCGGCGCACTCCTCCAGAAGGGTTGCGATTCGGGTCAGCTGTCCACCAACGATGAACAGGTAGCCGGCAAGACCGGCGATGAAGACCCCGATGAGGATGACCGAGAGAACAACGAGTGTGGTCATGAGCGCACCTTTTCCAGTACACGGCCGAGGAACAGGTGATGTTCCAGGCCTTCGGCGAGCACGCCGTCGACCTGCGCAGCCGTTTCGGCGATAAGAGCGGTGTCAGCGGTATTGGCCGCCGCCCGCTCCAGCGTGTCCTTGATGGCTTCGACGCGTCGCTCGATCGTGCGAACCAGCAGCACGAGCATCGTCAGCAAGACGACGACAGCAACGATGACAACCGCGCCACCCACGATTGCGCCCCACCAGAGGTCTTCCTGGGTGTCAGTCAGTGCGAACAACATGTCAGCCTCCCAACCGAGCTCGGCCCCGAGCAAGACCGGCGGTGATCGCACCTGCGGCCTCGATCGTGGTGTGGAGCTCCTTCAACGAATCGGTGTTGACGACGGCCTGTTCGAGCGCGTCATTGATGTGTGTGGCCCGGTTCCCGATCGACCGAGCAAGCATCAGGATCGGCACCACGAGCGCAACCACGGCGATCACGACGATGATCCCGATGACGTAGCCGATCGTCCACCCAGTGGTCGAGCCTTCGGCAGCGAGTAGCAGCATGAGGTTCCCTCCCTAGATCGAGTCGCAGAAGTCGCGGACGGGTGCAAGGCTGGCGTTCACGGACGGCAGCGCGGTGGGCACGGTGGAGGTCTTGGCGGCAACCGCCTGCACCCCACCGGTGACTTGTTCGAGGGTCGAGTCGACCACCTTGAGGTGGAGCACGACTCGCAGCAATCCGATGGCGGCAGCCACGATGATCAGGCCGGCGACGACCACGGTGAACCAAGCAACAACTGGCATATCAGTCTCCTTCTCAGCCCAGCAGCTTTCCGACCGAACCTGCGTAACGCACGGCACCGTCGGCGACTTCTTCGATGGTTTGATCAGTGGTCGCGAGCAGATCCGGGGTCGTGTCCAGCTCACCGACGAGGGCGACGCCTCCGGCGAGGATGTCGTCACTCGCCTTGCGGATTCGCTCCAGTGCGCCGAGCACCCGGCTGAGCAACGCGACTGCGATCGGCACGACGGCCAGCAGCAGTATGAGATTTCCGATCCACCACAGCATCAGGGCCTCCTCAGACGAGCTCGGGGTTGTAGGGCAGGAAGAAACGGCGGAAGACACGGGTGAGCGCCATCCGAGCCGCTCGAAGGGCGATGGCGAAGCCACTTGCGGCCTGCACATTCTGAACCTGACTCGGATCGCGGCCCTCCGAGATCGCCAACAGTCGATTTTGGACGTTGGCAGCAAAGTCGTCGAGCAGCACCGACGTGATGTCGCTGACAAGACCTCGGCCGTACTGCGCAGCGGCACCCGAGATGTTGAGATCCATGGCGACGTTGACCTTCGTCCCCCGACCCGTCGACTGCAGGCCGGCATCCAGCAGCATCGCTGCCTGACCGCGGCCCTTCTTGTCGGCACCGCTGGCGTCGACGCTGATCGTCTTTGCTTCTTCGTTTCGCTCCAGGATCTTTGCCTCGCCGTCGAAGTCGAGCTTCACCGGGCCGAGCCCGATCGCCACCGTCCCTCCGTAGTGGTCGTCGTCGAGTTCATCGGTGAGGTCGGTGCCGGGAAGGCACGACGCAACCGCAGGGATGTCGCCGAAAAACTCCCAGACCATCTCGATCGGCTGATCGACCTCGAATTCATTGGTGATCTCCATCAGATCATGCCTCGTTCCTCGTCATAGGGTCGCTCCTCGTTCGGTGGCGTACGCGGCCCGGCAACCCGGGCAGCAGAAATAGAACATCTCCCCATCGATCTCGAGAGGATGGTTGGTGTCGAGTGCGTCGACGGTCATGCCGCACACCGGATCGATTGCGAGTTCGGCCTCCGACGGATGGACCGAAGCCTCGGCAGTGAAGACACCGTCGGCTCGGAGTTGCACAAGCTCGGCGAGGATCGCCACTGCGACCTCCTTATGGGTTGTGCTCCCAAGGTCGAGCCCCGCCGGCATCCGCAGACCGTCGAGTTCGGCCGCGCCCACGCCCTGCGATCGGAGGTGCTCGCGAACAGCTTCTGCCCGACGGCGCGAGGCGACGACGCCGACGTAGGCAGGGGCGGCCTTGAGGGCCGACGCGATGACGTCTTCATCACCATGGCCCTGGGTGGCGACGACGACGATCGACGCTGCGCCGACCATCCCCTCGCTGAACTCGGCACCGGTGAGTCGTTCGACCCGCCAGTCCAATTGGGCTGCCATTCCAGCGAGGCTCGCAGCCATCGGTGAGTCACCGACGATGACCAGGTGTGGTACAGGCACGACGGGCTCCAGATAGATCTGCAGAGCACCCTCGCTCTGGCACGACATCGCGATGGCCGAGATTCGTTGCGGCAGATCACCGAAGCGCTCGGCGTCGCCGAGGGCGACGAGACGAGGCTGCCCGGCCGCAAGCACGCTCTGCGCTTCGCGGATGAAGACAGGTTCGGCACACGCGCCGCCGATCCAACCGTGGATCTGGCCCGATGCTGTATAGATCGCCCGTGATCCCTGTTGCCCCGAGGACGGGCCTTCACGCCAAACGACGGTGGCGAGGACGAACGCTTCGCCGCTCTCTGCGAGTTCGACCGCGCGTTCGAGGACACCCCAGCCCTCGACTGCACGGTGACCACTCATCGGCCGGTCCTCAGGCCTCGGTCTTGACCGGCGGCATACCGGAGATGTCAGAACCGGTCGTCAGTGCCCCATAGACCCGATCGGGCAGCAGCGGCATGTCAATGTTGCGCACCCCGGTGTGCTTCAGGGCGTCCATCACTGCGTTCACGAACGCAGCCGGCCCGCCGACGGTCGCACACTCACCGATCCCCTTTGCGCCGATCGGATGATGCGGACACGGGGTGACGACCTCGTGAAGCTCGAACCCGGGCGTCTCCCATGCCGTCGGGAGCAGGTAGTCCATGTAGTTGGATCCGATGCAGTTGCCGTCTTCGTCGAAGGTGATGAACTGCATGTTGGCCATCGCGTAGGCCTCGGTCAGACCACCCATGATTTGACCTTCGACGATCATCGGGTTGATACGGACGCCGCAGTCGTCGACCGCCACCATCCTGAGCACATCCCACACCCCGGTCTCCGGATCGACCTCGACCTTTGCGATGTAACACGCGAAGGGCCACGTCAGGTTGGGCGGGTCGTAGTAGGCGTTGTTCTCAAGACCTGGCTCCAAGCCGTCTGGAACGTTGCTGTAGGCCGCCATCGCGCACTCCTGGATGGAGACGCCGCGATCTTGGGCACCGCGTACGTAGAAGCGTCCGAGCTCCCACTCCACATCCTCTTCGGACACCTCGAGCAGGTGCGCAGCGATCTTGCGGGCCTTGGCCCGGATCTTGCGAGACACCATCGCTACCGCCGCGCCGGCGACCGGCGTCGAACGCGAGGCGTAGGTCCCCATGCCGAACGGCGCCGTGTCGGTGTCACCTTCCTCGACCACGATGTCGTCGGCGGGGATCCCGAGTTCATGGGCCACGATCTGGGCCCACGTGGTCTCGTGGCCTTGACCCTGGGTCTTGGCGCCGGTGCGAAGGATTGCCTTGCCGGTCATGTGAACCCGCAGTTCGGCGGAGTCGAACATTTTGATGCCGAGGATGTCGTACTCCCGGCTGTTGCCGGCGCCGAGCGGCTCGGTCATGGTCGAGATACCGATCCCGAGGAGGCGGCCTCGCTTGCGGGCCTCCTCCTGCTCCTGCTTGAAGTCGGCGTAGCCGATCGCTTCGAGACCGATGTCGAGGCACTTCTCGTACTGGCCGGAGTCGGTGAGGAACCCGAACGGCGTACGGTGCGGGAAGTCGTCGTCACGCACCAGGTTCACCCGCCGGAACTCGGCCTGGTCCATACCGAGATCATCGGCCGCGGCCTGGATCATGCGCTCCTGGAAGTACATGGCTTCGGTCACCCGGAACGAGCACCGGTAGGCGACACCACCAGGCGCCTTGTTCGTGTAGACGCCGGTTGCCGTGAGATGGGCGTTCGGGATGTCGTAGCAGGCGAACGCCGAGTGCATCAGGCCGATCTTGAACTTCGACGGCTGTGCGTCGGAGAAGAAGGCGCCGTGATCGGACTCGGTGTGCATCCGAACGCCCAGGATCTTGCCGTCGTTGCGCATGGCAACCTGACCCTTGAGGTACACGTCTCTGCCGAACCCGGTCGAAATCAGATTGCCGCTCTTGTCCTCGATCCACTTGACCGGTCGTTCGGTCAGGATCGACGCCAGGATCGACGCCACATAGCCCGGGTACACCGGCACCTTGTTGCCGAAACCACCGCCAAGATCCGGCGCAATGATGCGGATCATGTGTTCGGGAATCTCGGCCACCAGCGAGACGGCTGCACGGATGATGTGCGGCGCCTGTGTGGTCATGTACACCGTGAGCTTCGACGTCGAACGATCGAAGTCGGCGATCGACCCGCACGCCTCGATGGGCGACGGATGCGACCGCGGGTAGTGCATGTCGATCTCGGACACGACGTCGGCCTCGGCAAAGGCGCGGTCGGTACCATCCTTGTCGCCGACTTCCCAGTCGAAGACCTTGTTGTCGACCTGATTGACCTTGTCGTCACGAATCAGCGGGGCATCGGGCGCCATCGCCTGTGTGGGGTTGACGATCGGGGGCAGCGGCTCGTAGTCGACCACGATCGCCTCACAGGCATCCTTGGCGATGTAGGGGTCGTCTGCGATGACACAGGCGACCTCTTGCCCTTGGAACCGGACCTTGTCGGTGGCGAGTACGGCCTGGGTGTCGTACGACAGTGTGGGCATCCACGCCAGGTTGCGAGCAGCCATCATCTCCCCGGTGAGGACAAGTCGGACGCCAGGGATCGCCCAGGCACCGCTCACATCGATCGACTTGATACGAGCGTGGGCAAGCGGGCTGCGCAGGATCTCCATGTGAAGCATTCCGGGCAGCACCACATCGTCGACGTAGTTGCCCTTTCCCCGGATGAAGCGGTTGTCCTCGACGCGCTTGCGGCTTGCGCCGAGCCCGCCGATCTTGATCTCGTCGAGGGCCATCAGGCTTCTCCTCCGTCGTCAGCCGGCGTATCGGCCGGTGCATCATCCCGCAATTTCTCAGCAGCCCACAGGACAGCCTTCACGATGTTCTGATAGCCGGTGCATCGGCAGAGGTTGCCCGACAGGGCCCACCGGACGTCGTCTTCGGTGGGGTTCGGATTCTCGTCGAGCAGAGCCTTTGCACTGAGCATCATGCCGGGTGTGCAGAACCCGCACTGCAAGCCGTGCTCGTCCTTGAAGCCTTCCTGGATCGGATGGAGTTCGCTGGCCGTGGCAAGACCCTCGACGGTGGTGATGTCGTGGCCGTCAGCCTGAACTGCGAACACGGTGCAACTCTTGACCGGCTGCCCGTCGAACAACACGGTGCAGGCGCCACAGTTCGTGGTGTCGCACCCGGTATGGGTACCGGTGAGCTGCAAGCCGTTCCGGAGCAGGTGGGCCAGCAGCAGTCGCGGCTCGATGTTGGCGGCCCGGGTCTCGCCGTTGACACGCATTTCGACACGACGGACCGGAATCTCGTCGGTCGTCGTGACCGGAACCTCTTCGAACAACGTCATGTCAGGCAACCTTTGCTTCAGCGGGCTGGTGCTGGGCGAGAAGGCGACGTACGAACGTCGCCACGATGTGGCGCTTGTAGTCGGCGCTTCCGCGGTGATCGGAGCGGGGACTGGTGGCGGCGGCCGCTGCCTCGGCGGCCGCGTCGATGGTGGCATCGTCGAGGGACGATCCGACGAGAGCAGCGGCTGCCTCGGTGGCGCTGATCGTTGCCGAGCCGACGCCGGTGAGGCCGATACCGGCCTTGGCGACCGTCGAACCCGACATCTCGAGCGAGAGCGCGACACCGGCCGTAGCGAAGTCACCAACCCGTCGCTCAAGCTTGAGGTAGCCGCCCTTGCGGGTGCCGCTTGCGGGAGGAATGATCGCCTCGACGGCGATCTCGTCGGCAGCGAGCACCGTCTGGAACGGCCCGGCAACGAACTCGTCGACGGCGATCGTTCGGCGACCGTTGGGGCCCTGGGCGACAATCGAACCGTCGAGGGCGACCATGCACGAGGCCCAGTCGCCCTGCGGGTCGGCGTGACACACCGAGCCCACGAACGTACCCCGGGTTCGAACGATCGGGTCGGCCACCAACGGTGCAGCAGCGGCGATCGTCGGCTGGTGATCACCGAGGGTTGTCGACTTCTCGAGGTCAGCGTGACGCACGAGCGCACCGATGCGATAGCTGCCGTCGGATTGCGCACCGTGCTGGTCGAGCCCGGGGATGTTGTTGATGTCGACGAGCACAGCCGGCGCAGCAAAACGCAACTTCATCATCGGGATGAGGCTCTGGCCTCCGGCGAGAACCTTTGCGTCCTCGTGCGCCGAGAGCAGCGAGATCGCCTCATCGAGGCTCGTCGGGGACTTGTAGTCGAAACGTGACGGGAACACAGGCTCTCCTTCAGTGTCCGTCGGGACCCTGCGGGTCCGGTACGGCACGTGGCAACGAGTCGGGATCGGGATCAGGTCGAGGTTCTTGGTGCGGCGGCCAGGGGCCCTGCACCGGCTGACCAGCGACCTTGAGGTGATCGATGAGTTGGGGCCAGGCCCACACCGTCGGACTCGGCCCTTCCTTCGGCGAGTCAGCGATGAGTTCGTACAGTCGCGGATTACCTGCGCTGTGACCGGACGATTCGATGGACATCAGCCCTCCCCTTCCGGGACGAAAACTCCCAGATGGCGAAACGTAGCAGACCATCTCCGAAGGCGCATCTGCCCGGGATTCGGCACGGTGCGGGGGTCGGGGTTCGCACTGAGCACTACTGTTCGTGCCCGTGACGCTCTCGGACCGTTCGATCGGGTGGTTGCGATATCTCCACCGCAAGGCCAACACGCCCGACGATTGGGATCGCAACGGCGAGCCACATCCACATTGGGACAATCGCTCCGACCCCCCAATGGCGAGCTGGCATCGGTTCGATCTCGTCGACTCGTCGTATGCGATGGGACTCATGGCTCACCGCACACCGGCATGGACCGAGCCCTACGTCGGCATCCTCGACCAGCTCATCGAACGCCACACCGGCTGGTGGTCGGCGGCCGATTGGCTGACCCAGTTCGGTCCTGATCCCGACCGTACCCGCTACCCGGACGCCTATCGACCCCTGATCCCCCGCCAACTGTGGGGCGAGTACGACGTTCCCGGGTGGACCGCGAACGGCACCGAACCATGGGGCGTACAGATCGATCCGGTGGCCGCTGACGGAATGCTGTTCTACAAGGGCTTCTTCCTCGTACTGCTCGGCATTCGCTCCATGATCGCCGACGACGATCGGTGGAACCAGCCGTTCGACATGATCCGCGACGGGAGCGACACGTTCACCTGGACCCATTCCGCCATCGCCGATCAGCTCACCCGTCAGTGGCTGGCGGCGCCGATCGGTTGTCATTGAGAGAACACCAAGATCTGGCCGTTTTGACTGGCCGGAGCGGGCCTCGGTCTGAGGCTTCACGACAACCGACACGGCACCGATCACCACGCCGAGGCCTTCGTGCCCTGGTGGCGGTACGCGCGGGAGCACTACCTCGATCTCGACACGGGTACACCGACTGCCACAACGCTCTACTACGACCCGATTCTCGACGTCCACCATCGACTCCCGGTTGCAGCAGCCCTCACGACTGCGTACTACGCCGCCCCGCAAGTGCCCGACGACGCGCAGCTGTTGTTCGATGCTGCCTGCACATCGATGGGCCTCGACCGCGAGCTGTCGCGTCCGATCACGGCCTCACGGGGCTACGGCTCGTCACTCGTCCTCGCTCGCGAGTGGCGTATGACCGACCTCGAGGAACGGCTCGTCGGGGCGATCGAGGCGTCGTACGAACCAACCTGGGACCACGCCTCCGGGGAGTTCACGTGGGGTCTCGGACTCGCGGAGACACATCCCCGCGGCCAGTTCAATGCTTTTCTGGCCGCAGCAGAAGCTGCGGGTCCTGGCCGATGGGAGCGCCTTTCGGCTGCACCGATCGAGCGCCAGCCTCAGGTCGTCGGCGTCGACTTCCCCAGCGTTGCGCTCCGCACCGCCGAGTGGCAGAACGGCTCTCTGCACCTCGAACTCGACGTGCACGACGAGGATCCTTCGTCGCGAACCATGTTCCGGATCGTCGGTGCTGAACCTCGGATCTGGGAATTGACCGGCATCGACGGTGCCTCGCTCGAACACACTGCGCAAGCGGTCATCGTGCGCGTCCCGAAAGTGAGTGGTCGACTGACCTTTACGCGCGGCAGCTACTGATACTCGACGAGCCACGGCGTCGCCGCCGTCGATCGTCGATCATCGACCTCCCGACATCACGAGATTGTGCCAACCTCAAAACTCGCCTTCAACAACAGTCGGGCTTCGGTGGCCGGGACTGGCTTGCCGAGGAGATAGCCCTGGGCCCGCTCGATTCCGATCTCCAGCAGACAATCTCGCTGCGCTTCGGTCTCGACCCCCTCTGCGGTGATCTCGAGGTCGAGCGCCGAGATCATTGTTCGGAGCGCTTCGACGAATGCTCGATCACTACGAGTGCCAGGCAGTGGCGTCACGAACTGGCGGTCGAGCTTCACGATGGTGAGCGGCAGGGCGCGCAGGCGCGTGAGTGAACTCTGCCCAACCCCAAAGTCGTCGAGTGCAACTCCTACACCGGCGTCCCTGAGTTCCTCGAGTTGCGCGATCGCGGTCTCGAGATTTCTCAAAATGGCTGTTTCGGTCACCTCTACGACGAGTTGAGCTGGCGCCAAGCCCTCTTCCTCGCAGATTTCGAGCATCTGTGCTGCCAGCCCTTGATGGTGCAAACTCGAACTCGAGAGGTTGACCCGCATGTGCGGCCCTGAGTCGGCAAGACCCCAGGAAACAGCTTCTGCCACAGCGTTTCGGAGTTGTTGCATGTCGCTGCGAACGACCATGCCGGACGATTCCACAATCGGAATGAATTCATCCGGTCCGATAAGGCCACGTTCGGGATGCTCCCATCGAACCAGCGACTCGAACGAAAGAAGCGAGCCGTCTCGTAGCGAGTATTCGGGCTGGAAAAACGAGACGAACTGGCCGTCGACAAGTGCCGTACTGATTTCGATCTCTCGTCTGAGGCGTGTGCGTTCGGTAAATCCCGACTCCGCAACCCCCCAGTGAACGAACTCCTTGGTGGTTTCAGACCCCATTGATTTGTAGAGCGCCGCGTAGGCAGCTCCAACAACATCGGTGTACTCGGCGTCCTTGTCCACATCCACCGCACCGACCTCGAACTCGGGCTGAAAATTCGAGCCTCCTTCGCTCAACTTCAACCTCGACAACGCCCGCCACAGCCGCGCCTCCAGATCATCCTTTGCTGCGCGGGTCCCGAACGATCCTTCGAATACGCCGTACATGATCGATGCACTGAGGTTTCCGCCGATGAAGCGGCCCGAGAGGTCGCTGGCCTCCACCTCGAGCTCACGAACGGCACTGCCGAAGAGCTCTGCCAAACCGGCCAAGCCGATGGTCTCGAAGTACTTCATTCGATCGACAATCCCCAACAGCACAAGAGCGCTGGGCGATCCATCCCCACGCAGTTGCTCCAGCGCACCGCGCAGCCCAGCCTCGTTCGGCAGACCTGTGTTCACATCGCGAAGGGTTGCGTCGAGCTCACGGCGCGCAGCGAACACTCCTTCGAGGAGGTTGCCCAGGGCTTGAGCCACCTGAGTGAGCGAAACACGATCGTCGTCGGTCAGGAGGCGGCTGCTCGTGATCACCAACGCACCCCAGTTCGGTCGACGTTGAAAATCGAATGGAAGGACGATCTGGATCCTGCCGGATGCATCTCCTCCCGTCGCGGCGTCTCGAACGGTTTCCGAAGAACGAAATGCAGGAAAGTCCTCGCCCCGATCAGAGTCCGGCGCCTCCTCCAGCCAGAGTGCAGGGATTCCGGACTGCGCCAGGCAGGTCGGCGCTCCCAGCGGGAGCCCGAAAAGCTCGACGGCATCGAGTTGCCAGCCGATACGTATCTGATCGACGTAGCGATCGGCGCGTTCGCGGCTGTACGCAATGACCCGTTGCGCCAAGCTGTCCAGCGCGAAGTGGTCGACATTCCAGGCGCTTGTGGCGGTGCGTCCGATCACTCCCATCTCGTGAAGAGCCTCGATCCTGTCCAAGCTCCTTCGATGAGTTTCGACTGCGTTGAAAAAGCGCTCGACCGCCTCCATGACTTCCCGACGGCCGAAATGCACGTGCTCGTGAATCTCGACGGCAGCCTTGGCCGGCGTGAGGTAGACGAGCGAGTGAAACGTCGGGGGCACTCCCTCGGCAAAGATGACCTCATGGGATTCGAGCTCATTGCTGTCGCCCACGGGCGCCGCACGGAACAGCTCCACGCAGACGAGGGAGCCTTCATCGAAGGCGGACCAGATACCGCTCGAACGTTGGCTTGCCGAACCGTCCTCCGCCGAGTCGTCAAGCCGGAGTGCAACAGCGAAGACGTCGAGGTCGGCGAGCAATTCCCCATGTGATGCCAGCACGCCGCTGAGTTCGTCGACGCAGGTATCTAGGTTGGGGGAGCAGCCGGTCAGGGCACCCTGAAGCCCGACGAGCCTCCGCAGGCTCGTCGCGGACTGGACTTGGAGTTCAATGAGCGACTCAAGAGCGAACTCGACGCCCCCGTCCGCAGACGAGGAACGAGAACGACGCTCTGCTCGACCCTTCACGAAGGCGCGGCGGAGCCTGTCAAGGATTCGAGCGTGGTCTGGAAGATCGGAAGAAGGACTTCGGCCTCGAGTTTCTGATCATCCTTCATGTCTGCGAGCTTCTCGCCGGCCCGCAGGGCAACCGCCAGCCGGGGATCCGACGGGTCGTTGATCTCTCGAAGTCGCGAAATCACCGCAGGGGAGAGATCGACGCCGAGGGACTGCATCGGCTTGGTGGTCACGATCGACCCCACCAACTGGGAAACCACCGTGGCCTCCTTGGCCTTGAGCCAGATCGCAACCGCCCCGAATCCAACCCCCGCCATGCACAGGCCATGTGCCCACCAGTAGGCGCCGGAGCCGGGCCCACCGAAGTAGAAGAAGATCGGAACCCCAGCATTGAGCAAGAGCGCAAGCCCCATCTGTTGCGAGTAGCGGTCACCGAAGCGGCGGGCGAGTTGGGTGAAATGCAGCGCAACGGCCACCTGAACCCCCACCGCCAGTACCACCAAGATCGCCACCCCGGTCGTCTCGGGCTTGAGCCCTCGGAGGCTGTCTTGGGCTACGAGAAGGATCCCGAGCGCCACGCCCACGAGGGGCATCCCGATGCTCATCATTCGCCAACTGTTGGATTCATCCCGCCGCTTCGTGAGCAGGAGCAGGTAGGCGAGCGGTGGGATGGCGACGGCTGCCGCCAACTGGCCCGAGGCACCAAACACTCGCTTGGCAGAATCTGTGGCATCGAAGATCGCCCCGGGGGAAGCGACGCCGTGAAGCAGGACGAAGAGGCCCGAACTGACCAGCGCTCCCGCCACCAAGGCATTCTCGACGAACCCGACACGCACGGACGCCTGCAGGGCGAGACTCGCAGCAACGGTGCACAGCACGCCTGACGCAATCATGACGGAGGCGATGAGCCAGGGACTGGCGAAACTACCAGCGCCGGTCAGACCGAGGCTGACCGCTGGCGCAAACGCAAGAACGCCAATCAAGAGGAATGGAATCTTCACGTTGATCGACGTCGACTGCATACACACTCCTTCGGCAATTCGGCAACATTTCTTGAGCGGTCGGTCGTGGTCGTACGACAACCATCGGCAACGTAACATAGCTGTCAGATTCCGCGAACAACGCGACGGTTGGCTGGCGGATTTCTCGGCACCGCCCAACCCGGTCAGTGGAACGTGTAGTTGGTCCAGTGATGAACGATCTCGTTCGGGAGAACCAGCGGACTCATGAACGAGGAGCGGTTGACCGCATCAGGAAAGAACTGGGTCTCGAGGCACAGGCCCGCCATCGGCGCGAAGCCGCCCTGCTCGGGTGAACCGTCGAGTTGATGCCCGGTGTACACCTGCACCCCGGGGAGCGAGGTTTCGACGGTGAGGTGCTGCCCAGTCCGGGGGTCGTAGAGACCCACCTGGGTTCCAGGAGAGAGCGCATAGCAATGGTCGATACCATCGAGGCCGATGCGCCGGACGGCGTCGCCGATTCGTGGGCCATCGGCGAGGTCGAACCTGCTGCTGCGGGTGGGCCTCAGGATCCCTGTCGGGATGAGCTGCTTGTCGACATCCACAACCCCGTCGGCATTGAGGCGGAGGTGATGGTCCTCGATCGTGCCGGTCCCGGCCAGATTCCAGTAGGTGTGATTGGCGAGAGAAACCGGTGTCGCTCGATCGGCCGAGGCCGACCAGGCGAAGCGGAGCCGGTTGGCCTGCAACGTCCAAACGACCTCGACATCGAGGTTGCCGGGGTAGCCACCTTCGCCGTCGAAACGATGAAGGCGGAAGTGGACTGCCGTTTCGACAGGATCGGTCTCGAACGCCCAGCGACGCTGCCCGAAGCCGGTTGGACCCCCATGGAGGTGATGCTTGCCTTCGTTGGAGATGAGATCGTGACGATGCCCGTCGATCGAGAAGCTGGAACCCCCGATCCTGTTCGCGACTGGGCCCACGGTGCACCCGAGGTAGGGCCGGTTGACGGCGTACGCCACAGGGTCACGGTGCGCAAGCGTGACGCCGGCCGCCGAGGGGTGTCCCGAGGGCATCAACGTCCAGAGGGTCGCGCCGAGATCGAGCAGTGTCACCGTCATGCAATCATTCGACAGTTCGACGGCAGAGATCGTCTCACCCGACGGCAGTCGACCCACGGTTCGGACGGAAACGGCTCCGGTCATCGGTGACGGTCCAGGGTGAAGTGGTGGGTCATCGTCAGCCGATTCACAGCACGCTCGCTCCGGCAGATGCCGTTGCGACGAAGCCCCGGTCGAGCGCACCCGGCCGGGTCAACGCAACCACCGCCCCGCCGAAACCCGCACCCGTGAGTCGAGCGCCGTAGACACCGGGAACGGTCGAGAGCTCGTCGACGAGTGCGTCGAGCACCGATGTTGAAACCTCGAAGTCATGACCGAGGCTTCGATGAGAGTCGAGCATCTGCTGCCCTGCCTCGGCGTAGTCGCCCGTGGCGAGTGCCTTGGCGAAGATCGCGACTCGCTCGTTCTCGGTGACGACATGACGGGCTCGGGCCCGCAACACGGGGTCGTCGAGATCTTCGACGGCGTCGAGCGAAGCAATCCGCAGAGGCCCGATGACTTCCTCTGCCGCCTCGCACTGGGCGCGACGGGTGGCGTATTCGGAGTCGACAAGTTCTCGATGCTGTCCCGAGTGCACGATCACGATCTCGACGTCGTCGGGGACGAGGTGGGGGGTGATCTCGAGCGTGTGGCAATCGATCAGGAGCGCATGACCGGGGATCCCAGACGCGATCGTCAGCTGATCCATGATGCCGCACGGCACACCGGTTGCACGATGCTCCGCAGCCTGGCAAAGCATCGCACGTTCGAGCGGCGAACCTTCGTGGCCCAACATGAGTGCCGCAGCGACCTGCACGGCAGCGCTGGAAGAAAGACCGGCGACCGGCAGATCGGACGACAGTTGACCGGTAAAGCCGACAGCGGTGCCCATCTCCGCAGCAACGCCGGCGAGATGCCGCGCCCACCGCGGTTCGATGCCAGCCGGATCGGTGACCGGCACGGAGAAGTGCGCCGCAACAGGTTCTCGGTCAGACCTCACCTCGACCCAGTGTCCGCCAACCTCACCGCTAATACGCACACCACGGTTGATCGCCATAGGAAAAACGAGTCCACCCGTGTAGTCGGTGTGGTCACCGATCAGGTTCACCCGTCCGGGGGCGAACACGTCCCGCCTCTCCGCCGACACTTCGGTCATCGGGTCAGTCCCATCGCTCACAACGGTATGCCTACGTTCTACTGCAGGAATGCAGGCAGGTACGGGCCGTGCGCTTCGAGCAGATCATCGACCAATCGGTGGATCTGCTCGAGATCGAGCTCGGCGGCAGTGTGCGGGTCGAGCATCGCAGCATGGTAGACGTGCGATCTTTCGCCGGTCTTGAGTGCCTCCACGGTGAGTGCTTGGGGGCCAAGATTCGTCTGGATCGTCGCAGCAAGTTGGGGAGGCAGCGAACCCACGCGCTGTGGGTGAAGTCCGGTGCCGTCGACGACCGTCGGCACCTCCACGATGCAACCGTCGGGAAGGTTCTCGATGTACCCCCGATTCGCCACGTTGGTGTACACGGTCCGTTCGGTGTCGGTCTCGATGCTGTGAATGATCTGCGGCGCGAATTCGTTGCTGGCGGGAATGTGCAGTTCCTCGGACTCGTCCTCCAACCGAGCGCGAAGCGCTTCCCACTCGGCGTTCTGCACTTCGCACCGTCTGATGTACTCGCGCAGTGGGATTCGGAACTCTTCGACGAGGTCGGGCCGATCACGCTTGATGAACCACGGGGTGTACTCGGCAAAGTGCTCACTCGACTCGGCCACGAAGTACCCAAGCCGGCGCATCACCTCGTAGCGAACAGCATCGGACAACCCCGTCTCCCCTCGTTCGGGGGCGTCAGCGGGCCTCGTGTGCAGCATTTTCAGTGCGGGGTAGACGTCTGCCCCCTGATGTTCGAGGTCGAGGTAGAACGCCATGTGGTTGATGCCCGCCGCCGTGTAGTCGAGTTCGGTGGCTGGAATCCCGAGATCGTGAGCCAACTGTTCGGCGGTCAGCGGGATGGAGTGACACAGGCCGTAGCCGGGATGCCGTCCCAGCTCGGACAGCGCCCACATGTTGATGGCCATCGGGTTCGCATAGTTCAACAGCACGGCATCAGCAGCCACCTCGCTGATGTCGTTGGCCACATCGATCAGAACCGGTGCAGTTCGCAATCCCCGCATGATGCCGCCGATGCCCAGCGTGTCGGCAATGGTCTGTTGAAGCCCGTAGCGCTCCGGAATCTCGAAATCGAGCACCGTCGAGGGCTGGTATCCCCCAACCTGGAACATGGTGACCACATAATCGGCCCCGTCGAGCGCCTGTCGTCGATCCGTCGTTGCATCGACGGTCATCGAAACACCGAGGCCGGCACCGATCCGATTGGCAACGATCTCCGACGTCCGCAGCCGCTGCTCATCGATGTCGTGCAACGAGAAGCTCAATCGGCCGCGCAGCTCGGGATAGGCGTTCAGATCACCGATCAGATTTCGAGCAAAGACCGTGCTCCCTGCTCCGACGAATGCGACCCGAACCACCCTCGCTCCTCTGTGTCGTCCGCGCCCGCTCAGCGCCGAGCGTCGCCCTCAGTGATGGTCGACATAGTGCTGTGCCAGCGGATCTCCACCGAAGTCCATCGACAGATCCCGCCAGACAGTGTGCACATGGTTCACGTCACGCTGGGTGTTGTCGTACTCGATCAGCAGGTTGCCTCCCTGCAGCCGGTAGTAGTGCGGCTCACCGGGATGGATTCCACCGGCCCACAAGAAGTGGAGATCGTCGAGGTGCTGCTCGGCCCGTTTCCACTGCTCATCGGCGAGCGTCGGGTTGATCTGTTCGAGGTAGCAACCCAACAGGTCGCGCAGCAGCCGACGGTGCGCAGCAGTGTGGGTCACCGGCGCACCCTTCGGTCGAGCAGAAAGGGCAAGCGCCTGTTGATGTTCGTCGGTCCATCCGGCGTTCGTCGTCGCAGCGTCGTGCACGGCGCGGAGATACTCGTCGGTCTCGTCACCGAATCGACCACGCCAGATCTCGTCGAGGCGAAGCACCGAATCCCCGCCCTGCAACTGCGTTCGATTGGCCCCGACAATGTCGACAGGGGCCTGTGCCGACAGATGAACCGCCGCTCTCGACTCGTCGTCAAGTGACAACAACAACTCTCGGGCAAGATCTTCGGCTCCGGCCAGCGGCCGAAGAGGATGCGGACCGAGCAAGGTGCTCGACGCCGGATCGGCACCGAGAAACAGAGGAGTCGAGGAGGCAACCCTGCCGTCACGGATCGTGAAGTGCAACGAGACGTGATGGCCGCCGAATCGCCACGACCACTCCGACGAGTCGGGGTCACCGAAGACGGCAAGCCAGTAGAGCAGTGGATCGCGACCACGCTCGCGGCCGTAGGAAACGCCGAAGCCCTCGACCCGGTCGAGGACGTTCTCGAGACCGATGATCGTCGACACGGTGGTGTGGCCGGCCTCACTGAGTGCAGCAGCGAGGAGTCGGTGCACGATTCGATGCTGACGGGAACGCATGTCGCTCAAGGCGAGGCCCCCGTGATCGGTCGGTGTGTAGAACCAGCGCAGCCGCTCGGCGTCGTCGAATGCGTGGGTGACGGCCGTGCGCTGCTCGTCGTCGAGGTCCTCCAGCAGGTCCCGGACCGCCGCAGCCATCGCCTCGGCTTGCTGGCCCGGATCAGACATTGGCCGGCTCCGGATCACCGGGTGCGTGGAGCCCAAAGATCAGTTCAGGGTCGCCAGGTTTCCAGGTACTCGACACCTGCGACCGGGCACCGATCCGGCGGGTCCGATCGAGCAGGTCTCGGCCGAGCGCAAGCTGTTCGGTCTCCCACCGCTGAAGTGCACTGTCGATGGCACGGCCCGATCGCAGATGCCGGTCGAGTGTCCATGCGTCTTCTGCCGCCTTGGCGGTGCCGGCCGCCGCATGAGGACGAACGGCAAAGGCCGCATCACCGATGAGACAGACCCGCCCGAACCGCATGCGGGAAATCGAGATGTCGTAGACCACCTGCAGGAACGGCTCTTCCACCGCAGCGACGACGGCAGCAATGGTGGCGGGAAGCCGGGCCGCAGCCGTGGCCCGCAACTCGGCGACGTGTTCGGGAGCGACGAGTCCGGGGGGTACCGAGAGGTCCCGAACGACCCCGTCGTGATCGGTCAGCAGTGATCGAAGGTCGCCACCGTCGAGGTAATTGCGGTACCAGACGAAGTTGAGCAGCCGTTCGCCCTTCTCGACCGAACCGTCGAGAGACGGGATCGGGTACACGAGGATGTGACTGTTGGCGTAGACGTGGTACGTGATCGCATCAGCGAGCCGCGTGGTGATCTCGGGCGGCAGATCGGCCTCGGACACAGTGCCCCTCCACGCCACGTAGCCGCTGTAGTCGGCCCTGGCGTCGGGGAGGAGCTGCGCCCGCACGGTCGAGCCGATTCCATCAGCAGCAACGACGAGATCAGCGCTCAGCGCCGAGCCATCGTCGAACGCCACGGACGCTCCCCGTTCGTCGTTGCGGACCTCGACGGCAGTGCGGTCGAGGTGATAGCGATCGCCGTCGAATGCCCCCAGCAGTCGGCGGTACACCGTGTTCCATGAACTGAACCGGTACGCGTGCTCAGCCTGGTGGAGCACCGTGTCGTCGCGGTCGAGATAGACGATCTCGCTGGTCGTGATCGAGATCTCGTCCAGATCCACGCCGGCCCGCTCTGCGAGGTAGCGGGAACACGCCCGCAGAAAGCCGATTCCGGCTCCCCGTTGCTCGAGCTCTCGTGGAGCACGCTCATGGATCTCGACGTCGTGGCCGGCGTCTCGGAGCAGACACGCAGCGGTCAGTCCGCCGATGGAGCCGCCGATCACGAGCACACGTGAGGGCTGCAAGGTCGAGATGGTCAGCCGGGTACGCCGAAGGTTGCGATCGAGTCGACGCGGCACTCAAACAGGACGCGACGCTCGTCGATCGACGGATCGCGCAGGCCGTACTCGTCTCCCTCGCCGATGTACTTCTGCCAGATCCGGTTGAGCTGTGCGGTGACGCGTTCGCCCTCGACCGGGTCGTCCTCACTGATCTCGCGTTCGACCGTGACCTTCATCGAGACCCAGTGGTACATGTTCTCCGGGTTGACGATGGCGATGGTGACCTGCGGCGTGTCGCGGATCCACTGGGTCTTCTTGCGATGTTCGGCGACGTTGATCAGGACCTTGTCGCCTTCGTAGTCGAACCACATGGGCGTGAGGTTGGGACGACCAGCCGAGCCCATCACCGCCATGACGCAGGCGTAGGGCTTGTCCATCAGCTGCTTGTAGGTCGGGTCAAGATCGCTGATCGACGTGATCTGTTGGCGATCGCCGATCCCGAATTGCCCGGCACCCAACCCGGCGGAGACGTCGATGAACTTGTTGACCTGAACCATGTGAACCCCTTCTCGTTGTCCGTTCGTGTTCGTGAACGTAGTCGCGCAGGTTGCAGATGTCCCACGCACCGATGCGTCCCTAGCCGCGACTCACCGCCATGATGTGTCGATATTCCGTCGGATCGATCCTCACGTCGATCAAATATGGGGCACGGGCGTCGAGCGCGGACCGAAAGGCTTCGTGCAGGTTCTCGGCATTGTCGACGACCGTTGCCAACATGCCGAAGCCTTCGGCGATCGCAGCGAAGTTGCTGGCTCCGTAGCGAATCGCCCGCTGGTCCCCTTGGCCGTCGCGCTGCTTCAGCTTGATGAGGGTCAGTTCGGAGTCGTTGAAGACGGTCACACACACAGGGAGCTGCAGGCGCTGAAGCGTCTCGAGTTCGGCCAGCATCATCTGGAGACCACCGTCGCCGGTGAGGCTCAGCACCGACCGATCCGGACTGGCAAGCGACGCGCCGATAGCAGCGGGCAGGGCGTAGCCCATCGTTGCGAGACCGTTGGAGATCAAGAGTTGTCGCCGTCGGGTGACCGGCCAGAACGGCAACACGGCGAGAAAATGCGCACCGGCATCGACAGTGACCATGCCGTCATCGGGCCAGACCTCTGCTGCGGATCGTACGAGTTCGATCGGCCCGAGTGGGCGAGCGGCATCGGACAGTCGCGCACGAACCGACCGCAAATGTTCGCGGGCGCCGCTGTGACTCGGCCTGCGTTCGGGAAGGACATCGGCCGGCTCACCCACGTAGGCCCACGAGACCGGAGCAAAGCGATGACTGGTCGGGACTGGATCGATGGCCACGACTTCGGCGGTGCCGGGCCAGGGACCGGGCATCGGTTCCACGTCGTCGAATCCGATCAGCACAACCATGTCGGCATCGACGAGGAGCTGACGCTCCGGCTCTGCGTTGGTGAACATGCCGGCGAGAAGCGGGTGACCCTCCGCCAGCGCGCCGGCCCCTTGATAGGTGGTGAGCACTGGGGCACCGAACGACTCGAGCGGGCCGGAAAGGTTGTCGGGTGCATGGATCCCCGTGATGACGACCGGGTGTTCCGACCCCTCGAGGCGGACCCGAACCACGTCGGCTGCAGCAGCGGTCATCGGCTGGTCGACGCTTCGTGGTGGATCGATGTCGGTTGACGCACCGGCGTCGAGATCGAGATGCACGGCGCCGGACCGGCCACCGTCGACGCAAGACAGCAGGTCCACCATCTCCTCGGCAGTGACGTCGTCACCGATCCGAGCGGTTCGAAGGGTCACCGGGCGAAGCACGGCGCGCTGGTCGAAGCGTTGATGGGCAACCCGTTCGCGTTGCGACATCGGGACGGTGTCGGTGATGACGACGAGCGGCGCGCGGTCAAGCGTGGCCTGTGCAGCGCCATTCACGACACTCGAAACCCCTGGTCCCCGAGTGACGACGACGGCTGAAAGCGTGCCGGTGGTCAGACCATGAGCCGACGCCATCATCGCTGCGCCCGATTCACCGTGCGCCAGTACGAACTCGATGCCGTTGCGCTCCAACTCGCCGATCAGTTCGAGATTGGGACCCCCGCCAGGTACCCCGAACACGTGCGTGCATCCCCGGTGACGAAGAGCACGTGCGACCTCACCGATGGCTCCCATACCGGCGCAAACCCTACGCGGCGTGCTGCCCTGCCTGCGAAACGTTTGCAACGCCGAGCCAACGCCACGGCCCAGGCGTTCGACGATCACCCGGCCGGCAAATCGACGGTCCAAGGAGCGTACGGCCACGGCGGGTACGGCCAAATCTCCAGCTCGTCGCTGGGATCCACCTCCCAGGCATCGATCTCTGCCTGCCAGTCAGGACACCCGACGCAGTCGAGCGCAAGCCGCCTTTCGGTCCAGAACTCCGCCGCCCCTACCACGAGGGCGACGGTGATCAGGGTGACGACGACGGTCCGGCTCATCGGCGACGTGGCGGTGGTGAGTCCGTGGGCAAGCAACAACGATGTGATCGCAAGGGGAAGCACTGCGTAGCGGCTGTTGGCGATGCCCCATGCGCCCAGTTGCACGAGAAGTTCGGTGAGGGCAAATGCTGTGCCGAGCACGAACAGCACATGACGAGATCCGCTGCGCACGGCCACAGCGATAGCTCCAGCAACGATGACCCCCATCACTCCCACTGCCAGCACCCAGGCGATGCTGCGACCCACCAGTATCTTGTCGGCAAGGTCGGCGCTCACCGATCGGCCCATCACAGTCGGGGTGACGTGCAGGGTCCCGACGGTGGCGAACAGTTCGGCCGGGCCGGGCAGGGTGAGCTTTGTCTCCTCGAGACTGCCCGAGGTGCGAGACAGCAGCACGATGATGGCCTGAAACGCTGTTGCACTCGAGATCACGGCAGCGTGAACGAGGCGCCGGCGGGTGCGGTCGCGATACGCCTGCCACCAGAAGAGCGGAGTCAGGACAGCGGTGTACAACCCGGCCAGCGCTGCACAGCCCAGGGCCGCAACGCTCGCCGCGAACTGACGGTGTGACAGGCAGTCGAGCCGAGCAAACACAAGTACCAGGCCAAGGATCCCGAGATAGGTCTGGGAGTTGATCGTGTTGCTCCACACCTCGGGGTGGGCAGCCGGACCGAAGAGGAGCAACCCGGCCGCGACCACCCGAGCTGTCGGCGTGGGCAACAGTTCGCTTTGCCACGCAAGGGTGATCCAGAGGAGACCCACGATGATGAGAAACGCCATCCAGGTCGTGACAAGTGGGGCGACCGACAGTGGCACCAGCGACGCGAGCCAGGTCCCGACGTTCGGAACGATGTTGAGGTAACCCGCCCGTTGATCGATGAACGTCAACCCGCCGATTCCACCTTCGGTGATGGCGTGGGCGAAGTGGATCGTTCCCTCCTCGGCCCAGAAGCGGCCGTTGAGCAGCACGTGGGGTGCTCGCGCCGCGGCAACGATCGTGAGCAGCGCGAACCAACCCCTGGTGCCGACACGTTCGATCTGCGCCTCGAGGGTGGTCAACATGTCATCGCCGCTCCCACATCCGCTGCGGTCCCCGTCGGCGCCGATCATCGCCCGCGCACACTAGCCCCGATGTGCGGAGTGACGATCGGGAGGGGAATGGACCCAACCTTCCCACGACACTCGCCGACAGGGCGGCTCCGCTCCAGGCGGTGGGTACCTCGCAGGCTCCCCGATCGAGCTGGAACTGTCGGCAGTCGTGCGCCGCGATCCGTGTCGTTCGAGTCGTTCGAGCGCACAGTGCGTACCCCGTACGGGATTTGAACCCGTGCTACCACCTTGAGAGGGTGGCGTCCTAGGCCGCTAGACGAACGGGGCGAGTTCGAACCACCGGAGTGGTCGGCCCGCTGAGTGTAGCGATGCGGCTG